>Ga0208787_1000152_pt1 | contig 33929 bp, 26 predicted proteins | sample Wag4_2014_7_11_FD_187362 | JGI IMG/M metagenome (GOLD analysis project Ga0208787, IMG submission 187362) | Fresh water microbial communities from Ohio, USA - Utica-2 Time Series HT 2014_7_11 (SPAdes) (version 2) | ecosystem: Environmental > Aquatic > Freshwater > Water tank | place: USA: Ohio...
GAATTGAGTTCTCCGGCAGTCTTAAACTGCTTCAGGAAATCATCATTTAAGAGATCTTCTTTTTTCATTTTTCTAATCTGTGTGTTAAAGTTAAAAAAATATCTACACACAAATCGGTCATTCGCCTACCGCGGGTGCCTCAAAATTCTCTTTTTGATTTAGAAGAAATCACAAAGAGAATTTTGAGGTTAATTAACCTTAACTTCGTAAGTAGTCAAAGCAACTTACACAGTTAGTGTTATAGTCCCGGTTAAATGAACCTTTATGCTTCGTATCAAGTTTTTAATCGTTTTATTTCCCTGTCAAAATCACTTTCAAATAATTGATCTTGTATAATTCGATATTTTTCAAATTCACTTTCGGCATGTGCTCTTGCTATTTCGGCACTTACTTTTCCTGCGTTTTGTAAAATAGTTCTATCGGTTGCTTCTATAAATTTATTTAACCGACTTTCCCAATCTTCCATAGTCAAGGGTATTTGTCTTAAAGCCATACTTTCGGCAATATCTAAATAAGCCGAAACCAACCGTTGTAATTGTTGCATTTCATATTCAGTTAAATAATTTTTGGCAACGGAGACATCAAATTTTTGAATTTTACCATTTGGTGCATCTTGCCAATTAGATAAACCCATATTTTCTTTCTGGTGGTTAGCTCTTTCAAGGATGACCTCTGCTGCGGTTTGTCCATGAATAGCCCAATGCAATTTGTTTTGGACCGTTGCGAAAAATCGTTTAGTACTGTCGGCGGTTACGTCATAATCTATGGCTGTGGCATAAATATCGGTGATTTTTTGATAAAATTTTCGTTCACTCAACCGTATTTCTCTGATGCGTTGTAATTGCTCTTCAAAATACTTTTTGCCTAAAATAGTGCCATTATTTTTCAAACGCTCATCGTCCATGGCAAAACCTTTAATGGTAAATTCTTGCACAATTTGGGTTGCCCATTTTCTGAATTGAACGGCTCTTTCAGAATTTACTTTATAGCCCACAGCTATTATTGCCGAAACATTGTAGTGGTTGGTGTTATACGATTTACCATCTTGGGCAGTTATTCGAAAATTTCGAGTAACTGCATTTTCTTCTAATTCACTATCGCTAAATATTTTTTTTAGATGATAGTTTATTGTATGAGGTTCTACATGATACAACTCACCCATCATTTTTTGCGAAAGCCATATATTTTCGTCCTGATAAACGGCATTTACACCACCATCGCCAGTAGCGGCAATGAATGTTAAATATTCAACGGATGATGAACGGATTACCCTATTTTTTTTTCTTTCTTCTTTCATATCGTCTAATATCATAAATCATTATTGTCTTTCAATTCTTTAGCCATGTCTAAGTTTTTAAAATTTTGTTTATTTACAATTTTAGCCCCGGATTTTTTTTCTAATTCCTTTCTTGCATTTCCGGCAACATTTCCTCCCGCTTTGGCAGCTTTATGATTTTCTATGAAACCTTGTGCATTCTTGTTTTTAGCAATTTCTGTAGTGGAAGCTTCACCAAGCATAGTGAAGATTAATTCCAAATCGGTCATGTGGTCACGAAGATTTTCTGATGTTTTGGTTAATCCTTTCAAACTTTTGTATTCACTTGGAATAATACCAAAAGTAGCTTTGCTAATTTCGGCTGTAAGTATGGAGTACTCTTTTCCCTCTTTTACACCACGGTTTTTCCATTCGTTGGTTAGTTCATCACGAGTTTGTATGCCTCTAATTCTTTTTTCTATCCATGCATCGCTATATCCCTTGGCCTTGTATGTTGCTCTTATGCGTGCCTGAGCCAATTCTGGGTTTTCAATTTCGGCAATGCGCTCGGCACCTACTTGTGCCAACCATTGTTTAAAAGGTTCGGCTTTGGGCGAAGGAATGGATTGGATGAGACGTAAAATATGCTCTGTGCGCGCTGCCTGTATTTTACGTATTTTACCATCGGCAGCTTTCATTTCTACTAGGGTACAAATTGTACCCCAGTTGTTTTTAAGTTGCTCATCACGAGTTAGCATTTTTTTTATGTATTGCTTTACATCAAGGCTATCGGTAAGTATTTGTACAACATCTTGTACAGAAAAATACCATTTCTCGTCTTGTTCGTTATATACAGAACGGACATGTTTTTCTTCAAATAATTTTATTTTGCTCATCATTCTTAGTTTTTTTTAATTCTCAATTAATCATCACACCATTGGTTTTATTAATCTTTCTTTCCAATAATCGGTAAGTTTGTTTCGAGTTTCTTGCCCAGTCATGCGTTGCTGAATCCAATTTTCTCTGGCTTTGTCCATGCTTAAGCTTGGGTCTTGAATTTCTTGCAAACGTTCATAGCCTACCTTGGCTAACCATTGTTTGAATGGCTCTGCTTTGGGCGATGGAATGGATTGAATTAAACGGAATATACCTTTTACATCAGCAACATTTGTTAGTCTCATTTTGCCATCGGTAGCCTTTAATTTCAACTGTCGACAAATTGTCGACAGTTCAAAACCATCTTCAGTTTTTACTCTTTGCTTCATTTTAAACCAATAATCTCTCGGATTACTGCTCTCTGTCAATACCTCTAAAATGTCGATTACCGAAAAATACCACATTTCTGTTTCGCTATTGTATTGTCTGAGAATTTGTTTGGCTTCAAATAGTGCCAATTCTTTGTTTTCCATGTTTTATATTTTTAAGCCATCGGTTTTATCTTGCTTTCTATAAAACTAACTTCTTCCTCCGATAAATCGTATTTTTTATAAAACTGTTGATCTATTTCGGAAATTGATTTTGACCAATCAATGTCTGAATTTAGGGTGAAGTCTTGGAGAGGAATTTTTGCCCAAACATCTTTAGTTTTGTTATTGTGTGTTGTTTTCATTACAGTCAACATCGTTCTTGAAAACTTAGTTTTAATGTAATTAATTCATTGTTGTCCGGTAAATCCGTAAAATGGTTAAAAAATTGGCATAGCATTCTGATAATGAATACCTTTTTTTGGTTTTTCAAAAGTAAGCCCCCTCATTTCTGGGAATAGCGAATATTTATCCTTAATTTCCTTAATAATAGCGCGCCCACTTTCTTCAGGGTCTTCCAAAAAGTATTTTAATGGAAAATTCTGCTTTAGTTGTTTAAATTAAAGTTCTATCTGCCAGCGTTTCTTGTATATTATGGCTATTTTCTCTGCCGATAGATCAAAATTATTCGTAACAAATTAAAATAATCGTTCATTGGCGCTGTCCCAATATGCAATACGACGTACTGGTGTTCTTTCTTTTTGTTTTCACCATAACAAAGGACAATTTCTTCATCTTTTAGCACGCCACTGTCTGCCTCATCTGGTATATCATACTCTTCAATTGCCTTGCACCATCAATACAAAATCCTTTTCAATACCATTGAGGTAATCTACTAATCCTTTTAGGATGGTTGTTTTACCACTACCTGCATATCCTTTCAACATAAATACTGGAACCGGACCATCTATAAAAGCCACCAGTTTAGTTAAGCCAGTTTCCTGGTCTTTACTAAGATTTAAATGTTTAAAATGATTAAATATGCTCATGTTAAAAACTACAATTATGATAATTATTTTTGTTTTTTAAGACTTGGATAGTTGCCATGATTCCTACTATTGTGAGTATAATTGAAATAGTAATTAACCAATTTGAAAACCAAAGCCCTAATATTATTGCAATTACAAAATGGTGTATTTTTTTTTCAAATGAATAATTGATTTGCAAATTAAAAGCTGATAAATAGTTTTTAACTATTTTAAATAAGAAAAAGATGGAAATAACAAAAATAATATTGAGAACGTTTATATTAAACGACTTAAGATTGTATAACGCAACAAGTATCATAATAGAACCTGATAGTTGATGATTTAAAAAATCTAGCTTATCTGCAATTAACCAATATATAACCAATCCTAAGTAGAACTCTGCAAATGTGCTATCGATTGAAATAAGGATTTAGCCAGAGATACCGAATATTATTCCAAAAAAAATATTTGCCCTTTAAAAAGAACTGTACCATGCTCATTTACAGCATCAGCTAATTTTTGACTTATACCAAAGATTAAAGAAATTAAAATTACACTTATCATATCGTTTTATTTGTTGACACAAAATTCCACGAAACCTGTGCAGCCAAAGTGCATAGTAATTTTTTTTTTAAAAAGGTAATTCTTCGTCTTTGCTATTTTGAATAAAATCAACCGTATTAACCTCATTATCAGTTGTTTTTTGAGTGCTTGTAACAACTAATTCAACTAATTCAATTTTCCATGCTTTAATATCGGTGTACCACTTGTTGTTGTATTCCCGGCTTTCGATGTCAAAATCAATTTGCAATAAGTTACCGATTTGCAACTGACCTTCATTGATCTTATCCCCCCAAATGGAGACGCATACTTTTTTTGGATATTGACCATCTGTTTCAACAATAATATCTTGTTTTTTCCATTCTCCATTTTTACCTATACCTGTTTGGATTGGAAGGAGCTGGGTGAGTTTGGCAGTGAGTTGCATTGTTTAAAAGCTCGTATTTAATAAATTATTAATCAAATTAAAAACTCTCAAAACATCCTCTCTGAAAATTGGAATTTGTTTGGAATCAAAATTTTGGCCAGTATGAACAATTTTATTGTTTCGTATAAATATACATTTCATAAGATGTTCTAATTCAGACATGTCAGAAATTTGGTAATTAAGAATCGCAGCCAGTTTTAGTGCTAAACTAACCTCTAGAGTATCTTTATCATACTCAACATTTTCAAATTGATAGTTGATGAATTGTTTGTCTTTTTCTTCATTCTTATTTTTTTGAAATGGATAAAATCCTTTTACATATTTAAACTTCGAAATAATCTTTTCACCTATAGTCTCAAACACAACTAATTCATTAGTTCTATTTACTAAGTTATTTACTGTATCAAATATTGTTAATCTTGGTTTTAATTTGTGATATTTTTTGTCATAAATTGTAAATAAATTACAGTAATCCTCTATAATTAAAATATAATTTAGTAAGACATAGTCTATCGAATTTTGATTATCATTGATTAAAAGCAATTCTGCTATTCTAAATCTTTCTTTAGAATTTGATTTAAATTTTTTTATCTTTTCATTATCAGTATTTTTAAAATTCAATCTTGAATTTTTGAGTAGTTGCCCTTTAAAAATAATTTCTTTTAAGAATCTAGCTTTGGGTATTGCTTCTTCAATCACTTTGTAGATATGATCAATTGATTTTTTAGTAAAATTAGCATCTATACTCAATTCTGGTGATTCTTTTAGGATAAAGCCATCAGCACCGACTTTTTGAAGTTCAAGCAAATTCCAAATTTTGTTGGTAGCAGAAAGTATAATGACTTGTATGCCTTGATTGTGTGTTTTAATTTTTTTGAGAATTTCATAACTAGTTACATTTTGAGGATTATTAGTTTCAAAATCATCATCATGCAGGCGAAAATCGAGTACTACAACATCAGGATTTAATTTTTTTACTTCTGCTACTGATTCATCAATGATTTCTTTAGATGTTTTATTTTTAAAATCTGATCCAAACACTTCAATAGATTTTGGTTGACAGATTTTCTTGAAAATAATTCCCCAACCTTTTTTTATTTCATCGTCAATAAATAGAACTTTGCCATCTTTTAAACTAATTTGATCTTCCTTTTCATGAACCTCTAAAATTGGATATTTCGCTTGCAGGTATTTAAAATATAAGTTACTGTTAATAATGTTTTCGATTTTTTTTATGGAATCATCTTCAATTTTTAAAGCTTTTGCCCAACGATAAATACACCATTCGTTTGTAATAGAATGGTGAGTTGCATAATTACCGGAAGGAATTATTGGATTTCTGGAAGTAAAAGCGTTTTGAAAATCGGTCTCATCAATTTCAAAATAATTTTCTTTTACCCAGTCTACCTGTTTTTTGAAATCTAAAACCGAAATTTTATCAGTCATAAAAACATTTCTTGAAAACAAGATTGACCCAATATTTGAAAGTTTGTTTACTTCAGTTGCATTTTCGGCACCATAAAAAATAATTGGGGTTTGAATATTCCCAAACTCTTTTGTTAATCTAATATGGAACGCAAAACGTAGTCCTATAAATTCAATATAATTATCTTCTGAAAGCGAAAAAGGAATAAAAATAGCATCGTATTTTTTCTTCTCAATTTGGCTTGTAATAACTGAATGTATTTTTGCGTCAATAGAAAAATTGGTATTCAGCAATTCTGCCTTACCAATTTGAAAAAAATAAGTCTCTCCTTCAAAATTTGTCGCTAAAGAAGTTGAAATATTGTTATTATAAATCAATAATGTGTTCATTTTTTTAGAATATTTTTAGCGATTTCTTTATCAAGTTGTGTAATATCATTAATGTCAATTAGCTGTCTTATCTGCTGTAATTTGGTTTCTAACCGCAATTTACTATCTTCATCATCTTCCATTTTAATACTTCCAATAATTTGTCTTGCCAAAAGCAAATAAGACAATTTCCATTGCACACTTGTTATTTCCAGTAAATTATATTCTTTATCAATTATTGCTTTTTCCAAGAAAGGAATCAATCGTTCTGTATAAAAATCGGATGAATTCAAGTATAAAAAATCAAACTCTTCATTATTAAAAACGATTTGACTCGTGCCGCCGCTAAAACAAACTAATTTTAGTTTCTTTTCTTTACAAATTTTATTCAAGTATGCCAGCCCTTTTGTTTCCAATGCTGATTTATGCACAATTATTAACTGCAAGTCAATATTTTCAAACTGATATAACTCGGAATTTATTTCCGAAATAATCGATTTGCACTTAGCCCCCTCTGGCATAAATAATTCAGATATTGATTTTAGTTTTTCAACATCTTTATCCTGGTTTGGCAAAAATTGTTTTTGCCTACTTGGTCGGTCTTCTAAAAACAATATCTTCATATTCTAAATTTTAATCTATAAGTAAAACCCTTTATTTCTTCTGTAGTCTCTCGAAGAATGGGTTGAGATATAAGTTTTAGTTCTTTCCCTTCCCAAACTGCTTTCGTTTCATTATGTAGAATACATAATTCTGCATTCAAGACTTTATTGTCTGTGTTTTTGAATTTGCTGATAACTGAAAAATCGCATAGACTTATTATGTCAGCATAAATGGAATTTAAGCCCCCACCCAAAAATTGCAATAAATTGTTTTCATTTAATTGCCTGTGAGAGTATGAATTAATATGTGCAATATCAAATAACAATTCATCACTTTCGAACTTATATGAAAAATGAATCATTTTTGCGGTTTCATTTTTCTTGATTTCATTCAATATCGTATCAATAGCAGAAAGAACACCCGAGGTATAAGTATAAAAATCTAGGTTTTCAAATTTATCAATATCTACAAAATCAAAATCCTTCATCTTATTCTGTCGCTTTTTCAACTCGTTATACAAATAATTGTCTCTGAATTGAATTTCTGTTTTAAATACATCTGCAACATTTTCAAATGTTGTTATCATTTTTCCTTTTATTGGTTTTTTTGGCTTAAACTCTTTTGGTAATGAATACTCAAATGCAGTTTTTTTATTATCCTGATTATCATAGTTTTCTCTGCACCAATTTATTAGTAAATCATTCGGAAATTGCCACCCAATTCTAATTTCAGGAAAATTACGCCAACCAAATTCAGGGATTCCTAATTCATTTAACTTTTGGTTAGGATTATAGATGAAATATTGAATTAGATTGTACAAATTTCGATTGCAAGAAAATAATTCGGTGTGACTTTTGTCTTCATTTAATTCATCAATAAAGTCTATAATTTTTTCATATTTATTCAAGTCCCAGATGTGAGTGGTAAATTTTAATGCAGTATTTTCTTTGAATTTTTTCAGGTAATTAGTCACCTTACTTGGGTCATGTTTTGTTTCACTTTTTAAATTTTCATTAGTAGGCTTATTCCCTTCAATTTTCTCATTAAAGACAATTTCTTCAATTTTTTGTACACGTTCCTCTAGTGTTCCTGCAAGGCTTATTTCCCTTGAAGCAAGTTCTAATATTCGTTCTCGCTGATTTTGGTTGATTTTTTTATCCTCGAGAAGTTCCTTTATGAAGTCGTATTTATCTTTTGCCATCCTTGTTAAATGTTGTCATTGTAATAAACATCCATAGCCTGATTTATTCCATCATTCTCCCAAATACTTAGAATTTGATTAATAGGGTTTACATATCCTAATAACATATCAAACCTATTCCTTAACTTTAAATACAACTCATTGTCCGCACCCTTCACCATCCTTAGGTAATCTAGTTTGCCTGCAATTACATTGGTCATATCTGGCTTGCCATTATTTAAATGTCCTTTATCGGCAATAAATTTCTTTAAAAATAACGTTGAAGCTTTTTCATACCCGAATTTTTCCCAGAAATATAACCACATACGCAACTGCTTTATGTAACGCTTTTGCACGTTAACCTTTTCATTTACTACTAGGCCTGTAACTTCTTTTCTATAACCATCTTTTTGTAAGCGGGTTTTACTTTCTTTAATACAGAAACCTTGTTCAGCAATAATTCGATGTAATTCCTTAAGAAACTCACCTTCAGTTATATATACGTTATGCATGGAACTAAAAGTTATATCATCTGCATAACGGCTATATTTTAATCCAAATCTTTTGGCAACACCTGTGAGCAAATAATCAAGTCGCTGACATATTATATTTGATATGATTGGTGAGGTTGGAGCTCCTTGTGGAATAACATTTCTAAGAACTTTCACCCATTCTCCATTCTGGTCTTTCCTTTCTACTTCTAATTCAGTGCAAGAAATTTTTGCAATTAAATCGGCTATACCCGCTCTGGAGTAGTTATAACTCAACGATCCTAAAACATCATTTTCATCAACAATCCATGGATTACCGTTGATTTCAGTTAAACCCCAACCGGGTAAAATTTGGTGTGTGTCATCATTGACAAAGATAGAGTGTAATTCTTCATTAATTTCCTTAAATCCTTTTTTTATACTTACAAGTGCTTTTGTTTTGTCTGTAAAAATTGCATAGCTTGTTTGTTTGAAATTATCTACGAATTCTAAAGTTTCAATTATTTTTTCATCTTTAACATTTTTAGGAAATGTATAATTTACTTTATCTTTTAAATCTATAGGTTTCAATTGCAGACATTTCCACACTCTTGATTGATCTATAGAAGGAAAAAAATCTTTTAAATCAATATTGTAAACATATCTATTCCCAACGTGTATTTTGGCATTATCGACTATCGACCGGTCTCTTACAAAACCCATAGCAGCCTTGTGTGGCTCATAAACACAATGTAGGATATAAGCTAAGGTTTTTTGTATTGCTTTTAAGCCTTTTACTGGTGAATGGATACTTCGCTGTGCACCAGATTTTTTCTTGATTTTGAACTCAGTATATCTTTTCCCACTTAACTTGGGATTTGCATACCACGTGAGTTGTTTCAATTCAAATGGAACAGCCTTTTCACCATAAATGAGCGGTTTTACCTCATTCAATAAATGAAGCAAATCCTCTCTGGACTGCATTTTTTCAAAGGCAGTTCTAATTTGGTCGATATTTGCTTGTACTTGTTTCATATTTTAAGCTAAATGGTTCAATGAAGCCTGCTGCTGTATTCTTTGTTTATGACATTGTCGATAATTAATCAGGGTTAATTCATGACTTTATGTCTAATATTATAATCATTATTAAAAGACATAATCTATTTTATGTAACTTAACAATAACCAAGAAACATTCATTCCAGATTTCTCGGGAATACCAACCGAATACAGTTGGCGATTTCAATATTGTGCAGCAGGCTTTCAAAGAACTTGATGCAAAGTAACTTAGCAACTATGCACTGTATCTGCACTAAAGTAATTATATTTAATATCTTTTTGATTTTTTTTTGGATGGCTAATTTACGACATAAAAGATAGGAATATGGCAACGAATAAAAATGCCTTAATACGTTTCAAGGTGTTGGATAATTGTTTTAGAAATGTGGGTAGAAAATACTTTATAAATGATCTGATCTCAGAATGTGAAAATGTATTACTTGACATTGATCCTCATTCTAATGGTATAAGCAAGAGACAAATTTATGATGATATTGCCTTTATGGAAAGTGCGGAAGGCTGGAGCATTGAACTTGAACGACATAACGATGGAAAAAAAGTATATTACAGGTATGCTGACCTGTCTTTTTCCATTAATAAAATGCCCCTAAATGAAATTGAAATTAAACAATTAAAAGATACGATAGATTTATTGTCCCAATTTAAAGGAATGCCTCAATTTGAGTGGATGAACGAGCTCATACCTAAACTTAAACAGGGTATGGCTTCCAATAAATTGACCGGAACGGTCATGGAGTTCGAAAGTAATGAGTTCCTTAAGGGTATTGAATTTTTGGGACCATTATATAATGCCATCTTCTATAAAAAAGTACTTAAAGTAAGTTATCAGCCATTTGAAAATGATACGCCATTTGATGTTTTAATTCATCCCTATTTTTTGAAACAATACAATAATAGGTGGTTTTTATTTGGCTATAATCCAGAAAAAGAAAAGTATGACTGGAATTTAGCTATTGATAGAATTATTTCATTTAAAGAAATGCAGCATCCTTTTTTGGAAAATACAGCTATAGATTGGAATGAATATTTTGATGATATCATTGGGGTAACCAAACCATCTGGGGCGGAGGTTGAAAAGGTGGTTCTTCAATTTACAGGATTAACAGCCAAATACATAGAAACCAAGCCAATTCATGGCTCTCAAAAACCTAAGTGGCTAGATAAGAACACCTTGGAAATACGGTTAAAGATTATTTTGAACTATGAATTTGAAAGATTTGTCCTTTCTTATGCCGATAATGTTCAGGTGATAGAACCAGTGAAACTCAGAAACACTGTAACATTTAGGCTGAAAAATGCGTTGAAATACTACGAAATGTAAAGAAACAGTAGATGGAAAAGTTTATTTCATTCCAATACTATTTTTTAGATTTGCTTTATCGAATATACAATTTGTAGTAATTGCATCAGAAAAATCTGCATTTTCTAAATTAGCATTGGTAAAATTTGCGCCCGTTAAATTTGCATTGTTGAAAAAAACAGAAACAGAATTTCCCATTCCCAAATTAGTTCCGTTGGCTTCAGTTAGATTAGCATAAGTTAAATTTGCTTCTCTAAAATTAGCTCCATGAATTCTTGATTTTAATAAAATAGCTCCAGTGAGATTAGCTCTCTGGAAATTAGCACGATACAATGAGGCGTTTGACAAATCTGCGTCTGTAAGATTAGCACCATTAAAAATGGAATCAGTTAGAACTGTTGCACGAATTCCAATTTTGGTGAACTTTGCTCCTGTCAAATTTGCGTTACTGAAATTAGCACCCTTCAAATTTGCGCCAATGAAAATAGTATTGGTTAAATTTGCATCAGAAAAATCTGCTTCTTCAATATTAGCACTTTCAAAGTTTTCCCCAGATAAATCAAAGCCACGAAAATCTCGGCGCACAAGATTTTCCTCAGAAAAATTAAACTTGACCCCTGAGGCCTTGAGTGCATTGTACTCCTCTAAACTAAAATTTTCCATAATTAACATGTATGAGTTTCATTAATAATAAAATAAAGGTTAAATAGCCGTGATAGCTACTATTAATTAATAAAAGGTTTATATCAGTTTAGCACCTCAATATAAATAATATTCTACCGGAAACGTCAAAACACAAACCAAAGCTGCAAAAAGAGTATTATTCACCAACGCAGACAACATAAAATACGATTCGACAGAATATTAACCGAGGAAGAAGGGCAGCTTGTAATACGGGTTTGGCAAAAGTGGCGGTTCGGTGCTTCCTGTATGACAGTTTTAAACAAGTTTAATAAAATAATAAAACAAATAATTACCTTTAAAAACCATTCTTTACTCTGGTCAATTTGCTCCGGGTTGCCTGGTCAATTTCACCAGATTATAAATAAAGTAGAAGTTAATGACAATTCCCCCGGGAAGTTCAATTGCCACACACTTTTATAAAAAATTACTTCCCACCCTTAATCAAATCTCATAAAATAAGAGAATAATCAATCTCTTATTAGGCGAATTGTAGCACCAAAAGATTTAGATGCACTTTCCCTTTTTAAAGTGTTACTGAAAGAATTAAGTTCTCGATAAAAAGCATTATAATTATCTCTCTCTGTAGCACTCCAAAAGTAAGCACAATAATTAATTTCATAGAAATATTCACAAACATTAAAAAAATTACCCTTGTCAAAATATCTAATTTTACCTCGATAACCACTTGGAAGACAATTTAGTCCTGATGAATTATCTCCATTTCCATTTTGAATATTTCCATTATCATCCTCACTGTGACCCCATTTTTCCTTAGATTTCAGTTTAAAACCTGCTGAGTCTTCTCCAAGATAAGCCTCAAGTTCAGACAATTCCTTATCGGTGGGGACGTGCCAACCTTTGGGTGCCAGACCTCTTAGATCATTTACTGCAAACCAATTGTATAGTTTTCCATAAATCATTCCATTCTTTATATTTCTACATCCGTAATCATAGCCATCACCGTAATAACACCAACCAGGTTGTCCATTTAATGCAGCTTCTTCCCAATCCTCTTTTGATCCTCTATATGGTATTAAATCTCCATTCCTGAAACAATCCACGTCAAGGTTTTTGGTCATCCATTCTTGATTGCCTATTTTTAAACTTTCAAATTTTGGTTTTGCTATACAGCGTAAAGACAAACCAGATGATTTATTAACTGGATATTGTTGGTCGATAATTAGCCTATATATATCATTATCAGTATCAGTCAAATAGAAATTGAATGGATACACAGAATCCTCTTTTATAAATCTATATTTAATACCCCAAAATATTGCATTTAAGTTAATACCTTCAAAACTACCATCGTCTTTACGAAGACCTCCTGGTAGAGCATTAAACCCAGATAAATTATTTCCATTTGTATTTTGAATTTTCCCATTTTTATCTTTCCAATCATCCCAACCCTCCACAGACTTCAATTTATAACTTGCAAAATCCTTACCACCCAAAAATTCCTCAAGAATATCCCATTCGTCATCTGTTGGAACTTTCCACCCTTCGGGAGTTAATTCCCTTGGATCATTTACAGCAAACCAATTATAAAGTTTTCCATATTTTTTTCCATTTTTAGAGTCGTTATTAAAGTAACACCAAGCCGGTTGACCATTTTCTCCTGCCTTTTTCCATTCTTCATCTGATTCAATATGTGGAATTAAATCCCCATTTCGGAAACAATCGACATCAAGATTTCTAGTCATCCATTTCTGATTTCCAATTTCACCATTAATTTTAAAATTTGTAACGATATCAACTTTACAGCATCGTACAGATGAACCTCCTGATTTTAAAAAATTTTTAAAATTAGTGCTAAATAATATGTCAGTTTTGAAGAATAAATTTCGGTAAAATGCAATGCTATCGTTTTTGGAAGACGCACTCCAAAAAAAGGCTTCATTTTTAATGTTATAGAATTTACCGTCACTACCTCTTGACCCCCCTGGAAGACCATTAAAACTTGACGAATTACTACCATTTCCGTTTCGCGGTCTTCCAAATTCATCACTCCATTTTCCCCAATCTTCTATAGACTTCATACTACCTCCCGCAATTTTTCCACCCAAAAATTCCTCGAGAATAGACCATTCCTCATCTGTTGGAATATGATACCCTTCCGGTGCCAATCCCCGTGAATCATTGACAGCATGCCAATTATAAAGTTTTCCGTATTTCTTTCCATTTTCAGGATCATTATCATAATAACACCATGCAGGTTGTCCATTTTTTCCAGCCTCTTCCCATTCTTTATCAGATTCAATATGTGGAATTAAATCACCATTTCGGAATCGATCCACATCAAGATTTCTAGTCATCCATTCCTGATTTCCTATCCTTACACTCTCATATTTTGGTTTAATTTCACTCAATATTTTTTGGGTAATGGATAATAGTTTCTCTGTCTTGGCTAAATTTGAACTTCCTGTAGAAATTATAGATTTATTTTCTGAGTCTTCCAATGTTATTGATTTAGAGAGGCAATCGGATTTGAATAAGAAAATTGACCTTACCTTATTTTTTGGTTAATTTGATTTAAGTTGAAGTTACTTAAATATTTCAAGAAGTACAATTGCCTCACTATTTTTATAAAATATTTCTCCTATCCTCACTCCCAACCCACAAAATATTCAAATAGAAAAAAGTCAATCCCTGAGACAACGGACCGAGGCACCAACTGACTTATCGTAGCTGTAATAATAAATACGGCCCCAGACAACATTTAAATCGTCGTCGTAAACATCACTGTCACAAACGAGGATACTTTCATTTCTTGTAGCGCTCCAAAAGAAAGCACCATATCTAACATTTAGAAAACTACCATTGACTCTGCGATAACCACCTGGGAGAGCATTAAATCCTGTTGAATTATCTCCGTTACCATTTGGATCTTCATTATTTTCATTCGCCAATTCTATCCAGCCTTCGGCTGATTTCATTTTATAACATTCATCTTCACCCAAATATTCAAAAAAAATGGTCCATTCAGCATCTGAAGGTATGTGCCAACCTTCCTGTGCCAACCCCCTTGGATCATTAACTGCATACCAATTATAAAGTTTCCCGTACTTTTTTCCATTTTCAGGGTCATTATCATAATAACTCCACGCCGGTTGACCATTTTCTAAAGCCTTTTTCCATTCTTCATCTGATTCAACATGAGGAATTAAATCTCCATTACGGAATCTGTCCACATCGAGATTTCTGGTCATCCATTCCTGATTTCCAATTCTTACACTCTCATATTGTGGTTTAATCTCACTCAATATTTTTTGGGTAATGGATAATAGTTTCTCTGTTTTGGCGAGATATGAAGTACCAGTAGATATTAAAGATTTACCTTTTTCATTATCCATTTCAATTCTTGTTTTTGAGATTAAGGGTATTTCTCAATGATGAAAGATGGTATTTTAATTGTTGTCGAAGATTCTTAAAATATTGATTAAAATCCTCAATTTGAATGATTTCAATATATTGTTCATTTTCTCTTAGGTTCCTCAAATCGACCTTTAACTTGGTTATTTTGTTCCTTAAGAATTCCTTTTTACTTGCCAATTTAATTTTGTCATTGGATTCTTTTTTCTTGAAATTCATAAAGGAATTATTTTCCAACATATCCATTATTCTCTTTACCTCATTAAGGTCTTGTTTGTCATACGCCTCATCCAAAGATTTATAAATCTCTGTTACCATATCAATTACCTCCTGACCCTCATTTTGAAATAAATCAGGATGACACTTGAATACACCTTTTCTATACATTTTCTTTAATTCCCCTTTCTCCTCTTCATTAAGTTCAAACTTCACCTTCTTTTCCTCCTCATCCACTTGTTGTCTATATTCCTCCTCTTCCTGTTTAGCCTTTTCATACTCCACTTCATCATCTTCAACAAGTAAAGATTTTATATATAGAATTTCCAAAACAACATCTCCTAATTCTCGGGTATATTGGTGATTAAAATCTGCTAACAACTTTTCAATACTCATTTTCTCACCCTTTAATGCTGCCAATTCATTCTCTAAAATCTTGAGTTCAATCTTTATCCCTTCAAGTTCATAATCTATCCATGAAACCATACTTTGTGAAAGAGTAATGAATGTCTCAATCTTTTTTATGGCTGAACCAAAATTTTGTTGTTTGATCTCATGGATAATCTCTGATATTTTATCGTCAAAGTCAAAGGGGATTATTTTTCTAATTTCACCATCCAAATCTTCTAATTCCTCAAGAATGATATAATTCTTGATAATCTCCAATCTTTTAATGATCTTAGAAAGTGGTAATTTCTTTTCATCGGTCAATAACTCACCAATGATTCTATTGATTTCTTTTTTAAATTGGGTGGCCAGTTCCCCATCACCACAAGTGATAACCACATTTTCAAAGTTGGTTTCAGCTTTATAACTCCAATTATACGAACCTGTAATAACCACATAATCATCTATGATACAGAATTTGTTGTGCATAAAGGATTTATCACCTCCTATCCAAAATAACTTTGATTCACCCTTTTGGATGTCGTTATAATTGATACTTGAGTTCCTGTTGATTTCATTATCACTAATGACCAATATGACCTTAACACCTTCGTGGGACTTTTTTACAAGGGAATTAAATAGATTTTTATTGGTAAACCACGCAACAGCCAGATAAATGTCCTTTTGGGATTTATTTATCTCCTCTTCAATACGTTCAGCAATGTTCTCAAAAATACCTTCAGATGTCATACTTTAATTTTTAAAATCCATATTTTTTTCACAAATTTGCTTGCCTACCCACAATCCCAACCCACCAAATAGTCAAATAGACAAATAGTCGTCCCTGAGGCAGCGAACGGAGGCACCAACTGACTTATTGCCGTTGATCCTGTACACACTGCTCTTGTCGTAGAACAGGTCGCGGCCCCAGGCGTCGCTACCGTCGAACTCGGTAGCACTCCAGAAGAAAGCGATGTTTCTAATACTGCTGAAACTACCATCACTATCACGATAACCACCTGGGAGACCATTTAATCCTGACGAATTGTCTCCATTCCCATTTTGTAATTCTCCATCTTCGTCTTCCCAGTCTTCCCAACCTTTAACTGATTTCATTTTATGGCCCGCAATATCCTTTCCACCCAAAAATTCCTTGAGAATGGTCCATTCCTGATCTGTTGGAACATGAAAACCTTCAGGGGCCAATCCCCTTGAATCATTGACAGCAAACCAATTATAAAGTTTTCCATACTTTTTTCCATTATCAGTATCATTGTCATAATAACACCATGCTGGTTGACCATTTTCTCCCGCTTTTATCCACTCCTCATCCGATTCAATATGTGGAATTAAGTCTCCATTCTGGAATCTATCCACATCGAGATTTCTGGTCATCCATTCCTGATTACCTATTCTTACACTTTCATATTGTTGTTTTATCTCACTCAATATTTTTTGGGTGATGGATAAAAGTTTCTCTGTTTTGGCGAGATTTGAACTACCTGTAGTTATTAAAGATTTATTTTCTGAGTTTTCCATTGGTTTAAATTAGTCTGGCAACCGGGTTTAAATAAAAAAATGACCTTAACTTATTTTTTGACTAATCTTATGAATTGAAGTTACTGAAAATTTAAAGGAGGTTCATTTGGCATACTATTTTTATGAAAAATTCCCTCCCCCGCAATCTCAGCCCATAAAATAGTCAAATAGACAATTAGTCGTCCCTGAGGCAACGAACAGAAGCGCCAACTGACTTATTGACGTAGTAGAGGAGGCTACCCTTGTACTCAGTGAAAATGCTGCTGCCCAGGATGCGGTAACAGGCATCGTAGTTGCGGAACTCGGTAGCACTCCAAAAGAAAGCGAAGTTCCTAATACCATCGAAACTACCATCGTAATCAAGTAAACCACCTGGGAGACCATTGAATCCTGACGAATTGTCACCATTCCCATTTTGAATTTTACCATCTTTATCTTCCCAGCCTTCCCAACCATCAACTGATTTCAAGTTAAGGCCTGCAATTTCATCACAATAAAAATTTTCCATAAGAATAGTCCATTCGTGATTTGTTGGAACATGAAAACCTTCTGGTGCCAATCCCCTTGAATCATTGACAGCAAACCAATTATAAAGTTTTCCATACTTTTTTCCATTATCAGGATAATTGTCATAATAACACATTGCTGGTTGACCATTTTCTCCCGCTTTTATCCACTCCTCATCCGATTCAATATGTGGAATTAAATCACCATTCCGGAATCTATCTACATCGAGATTTCTGGTCATCCATTCCTGATTTCCAATCCTTACACTTTCATATTTTGGTTTGATTTCACTTAATATTCTTTGTGTAATAGATAACAGTTTTTCTGTCTTAGCAAGATTAGAACCACCTGTAGAGATTATAGATTTATTTTCTGAGTTTTCCATTGTTATGATTTAGAGAGGCAATCGAGTATAAATAAAAAAATGACCTTAACTTATTTTTTGACTAATCTTATTTAGGTTGAAGTTACTGAAAAGTTCAAGAAAGTTCATTTGCCTGCACTATTATTCTTAAAATTGCTCCTTCACTAAACCTAAGTAGCCGTCCGTCCACGTACATATTAATTGTTTAAAATGGCCTTTTTTGCTTTAAGGAAAAAGATGAGACAAGTTTATTCATAAAGTTAGAAACAGAAATTTGTTCAGGCTTATGAAGAATTCTTTTTAATGTTTAGGGATTATTGTAAGTTAATCAATATTTCTCCTTACCTGTTTTACCCTGCGCTGAGGTAGTAGCTTGAGGAATAATCACTGAGCAAGAAGGATTCTTCTTCTCTTTTCCAACAAATTGTCAAGCCAACGGGGGGGAGCTGGATTTTCACGCACGCTTCCCAATGGGATAATGATTGGTCTGTAAGGACTTAACAAAGATACCGTAAGAAAGTGATGCAGACCTACCTCTTATTCAAGAATTATTAGGTCATAGTAGCTGCAAGACGACTGAAATATACACTCCTGTTATTACCAATAGCATCCAGCAGATTAAAAGTCCATATTATGATTTGTCAATTAATTTGTATATCTTGGGTTAGAAATAAAACGAAACAAACCTTCGCTAATACATACCAAAATGTGTGGCTAGACGATAGGTTGTTTCGTGTATAAGCGCGTTATAGGCAAGCGTAAACAGACATCGTAACCAAGTAAAACCAAACAATATGTATCTATTCTTTGACACCGAAACAACTGGACTACCAAGAAATTGGAAAGCACCTGTGACAGATTTAAACAATTGGCCACGACTGGTTCAATTAGCTTATTTATTCTACGACAAAAACGGAAATAAAATTTCTGGTGGCGACCATATTATAAAACCAGACGGCTTTACAATTCCGACTGACGCATCAAAAATTCATGGTATTTCGACCGAGAAAGCAAACCAAGATGGCAAAGCACTTTTGACAGTTTTAAATGACTTTCAATCTTTAATTAACCAAGCGGAATATCTCGTTGCACACAATATGAGTTTTGATGAGAAAATTGTTGGTGCTGAATTTCTAAGAAACAAAATGCAGGACAGCATTGCGACAAAACGAAAGATTTGCACAATGCAGAGCACTACCAATTTTTGTGCACTTGACGGACCTTATGGCTATAAATGGCCAAAACTTTCTGAATTACATTACAAACTATTCCGGACAGGTTTTGAAGAAGCACATAATGCCGCAGTGGACATAAACGCAACAGCAAAATGTTTTTGGGAATTAAAACGACTTGGAAAAATATAAAAAACATTTCATCAATGACAGATAAACTCACCAACGAAAATACTTTTATAGACATATTGGACAGAACGCCAGCCTATAACCGCACCTACAAGAAATTGGCGGTTTAGTGCTTCGTATGCCAGTTTTGTGGTTAATCAAACATTCGTTCTTCGTATGAACATTTGTGGTGAAAATCGCCAACTTCTTGTAGCTGCAAAACGTTATAGCCAATGGTAAGACGACCGTGCAACAACGAACAGACGACCTAAAATTTAAACATTAAAGCAAAGACAAACCATTTTGACAGGTGACCAAAAACAGACAGACCATATTGCAACGGGACAGCGAGTAATCCGTCACTCAAGCCGACACGATGTTTTTTATTTTTTTTCCCACCGCACTTTTTTAAAAACAATTTTAGCCAACCGCACAAACGGCACATTTGGTTTTGCCCCGACACACCAAGCCAACGCTTTGCAAAACCAAAAGAGCCGTTTTTTCACCCACGCACCAAAGGACTCCGTGTTAAATACACAACTTACCTCAAAAGTAAAAGTCCTATGAACGAGAGAAAGCTATCTGAACTTCAGAAAGAGTATAGAGCCTTCTTTTTAGAGAAGATGAAACTTTATGGGGTTAAATCACCTGCTGAACTGACCAAAGACAAAAAGAGTGAGTTTTTTACCGAGATAAAACAAGATTGGGCAAAACACCAACTAGCGAAGAATAAAATAAAGGAAGTTGATAAACAAAAGGTTCAACCTATTGTAAAGGAGCCGGTAGAAGTTTATGAAAAAACAGAAAATGAAAATAAAACAACCAGTCCTGTAAAGAAGTGGACTGAACAAGAACATAAAACGCAACAACCTAAGGAAAGGAAACAACCGCCATCTGATAAAAAAACACCTCGACAGGAAGAAGAAAGACCGAGAGAGTTCACAAAACAAATTATTAAGTCGGAGCCGAATGAAGAGCAAACAGACGATTTAAGAATATTATTTAACCCAAATAGTCATTTCACACAGGAAGAACAATACCTCTACCCTGTCGTGAAAATGCCCAAACAAGACACTATTCTAAAACTACCAAGAACAGGTCGTTCAAATCAAAAAGGGTACAAAGAGAATGACTTCTACAATCAATTAAAACATATTATCAGGGACATTGAAATGACCAATAATGTTCATATGGTAATACCAAATTTTAATAAGCCATATGAACCGGACATTGTTTTGTTTGACAAAAGCCTTAACCTATATATCGATATTGAAATTGATGAACCTTATGACGGTTATTACCGATACCCGACACATTACATCAATCCCGAGGATGAAATTAAGCAGGATAATATCAGGGATTTATTTTTCACTGAAAGCGGATGGATTGTTATAAGATTTACTGAAAAACAAGTGCATTGTGAAGCCTACGCTTGCATTGATTACATAAAAAATGTGCTTCATTCCTTATACGATAGAACGTTTGTTAACAATGTGAATTGTGAAAAGGAAAGCCAGTGGGATTATAACCAGTGTATTCAATGGCAAAAAATATATTATCGTGAAAAATACCTTGGAATTGAAAGATTTCAAAAACAATACAGTTACATGGAAATTGAAATTGACACAAGCGAAAGTGAAAGCATCGAAAATGTAATACAAAGAACTAAAAAATTAAGCTTTAGCGATTGGAATACAAGTCTTGGTTTTGACGAAAAATCGCATACATATGCAAAAGATGAAACAGGAAATTCCGAATATATTTCTGTAACTACTTTAATTGAACGTTTTTTCCCTTTTGATTTAAAGAGATACATTGAAAGAAAAGCAGAAGAGGAAAACAGAATGGAGGAAGATGTTTTAGATGAATACCTATTAATTAGGGTTGAAGCGGCAGAGAAGGGTACTTTCCTTCATAATCAAATCGAAAACTACCTTAAGCAAACAGAGTTTGATTCAGATTCAAAAGAGTTTGCTTTGTTTCTTGACTTTTATAACAAAGAAATAAAGCCAAGAAACCTTTTGTTTTTTGATGCGGAAAGAATGATTGTATCAGAAAAGTATAATGTTGCAGGCACCATTGATTGTCTTTTCAAAAAGGAAGGCAAAGACGAACATGTAATGCTAGACTGGAAGAGAAGCAAAAAACTAATCATTGATGGACGACCGAGAATTTTCGGATATGGTTATGCCTTATCTGAATTAAACACTTTGGATAATTCAAGCTTCAACAGATACTGCCTTCAACAAAACATTTATAAGCACATAGCTGAAACGGAATATGGAATGAAAATATCTTCAATGAAGTTAGTGGTGTTACACGAAAACTACTCTGATTACCACGTGGTGGATGTTCCAATAATGAAGATAGAAGCAAGCATAATTTTAAACTCATTAAAAGTAAAAATATAAAATGCACGTACTAAAAGAATTTCAGGCTGCAATTGAAATTGAATTTGCCAAAAACCTTGAGGATTTTAAGGAGCAACAGAAGCTGCCTTTAGATGAAAGAGTTGCCAAAGGGGTAACAATGACTAATCTAAGCGTTGAAATGGAGTTCTTCGATGATGTGCCAAATCAATATTGCCGTCAACTGTCAGGCTCTAACGAATATATTTTTAATGTAAAGATTATTTGCGACAATAATATTTCCAAATTCAAAGAAGGCAGCTCTGTTGTTTTGAGTAATGGTTCTTATCGCTTTGAAATGGATATAGAAGAGGATAGCACCGAAAACTTCCTTTTAAAGCCCAATGACTTTAATGTGAAGCAATGCTATATTGACAGAAATAATTATCCAAAGAACAATTGGGAAATAAATGCAGTTAATACTGACATCAGCACTAGGCTGTTATTAACTGCTGCTGAGGTTTTAAAAAATAATCCAACAACCCTTCTCAAAATTGAAAATTTCCTCAATGGCAGAACAAAGAACACCTATCAAGGATTTTTACAAGAAGTGGGATACTTAAATACCTCTCAAAACAAAGCTTACCTCAAAGCTATTAATGCAAGTGACTTCTGCATTATACAAGGACCTCCTGGCACAGGCAAAACAGAAACTATTGGCAACATCGCAAAACACCTCGTTGATTGTGGATTAAAAGTTTTTGTGACTGCACCAACACACACTGCAATCAATAACTGTTTAAATGCTGTTGCGTCAAAAATTAAAGACAACACTAAAGTCATCAAGATTGGAGAAAAAGCGAGCAACAAGGAAGTGCAAGAGAACCCATATGTAGGAAAGAAATCAAGGGTAACTTATGCTGGTTACATAAACAATGCTAATTACAGCCAAAAAGGAATTGCAATTGGCTCAACGGCTTATTCGTTGTGTTATCCGGGTAGTAAAAAATTGGATGGTTGGAAATTCGATGTTTGCATTATTGATGAAGCTGCACAATTAAGTATTCCTTTATCCATTGCCGCAATGTGCAGAACAGGGAAATACATTTTTGTAGGTGACCACAAGCAACTCGACCCAATTATTCCTAAAGGTTCAATCAATGAAATGTTTGCTGAATCCATTTTTAGCAGATTAGCACGAATTTATCCAAATGAAATTAACCTGTTAAATACCTCTTATCGACTGAATAAATCTTTGATGAAAATTCCGAATACTTTGTTTTACAATAATTTGCTTCAATCGGCAACTACCACACAAGAAGATTATACAAGGTATCAAGGTAATCATCACGCTGAAATTTTAAACAGCGAACCCCATAAGCTTATTCTGCATAATGTTTTTGATGCAAATGGACGTTCACCTCACGAAGCAAAACTAGTAGCAGATTTGGTTTCCGACCTTTTACAAAACGGTGTAAATATCAAAGACATTGGTATTATGTCACCTTTCAGAGCACAAGTAAGAGAAATTAAAAAGGAGGTAAAAAAAGTACTGCCAAGAACCATATCCAAGCCTTTTGACACATTGTTAGTTGACACAGTTGATGGTATGCAAGGACAAGAGAGAGATTACATAATATACAGTTTTGCCAATTCTCATCCTTTAGAATCTATGAGGCGATTGGACTTTTTCTACAGCCCAAACCGATTGAATGTGGCCATTACAAGAGCCATTAAAAAATGCTTTGTGATCTCCAACTACAAGGTTTTTGATATAATTGATGATGAGCTTAAAAACCACGAGGAATACCACGCAATCAAAGACAGTCTGGATGTTTTTAAACGGTATAAAGCGATGGCTTCTACAGTGGAGATTAACCAAACCGATGATACGGAATGGTAAGCAATTTAAATGATAACTTTGAATATTAATAATTCATCAAGACTTTAGAGAATAAATGCAAGGAAAACAACTTAGAAAATTAGAAGCTGAACTGTGGAGAGCCGCAGACCAACTCAGAGCAAACAGTAAACTGACTGCTTCGGAATACTCAATGCCTGTATTGGGACTGATATTTTTACGTCACGCCTACAACCGCTTTCAGAAAGTAAAAGTGGAAGTGGAAAAAAATTTACCTGTGCATCCGCAACGCGGCAGAAGACCTTTGACAAAAAAAGATTTTGAAGAGCAAAACTCCATGTTTTTGCCCGAAAAAGCACAGTTCGATTATCTGGTTTCCCTACCCGAAAGTGCCGACATCGGCGAAGCGATTGACAACGCTATGAAGTTGATTGAAGATGAATACGACAACCTCAAAGGCGTGTTACCCAAGAATTTTTCCATTTTCAGCAAAGACCTGTTGCGTGAATTACTGCGCATTTTCAATAAAGAAGTATTGCAAAAAGCCGAAGGCGATTTATTCGGAAAGATTTACGAATACTTCCTTGGCAAGTTTGCGATGACAGGAGCACAAGAAGGTGGAGAGTTTTTCACACCCATGAGTTTGGTGCAGACCATTGTAAACGTAATTGAACCCGACCACGGCATTGTGTTTGACCCTGCCTGCGGCAGTGCAGGTATGTTTGTTCAAACGGGTTATTTCATAGAAAGCGAAGGACTGAAACCTGCCGAGAAAGTTACTTTTTACGGACAAGAAAAGGCCGACCTCAATACCAAATTGGCTAAGATGAACTTAACTGTTCATGGATTGGAGGGCAACATACAGGAAGGAAATACTTTTTACGAAGACAAACAAGATATGGTGGGCAAAGCCGATTTTGTAATGGCGAATCCTCCGTTTAATGTGGATGGTGTGGACAAAGTCAAGGATGTCGTAAAAAAAGACCCACGACTGATATTGGACGGCAAAGTAAACCTGCCAAAAAACGACAACGCCAATTATTTGTGGATTCAGTATTTCTACAATTACCTCAAGCCAACAGGAAGAGCAGGTTTTGTAATGGCTTCATCTGCCAGCGATGCCGGACACAGCGAAAAAGATATTAGGGAGAAGTTGGTAAAAACAGGTGCAGTAGATTTAATGATGGCTATTGGCAACAACTTTTTCTATACCCGTTCCTTGCCTTGCACCCTTTGGTTTTTTGACCGTGCCAAAGAAAACGACAAGAAGAAAAGCGATAAAGTTTTGATGCTTGATGCGAGGAAGATTTACCGCAAAGTAACGAGCAAAGTAAATGACTTTAGCACCGAGCAATTGCAAAATCTTATTTGCATTGTAAACTTGTATAGAGGCAATACCAAAAAGTATGAAAGCACAGTAAAAAGTTATTTGCAAACCTCTGCCGATTTAGCAAAAGAAACAGCCGCAGCAACCACCGAACTGCAAAAGCAATTGCAGAAGATATTGAAAACCGTTAGCGACTTTGCTACCAAATACGCCAAAGAAAACAAGGAAGCCAAAGCCTTTGTAGATGCCTTGAACATTGAAGAAACCGCAAGTATTTACGAACAACAAAATAAACTGATTTCAGAAGCGAAAAAGGCAAAAGCTGATATTGAAGTTTTAGAAAGCATTGCCCACCTGTGCAAAGCATTACGCAAACCGCAAGACAAACTCATTAAGCAATTATTGGATGCCATTAGCACAGCCGCCAAAGAATACCAACTGAGCAAAAACAAAGACTGGAAAGAGTTGAACCAAAAAGAACAGCTCGACCAACTGAAAGCGCTGCAACAACAACTCAGCGGCAACCCCGATGAAGAAGAACCCGGTTTGCTGCACGAAACCGAATATTTCTACAAACAAGCCCATTGGCTTACAAACCGTTTTCCTGATGGCGTTTATACCGATGTGGAAGGACTGTGCAAAGTAGTAAACCAAAAAGAAATTGAAACCAAAGACTGGAGCCTAAGCCCGGGCAGGTATGTAGGTGTGGACACCGCCACGGATGATGATTTCGATTACGAAGAACGCCTGAATGAAATACATATTGAGTTGGAAGGATTGAATGAAGAAGCCATTGCTTTGGCGAATGCTATTTCTGAAAACTATAAAGAGTTGGCGATATGAAGTGGCAGAGAAAAACGATAAATGAAGTTTGTAATGTTGGTGATGGTGCTCACGCAAGTATCAAAAGAACGACTGATGGATTTCAATATTTAACTTCGAAAAATTTCAAATTAGATGGTCTTGATTTGAATAAAGTAGATTTTATTTCAGAAGAGGATTTTTTAAAGCATTTTAAAGATGAGTCCAAAGCAATAACAAAACCAAAATCAAATGATGTCCTGCTAAGCATTATAGGCTCATTAGGTGCACCATATTTAGTAAATGAAAATGATGTGTTTGGTTTGTCAAGTAGTGTATCTATTTTAAGACCAAAAACTGAAATCATAGAACCAAAGTTCTTATTCTATTGGATAAAGTCCAATGAATTTCAAAGTTCAATTAATAATATCAAAAGTGGAGTTGCTCAGAGTTTTTTGAGTTTAGGAATGATAAAAAGTTTGCCAGTTATCTACCCTATAGAACTCCCCACCCAACGCAAAATTGCTTCCATTTTATCGGCTTATGATGATTTGATAGAGAATAATTTGAAGCGGATAAAGTTGTTGGAGGGGAAGGCGCAACTGCATTACAAAGAACTAATGCAGGAAATGAGCTATTCCAAAACGAAACAGGAAGAATACATCAAAGAATGTCTTGCGTTTTACATTGGTGGTGGTTGGGGCGAAGAAGATTACAAAGAAGGATTTACCGAACCTGCATTTGTTATTCGGGGAACAGACATTGCTGATGCTAAAAAAGGTGAAGTAAAAGGCGTTCCGTTCCGCTATCACAAAGAATCAAATTTGGCTTCACGCAATATGCAAGCAGGTGATATTGTATTTGAAGTTTCAGGAGGCAGCAAAGGTCAGCCAGTTGGCAGAAGCATTTTGGTAACTGAAAAAATGTTGCAGCAATTTGGCAAGCCTGTTATGTGTGCAAGCTTCTGTAAAATGTTGCGACCCAACGAAAATGTAACACCCGAGTTTTTCTATCTGTATTTATTGGCAAGCCACACAAATGGTGTAATTGCCCAATACGAAAAACACAGTGCCAGCAATATTGTGAATTACGGTTTTGAAGAATTTATCGGGGAGCAAAAAATTACAGTTCCGAAAGAAACTGAACTAAGAGCATTTACCGAAAAGGTGAAACCCATTTTTACATTAATCAGCACACTCGGCGAGCAAAACGGCAAGTTAAAAGAAGCAAGAGATATATTATTACCTAAACTAATGAACGGACAAATAGAAGTGTAAACTATGGCTTGGCTACTTTATTTCGTATCGTTAATTCCCTTGTTCGTTTACTTGTTTATCAAGTATTTCGACAGCAAAGTATTTGCACTCATCCGTCAAGGGCAATTTGCCGAAATAACAAGTGGACAGTATGCTTTTATAGTTTCGTTTATTGCTTTTGTGGTAAGCGTAATTCTCATTTGTATTCTCAAATACCGTTCACGAAAGAATTTTGAAATACACGGAGCTAAGATTATTTCAGCACCACAAAACATCAATCACGAATTAATAGGTGTGCTTTCAGCAGTTGTATTGCCTTTCCTTACTGTAAATTTTGATTCGCCCAACGAGATATTCGCCAGTTTATTTATGCTTTTGGTAATTGGCATCATTACCACCCGAAGCACTATTTATTACAAAAATCCTGTGTTGGCAATTCTCAAGCTCAAAATCTATCAAATTGAAATAGAGCATAAAGATTTTAAAGAAAATAAAACCGTAAATGTTATCTCATTTTATACACTTCACGAAACCGATTCTCTTTACTTAAAAGAAATGAGCGATAAAGTTTACTACGCAAAAAAGGCAAGCAATGGATAAAAACGAATTACTAAAAAAAGTTGCTTTTCTAAAGCATAAAGACAAAGTAGCTGCAAAGCTCTATTTCCATTACAACGATGGAACCGAGGATTTTTTATTGGAAGCACCAACCAATAACGATTCCGTTGACCAAAAGATAGCAGGAATTTATACAGATAGTGTAGTTTCAAAATTCAACGAACACAGAAACTTTCAAATACTTGATATTACTAACGTAGAAGAGTTTGATACAACTGCAACGCATTACTATTACGAAGAAGATTATCCAAACGATTTGGCTTTTCTGTTTATGAAAAAGAAAGGCAAGTTTACTTTTAAAAATCATCCCTATGATAACATCAAAGGCTATTTGATAAACCTAACTTATGGCAATGATTCCATTTCACTTTACAAATACCGACATAATTTCGACATTCATATCAAGCCAACATTATTGACTTTATTGAGAGTAGATAACGAATTGGTTTCACCTTCTCACGAATCAATCATCATCAACGAAAAATTTGATTATGCCATAATTGATAAATACTTGATTGCAATGAGCCTTTCGACTTTGGAAAGGAAAATAAAATTTGACCAAAGAGTAAACCGCCAATCGGAGCAAGTAATTCAATCCATAAAAGACAGTGAAATAGATATTGTAGAAGGATTTGACAAACTAACCGATTTCGTGAAAGACGATTTTGGCTTCGCCAAAAAATTAAAATCAATTGACTTTAACGGATTGCTATGGACAACACCTTTCAAAGATGTAAAGAAACAAATTGAATCAAGACCAAAATTGTGCAAGTTTTTGAAGTTCAATAAAAAGGGAGATAAGTTTAATATAACCAGTAAACAAGCCGCCAAAATATTTTTCAAACTGTGCAACAACGAAGTAATGGAATCTGTGTTGAACGGTGATGTGCATTTGGTAGGAGATGTTGAATCAATAGAAGAATAATAATGACTTGGGAATACTCAGAAGATAATTTAATAGAACAAACCGCAATTGATTTATTTTTCAATCATTTGGGATGGGATACCCTATTAGCGTACAACAAAGAAGGCTTTGGCGAAGGCAGCACCTTGGGCAGACTGAACAAAAAAGAAGTATTGCTGAAAAAGATATTCTTTGAAAAAATAAAAGAGTTCAATCCGGGCTTACCACAAAAAGCGTACGAAGAAGCCTATGAAAAACTGATTGAGGAAAGCATCACTAAATCATTAGCCGAAATCAATTACGAAAAACACCAATTGCTCCGCAACGGTATTCCTGTTGACTTCATCAATGAAAAAGGCGAACAGGTAAAGAATAAAACCCTTAAAGTTTTTGATTTTGAAACGGCAGACAACAACAACTTTTTAGCCGTTCGCCAATTGTGGCTGCAAGGCAAAAGCAACCGAGAACGCAGACCCGATATAATAGGTTTTGTAAATGGTATTCCGCTACTGTTTATTGAACTAAAAGCAGCACACCGCAAATTAGAAAACGCCTACAACGATAATTTCACAGATTACAAAGACGTAATTCCAAAACTGTTTTACTACAACGCCTTTGTTTTATTGAGCAACGGCATTGAAAGCCGAATTGGAAGCGTTACAGGAAAGTATCAGCATTTTCACGAATGGAAACGCATTACGGAAGAAGATGAAGGCATTGTTGCCTTGGATAGAATCATTGTTGGGGTGTGTGAGAAGAAACGATTTTTAGATTTATTCGAGAACTTCATTCTGTTTGATAATTCTTTGGGCAAAGTTGTAAAACTCATTGCTCAGAATCATCAGTTTATTGGCGTAAACAAAGCCATCGAGAACATTCAGCACAAAGAACAACTCTACAAACTGGGCAAAATCAGTTTGGAAGAAAAACAAAAACTGGGTGTGTTTTGGCATACTCAAGGAAGCGGGAAATCCTACTCAATGGTTTTCTTCTGCCAAAAAATCCACCACAAATTTACAGGCAGTTATACTTTTCTGATTGTTACAGACCGCAACGAATTAGACACGCAGATTTACGGCACATTCAGTGGCATTGGTGCAGTACCACAAGTAAAAGCAGGTTCAAAAGATTCACTCAAAGCCAACAGCGGAAAGCATTTGAGAGAATTGCTAAGTTCGGAGCATCGCTATTTGTTTACCCTCATTCACAAATTCAACTTTGAAGAAGAAATAACCAAGCGGGATAACATCATTGTTATTTCAGATGAAGCACACAGAACCCAAGGCGGAAATTTAGCAATGAACTTACGTAACGCTTTGCCAAACGCTTCTTTTATCGGTTTTACCGGGACACCACTTTTCAAGGATGATGAAATTACCAAGCGTATTTTCGGTGATTATGTTTCTCGATACGATTTTAAAAGAAGTGTAGATGATGGTGCAACTGTTCCACTTTATTACGAAAACAGAGGCGAATATTTAGGTTTAAAAAATCCTGCGATCAATGAAGAGATAAGACAGTTGCTGGAAAATGAAGAATTAGAAACCGACCAACGCAGCAGGGTTGAACAATTGATTGCACGAGAATATCCGATACTCACTGCCAAGAAAAGATTAGACGCTATTGCCAAAGATGCCATATGGCATTTCTGCAACAGAGGGTACAAAGGCAAAGGAATGTTTATCGCATTGGATAAACTCACAGCTTTAAGAATGTATGATTTAATCACGCATCATTGGAAACTGACTGTTGAACAATTAGAAAAAGAAGTTGCGAAAGGAAAATATGGCGACCAGGAATTGCTGGAAAAAAGCCGTGAACTGCAATGGATAAAGGAAACCGAAATATGTGTAGTGGTGAGTTCTGAACAAAACGAAATACAAAAGTTTCAGAAATGGGATTTAGATATTGAGCCACACCGAGAAAAAATGAATAAAGAAGACCTTGAAGCAAGGTTTAAGGATGAAGATGACCCTTTCCGTTTTGTGATTGTTTGTGCTATGTGGATCACCGGTTTTGATGTACCAACGCTTTCGACACTTTATATTGACAAGCCACTGAAATCCCATACGTTAATGCAAGCCATTGCCCGAGCCAACCGTATTAGTGAAGGCAAAAACAATGGTTTGATTGTAGACTACATTGAAACTTATACTGCTTTATTAGATGCATTGGCAATTTATGGAGAAGGTGGTGGAGGAACTGGAGAAGGCGGAGGAGGCGAAAAACTAGAGCCCCCCGTAAAGCCAAAAGAAGAACTTATCAAGCAATTGGAGGAAGCTTTACAAGCAACAGAAACCTTTTTGCAAGACGAAGTGAATTTTAATTTGCAGGAATTAATCAATGCAGACGGCTTGCACAAACTGGCTGCAATGGAAAAGGCAGTTAACGCTGTTTACACAAATGACGAAACCAAACGCAAATTTCAGATTTTAGCAAGAGAGGTTTTTAAGAAATACAAAGCCCTGCAACCCGACAAGGTATTGAATCAGTACGCACCAAGAAAAAACGCTATTGATGTAATTTATACAGCCATTGAGGACAATATTGAAAGTGCAGATGTAGCAGATATTATGCGGAAAATCCAAAATGTGGTGGATGAATCCATAGAAAACATGGTTGCCGAACCAAGCCACAACGAAAGTAAAATCATTGACCTAAGCGGGTTAGACTTTGATTTGCTGGAGAAGTATTTTATGAAAACTCAAAACAAAAATGCTACGGTTCAATCTCTAAAAGACAAAATAGAAAAGCAACTGAAACAAATGGTTGAACGCAATCCTTGGACAGTTGATTATTACAAACGCTATCAGGAAATCATTGAAGAATACAACAAAGGGAAAGACGAAACTGTAATAAAAGAAACATTCAGAAAACTGATTGAACTCGTAAACTCCTATTCTGAAGAGGAAGCCGATACTAAACGAGAAGGACTTTCGGACGAACAAAAAGCAATCTTTGATATTTTAAGACATGGAAAAAAGTTAGAAGAAAAAGAGAAAAATGAAATAAAGAAAATTTCCGTTGAATTACTTGAAGAACTAAAACAAGAAAAACTGAAAGTTGAACAATGGGCTGACAAATCAGTAACAGCAGCGGCAGTTTTTAATACAGTAAGCAAGACACTTTTTGAAACACTGCCCTATCCGACTTATCAAACGGACGACATTGACTTAAAGACAAATTTAGTATATGAACATTTAAAACATCAATATTTCGGAGGAGGAATGAGTATTTACGGACAATATTAGCCATCGCATTTTGCAAGCACATTTAAAAACCTCACGAAGAACCCAATGGCAACCGGATTATCCAATTCAGGATATAAATCAGATGTAGATTCAAAAAATGGAATATACACCTAAGAGAAAAGTAAATAAGAAAAGTATCAAATAATTCATTTGTTAAGGTAATTATTCCCATCCCTCATCCAAAAGAGAGGATGGGATACCGTTTCATATCAGTAAAAAGTATCGCATAAACATTTTCCCCTATTTCCCAACAGTATAAATACGGTGTGTTTTTCAGATCTCTTAGAACAGTAAATCATATTTTTATTTTGGTAATATATTTTTTTAAAACATTGAATATATTTTAGTTGTAATAGGAAAATCATTTACATTAGTATTACAAAAATAGGTGCACACGCATTTCCCCTAATTTTTCTTGAATTGTTATTTATTGCTATTTATATTTGAATTATTGGATATTTGATAAAAAATGGATTCAAAGCTTCAGTTAGAAAAAAATAAAGTAAAAAATAAATTATGGCTCAAGGTTATATATATGCTTTAATAAGCTCCTCATTACAAGGTTTAGTAAAAATTGGTAAAACTGTTAAAGACCCTTCAATAAGAGCAAGAGAAATATCCTCTGATACAGGAGTTCCAACGCCTTTTATTGTCGCTTATAAAGTGTTTGTATCTGATTGTGATGCAGGAGAATTATTTTTACATTCTTTATTAGAAATTAAGGGATTTAGAATTAATCCAAAAAGAGAATTTTTCAATGCTCCATTAGATGTAATTATTAGTTCTATGATTGAACTTCAAAATAAATCAGATTTCAACACACAAATTAGCAATAATCAGAACAACACAAAGCTTGACGATAGTTTTGAATTCAATACTGAAGATGCTTTTCTGAATGAACTTGATATTGAACAAGTAGAACAGATACCTGCTTTTGTAGAAGTTTTAGAAAATGCAGAAGCTTCATATTATGGACATGGAGATACTATTGAGGATTTTTCTGAGGCACTATTACTTTATAAACACGCTACTAAGTTAGGGGGGATTGAGGCGTATACAAGAATTGGTGAAATGTACAGACTTGGAGAAGGTTGTAATATTGACTTTAAACTCGCATTAAATTATTTAAAAGAAGGAGTAAGCAAGGGGAATGAAAATTGTTATTTTCAAATGGCATTACTTTTTTGGGAGGCTGACAATTTTGACAATATGAACAAGTGTTTTAGAAAGTATTTTTTTAGTTCAACTTTTATGGATAACAAACAAATTGGTAAGGTTATTATTGAAGAGAGAGAAAATAATTTATATAGCTATTTTTTTTATTTAAACGCAAAAAATCTTAGTTTTGATTCAGATATATTAGAAATTGCAGTTAATTTAAATGACGAAATGAACATTTATTTTGATATGAAGATTGATACTTATAAAAATCATGAATATTTGTATAATTCATACAAAATAGAAAAAGTAAATTTTAATAAATATATTAGATAGATCCTAAAGTTATGAATGCTAATAAGTTTATTGCTATTATTTTTTTTTGAATGAAGTTGCATCAATTTGTTAATATGCTATGATTCACTATCTTAATCCCAGGCTAAGAGAAAATCTTAATTAGTCAAATAAGCGATTACCCACAAAAAAAATTGATCCCTACATAAAGACGTATCTGACCCGTTTTCAAAAACAAATACTTTCATGTGACCACAAAAGCCTCCACGACCCCTATTGGCTATTTTTTTGGACACTATCCCGAAAAGTGTGTAAACATTAAAATATGATTTTCGGTTATCATTGAACTAACCTTATTCGATTGCCAAATATAAGCAAGAAACTATTTAAAATAGTTCCCCAATCTCTAATAGGCATTGTCCATTTTTTCGATGCTTCTTTTGCTGCTAGGTAAACAGATTTGATAACGGCCTCATCAGTTGGAAAGGAGAGTTTATTTTTAGTGTATTTTCTAATCTTCCCATTCAAATTTTCTATCAAGTTGGTAGTATAAATGATTTTTCGGATTTCAACGGGGTAATCGAAGAAAGCGGTGAGTTCATCCCAGTTATTCTTCCAGCTTTTAATGGCGTAAGAGTATTTGGCATCCCAATTTCTTTCAAAATTTTTAAAAGCAGCCCAAGCGGCCTCTTTGGTAGGAGCCGAGTAGATTTCCTTCATATCCTTTGCAAAAGCTTTTCTATCCTTCCAAACCACATACC
>Ga0208787_1000155_pt1 | contig 33638 bp, 29 predicted proteins | sample Wag4_2014_7_11_FD_187362 | JGI IMG/M metagenome (GOLD analysis project Ga0208787, IMG submission 187362) | Fresh water microbial communities from Ohio, USA - Utica-2 Time Series HT 2014_7_11 (SPAdes) (version 2) | ecosystem: Environmental > Aquatic > Freshwater > Water tank | place: USA: Ohio...
TAGTTCCCAGCATATCCCATGAGGAAGCGTCAGAGGTCCAATTATCTTCTAAAGGTAATTTTGCCCTTCTTGCATAAGTACAAAGAGGTAAAATGCCATTTTCTGTGGAGCTGACCATCATTCTCAGGTCTGCTACAAAGGTTCTCCCCTTTGCATTGGGTATAGTTCCTACATGATATAGCTTTCCCGTCGAGGTTTCAGAACTCCAGTTATAATTACCAATTAAACTTTGCACAACAAACCGGTCATAAGGGAATTCAAGTTTCATGAACTCCTCGAGTTCCTTTTCTGATACAATGGTAAAAACACCCTGACCTGAATTACTATATGGCACTTTGATAACGCCTTGACCCCCAAACGCAGCGATATATTGAGGAATTTCTTCCTTTTTAACATCCCATATCGTTTGTGGGGTATTGATATGTAACCCAAAAGTTTCCCATTCCTTGTTGAAGTCGGAATAGGCCTTTGCTGCCGTCATTTTATTTCTCCCCCCTGCCAAACAAGCAATAATTGGATTGAAAATGAGCGTTTTACTTTGGAGTGGAATTCTGGCCCATGGTCTCTGCGTCACATATCTGAAGGCCGCTCTAATTTGTTTCCATTGACCATTTTCATCTAATATCTCAAGCACACCTTGTTGAAAACGGGCAAAGTCATTACTATCCTCATCGAAAAATGGAACTAAATACACCTTTTCCATACAGGTATCAGCCAACACAGCTGCATAACCAGTGGCCTCCATCAAATTCTTATCATACAATACAGCGAGACCTCCGTCAATGGTCGCATTTTTAAGTATGTAGGGATAAAAAGTTCTTTCAATTAAATCTTTATAGCTTCCTTGTTCCTGATGGTCGTCTGTCAGTGGCATAGATTTCTGTCCCGACGGACAGGAATTATTTTCAATAATAACCATCTGTCTTCGTCCACTCGCTGAAGTAACATTCAATAAATCGGCGCCTGCCCACAAAAAATGATTACACTGATAAGATAAAATCGCTTTGAGCGCCTGCGGTTTAACCAATGGATGTAAATGGCAATATCTGCTTACAATGCGATCTTTGTCCAGATTCAAGAAAAATGAAACCATCGGGTGGATAGTTGCATTTAGCGCCTTCGGATAAAAATGATTGATAGGATCGAATTCTCCAGGTGAAAATAATCTTATAGACTTGGGTGAAACGACCTGGTTAATCATAGGGCTCATTGCTCATAATCTTCTTCTTCATCCAAAGCTTGAAGCCATTTTTTAGGATTATTATATTTTTTCTTTTCGGGCACAGCTTTAACACGCTTTGCCTTAATTTGAGAGGCGTCATCGACCAGTTGTGGCTCCTTTTTAAATGATTCCTTTTTCTTCTTACTCATGAGTAAAAAATGCTTTTTAATTCAAAAAAAAAGAAGAAATCTGAATTAATTTTGAATTTTATAAAAAATACGTTCTAAATTGTATAATTAAAATGTTGCTTGCTTTATTAACAAAGAAAATACTGAGTTTTTATGAAAATGTTGTTAATAGATTCTGATGAAAAAAACAGAATTAATTGGCAAAAATGGTGGGTGAAATGTGGGTTTCTTTGTGAAATTGCCCCAGATTTTAAAAGTGCTTTATTAAAAATAGATAGTCATTCCTACGACGTTATTTTATTATTTTTACATGATCAAATTGCCGAAGGTCTTCAAATAACAAAAATGATTCGTTTAGAAGACACAGGAACTGGCCTGTTTATTATTTATAACCTCAGCACCTTTAACCAAACTATTCCATTTTTAGAAATGGGCGCCGATGATTGCATTCACAGGGACATTGACCCAAATGAATTCTGGGCCAGAATAAAGGTGATTAACAGAAGAAGATTTAATTTACCTAACACCTCTATTCAATTTGGGAAACTGGTCCTTTTTCCTCAGGAACATCAGGTAACCATTGAAGAAAAAGTGTTAACCCTGACTAAAAAAGAGTTTGATCTGCTCTTTTATCTTATTAGAAATAAAAATAGGGTACTAACCAAAGAGAAAATTGCAGAGCATCTTTGGGGTGACCACATGGAGGAAAGTGCTAATTTTGAGTTTATCTATGCGCATGTCAAAAATTTACGGAGAAAATTAGCTCCTTTTGAATGTGATGATTACATAAAAACGATATATGGCATAGGCTATAAATGTCATTTGTAAATAAAATAACGATGAAAATTGAATTAAGAAATTTATATTTCGATGATTATTTTGGTTTAAAAGAAGCTATGATTGAAGCTTATGCAGGCATAGGTGGTGATTATTGGCAATTAGATGATATCAAAAAATTATTGGATTTATTTCCAGAGGGGCAATTATGTGTTCTCGTCGATGGTAAAGTGGTTGCCTCTGCTTTGTCTATCATTGTTGACTACAAAAAATTTGGAGATAATCATACCTTTCAGGAAATCACAGGAAATTATACCTTCAATACCCATTTTGCGGAGGGAGATATTTTATATGGTATTGAAATGTTTGTCGCGCCGGAATACAGGGGTTTGCGATTGGGAAGAAGGCTCTATGACAGACGTAAAGATTTATGTGAAAAGCTAAATCTCCGTGCCATCATAGCTGGCGGTAGAATTCCAAATTACAAACATTATGCAGAATTGATGACCCCAAGGGAATATTTGGAGAAGGTAAAACTGAAGGAAATTTATGATCCTACCCTTACTTTTCAAATGTCCAATAATTTTCACGTTAAAAAAATCCTCAAAAATTACATGCCAGGAGATACCGAATCGAAAGATTTTGCTACCCTCCTAGAGTGGAATAATATTTATTTTCAAGGAAAAGAGGAACTAAGCGCTAACAGCAAACAGATGGTTCGCCTCGGTCTCGTGCAATGGCAGATGAGACTTTTTAGAAACTTTAATGCGCTGCTCGAACAAGTTGAATACTTCGTCGATGCAGTCAGTGATTATAAATCTGATTTTATTGTCTTTCCAGCCCTTTTCAATGCCCCCCTTTTAGCGGAATTTAATCACCTCGGTGAGGCAAAAGCAGTTCGTGAACTAGCTCGTTATACAGAGCCTCTTCTCCAAAAATTTATTGAATATGCTATGGCATATAATATTAATATCATTACCGGCAGTATGCCCATTGTCGAAGACGGACATCTGCTGAATGTAAGTTATCTATGTCGCAGAGACGGAACATGGGACGGGTGCTATAAAATACACCCTATGCCATCAGAACTCTCCGCCTGGGGTATGGTGGGTGGTAATAAACTCAAAATATTCGATACAGATGCTGGAAAAATAGGTATTCTCATAGATTATGACATTTGTTTTCCTGAACTTGCCCGTTGGTACGCAAGAAATAATGTACAGATACTTTTCGTTCCTTTCCTTACGGATACCCAAAATGGTTACAATAGGGTCAGATTGTGTGCTCAGGCCAGGGCCATTGAGAATGAATGTTACGTGGCCATTGCCGGTTGTGTGGGAAATTTACCCAAAGTGAACAACATGGATATTCAATACGCCCAATCTGGTATCTTTACCCCAACCGATTTTGCCTTTCCTGTAAATGGCGTACGAGCCGAAGCTACCCCGAATTCTGAGATGACCGTAGTAGCAGATGTCGATTTGGAATTATTGAAAGAATTACATGCTTTCGGCAGTGTTCAGGCACTCAATAACAGAAGGAGTGATATGTACGACATTCGATTTAGAAAAATGACTTAAATACTTTAAAATCAGGTTTTTATTTTTTTTTTCAGAAAACTTTTAAACATTTTTTTTCAAGTAGTATATTTTTTAAAAAATTCTTCGGAATCTTGCACTTTATTTTGAATCAATATCTTTAAAACTCCTTATGGATAATAATCCAAAATTACGCTACAGCGATGCTGAACTCGATGAGTTTCGCGAAATTATAGAAACAAAACTGCGTCGTGCTACCAAACACTTGACTGAGCTGCAAGAGCAAATTGTTGAGATAACGGAAAACACAAGTGATGAGCACGGAGGTGACTGGGTAGATGATAGCAGCATCAATAACGATGTTGAAATGTTGAACAATATGGCTATACGCCAACGCGTCCATATCCAGGATCTCCAGAATGCACTCGTTAGGCTTAAAAATAAATCCTACGGTATTTGTATAGTGACTGGCGAACTCATAGACAAAAGAAGACTCCTTGCCGTTCCTACCACTACTAAAAGTATGGCTGCTAAGGTTTCCGAACAGCAACAACCCCCTGAGAAAAAAATCAAACCTATTCATGAATCTTCAGAAGAGAAAAAGGATACGGAAAAGTTGATTCCACAAAAAAGGATTATCACCACTGTTATTCGTAAGTCCTCCCCAAATAAAAAGAAACCTGTCGTAGATCCCGATGATTTCGACGATGACTTATTAGGTGTTTCATCCCCTAAAGATGCTTTCGGCGATGATGATGCAACCCTCCTTTATGGCGACGTTAATGATTTAGATGATGATATAGCCGATGATTCTTCCGATATGGATGATAATGATTCCTATGATGAAAGAGATGATTCAGGCGACGATGATGACGATTATTAATAGTCGTCCCGGGTGAAACCATCCAATAATCAGCCTATCCTTGTGGTTTTATCCTTCCTGGCAATTTATCTTATCTGGGGTTCTACCTATTTGGTAAACTATATAGCCATGGAGGATATTCCTCCTTTTCTCCTTTCAGGTATGAGATTCCTTATGGCAGGGTTTATCATGGCTGCTATAGGTTTTTTAAAAAAGGATCCTTTACCTAAATGGCAAAACATAAAATCTGCCGCAGGTATGGGTTTCCTATTTTTAGTGATGGGCACGGCTATGGTGGTTTGGGCAGAACAGTTTATCGATACTGGTTTAGCCGCTCTCATGGCTGCTTTCGAACCTGTTATGGTCGTTCTTTTTGTTTGGTTGTTAGATAAAAGAAAACCTGACCCGAAAACAATCCTAGGGTTGCTTCTGGGAATGACAGGTATTTATGTTCTGGTCGGACAACCGGAATTTCCTTGGAACAAAGACACCTTCAAAGGCCTTTTTGCTATTGCGGCTGCTATTATTGCCTGGGCATGGGGTACCGTGGCTGTAAAAAATGCCCAACTTCCTGCTTCCAAATCTTTTTCCGCCTCCTTACAAATGATTTTTGGAGGTTTTATTCTTCTCCTCCTCTCTTTTATCAATAATGAAACAGCCAATTTCTTGTTCCAGGAAGTTTCAACGAAAAGTTGGTTAGCTTTTAGTTACCTTACACTAGCTGGTTCCATAATTGCTTTTTCCGCTTTCCAATACCTATTGCATCATGTAAAACCAGAAAAGGTAGCTACCTCCAACTATGTTAATCCAGTTATTGCCGTTTTTCTGGGCTGGCAATTAAACAGCGAAAATCTAACCGGACATTCTTTACTTGCCGCTTTCCTCCTTTTAGTAGGTGTGTTTCTCGTTAATCTAAATTTGCACAAACAAAATTAGCCATTCCTTAAAGTACTTAATACTTTGAATGCGGCATCTAAATCTTTTGTGGATACTACTAAGGTAAATTCATTTGAAGTGGAAATTATTTCCACCAGGTTTATTCCATTCCATGCAAATTCCCTTAATATAAAATAGTAAAAGCCATATAATACCCTATTTTCTGCCGGCAATAAAAAAGTAATAACGGTTAAATCTCTCTCCCTTTCAATGCATTTCTCCTTTCGAAAAATTTGAATCAGATCATTTTCTAAAGATTCATCCACAAGTATAGTGGTCTCTGTAACACCCTGTGAAATGGAATGAAATGATTTGGGCAGTTCCGAAGCTCTTACCAGTAACGACGTCTGTGCATGGATAAGCGTTCCCGATGATACAAATGTATAATCAACAATATTTGACCTCACCCGAACATCCCTTAATTTCGATATAAATCGAACCAGATTAGGTTCCTGTTTTTGATCCACATGAACAGGTAACCTATTAATAGACATTATAATAGCATTTGTTTGAACCCTCTTCCCGATGATTTTTTCAACTGGCTTTTGTATTTTTCTGGCTAAGGCAGATATATTAATCAATCCCTCCGTCAATGATTCCATTAAAAAAGGAGAACGCTTAATTTCTTCTTCAACTATTTCAGATAATTTTTTCATTGTTAAAATTTTAACAAAAGTAAATTATTTTGTACAAAAAAGATATGTTTATTGGTTCACCTTCGCCCGACTTTTATATTTGTAGTATAAAATGGTAACATGGAAGTTTGGAAATTTGGTGGCACATCCGTAGGTAGTCCTCAAAGAATGAGGGAAGTAGCCGATTTGATTCATTCTGGAAAGCAACGTTGGATTGTACTATCTGCCGTTTCGGGTACAACCAACAAATTGGTAGCTTTCAATAAGGCTGTTGAAGCCTGTGATTTAAACAGGGGTTCCGAAATCATCCATGAGTTCGAAAAGGAATATGATTTGTTTATTAAAGACTTACTTCCTGAACTCCCCTTTCAGGAACTGGGATTTTCTGTTTTGAAAGATTTTATTTCCTTGCTTACCGTAACCCTTACATCCCCTTTTGCGGAACCGACAGCGAAAGTAATTTTAGCTCAGGGTGAGATTTTGTCCACCCACCTTTTCCATCTTTATTTACAATATCGCGGTTACAATGCCGCCCTCCTGTCAGCATTGGATTTTATGCAAATTCTACCCGACGGTGAACCAGATTTTGATTGGATTTCAAAGCGGCTAACCTTTATTATGCAAGAATATAGTCATTATGATCTTTGGATAACCCAAGGATACATTTGCAAAAATTCAAATGGAGAAATTGATAACCTGCAGCGTGGTGGCAGTGATTATACCGCCACCATTTTAGGTGCAGCAATCAAAGCGGAAGAGATTATAATCTGGACCGACATAGACGGCATGCATAACAATGACCCGAGACACGTTCAAAACACCTACCCTATCAGAAAGGTTTCTTTTAGAGAAGCGGCTGAACTAGCCTATTTTGGCGCAAAAATATTGCACCCGACTTGCGTAATACCCGCCGAAAATGCTGGCATTCCCATTCGTCTAAAAAATACTTTCACTCCAGATACTTCAGGCACCTTAATCTCGGTGGAATCCTCAGGACATTTGGTTACCGCCATGGCCGCCAAGGACAACATTACCGCTATCCGCATCAGATCTGGGAGAATGCTTAATGCATTTGGATTTTTACGCCGCGTTTTTGAAGTATTTGAAAAACATCATACCTCCATTGATATGATAACTACCTCCGAAGTTTCTGTTTCTCTTACTATAGATGATAAAAGTAAGCTGAGCCATATCATTACGGATATTTCACCTTTTGGGGAGATACAAGTGGAGGACGATTTCTCTATTATTAGCATCGTGGGAGATAATATTGCCAATGCTGAAAAATTGCTACCAGGAATTTTTGAAGTCCTGGAGGGCATACCCATTCGAATGGTATCCTTTGGTGGAAGCCCAAATACAATCTCTATTTTAGTTCCATCGACTGATAAAGTTATTTCCCTTCAAAAATTAGATGACATACTATTTCATACTCATCCTTTAACCCAACAAAAAACAAACATTCAGTAGGTATTTTAGGTTAGGGCAATTCTGAATGTATTTCCACGCAACCTGACCCGAATATTTTCGGTCAGGTTGTTGTTTTTTAACCTTTAATCTTAACATTAGCTCTTTAATATTTTTTCAATAGAAATTTGTTTATTAAAATACTTATCTTACTATCTCTCTAAATATAGTGAATATCTTTTCAGGCCAATATATTTTGATTTAATATCGGCAACATAGCCATTCACTCAAGCAATTTGCCCTTTCGGTAAATTATTAAAAATTAAGGAAGTTTACTAAACATTTTTATTCATTTTAATTATAAAAACAATGCATCGTATTATTTTAAGTCTTATTTTAATAATTCCCATATTAACAGTAGCTCAAGCTCCGGAAAAAATTAATTTTCAGTCTATTATCAGGGATAAGGAGGGAGTAATATGGAGCAATAAAGCAATATCATTGAAAATAGGCATTCTGGAAGGCGGTGCTAACGGAATAATAAGTTACCTGGAAACGCATAATAAAACAACTGATATATCCGGGATTATTAGCTTACAAATAGGGACGGGGAACATTATATCTGGGGCATTTCATCAAATCAACTGGGGTAATGCTCCTCATTTTATTCGCTTAGAGGCTGATTTTGAAGGAGGTAGCCAATTTTTAACCTTAGGCACGCAACTATTATCAAGCGTTCCTTACGCTCTTTTCACCAACGTGGCAGATACCAGCTTACATGAAAAAGCGGAGATTGACCCTGTTTTCAACTTAAGTATAGCAAAAGGTATTTCTCAGGCAGACACAGCCAATTGGAATAAAAGGGGGAATAACCCAGGAGATATTCAAGTGTGGAATGGCTCAATATGGGTGAATGTACCTGCAGGTATGCCTGGCCAAACCTTAACCATTTCTCCCAATGGAAATCCGGGTTGGCAGTCTTCTTTAAATACCGTTTTACCTACCGTATCAATGACTGGATTATCGGAAATATTTCCTAATTCTGTTCGTTTTAACGCACAGGTTTTGTCCGACGGCGGTGGTCATATTACCTCGAAAGGCATTGTATACAGCACTCAAATGCTGCCAACCTTACTTGATCAATCGGTAATAAACGGAATAGAAACTGGAGCGTTTGAAGGCACTATTACAGAACTTTTACCAAATACAACGTATTATTTCCGTGCCTTTGCCACCAATGAACAAGGGACGCGTTATAGCAATCAGTTATTAGAAAATACGACCTCTTTGGTTACTGATGTAGATGGTAATATTTATCAAGGTGTAAAAATTGGTACCCAAATATGGTTAAATAAAAATCTAATGGTTACTAAATATCAAAATAGAGATACTATTTACGAGGTAGTCCCCGACGGATTATGGCAAAATTTACTCAGCGGAGGTTGGTCAAATATTGATAATACCGCTGATAATAATGAAACCTACGGAAAACTTTATAATTGGTTTGCTGTATCAGATGAGAGAAAATTATGCCCACAAGGTTGGAAAATTCCTTCTGATGATGACTGGACGGTCCTTACCAGCTACCTGGGTGGTCTTGATGTTGCAGGGGGTAAACTGAAATCGACAGGCATTACCTTTTGGGGGATACCCAATGCCTGGGCCAATAATGTTAGCTTTTTTACAGGTTTGCCAAGTGGCTATCGCGATCAGATGGGTGTGTTTTTTGGCGTCGGATATTATGCAATATGGTGGACCTCTACAAGTAACGGAATCGAGGCCTGGTCAAGATATGTTTACAATGAGTTTAATTACGCCTCAAAAGAAACCCTAAGTAAAAACCAGGGACTATCCATAAGGTGTTTATCAGAATAAAATGTATATTCTATGATTCGTACCTCCGGTAATTTTATCACCAGACTTATATACACCCGACACGCTAAAGATTTTATTCATCTGCAGCGGAGTTATCACGGCAAGCATTTGGCTAAAAGGCTTCTTACTTCCAAATAATTTTTTAGATGGTGGAGCCATGGGCATGTCTTTGCTGCTGAAGTTAATAACCAATATCGATTTATCACTATTAATTATTTTGGTCAATCTTCCATTTATAATTTTGGGCGCCAGGCAAATTTCTATATCCTTTTCCATAAAAAGTAGTCTGGCCATTTTACTATTGGCCGTTTTGGTTCATTTTATATCTATCCCGAGCATAATAGCCGACAAATTACTTATTTCCATTTTCGGCGGCTTTTTTTTAGGAGCGGGTATTGGACTGTCCATTCGAGGTGGCGCAGTTATTGATGGAACAGAGGTTTTAGCTATTTCTGTGAGTAGGAAAAGTAGTCTGTCCGTGGGTGATTTTATCGCCTTATTCAATATTGCGCTTTTTAGTTTTGCCATTCTTTTAACCAATATTGAAACGGCCATGTATTCTATGCTTACCTATCTCTCTGCTTCGAAAACAGTAGATTTTATAATTAATGGGGTAGAAGAATATTTAGGTGTCTTAATTATCTCCACAAAAAATGAAGAAATAAAAAAACAGATTACCATAGAACTATAATATAATAAAGAAAGTAATATCTTATTTTGTGTGGTAACTCGTTTAGAAGTTACCAACCTCCTTCTGGAAATCGAAAAATTGACCTGGATGCCTTTGTCGTGCAATATCCTGTCAAGGATAATAAAGGTGGAATGATAAAAAAGAGACCTCTTCACTAATTATACCTTTTTTTGAATGAAACTTCAGCTCTCTACCCTTATAATCATTATCTTTTTTTCATTTTGTCTCATCAAACCCATTTGGGGACAACAGGAAAAACCTTTTTCATTTGCCAGCGCTAGCGTAAGAAAAAATACCGAGCGGGAACTAAAAAACGAAATAGATTCTCTGGTTTCCTACTCTTTTCAACCAACAAAAGCAGATCGTCTATGGAAAAAAGCTTTTTGGGCCATGGAGCTAATGCTTTACGCTCCTCCAAAATGGGTAGAAAGGATTCCATATTTTATTGATCATTTATCCTATTTCGATGCTGAATTTCAAAGAGCTTTTCTAGAAATGCTCTTTACGCTTTATCCCTCTAAATTTAGCAACCAAATCATTTCCGTCTGGCCTTCATTGGCAAATGCTAAAAATCAAGCCATGGTGCTGGAATACCTGGCTGTCGCTCATATATTTCCAGAGATAACAGAAAAACACGCCATTTTTCCAACTGATTGGTATCGGGCTTATCAAAAAATATGGCCTTCAAGAAATATCTCTTATCCAACCATTGATTCATTTTCCAATGACGATTTTTTAACAGGTGACGAAATACTATGTAGTTTTCAATATACAAACAGGGGAAAACCAGGCTTTCTTATGATTAGAAAAAAAAATGGTGCGTGGGTAACAGATGAAAATGGTAAACCTCTGAAATTTAAACAATTGGCACGATCTATTTCAAATCTGCCATATTACCTCACAAATGGTAATACCCCCCAGGGCCTATATCGGGTGACCGGTTTTGACTATTCTTTAAACGAATGGATTGGTCCAACAAAAAACATACAAATGATTTTGCCTTATGAAAATGATTCATCCTATTTAAATGGCAAGCAATTAACACCTTTTGACTATGAAACCCTACTAAATCCTTTGATAAAGAATTTTCCCTCCCTTTGGGAAGCACACAATGCTGGAAAAATGGGTAGAACAGAAATAATTGCTCACGGCACAACAATTGATCCTTCATGGTATAATAATGAATCCTATTTCCCTTGTACTCCCTCTTTAGGCTGTTTGTGCAGTCCTGAAATATGGAATAAAAAAGGTAGATTAGTTAAAAGTGCTCAACAAGCGTGGATAGACGCACTGGAAAGAAATAATATAAACCCCAAATGGCTTATCGTTGTGGAAATAGAAGATACCGATGCATCAGGGAAATAGGCCATGGAAATGGCTCTTTTGTGCCTGTTTGATGCGTATTCAAAATTTCATAAAAGTTTCGGCTCCATTTCAAAGATGGTACAAACTTAACTTTGGCCCAAAACTTAAATACTTTAAAATGCCTCCTAACTTTATTTCCCTACATACATTTTATCTTTTTGTTCTTAAACTGACCTAAATCCAAATAATCTTAATATTTTGGTCGTCGAATAAAACAATGGATGAATGGACGGAAAGTTATTAGCCGTAGATATTGGCAATTCCAATATTGTAACAGGCATTTGGCAGAATAATGTGTGGAACGAAATCTGGAGATTTTCCTCTCATCCTCCGCTTGACGATAAAGATTTTTATACCCATGCCTTACGCGAAATACTTGCAGAAAGGGACATAAAAACGACAGAAATAACAGATATTGTAGTTAGTAGCGTAGTTCCTTCCTTAATCCCATTATGGCTAAATGCGTTGAAAGTACATTTTAATATAGAGCCCATGCTCATCGGCAAACAGCACTTTTCAACATTAAAAATGGGCATCATTGCACAAGATGAGATAGGTACTGATATACTTTCGAATGCTTATGCTGTTTTCAATCGTTATCCGTTTGATAGCATTGTCATTGATTTTGGCACCGCATTGACGTTTACCACCGTGAGTAAATCATCTGGTATTTTAGGGGTATCTATTGCTCCTGGATTAAAAACGGCTACCCTGTCGCTATTTAAAGGAGCCGCCCAACTACCTGAGGTACCACTTGTTTTACCTGATTCTGTTCTGGGAAAAAACACCGTCCAAGCCATACAAAGTGGTGTACTTATTGGTTACATTGGCCTTATAAAATATACAGTGGAGACCATTAGAAATGAATTGGGACATCCATTTCCAGTTATTGCTACGGGCGGGCTATCGGCAATATTACACCCTTTGCAGGATTTTTTCTATGTAATTGATCCCAATTTAACTTTAGATGGCATGAGATTTATTTATGAAGCCGTAAAAAATGATTCAGGGGACCGCCTTTAACTTCTCCCACTTTTTCATTTTATCGGACCACTTTTTAATCATTTCCCGAAGGGAATCCTCTTCTTCTAAAATCAAACCTTCTAAAGAAAAGTTTTCTTTCTCCAGTTTCGTTATCAATTTTCTATTACTTATTAATTTATTTCTATAGCTGTCCAGTTCTTTTTCTAAGAAATGAACATCTTTTTTTAAAAGTTCAAATTCATTGTTATACAACAAGGGTAATTTATCAACTAAAAATTGATTGGCTAAATCCCTCCATTTTTCTAACAACTCATCCTCTTTTGGGAATAAAATCCACACCAAAGAATCTTTATGAATGCTAATGTAAGTAACATGCAGCGTGGTGGGAATACCTCCGAAAAAACTGATAGAATTAATCTCTTTTGAGATAAAACTTATCTCCGATTTACTTTTGGAAACTGTTTTTAAGGTAGTGTTTAATTTTTCGTTTAGAAATAACTTCCAATATTGAACGAAGGCCTTTTGTCCAATATCCGTTCCAAAATACAAAGCTGCTTTGGGCTGTCCTTTATAAATAAACGAGGTGTCTCTGGTCAAGGTGGAGTTAATTTCCTGGCCTTCCAGAGAAAAGAAATAAAATAACGAAAGGACTAACACAAAATATTTAAACATAAAAAATCAAATTATTCTGGTTTTATATTTTTTATAACCTTAACGAGCATGTTTCCAGATACCTGATCTGTAAGCTCCATCCCATTCAAAATAGCTAATTCTTTATGCCTGGAAGAAGGCATTTTAAAATCAGATAACACCTCTGCAAACGTTCCATTTCTCCTTACACTAACTATTTGAATGCGCTCAACCTGTCTGTTTAATTTTTCCTTATCATTTAACCTATTGAACCCATCCACTGCATTATCCATAGCAAAATTTAAACTTTTCGCTTCAGTTCCTTGTGCTATGGCAAGAAATCTAAACATTTTATCACCATCTTGAATAAGAATTACTTTTATAGTTAAAGGTTCCGTGCCACTATTAGGTGCTTTTTGTTTAACCTCAGCTTCCATGGCTTGAAAGCCATTTATACGTCTGTTTTTATCTTTGACTACCTCCAACTCATTGGCATCTAAGGTTTCTTTTAAAGCTACTTGAAAATCATTTCCTTTGGCTAAATCAAAAATAAGCAATCCCTTTCCCGATTTTTCAGTCACCGTAACTTTAGTTGGGGCATTGGTTAAGGTCCAGTCTTTTGGAACGGGGAAATAAAAAGCTAAAGCGGGATGGTAAAATACTGATTTTTCTACAAAACCCTGTTGAGGATCTTCACCATAAGGAAGGCCATCAATCCGTCTCAAATAGGAATCCCTATTCACTGAAAAGGACTGGTTTGGCAATTTTTCCTGCCAGATTTTTGTTAGTTCTCCCACTTTTTCAAAACGGTCAAGAGGGGCTGGGTGAGTACTTAAAAAGGCAGGCATTCTATCTTCTCCCTCTCCTCCCAGTTTATCTAAGGTTTTAAAAAAATCTGCCATTTGCTTGCCATCGTTACCTGTTTTTGAGGCATATTCTACACCAAGTTCATCAGATTGTGATTCATCCTCCCTGCCAAATTTCATAAAAAGCAATTGTAAACCAGCTCCGGCAATGTTCGCAAAAGACTCCAACTCTTTTGATATACTTGAACCAATGGCAAGACCAAGTTGTGCCAACATCTGTTTACTATATTGATTTGCCCCATGTCTTGCTGTAACATGACCAATTTCATGTCCTAACACCCCTGCAAATTGAGCTTCATTATTGAAATGAGCCAGAATTCCTCTGGTAAAATAAACGTAACCACCTGGTAAAGCAAAAGCATTGACCACCGGTGAATCCAATATTTTGAAATGAAAAGGAAGGGAAGAACGATGGCTGACTTTAGCCATTTCATTGCCCTTTTCATTAATAAATGCCTGGAGTTCAGGATTTTCAAGGACTCCAAATTCTGCAAGAATCTCCGGGTCTGACTCAGCTCCCAATTTTATTTCATCTGCTTCAGACATTAACATCACCTCCCTTTTTCCTGTCACTGGATTTTTGGCACAAGTAGCCAACAAAAGGGCTAAAGCCAGGACTTGAAAGAAATAAATCAATTTCATGATTGCGTTTTTTAATTCTTAAAATCAGATAAAATCAAGTATTTATCTATTATTCGAAAGTTGAGACATCCAAATCCCACTTAATAATACTAAGAAAATACCAATATAGGTATAAAGGTTGTAATTAGCATCGCCTAAAATCATCCCTGCTATCCATGAAAAAGGTATTTGTAAAAAATTAAGGGTACCCATAACTGCCGGTTTACCTAAACTAAAAGCATTGGTAACAAATGATTGTCCAATTAACGCTATGACAGACATACATAGTATTAAAAGCCAGTCATATCCTTCTGGCATAATAAATGAGGCAAGAAAGAAATCATACGATGGATTCTGATAGAACGCACTCACTAAAAATGAAAAACAGCTAAGAATGAGTCCTCCAGCTAAAAAGGAAAGTAAAATAGTTCGTCTATCGTAATATTTTCCTAGGTAATGTATGGATAAATAGCCTAATGAGGTACCCACCCCACTATACAAACCAACAAGATGGTATTTTACCGGATAATTCAAGTCAGGTCTAAAAATAAATAAAACCCCTGCAAAACCTATGATTATAGTCAGCCATTGCTTCCAGGACAGCGGAATTTTTAAAAGTATTACCGAAAAAAAACCAATAAATAAAGGATAGGTTAAATTATACGTATTTGCTACGGCCAACTGCATTTTAGTGAGGCAATAATAAAAAGCAAATAAAGAAGTTGCTCCTATGGTACCTCTAAACAACAACAATGTAGTTTTGCCACCTGTTTGAATAACTGGTCTGTGATAGATCGATATCAGAATAATAATTAATCCAATAGAATTCCGGAAAAATACCAATTCAACGGAAGGATATCTATTTCCCAGTAACTTGGTTAATGCCCCCATAAAGGCAAAACTAAGCGTTGCCAGAACCATGTTCAGTGCGCCACTTTCTTTTAAAGAAGATTTAATGATAATTTAGAATATTTTATTTATAAAAAATGCTAATATAATAAGGAAATGGGCAGAATTTTATGAAAAAGATTAAAAAAACTATATTGGAATAATAAAATCAGGTAAAAAAATCATTATTAAACGCAAAAACTATGAAAACCCCAAAAAAAAAGAGGCTAAATGAATTATTAGCCTCTTTCCTCTTTACCTATTTTTCAGAAGAAGAAAATTTCCCACCGACAGGCTTTCTGTATGGCTCAAAAGGAATTTTAAGCATTTTTGAAATCTTAGAATGCTCACTCTCATCTAAATGGGTATCAATACCATATTTAATATCTGCTTGTTTCATGTAACTGAAAGTTCCAAATACTCTGTCCCATATAGAAAAAATATTCCCATAATTAGTATCTGTTTGGGGCAACACATAATGGTGGTGCACGTGATGCATATTTGGCGTCACTAAGACCAAACTTAGAAACTTATCCAACCTGTCAGGAAGACTAATATTCGCATGATTAAATTGTGAAAGAACAACAGACAAAGCTTGATACAACATTATCAACCAAACAGGCGCTCCAAGGATAAATACCGCTATGGATGTAAAAACAAATCTAAAAATACTCTCACCTGGATGGTGTCTATTCGCTGTTGTAGTATCTACATGAATATCAGTGTGATGTATGAGATGAAAACGCCACATAAACCGTACTTTATGTTCCAACCAATGTATTAAATAGGCACTGATAAGATCAAGTGCCATCAAACCTGCTAAGGCATAAAATATCAAGGGGATACTATCAATAAAGGTTAACAAGCCCCACTGATTGTCCTGAGTCCACTGACTTGTTTGTAGCAACAAAAAAGCGAGGGCAAAATTTACAATAATGGTTGTAAATGTAAAAAATACATTAATTGCTGCGTGTTTCCATTTTTTATAAGAAAACTTAAATAAAGGAAATGCAGTCTCCATCAGCCAAAAAAATGCAATTCCACCGGCAAGTATTAACGAACGATCCCGCGAAGGAATACTCTCAAAATACACCATGATTGGTTCCATACTTTTTTCTTTTAAATATACCTCATTTAATACTATATGTCAATAAAAACTCATCTTTTTGACCTTAAATCTGTTAAATACCTTTCTAATTCCTGCTCATCATAGATTAACACCTCTCTGGGTTTACTTCCATCTGCCGCCCCAACGATACCTAAAGATTCTAACTGATCCATTATTCTACCAGCTCTATTGTACCCCAATCTAAGACGACGTTGAATCATCGAGGTAGAACCTTGTTTATTACTTACAATTAATCGAGCCGCATCTTCGAGCATATCATCTAAATCGGTATATTTTAAATCGGCACGAGCATTTTCCGGATCATCACCCTGAAATTCAGGTAAAAAATAAGGTTCCGGATAGCCCTGTTGTGCGGCTATAAATTCAATCACTTTTTCTACTTCGGGCGTGTCAATAAAGGCACCTTGTAAACGAACCATTTCACCGCCTACAGAAAGCAACATATCACCCCTTCCTATAAGCTGTTCCGCTCCACCTGTATCGAGAATTGTTCTTGAGTCAATCTTAGAGGTAACTTTATAGGCAATTCTTGCCGGGAAGTTAGCTTTAATTACGCCCGTAATAATATTTACAGACGGTCTTTGTGTGGCAATAATAAGGTGTATACCCACCGCACGAGCAAGCTGTGCCAGACGACCAATGGGTATTTCCACTTCCTTGCCCGCGGTCATTATTAAATCAGCAAACTCATCGATAACTAAAACAATAAAAGGCAAAAAGCGATGACCTTTTAAAGGGTTAAGTTTCCGTTGAACAAATTTTTCGTTATACTCCCTTATATTTCTTACGCTTGCCTTCTTTAGCAAATCATACCTGTTATCCATTTCTATACAAAGCGAATTCAGTGTATAAATTACCTTGGCGGTATCTGTGATAATAGGCTCATCCTGATTGGGTAAAAAAGCAAGAAAATGATGCTCCAATTGAGAATAAGGGAATAATTCTACTTTTTTAGGGTCTATCAATACCAACTTTACTTGTGATGGATGCTTTTTGTATAAAAGGGACATGAGGATGGAATTTATTCCCACCGACTTACCTTGACCTGTTGCTCCAGCTACCAATAAGTGAGGCATCTTTGCTAAATCAACTACAAAAACTTCGTTGCTAATGGTCTTTCCTAAAGCAATTGGAAGATCCATTTTAGCTCGTTTAAATTTATCAGAGGCTAAAACTTCTTTCATAGAAACCATTTGCTTTTTCTTATTTGGCACTTCTATGCCTATGGTTCCTTTTCCCGGAATGGGTGCAATAATACGAATACCCAGTGCCGATAAACTCAGTGCTATGTCATCTTCTAAATTCTTAATCTTTGAAATACGGACACCGGGAGCAGGAATTATTTCATATAGCGTAACGGTTGGTCCCACCGTCGCTCTGATTTTAGTAATCTCTATTTTATAATGTAACAGTGTTTCAATAATCTGATCCTTATGGGTTTCGAGTTCTTCCCTGTCAATTTCAACCTGCTGGTCTGTGTAATCATATAATAAAGGAAGAACTGGTTGTTCAAATGATGATAAATCAAGCGTAGGATCATAAGGTTCGGTATGATCCATGTTTTCACCCAGCGCTTCCGACAAGCCTGCTCCTGCAATAAAAGTGCTTTCGCCAGTCTCTATGGGTGCCAATACTTCTATCGGAGGTTCAATGTCAAGCGTTTTCTTAAATTCTACCTCTTCCTTAGGTTTAACGACAACATCTAACGCTAACTCACCCCCAACTTCAAGAGACAACTGTTTTCCAGTAACAACGGGTTCCGGCGTTAGTGCAGTTACCACAGGTGGGAATGAAGAAATTTCTTCAATATCTTTGACCTTAATACTGCCAAGCCCAACAGATTCGGTCGATACCTTTTCGCCTCTGAATAAATTTAAAAAATTTTGTTTGACCTGATTAAAAATCTCTGGTAAAGATTGTCCTGCCAAAGAAGGGTTTAAAAACCATAAAAAACGACTCAACCCTATAAATAAAAAGAGAAAAAAGGTACCTACCCTACCAAGAAACCTAACCAACCAATCACTGACAACTGTTCCAAATCCCCCCCCCATAGGAAAGGAAAATCCCTTAAAAAGAAATGAAAGTAAGATAGAAAAAAACAGGACGTTTATAAATATGGAAAACATTTTATCCAATAGACCCGACATTGGTTTTCTAATAATTAATTGTCTGCCTACTAAAAAGAAAACATAACACAGGGCGAACGAAGGAAGCCCAAACAAGAAATAAAAGAAAAAATTTGAAGTGATAGCACCTAATCTACCCAAAATATTAGATATCTCCGCGTCGCTATCTAGCAACAATCCAAATGAAAATCGCAAAACAGCGTCCTGATCATCTTGCCAGGTAAATAGATAAGATGAAAAGGCCAAGAAACAATAAAAAGCCAGAAATAAAAAAAATAATCCCCATAAACCTGGAATCCTTTCATCCTTGAAAGAAAAAGATGATTTACTCTTTTTTTGTTTCTTCGAGACGCTCATGGGGGGAAATTCTTTTAAACCACAAGATAAGGTATTTTTAATAAATTCCAAAAAACTAACAATTTATTAAAAATATAGATCAATTATAAATTATTTGTTTTATATTGCCAGCCAATAGAAATAAAAAACATTGGAATATGATACCAGAAGTTAGGGTTGGCATGAACAAGCGATTTATTGAAGTATTCAATCTATTGGTTGAAAAAGGGATTATCGTTATGAATGACCGGGGAGGAAAGGGAATAGGTGATTTTGCCAATGATATTTTGGGGAAGCCTTATAGCCATATTATTCGGGCCTTCCTTAGTGATTCAGATAAACGTTGTATTGACTACCATCATGTTGATAAATTATGTGCCCTTTATGGCGTAAGTAAAACCTATATTCTCGAAGGGAAGGGAAATCCTCTGGAAGATAAAAGAATCCGGCCTTCAGCCAATGTAAGTAACTTATCCCCGCAGTCAACGGGACAAATTAAACAAAATAACATCTGTTTTACCAATATCGAGGCTTTCGCAGGTAACGCTATTGAATGGGATAGTTTCAGGCAAGAAAATCAAGATTATTTTCATATTCCTGGACTGGACGCAGGTGAATTATTTGCCTTTCCAATCAAAGGGAACAGTATGCTTCCTGTGATAAATGATGGTGATATTGTAGTTTGTAAGCCGCTTCGCAGTCTTAATGAATTTAAGGAAAATAAAATATACGCTATAAATGACAGTGGATCTATTTGGGTCAAATATGTTCAAAAAGAACAGAATATAAAAAGCGGTAATGCTCAGTTAAAACTTATTTCCGCAAACCATCTTGAACACGACCCTTTTCATATTGATGTTTCTGAAAACACAAAACTTTTCCAGGTCATAAGAAGAATCAGTACCTTAGATTAATTGTAAATGAACTGATAAGGCTGAACATCTCCTTATCTGTTAAATAATTTGCTAACGAAAACCAATACTATTATTTGATTTATTGGATGGTGCTATAGAAACAATCTGAAAAAAGTTTGCTCCGGCAATTTCGAAGTTTATTCACCGTTAGGTAAATCGTAATTGAATTCCTTTTCTTCCTTAAGGTTGCCTTTCTGTTCGACCCTATTAAAAATTTCTTCAGAAAATTCCTTAAATTCTCCTACCAGAGGCTCTAATTGAATGACGCCTTTCCATATTTTTCCAGGGTAATTCTTTAAAAACGGATATGATTTTGAGGATGTTACCGCTTCGCTTTCTGGAGTTAATACAGATTCAACAACGAACCAGATAATAAGGCTGTAAAAAAAAGCTGATATTGAAGCTAAAACTGTTCCACCAATAACCTGATTAACAAAATTTAAATGCACTTTTTCCATGACACTTTCTATTCCCTTTCCTAATAATTTCAATAGCATCAGTGATAGAATAAAGGTTGTAGCAAAACCGGCAAAAATCCATAATGGATTTGTTTGATTAAATAAGTCATGATAAAATCTTGTAACAGCCGGTGTAAACCGAAGCGCAGCTAAAATGCCAAAACTGACACCCAAAATAGTGAAAACAGTCTTTATAATTCCTTGGTTATACCCTATGTAAAAACCGTAAGCCATGACAATAACTAAAAATAAATCAATAACCATCCTGATGTTTTGTTAAAATTATAAAATTTAAGCAACCGCCCTAAATATTTATATATATATTTAGGTTATTCATATTCACCACGCTAATATCTACCTATGAAACAAATCGCTTTTATTTCGCTGATTAACTTATTCTCTTTTACCCTTGCCGGTCAAAATACACAACCATTATCCATTTTTGAAATTGGAAAAGACGAACAGACCTACCGTACAATCTGCGAAGCCTATCCTGAAACTTTGCTTACCTGGAAGAAAGATGATTACACCCAATCTGCCCTGCTTTGGTTCGACTTTCTAAAGAGTATGGAAACGTATGCCGACGCTATTCAGTTTAATCTAAATGGATTAAAATTATGGATTCATATTTTTTGGAATGAAAAAGGAGAAATTAATCATATAGGATATTTTGTTCATCCAGAATCCAGGCAGATAGACAAAAAAGAAATGAATGCTTTTTTCAGTGCCTTTTCAAGATTGGCCCAAAAGCCTGATTTTAAAAGTGGCATGAAAATTTCACATTATACCTCAGCATCTTTTCCTACCTTTGCTACATCAAGATGAACATTATTTCATCCTTTTCGTTGCTATTATTTTAAATGACAAAAACACAAAAAATGATCCGAATTCTCGCCAATGATGGTATTAGTGATGATGGAAAACTTCTTATGGAAGAAGCTGGATATGAAGTAATCACTAAAAAGGTTCCCCAAAATGAACTATGTGACGTAATTGGAAATTATGACGTATTACTTGTAAGGAGTGCTACGAAAGTTACCGCGGAAGTTATTACTGCGGGTACCAATTTGAAGATGATTGGAAGAGGTGGTGTTGGATTGGATAATATTGACGTAGAATTTGCTGAATCTAAGGGTATTATAGTTTTCAATACACCTGCAGCCTCCTCTCAGGCGGTGGCTGAACTAGCCTTCGGACACATGTTTAACCTGGCTCGTTTTATGCATCAGGCTAACAGAAATATGGCTCTTAACGGTGCAACTACTTTTGATACTTTGAAAAAAAATTACGGCTCAGGTATCCAGCTACGTGGAAAATCATTGGGTATCATTGGCTTTGGAAGAATTGGACAGGAAGTAGCCAGAATCGGTCTTGCTCTGGGAATGAATGTATTGCCAACAGATTTAATGATCAATGAAGCTAATATCGATATAAATATCTTTGCTAATGAGAAAGTGACCATGAATATTCATGTCCCCACAGTTCCTTATAAAGAAGTTTTAGCAAAATCTGATTTTATTTCTTTGCATATTCCATTCGGAGGTGGTAAACCACTCATTGGAGAGGAAGAAATTTCTTCTATGAAGAAAGGCGTTTATTTGATAAATACAGCTCGTGGCGGTGCAATCGATGAGACCGCATTGCTAGCTGCACTTGCAAGCGGTCAGGTTGCTGGCGCAGGTCTCGATGTTTTCGAGAACGAACCAACTCCTAAAACAGAACTCCTCGAGCATCCAAATATTTCTTTAACTCCACATATTGGGGCTGCTACCAATGAGGCTCAAGCTAATATCGGATTAGAAATTGCAGACAGGGTTATCGCTTTTTTTGGTGACCAAAGATAAAAAACAGATAAGGGCAGAGAGATTTGTTTAATCTTTCTGCCCTATTTCATTAATTTCAGGAAAGTTCCCAAAATCCACTGCGATTCCGCATGAATTAAGCTCTCTAAAGTTGAATCAACTTTGCTGGTTAGCATCTTTATTTCCTTTATCATCTTTTTAAAATCTTCCGTTTCTTCGTCTGAGCCTTTTATTCCAGTAAGCTCATCTAGACTTTTTAACATAGGCTCCAGCTCCCTTTTTTTTCGTTGAATCATGATGTTCCTTGTCATCACCCAAATATCCTTTTCTGCAACAAAATATTCTCTCCTCTCTCCTGCCTTTAATATTTTTTGAATTAAATGCCAATCCATTAGCGCATGTAAATTAAGATGAACATTGCCTCTTGACATTTTTAACTTCTCCATGATTTCCTCTGCACAAATGGGTGTACCCGACAAAAGCAACAATCCGTGAATTTCAGCCATAGCCCTACTAATTCCCCAATGGGTGGACATTGTGCCCCAAATTTGAATAAACTTTTCTTTACCTTCAACTAAATCCATAACCTACATATTCTTAATAACCTAATTAAAAGGTTAATAGAAATAATTGAAATTTGTTCGAATAAATCTTACTTAGCGTCAATCTTTTTATTCAAAAAGGGTAATTTAACAATTTTAGCGGGCAACCATTTATTTCCCATACTTATTTGAATATTATTTCCAGTCTTAGCCTCGTTTGAATCAATATAACCCATTCCTATCGGATAGTTTAGCGTTGGAGACATCGTTCCAGATGTTACCTTACCAATGGATTCTCCGTTGAGGTTCAGAATAGGATAATCATGCCTTGGAACGCGCCTGTCTTCCAATACAAAGCCAACTAATTTGCGACTTACTCCTTTTTCCTTTTGCTGGAGGAGATATTCCTTTTGAATAAAATACTCCTTATTGAGTTTAGTTATCCAACCTAATCCAGCCTCTAAAGGGGATGTTGTATCATCTATATCATTTCCATAAAGGCAATAGCCCATTTCTAAACGTAGGGTGTCCCTGCAACCAAGACCTGCGAGTTGAAGATCATATTTTTGTCCCTTTTCGACTATAATATCCCATAGAGCCAGGGCATTGTGATCCTCAACATATAATTCAAAACCACCAGCGCCAGTGTAGCCCGTTGCAGAAATAACCACATTTTGAATCCCAGCAACTGTACCCTTTTTAAAAGTATAATACTTAATCTGAGCTAAATCAATATCGGTAAGTTCTTGCAAAAGATGTAATGCTTTAGGTCCTTGTAAAGCCAGAAGCGCCGTTTTTTCAGAGATATCAATAAGTCGGGTATCAAAATGGTTATGTTCTTTTACCCAATTAAAATCCTTCTCAATATTTGACGCATTTACAACCAACATAAAAGCTTGTTCGCCTTCAGAACATTGATCTTCAAAGAGCCTATAAACTAATAAATCATCAATAATACCACCATCATTGTTGGGAAAGCAGGAGTATTGAATATCTCCAGGTGCCAGAACAGAAGCATCGTTTGACGTAAGTTCATTAACCAATAAAAGAGCCTCTTTTCCTTTAACAATAAATTCTCCCATGTGAGAAACATCAAATAATCCTGTATTATTCCGAACAGCATGATGCTCTTCATTAATGCCTTTATAAGAAATAGGCATATCATAACCAGCGAAGGGAGCCATTCTGGCCATTGCTGCAAGGTGTCGCTCAAAAAGTGGCGTTTTTTTCATTTTATTCGTTTATTCTCTTATTGAGATATTTATAATCTTATCACCAGGCGTTATTTGACTTGCCAGGCTTAAACCACTTTTAACCTCACCGAACAAGGTGTAATTACCATCTAAGTGCGGCGTAGCAGAGTGGGTGATAAAAAACTGAGTTCCTTCAGTATGATTTCCTGCTGAAGCCATACCCACACATCCAGGTCTGTCGTAATAAATCTGGGGTAATTCGGAACGAATGGAATAGGGTAAACTACCATAACCATCGCCGCGGGGGCAACCTCCCTGAGATACAAAATTGGGAACTATACGGTGGAAATTTTTACCTTTAAAAAATCCAGATTTGCTTAATGCAATGAAATTCGCTACCGTGCCAGGGGCAATGTCAGGGAACAATGCAAGAACAATGGTTCCCTTTTTAAGCGTAATTGTTGCCTCAACCTGTTGCGTTACATTGGCCAGGATACCCCAGTTTATGGGATGATTGAAGGTAGGTTTTTCTATATTCGTTGCGGTAATTCCTTTCCAAAAGGCCTTGGTTATTTCAATTTCCTGCTTTGTCTCTTGTTCTTTAGGCAAATCCAATTTCAATAAGGCTGAATCGAGAAAGGAAATTTCAGGTAGAATATTTCTGAAATTTCTATCCTCATTTCTTAAAGCCCCTGCTATAACCGCACTCACTCCCGGATCATTCATCAAAAAAGCGTTTTTAAGCATAATAGCTATATCCTTTTCAACGTATTTTCTGTTTTTCCTAAACTGCTTATCAAAATTCACCGCTGAACATAAAGAAGCTAATGATTCCGCTGCAGCTGTTTTAACTGCATAGTTTTTAGCCTCCCACATTTGTTGATTTATATACCGATAGTTCCAACCATGTTCTCCCAATGCTTTCAAATAAGCAGCTTTGGCCTCCCCACTTTCAGATTTAATGTACTGATTTTTAATCTCGGCGTTTAATTTATATTTTTCTTTTGATACCGAATCCCGTTGATATAAATGTCTGTTTGCGGCCGCAAACAGTAAAGCGCGAACAGGCCAGGTAAGTAAAGAATCAGAGGTTAGTTTCCAATAAGTTTTTGCTTCCTTGGCCACACCATTTTCCAAAAAGAAAGAACCAGCTTCTCTGCTTAAGCTCTGATCGCTTGCTTTCAGACTTTTATAAGCAATCACTCTGGAAAATTCATAATTTTTATTTTTAAGTGCGCGCAGAATATTGATTTTCACACGATCATCACTTTCGAGATTAAACCCACCCAATAAAGCATTTTCGGCCTCTAGTCTATTAATTCTTCCTAATATGGTGGCCAAAACCATTCTAATCTCTGCACTTTTTTCTCTTTGAAATGAAGGAATAAGATCGTTTTTGAAAGTATCCAAAACCAGATTCCTGGTTCTCGCCAAATAGTGAGCACTCATCAATCTCACCTCCTGTGGATATTGATTATTGATGGTTATTGATACCATGCGCTTCGTACCTTCGTCAGAATGCATGGATCTCATACCAAAGCGATATAAACCTAAAACCTGACCCATAAGCAGTGCAGTATCACCCGGAAGGTATGTAGATATTGAACTTAAGTATTTCATTATCCTGTCTGACCCGCATTTACCTAAAGCTTCTAAAATAATACCGTTTAATTTAAGCATATCCCCTTCATTTGTAGAAGGGTCAAAAGCATCTACCAGGCAATTTTCAGCGACATTATCTCCAATCTGCCCCAAAGAATAAGCAGCGGCAAACCTCACTTCCATGACGGTATCTTTCAATAATGGACAAAGAAAATCAATGGCTTTAGCATCTTTTATGGAGGAAAATGCTTTCGCAGCCTGTACCCGCCAGGTTGGATCACCATCACTAAGATAAGGGATAAGACTGTCAGTCAATAATTTATCTTGAAAATGGTAAATTTTTTTAAATGTTGAATTTGTCCATAATTTTGACTGGGGCCGAACGCGTAAAATAACCTCTTCTGGCATTTCAGGAATACAGGAAACTAAAGTTACCAGAGAAACGATAAAGAAACTAAGCCTTATTTTTAAATCAAGCATATCTATAGCAATTAACCATCAAATTAATATTAAAACTCTTCCTCCCCAAATTCATTTTCCACCGTAGAAGAATTGATTCTATTGGCATTATTCACCTTATTACAATCCATTTCGATGCTAAATTCACCTGAGGGCTTTAAAAATCGAAGACTGGGGTCGTAATCTATATTTTTCAACTCTTCCAATTTTTTCATAAAAGAAACAAAAAATGGCTTTGCCATTCTGGCACCTTGCCCGTTAGACGAGGTTCTGAAATGCACCCATTTATCTTCCGCTCCCACCCAGGTTCCTATAACCAATCCAGGGGTTATACCCATAAACCATCCATCTACAAAATCATTGGTAGTTCCTGTTTTACCCCCTGCCTCACTTTTAAGTCCACCCATTCCACCGGCATATTTCAACATTTCAACCATCACATAATTAGGATCAGATGGAATGGCACGTTTTTCCTCAGGATAACCTTCGTAAATAAGCTTTCCATTTTTATCTTCAATCCTTAAAATATGCAAAGGTCTGTTAAACACCCCATTATTGGCAAAAGTAGTGTAGGCTCCTGTCATTTCCATCACACTCAAATCGGCAGCGCCCAAGCAAATGGAAGGTGATTTAGGCACCCTTAATTCACCAGTTCCATTTCTTCTGCTAGAGGAATCAATGCCCATATTATGAATCAAACCTCTTACTGGTTCAACATTTCCAATGGTTTTCATTAAAAAAGTAGAAACGGTATTCGTCGATTTTTTCAAACCTTCCTTCAGCGTTAACATTTCCCCCGTGTATTTATTATCGAAATTATTGGGTGTCCAATCTTCTATTAATCCGAATTGACCTTCAGCAGCTGCAATGGTTGTAGCCACATCCTGTACCTGAAAACAAGGAGAAAGACCTTGTGCTGCTATAGCCGTAGCGTAAACAAAAGGTTTAAATGATGATCCCACTTGCCTGTTTATATCAACATGATCGTACTGAAAATACTTATGATTTATACCGCCAACCCAAAACTTAACATGCCCTGTTCTGGGATCGACCCCTAAAATACCTGTTTGTAAAAATTGACGATGGTATTTTATAGAATCCAGCGGCGACATCATTGTATCCTTTTCCCAACGATCTTTTTCTGAAATTTGAGGTATATTTCTTTTTTCATAAGTAAAAACCCGCATATTAACGGGTGTATTAAAGTGCTGCTTAACTTTACTTTGCATCAAATCCCACTGTCTGCGCAAAGTATTAAACAATGGATCCCGAAGAATACTTAAATAGGTATTTACATCCTCCTTGCTACTTAATCCGGCATTCACTCGTTTTTGCAAGTTTCCCGGCTGTTTTACTTCTTCCATTAATAAGTCAATCAGGTTATCATTTTCAGGAAACCTGACATCATATTTTTTACTTATTTGAGGAAGAATATCTCCGAGATACTTATCTCTTATTATTTGGTAAGATTCCGTTTCTCTCATCAACCTTATCAATGTTTTTTGACGAGTAGCCACTGAAATCTCAAGTTTTGAATTTGATTTATACGTCCACGGATCTGTTTTTCCCCATTCCCGCTGAAAGTTTTTTTGAACTAAAGCCATGTGTTCGATCATGGATTCCTCAGCTAATTTCTGCATATCAGCATCGATGGTAGTATATATTTTCAGGCCATCTTTATAAATATCATAAGGTTGATTTCCAGATTTAAAATGCTCACTTTTGGAAAGAATTTCTTTGACTTGCTTTGCCAGTTCCATGCGATAATAGGTAGCAATACCATCAATATGTGTTCTTGGTTTGAAGTTAATTCCCAAGTCCTGTGTTCGATATTTTTCATATTCTTCCTCCGTTAAAAAGCCCCTCTTTGTCATTTGTTTTAGAACGACTTCTCTTCGCTTAATAACTCTTTCCGGTCTTCTCAGAGGATTATACAAACTTGGATTCTGGAGCATTCCGACCAGTGTAGCTGCTTCGGGAACCGTTAATTCTTCTTGTGACTTTCCAAAATAAATTTCTGATGCTGCTTTAATACCGTAAGCACCATTTATAAAGCTAAATTTATTTAAATACAGGGCTATAATTTCATCTTTGGTGAAATTCCGTTCCAATCTCACGGCAATAATCCATTCCTTTAATTTTTGAACTATACGTTCTAACTTATTAGTAGAGGGATTTTTCGTGAAAAGTTGTTTTGCTAATTGTTGCGTAAGTGTACTTGCCCCACCTGAACTCTCTTTTCTAAGTACTATTGTTTTAATCATTACTCTGCCTAAAGCTTCAAAATCGATGCCATTATGCATATAAAAGCGCTCATCTTCTGTAGCTAACAGGGCATTTACCAAATGAGGAGGTAATTCTGAAAATTTTATAGGCACTCTATTCTCAACATAAAAGTTACCCAGAGAAGTTCCATTGGTTGAAAAAATTTGAGAAGCCAGTTCATTATTTGGATTCTCCAATTCCTTTACCGAAGGCAACTCACTGAAAGACAATAATATAAATATTAAAAAAGCCATTCCAAAACCAATAAAAAGGAATCGCCATGTCAGCGTAGTCCAAAAGGTAATCGATTCTGAAGGACTGTCTTTTAGTAAAAAGGCAAAAAGCTTACGCATAGAAGTAATTTTCTCCGTAAATATAGTAAATAGTTAGTCCTTCCCTTACTGCAACAAATTATGATTATAAATTTCCAGTGCTTTTTTCACAAAAGGGACATCGCGCACAAAGTCAATATGTACCTTTCCGATGGGTCCAACCACGGCAAAATGTATTTCATCGGATTCATTTTTCTTGTCATTTTTCATGAGCAAAATAAAATCATCTATTAATTCCTCGTTTATGGGTTGCAAATCAAATGTTCTTTTTAGAAAAAGAAGGATAGAAATAAATTCTTCTTCAGACAAAAAGCCCTTATGAAAAGATAACCATGACTCGATAACCATGCCAATGGCTACTGCTTCACCATGCAGCAAAGAATTTTCTTTAAGAAGCATGACCCCCTCGATTCCGTGTCCAATGGTATGTCCAAAATTCAATGCTTTTCGAATGCTTTTTTCGAATGGGTCGTCAGTTACTATTTTTTGTTTGACCTTCAAGGAATCTACAATAATAGGTGTCCAGTTTATCTCTGTATGAATATTAATATTAATTATTTGTTGCCAGAGAAATTTATCTGAAATAAGAGCATGCTTAATAATCTCTGCAAAACCACTTCTTAGCTCTCTTTTTGGCAGGGTATTAAGGAAAAAAGGATCTACAAAAACAGCTTTGGGATCTTTAAACACTCCAATACTATTTTTAACTCCGTTAAAATCAATCCCTAATTTACCTCCTATAGATGCATCCACCATAGAAAGCAAGGTGGTAGGAATTTGAATAAAATCTATGCCTCTTTTATAGGTAGATGCGCAAAAGCCGCCCATATCTCCAACCACACCACCACCAAGATTTATCATCAAATCATTCCTATTAACACCAAATTTCAACAGTTTTTCCCATATAAACTGACAAGTAATCAAGTCTTTATGGACTTCACCTGCTGGAATCGAAATTTCCAGGATATTAGTGGGAAGAATATGTCTTATTCTGTCAAAACAAAATGTTTGTGTATTTTCATCTGTTAAAATGACCACTTTCCTATGAGAATAATTAGAAAGAAAAAGAGAAAGTGATTCCGTACAATTTCCCACAAAAACATCATAGTTTGCTAATGATAATAATTCAGTCATTCCTTTGTTTTTAAATGTTTAATTCAATTCGTTTTTTTCTTCAAATTCAATTTGAATAATTTCGCCTGGATTCAAGCCGAACAAGGTAGATGCTTTTCCCATATTAATGGCAATCTCCAATAAATTAGCTGAGTTAAAAAGACAAAGTATTTCACCCAGTGGAGCATCAGAATAATTTTTATGTATTTCAGTGAGCGGCAGATGACTTCTCATTTTAATTTTAAATGGGCGAGAATCACTGAAAGTTTCAAATAAATCTTTAGATATATTGGTAATCACATTGTCAAATGAATCGATATATAAAACAGATCCTCTAATTTTATTTCCTACGGAAATGGGTTGAAATTTATACCGTTTTACCACCTCCTTTGCTACGGTAAGATCTTTAATTTCGGACAATAATTTTTTCATACTTAATTGATACATCAGATTTCTCAATAATGTTGGAAGTATAAAAAAAGGATCTCCAAAAACAGGAAGTGTGTAAATAACGGCATAGTCGTCTGTAAAAATCAAACTGCTCAAACCATTATTTTGCATAACAAAAATGTGTCCCTCCTTTTCCATAATAAGCCAATCTAAATGCGCTTCGGGTAAATCATTTACCACAATAATATGGGTGGTTCCAACGGGAAAGGCTCGCCAGCTTTGGGCAACAATAAATGCAGCCTGGATAATATCAAAACTGTTTATCTCATGGGATATGTCAACAATAACTGGCATGGGTTCAGTATGTAAAAGAGAACCCTTAATGAGAGAAATAATGTGATTATTTTTCCCTAAATCAGATGTGATGGTTACTATGGCCATTATTATTTAGTACTTTTTTTCAAATCTCTGTGCTTCATTCAATTCAAAAGTTGTAATTTAGCCTAAAAATAATACAATCTTTGAAAGAAAATTCGCCCCACTCTCAAAGTGAGATAATACTTACCTTCGAGAACACCGATCCCGTTCAATTATTTGGTGAAAATAATGTTCGTTTCAATCTTCTGAAAGAAGCTTTTCCCGATGTTTCTTTAACTTCCCGTGGAAATAACTTCAAGATTGTTGGCGACAAAAAAATTGCCCAAAGAGTTAAAGACAAAGTAGAATGGATGGTGAGATTATTAAAAGAACATCTCGAACTGACTAATCAAATGGTCGAGGATTTATTGCAAGACAAAAATCCATTTGAACATAAATTATCAGCGGCAGATGACAACAAAACAATCTTACACAGCCGTGAGGGTAAACCTATCAGGGCAAAAACTAAAAATCAGCGCCTTCTGGTAGAAAGCTCAGAAAAAAATGATATCGTTTTTGCCATTGGTCCAGCTGGGACGGGTAAAACTTATACGGCAGTTGCACTCGCTGTCAGAGCATTAAAAAATAAAACAGTAAAAAAAATCATCCTTACCCGTCCTGCAGTAGAAGCAGGCGAGAGTCTTGGATTCCTGCCGGGTGATCTTAAAGAGAAAGTAGATCCTTACCTCAGGCCGCTTTATGATGCCCTCGATGATATGATACCAGCTGAAAAGCTACAGCAATTTATGACCACCCGTGTCATAGAAATTGCACCCCTTGCTTTTATGCGGGGGCGTACGCTTGACAATGCTTTTATTATACTCGATGAAGCACAAAACTGCACTACCATGCAGATTAAAATGTTCCTGACAAGATTAGGGCCTTCGGCAAAATGCATTATCACCGGCGATTTAACTCAGATTGACCTTCCTTTTCACACTAAATCTGGACTAAAAAAAGCCATAGAAATATTGGATCACCTCGATGGTGTTGGTACCGTTAATTTAAATGCCGATGACGTTGTTCGCCACAGATTAGTTCGTGAAATTATTATCGCTTACGAGAAATTAGATGAAGAAAACAGGCAAAGGAGGTTAGCCGCTGACGAAAGGAAATTCGCTCCGCCAACTAAGGAAATTCAAACCGACATGGTAAATGACGATGAAAAATCACCTATATGACGTCTAGTATAATCTACCATGGTGAACTGAGAAATACCCTCACTCACCTTTCTTCCGGGCAATCATTTATTACCGATGCCCCATTGGATAACCGAGGAAAAGGACAGGCTTTTTCTCCAACAGATTTAACTGCAACCTCCCTCGGTGCATGTATGCTTACTGTTATGGGTATAAAAGCAGAAGATATGGGGGTTGATATAGCTAATACCAAGGTAGATATTCTAAAAATCATGGCGTCGGAACCAAGAAGAATTGCTGGAATAAAAGTAGTTATCACCTTTCCTTATGGTATGTTTGAAGATAAAACAAAAAAAATATTGGAACATACCGCTTTAACCTGCCCGGTGGCTAAAAGTTTACACCCCGATATTGTGCAGGATATTCAATTTATTTGGTCTGATAGCTCTTCAATATGAATTATAAGTTACAATTTTCTTCAAATATCCTCCAAGGCGAAGTAACGCTGGCAGGCTCGAAAAGTATTAGTAATAGAGTACTAATTATACAGGCTTTATGCAATACTGATTTTAATATCGATGCATTAGCTAATGCAAATGATACAGAGTTACTAGCTCATTTGTTGAAAAGTACCGATGAAGTTTTAGATGCCGGTCCGGCAGGTACAACCTTTAGATTCATGACGGCTTATCTTACTTTATTTGGCGGAAATAGAATTTTAACGGGCTCTGAAAGAATGAAACAAAGACCCATCAAAGTTCTGGTAGATGCCTGTCGAAAATTGGGGGCAACTATCTATTATTTAGAAAACGAAGGATTTCCACCTCTGAACATTGTTTCCGGGACTATGACAGGTGGTAAAGAATTGGCCATCCCTGCAAACACAAGTAGCCAATATATTTCTGCCCTCTTGTTAATTGCACCTATTCTTCCAGGAGGCCTTTCCTTGGAGCTCACTGGCAAAATTGTTTCAAGGCCTTATATTGAAATGACATTGGGTCTCATGAAGTACTTTGGCGTTTCTCATAAGTGGGAAAATCAAATCATTGTTATCCCTGAACAGGCTTATCAGTCTAAATCCTTCACTGTAGAAGCTGATTGGTCGGCCGCGTCCTATTATTATTCGCTCGCCGCACTCAGTGATAAGGCTGATATTTACCTGAATGGCTTATTTGAAAATAGTCTCCAGGGTGATTCCGCTCTCATAAATATTTTTGATTCCTTCGGTGTTAAAACCCATTTTACTGAGCGTGGAATTCGGCTTATAAAAAATCAATCTGTTCGTCCCGATACCTTCCATTATGATTTTATTTTATGTCCTGACTTAGCACAAACTCTCGCTGTAGTCTGCGCCGGATTAGGTACAAAAGGATATTTTAGTGGGCTTGAAACGCTAAGAATTAAAGAAACTGATCGAATTCAAGCGCTGGAAAATGAAATTAGTAAAGGGGGTTGCCATATTTCCCTTTTTTCAACTGATGCCATCACCGGTAAAGAAGTTTTTGAAGTTTCTGGCAAATTTGAATCCTCAGATATACCTGTTTTCAAAACCTATGAAGACCACAGAATGGCTATGGCTTTTGCTCCATTAGCTCTTTTGATGCCCATTGAAATAGAAGAACCCATGGTTGTTATAAAATCATATCCCGATTTTTGGACCGATTTCCAACATTTAGGTCTTACAATAAACGATTAGAACCATCCATTACTGAAGTTTAGAAAGCATTTTTCGAAGCATTTTTTATTGCTTAAATCATTTTTTTATCCGTTTGAACAAAAGGACTAGCCTTTTATTACTAAATTCTACATAACAATAACATGGATGGATTTTTTACTCCATAACCTTTTGTAAAGATTTTTTTCAAGCTGCTACATGTGCCTCCTCTGGAAGTTAGACTGACTTGTTCTAAAATAGGTTTACACAAAAAAGTGTAAAATGAATAAAGAAAGGAAAGCTATTTTAGGACAATGGCACAACGGTAAATTGTATATTTCA
>Ga0208787_1000157_pt1 | contig 33532 bp, 32 predicted proteins | sample Wag4_2014_7_11_FD_187362 | JGI IMG/M metagenome (GOLD analysis project Ga0208787, IMG submission 187362) | Fresh water microbial communities from Ohio, USA - Utica-2 Time Series HT 2014_7_11 (SPAdes) (version 2) | ecosystem: Environmental > Aquatic > Freshwater > Water tank | place: USA: Ohio...
CCCCAGAAAGGATCATATCCCCATCCTCCCCATCCACCATAGGCACCGGCCCATCCGCCCCATCCAAGACCAAATCCTCTGTTAAAACTTGGGTTGTTCCAATAGCCAAAATCGTCAATGGCTGACCAGCGGTTTCTGTTCGCCACTTTTAATCTTAAAAAACGGTCGTCTTGATAGTTTTGATATTCTTGATATTCTTCATCTTGCGCCATTCCATTTTCTGCTTTTTCAATAGCCACTAATTTTTCCGCGCTCACTACTTTATTGTTAGGAGTATAGTATAAATCATCGGTAGCAACAGTTGTGCTTTGTTGTAAACTTGTACAACTGGTACCAAAAAAACTAAAAGCCACTATGCCAATGGCTATTAGCCTTAAATAAGTGTTAGTTTTTTGAGTCTTCATTTTCGTAAGTTTTAGGTTTTTATATGCCCCTTAATTAGCATACATTTGCTAGTATAAAGGTACTGAAAAATAAAATATAGAGCGTTTTTCGTACTTGAATTTATTACTATATAAATTGTTAAGATTTTTACGATGGCAAAGGAACTAACTACAAGGGCCCAGGACTATTCTCAATGGTATAATGACTTAGTCATTAAAGGCGAACTTGCTGACTATAGTGCAGTTAGAGGATGTATGGTTATTAAGCCTTATGGTTATGCTTTATGGGAAAATATGCGCGATGTCTTAGACAAAATGTTCAAAGACACTGGTCATCAAAATGCCTACTTTCCTTTGTTTGTGCCTAAATCTTTGTTTGAGGCGGAAGAGAAAAATGCCGAAGGTTTTGCGAAAGAATGCGCAGTAGTTACACATTACCGTTTAATTGCCGATCCTAATAATAAAGGAAAATTAATGGTTGATCCGGAAGCTAAATTGGAAGAAGAATTAATTGTGCGTCCAACTAGTGAAGCTATTATTTGGAATACTTATAAAACTTGGATTCAGTCTTACCGTGATTTACCCATTTTAGTGAATCAATGGGCGAATGTGGTAAGATGGGAAATGCGTACACGTTTATTTTTACGCACTGCTGAATTTTTATGGCAGGAAGGACATACTGCACATGCGACTTCAGTCGAAGCTATTGCAGAAACAAAACAAATGTTGAATGTATATGCCGACTTCGTAGAAAATTGGATGGCAGTACCTGTATTAAAAGGAGTGAAAACAGCTAATGAGCGTTTTGCAGGCGCAGAAGATACTTATTGTATAGAAGCACTTATGCAGGATGGAAAAGCATTGCAAGCAGGTACTTCGCATTTCTTAGGACAAAATTTTGCGAAAGCATTTGATGTTAAATTTAGCGATCAAAATAATAAACAAGAATATGTTTGGGCTACGAGCTGGGGTGTAAGTACAAGATTAATTGGAGGTCTAGTGATGACACATAGCGATGATGAAGGTTTAGTTTTACCTCCACGCATTGCACCCATTCAAGTAGTGATTGTACCTATTTATAAAGGAGAAGAACAAAAGCAAGTATTGGATGAGAAAGTGGCTGAGATGGTGAAATCCTTTAAGGCAGCAGGTATTAGAGTGAAGTATGATAATTCAGATCATGCAAGACCAGGATGGAAATTTGCAGAGTATGAATTAAAAGGAGTGCCCATTCGTATTGCCATTGGTGCACGCGATCTAGAAAACAAACAAGTAGAGTTAGCGCGTCGTGATACCAAAGAAAAATCGGCTGTAGCTATGGAAGGTTTAACGCAAACCGTTGAAAATTTATTAGTAGAAATTCAAGATAATTTATTTGAGCGTGCTAAAAAATACCGCGACGAGCATATTACAAAAGTAGATACTTGGGATGAATTCATGCAAGTCTTAGACAATAAGGGAGGTTTTATTTCCGCACATTGGGATGGGACTGCTGAAACAGAAGATAAAATTAAAGAATTAGCCAAGGCTACTATTCGTTGTATACCCTTAGACAATGTTTTAGAAAATGGAAAATGTGTTTTAACAGGTAATGCTTCAACACAACGTGTTTTATTTGCAAGGGCTTATTAATTTAAGTTTTCCTAAATAATTCATCTTATAAGTTTCCCTAATTCATTTTCCTAATAAGTCTTTAAAATTCAATGAAACAAAAACCAATACCTGATGCACTTATGCCTTATTTAGAAGGCAAGGTATTATTACTAGATAAACCTATTGGTTGGACATCTTTTGACTTAGTCAAAAAAGTACGCAATCTTACACGTGTCATTAAAGTAGGACATGCGGGTACACTAGATCCCCTGGCTACAGGGCTGATGATTGTTTGTACAGGAAAGTATACCAAATCAATAGATGGCTATATGGGCATGAAAAAAGAATATACCGGCACTATGGTATTAGGTGCCACTACACCCACCTATGATTTAGAATCGGAGCCTGAAGATTTTAAAAGCACGGAAGCATTAACAAGTGATGCGATTCAAAAAGCAACAATACCTTTCATTGGTGAAATTTTTCAAATGCCGCCACAGCATTCTGCTATTAAAAAAGATGGCAGAAGATTATATGAATCGGCAAGATTAGGTATTGAAGTAAAAGTAGATCCTAGAAAAGTAACCATAGAAAGTTTTGAAATTACTAAAATTGATTTACCTCAAGTTGAATTTAAGGTGGTTTGTTCAACAGGTACGTATATAAGAAGTTTAGTCAAAGATTTTGGTGAAGCTTTGCAAGTGGGTGCCTATATGAGTGCACTTCGAAGAACAAGTATAGGAGATTTTAAAATAGAAGATGCTAGACTATGGCAGGATATAGAAGCAGAAGTACATGCTTTATTGGAAGGGTAATATTGAAATATATATTAGAAGGGTAGTCCAATACCAAATTGCAAGGCGTAATTATTTACCTTAACACCATTGGGTTTTACCTCGGCCCATTTCAAATTTTGAATATCTAACCAGCCGTCATTTTGTAAACGCGTAGGATCTTTCATTTTAAGTGCATAATCAACTCTAATTATAAAATAATTAAAATCCATTCTTATACCAGTACCTACGGCCACAGCGATATCTTTATATAATTTATTGAATTTAAAACCAGCAGCGGGGTCGAGTTCAGTGTCTCTAATGTTCCAAATATTTCCAATATCAGTATACACGGCCGATCCAATTTTATAAGAGCCCCATTGGAATAAAGGAAAGCGATATTCTAAGTTGGCTTCTAATTGGAAATCACCAAACCTATCAAAGCTTTGGCTTTTTGAGCTAGTATCATAAAACTGCGAACTACCTAGTCCTAATTGCCTTAAGCCCCAGGCGCGCATACTATATGGTCCACCAGCTGTGAATTGTTTAAAGAAAGGAAGTTGCCCTTTTAATACTTGATCATTACTATAGTTATTACCCCAGCCTCCCATAAAACGCCAAGCTAACTCGGTATACTGATACTTATATAATTTTCTTAATTCTATTTCTGCTTTAATATACCTATATATACGAGAAGAAGCGCCATTGAATAAACCTGTTAATCCTCCAGCTTCTTCAATACCAATTCTTAAATAATTATTTTGGTTGGGGTTTTTTAAAGAAGTACCCGTACTTAAATAATTAAAAGTTTGACTAATTACATTGCCTTCGTTAAAAGAAGAACGTAAGAAGGGATTCAAAATTAATAAACTATCTAGTTTAGAAAACTTAGTAAGATGATAAAGCTCGACATTGATGGGCTTATAGGTCCAAATATGTTCAGCTCCATTTTTATTTTTCTTCAATTCATAACCCCAGTTGGTGATAAAAGACCTTAGCTTGTAATAATTCAATCTATCAATATAAGCACCATTTAAAGACAAGGTGGATCTGGTTTGATTGGTATAAGTGTTTCTTTTAGGAACAAATGGAATGATCAAATTAGGGAAACTATAGGTATGCCCCAAGTTGAATAGTAAGGTTTGCGTTAAATTATCATTTCCGTTGTTTACATTTAATTCAATACCTGCTCTAGCATTTGATATAGAAGAGATGGCTTTTTTTTGCACATTTCTATCTCGAAAAGTAACACTTGTAGAAAGACCTAGTAAATTACCTGCCACTAATTGGGAATTATTTCTACTGCCCTCTATATCAAAATTAAGACTATATCTTAAGGAGGGTGTTAAAAAATAATGCAAATAAACGCTATCGTTTTGCAATGTGGTTCTAGCATCCACTTGTTGCCAAGGCCCAAGACTGCTGAAGTTATTGAGTGTTTGAAAATAGGCATTTTCATTAAAGAGATCGCCTTTTTTAATAATGGACTGCTCTTCAAATAAAGGGGATTTAAATGTATACTTTGTATAATGTTGAATTATGTTTTTATAAGCAGCTTGATGGGGTAGGCCTTTGGCTAATACAGTGTCTGGATTATCGGATAACTTTAAGTCGGTATAAAAAATTTGTTGACCAGTTGGATATTGTTTGAATTCGTTTTTACTCGTATTGCGCAATTGAAAGCTTAGCTTCCAAAGTGGATAATCCTTCTGCGTTTTTTTGGCAAGTAGTACTTGATTGATTTGACCTAATGGGTCTAAGTTTAGCTCCATTAATTGTTGATTCAATGTATCTACTTCTGTAAATATTTTTTCTTTGGTGAAAAAATAATATCCATTAGCTCTAAATAACTCTACTAATCGGTCTAATTCATTATTGATGGATTCATTAGAATAGACCATCCCTTTTTTAACATAAGCAAAATCAGTGTTCTTGCTAGCAATGGATTGCAGTAGGCTATCATTTAATTCGTAGACCACAGCATCTATAAGCGTTTTTTTATTCAAGCGAATTTCCATAGTTAGACGTGCCCTCCACTCATCTTTTACTGTATCCACTTTTACAAGTGGGGTTAGTAATGGATTGTTATAGCCTTTAGTGGCTAAATAGTTTTTCATGAACTGTATGGAGGGTTCCAATTTTTCTTCTTGGTAGCGCAGGGGCTGAAGGATGGTGTTAAAAACTCCAAACTGACGAACTTGTTTGGCTTTTATGCTATCGTCCCAGTAATTAGAGAGTTCATTGGCAAGCGCTAGGGCTTCTATATTGTTGTTGGCGTCTTTGACAACTACTTTATTGTCAAACACAAAGCTCATTTGCTTTGGATAGTCATGAATGACTGCTTTTTTCAAGTCTGCGCATGCATTTAATAAAAATAAAAGACCAAGAAGGTAAAATCTTGAGAAGAAACTAATATTTTTAAGCTTCCTTAATTGCATGTAGATGATTAATAATAGTGAGCTCAAATATATTCAATCTTTTGCCCATAAAAAACATTGGGCGGAAGAATCTCTGTTTATTGTAGAAGGACCTAAGATGTTGGAGGAATTATTGGCATCTAATTGGGTTATTCGTAAAATTATAGCCCTGCCTGACTGGATTCAGTCTCAAGGGCATTTGTCGGCTGAAGTAATGGAAGTAGATGATATTATGTTAGGAAGACTAAGTCTACTGCAAACACCCAATAAGGTTATTGCCTTGGTTGAAAAAAAGAAAGAAACAGCTTTAACAGATTTTAAAAATACATCCACCTTATTATTAGATGGGATACAGGATCCGGGTAATTTAGGCACTATAATTCGAACAGCTGATTGGTTTGGTATCCAACAAATAGTAGTATCTGTTGACACGGCTGGTTGGTATAATCCTAAAGTGCTACAAAGTACCATGGGAAGTTGTTTTAGAGTCAACATACATACTATGGAACTTGATCAACTCTTAGCGTCAAATCAAAAATCAAGTAAACCCTTGCCCGTATATGGGGCCCTTTTATCGGGCAAGTCAATACATAGTTTACAATTAGAAGCAGCTAATTTTATTTTAATAGGGAATGAATCAAAAGGAATTAGAGAAAACTTAATGCCCTTTATTTCCGATCCCATTTCCATTCCAAGAATTGGGGAGGCAGAATCATTGAATGCAGCAGTGGCAGCAGGGATTATACTATCTCATTTTAAATCTTAGCCGAATTAGTTCCATTGAAATAACTTAATCGAATTGTATGGCCTTGGCCGGAGAAATTTTCTTAATCCATAAAGTAGGTAGTAAGAAAGAGATATAACTTATAATAGCTGTGCCAATAAGCAAGCTTATAATTTGAACCGCATCCATTTTAATGGGTAATTCTTTAATAAAGTAAGCCGACTCATCTAGTTGTATAAAGCCAAATTGTTCTTGTAAGAAAGAAAGGCCTAGGCCTATAAAGGCACCTAGTAAAATACCCGTCCAGCAAATAAAACTTGCTTGGTATAAAAATATTTTTCGAATTAAATTTTGTGAAGCGCCCAGGGCCGTAAGTGTGCCTATCATGGTAATTCTTTCTAGCATTAAAATAAATAAACAAGTAAGTAAATTTATAACAGCTATGATAAGCATAATAGTAATAGTTACATTTCTATTAATGGTTTGTACACCAATCCAATCAAAAATTTGAGGATAATAATTTTTAATGGAAGTAGCCACCCAATTTTCGGGCAGTATTTTTTGTAAGGCATCGGTGGTTGCCTCTATTGGAGCATCTTCATTTAATGCAATTGAATAGCCTTCTACCAGTTTATTATTATTTAATTGTTGCAGTAGTTTTATATCCACTAAAACAAATTGGTTATCATATTCTTCAATACCAGAATGATAAATACCCACCACTTTTAATTTTCTTTGTTGAACAGCACCTGTATTTAAAAAATACATCCTTACTGTGGCCCCCAATGGAATATTTAATTTAGTAGCAATATTATCTGAGATAATAAGTTCATTGAGTAGGCTATCTTTTTCTGTAGTGGAGGTCCAACCTTTTCCTTTTCTTAAAAAAGGAATTTGACTTTGCGTGGGAAGTCCTCTTGCTACCACACCTTCAATATCTTGTGCAAAGGAAAGTACAGTAGATTGATTTATAAATGGAGTGATAGTTTTAACTGTTGGATTTTGTTGAAAGGTAGTAACGGTTTTACCATCTTGATTGATGGGTTCTCCACTTACAGAAGCTACTCTAATATGTCCCCAAAATTGATACACTTTATTTGCAATGGTTGCCTGAAAACCATTCACAATGGAAAAAGTAAGTAAGATAGCTGCCACACTAATGGCAGTTGCGGCAATAGATAGCCTTACTATAAAACGAGTATAGTTTTTCTGTTTTTGAAAACTTATTCTTTTAGCTATTTCGAAGGCAGTGGACAATGTGTAATTTTTAACAAATCTAGTTTTTTCTGTTTATAAATTAGGATTAAAAAGGTAGTTTCGTAGGGACTAAATACGAAGTTCATGTTTAAAAGATACTTATTTGTGGCAATACTTATAGGGCTTCATGCAGTAAAAGGCCTTGGTCAATTTAACCCAGATAGTATTTATCAAACTAACATACATACTGTTCTAATACATCCAGTTAATAAGCCGCTAGCCATTCCTGTGATCTCTTTAATTGAGCCCACGCCTTTAGAAATTAGCTTTGACGATTTTAAAGCCGATTATCAAGATTATTACTACTCTGTTGAATTACGCAATGCCGATTGGACAGCGGTTAATTTATCGGCCTTTGATTATTTACAAGGCTTTAATCAAAATAAAATTAATAAGTTTTCTGTATCCTCTATTGCCACGCAGTCCTACTTTCATTATCAGTTTAATTTCCCCAATGCACAACTGCGACCTACCCAATCTGGTAATTATATATTGAAAGTTTTTAAAAATGGGAATACGAATGAAATTGTTTTCACAAGACGCTTTTTTGTTACAGAAAATCAAGTGTCTGTAGCGGCCACTGTGCAAGAACCTTTTGATGGCCAAATTTCCAAGACACATCAAAAAATTCAGTTTGTATTAGATGTGAAAAAAATACCTTTTTTTCAAACCGACCAACTCAACACAGCGGTGATTCAAAACTATAGATACAATGATGTAATTGCTATAGCCGCACCTTCTTTTATTAGAGGAAACTTATTAGAATACAATAGCGAGGATCAATTCATTTTTCCGGCAGGCAAGGAAGCGAGATGGCTAGATTTACAAAATCTAAGATTAAGATCGGATCGAGTAGCCGATTTAAATTCAAAAGAAAAAAGAACTATTGTATCTGTTAAGCCCGATTTATCAAGAGCAAGTACTGCTTATTATATTTTCAATGACTTGAATGGAGGTTTTATGATTAGCAATACCGAGTCATTGCAAAGTGAAAATCAAAATGATTATGCGCAAGTAAATTTTACTTATATGCCCAAGGATAGAATTCCATTCATGGGTCAAAAATTGTATTTATTTGGAGCACTTACTAATAATATAACAAACAAAGAAGCAGAAATGATCTTCGACCCAGCCTTGGGTTATTATAAAAAATCGCTTTTATTAAAGCAGGGGTATTATAGTTACAATTATATACTAAGAGATAAAGAGGGGGCAAATCCCCTCAACGATTTTACTGAAACGGAGGGTAATCACTGGGAGACGGAAAATAATTATTCAATTCTAGTTTATTATAGACCACCAGGGGCTAGACACGACCATATCATTGGTTTTGGCACTGTCAATTCTAGGCAAAATTGGTAGTCGTTTTTTTGCTATATTTGCAGCGGCAGGTCTTGCACAACCAGCTCCTATTGAAACTCCCCAGGGCAGGAATGCAGCAAGGATAGATGGTTGAGCGGTGTGATGTAAGTAGCCTGCCATTTTTTATTATTTAGACAATTTTTAAAATCAATTTGTATGAAGTTTTTCATTGACACGGGTAATTTAGCTCAAATTAAAGAAGCCAATGATTTAGGCATTTTAGATGGTGTAACTACTAATCCTAGTTTAATGGCCCAAGTGGGTGTTAAAGGAGAGGCAGCTATTGCAGCACATTACAAAGCTATATGTGAATTAGTAAATGGAGATATTAGTGCAGAAGTTTTGTCTACTGATTTTGCTACGATGGTAGAAGAAGGAAAAAAATTAGCAGCTATTCATAAAAATATTGTGGTGAAAGTACCCATGATTAAAGATGGTATTAAAGCCATTAAGTGGTTTACCGATAATGGTATTCATACTAACTGTACTTTAATTTTCTCTGCGGGTCAAGCAATTCTTGCAGCGAAGGCAGGTGCTACTTATGTTTCTCCCTTTATTGGAAGAATTGACGATAGCTCTTGGGATGGAATGGAATTAATTAGTCAAATTAGACATATTTATGATGTACAAGGTTTCAAATCTCAAATATTAGCCGCTTCTATTCGTAATGCTTTACATATTGTAAAAGCTGCAGAAGCAGGTGCTGATGTTTGTACTTGTCCTTTAGATTCTATTTTAGGGTTGTTAAAACATCCTTTAACCGATATTGGTTTAGCGAAGTTCTTGGAAGACGCTAAGAAAATGTAAGCATTTTATTAGCCTTTTTTAAAATATAAAGGCTAATAAAATTTACTTTAATGATTTTGGAAAGCCTCGCATTTTGCGGGGCTTTTTTTTATTGATGCTTCAGAGCTTCGCGCTTAGATAAATTCGATAGAGAGGGGTGGTCCTTCACAAATTGGATGATCCATTTTTTATCAGTATAAGCATAAGCGCGAAGTGCCCAGCCAATGGCCTTGCGGATAAAAAATTCTTCTTCTAGTTGGCAGTGCTCAATATACTTAGTAAGTAATTCTGTATCGGTTTTATCCTTGTACATTAATTGAAATAAAATACTCATTCTTTGAAGCCAAAAATTACTTGACCTATTCCATTTAGAAGTGGTGGGTTGTATATATTCAGGAAATTGCAAAAAGAATTTACCAATAACATGTGAGTTCGTACTGTCGACAGAGTCCCACCAACTTTTGTGGGTAATTATCCATTCTATTAAAGAAATGGTTTGCTTTGACCATAATTTTTTATGATATCCTAAAAGTTCAATGGCGAAATAATGTATTTCTCTTTGAGGAGCTGCAAAACATTCTTTAATAACTGCTGTTAATTCTTTATGCGTGCTAATGGGATTTGCTTTATAAAATTCCTTGCATAATTTTCTTCTAATAGGTGTTTTAATTCCATAGAATTCAAATTGATTCAATAGATAGGCTTTAGCCCCTTTGGCTACCGTTGCATTTTTATGTGCAGCAAAAACTTTTTGAATGGCTATAGAGTAGGGATGCGCCATGATAAAATTGCTATAGTTAAATTTTAAAACTAAAGTCTACAGTTCTATTGTTTTTCCTTGGGCAAAGCTTGCTCTTGCTGCTTCTAGTATGCGTATAATAGCTGCGCCCTGCTTTGCAGAAGTAGGTACTGCTTCGTTATGGTTAATAGCGTTTGCCATTTTCTCATAAAAAGTTCCATAATTACCTGGAAGACTAGGGATGGTTTCAGTACTTATTTTACCATCTGTATCGGTACTTAATACACCCCATTTTTCTTTGGCTTCTATTCCCCAATTGGGTGTATTGGGTTTTTTACCTGCGAGTAAATCGTCTTCTTGTACATCGGCTCTTTGTTTAATAAAGCAACCCTTGGTTCCATAAATTTTATAGGCAGGTAATTGTTGCATATAGACCATACCACTCGTTAATAATATTCTGTGGCTAGGGTAGTAGAGTAGTAGTGTGAAATAATCATCTACTTTGCCTAGTTTTCTAGTGGTTCTTATATCTGCAAATACCGAAATTGGCATACCACTTAATAGTAAGGCTTGGTCAATTAAGTGAGGGCCTAAATCGTATAATACCCCCGATCCTGGTGTATTGGTTTCCTTATGCACTTTAGGGCTTAAGGTGGTTCTATATCTTTCAAAAGATATTTGTATGTCTAAAAATGCTCCAATTTTATCTTCAGCAATTAATTTTTGAAGCGTTAAAAAATCGGCGTCGTATCTTCTATTATGATATACTGCTAATTTTAAATTTAATTTTTGGGCTAAGGCATCTAGTTCTTCTGCTTCTTTGACTGTTACCGTAAATGCTTTTTCAGTCACTACATGTTTGCCAGCTAATAAGGCGAGCTTAGTATATTCGTAATGTGTATCATTGGGGGTGTTTACTACCACTAAATGAATTGAAGGATCGTTTAATATTTCTTCATAACTACCAAAGGATTTTGCATTAGGGTAAATAGTTTGAATATTTTTTTGAGACCTCTCCCAACAACCTACTAAATTAAAATGAGGGTTGGTTTCAATAAAAGGCGCATGGAATAATTTTCCGCTCATACCAAATGAAACCAATGCTGTGTTTATCATCCCGCTACTTGTTTTCTAATAATATTCAACGCACCACCTGCTTTAAACCACTCAATTTGTTGTTGGTTATAAGTATGGTTGGCCTCAATGGTATCCACAGTGCCATCTTTATGCGTTAATACCAAGCTAAGTGGTTTGCCCGCAGTAAACTGCGTTAATCCGTTTACATCAATAGTATCGTCTTCTAAAATTTTATCGTAATCGGCTTTGTTCGCGAATGTTAATGCCAACATACCTTGCTTTTTCAAGTTGGTTTCATGAATACGCGCAAATGATTTAGTCAATACTACACGAACACCTAAATGTCTTGGCTCCATCGCAGCATGCTCACGAGAACTTCCTTCTCCGTAGTTCTCATCACCTACAACAATAGTGCCCACACCTGCAGCTTTGTAAGCTCTTTGGGTATTAGGAACGGTATCATAATTACCATTCAATTGACTTTTTACGTTATCTGTTTTTTCATTGAAGAAGTTCACCGCACCTATTAATAAGTTATTAGAAATATTATCTAAGTGACCACGGAATTTTAACCAAGGTCCTGCCATTGAGATATGATCAGTGGTACATTTTCCTTTTGCCTTAATTAATAACTTCAATGATTTTAAATCCGTGCCTTCCCATGCAGCAAAAGGATCTAATAATTGTAAACGCTTAGATGTTGGATCCACTGCAATAGTCACTTTAGAACCATCTTCTGCTGGTGCTTGGTAGCCGGCGTCTTCCACAGCAAAACCTTTTAGTGGTAATTCATCACCAGTAGGGGCGTCTAATTTTACTTGCTCGCCTTTATTATTAGTAAGTGTATCTGTTAATGGATTAAAATTTAAATCTCCTGCAATAGCCAATGCAGTAATTAATTCAGGAGAACCTACGAAGGCAAAAGTATTTGGGTTACCATCCGCACGCTTTGCAAAGTTTCTATTGAAAGAATGTACAATGGTATTTTTTTCTTTTTTCTCTGCACCTACACGCTCCCACATTCCAATACAAGGTCCGCATGCATTCGCAAATACTTTTGCACCAATTTGGCTAAACACATCTAAGAAACCATCTCTTTCAATGGTGTATCTTACTTGCTCAGAACCTGGTGTAATTAAGTATTCAGATTGCATAGTTAAACCCTTAGCTGAAACTTGTTTCGCTAAACTTACTGCACGACTAATATCTTCATAAGAAGAGTTCGTACAACTTCCAATTAAACCCACTTCAATTTTGGTAGGCCATCCGTTGGCAGCCGCTGCTTCTTTCATTTTAGAAATAGGCGTTGCTAAGTCTGGAGTGAAAGGCCCGTTTAAGTGGGGTTCTAAAGTATTCAAATCAATTTCAATCACTTGATCAAAGTATTTTTCAGGACTTGCGTAAACTTCAGGGTCTGCTGTTAAATGAGCAGCCACTGTATCAGCTAAGCTAGCCACATCGGCACGACCTGTAGATTGTAGATAACGACTCATACTTGCATCATATCCAAATGTAGAAGTAGTGGCTCCAATTTCAGCACCCATATTACAAATAGTTCCTTTACCTGTACAACTCATATTGGTTGCACCTTCTCCAAAATATTCAACAATCGCACCGGTTCCACCTTTTACAGTTAAGATACCCGCTACTTTTAAGATAACGTCTTTAGGCGCTGTCCAACCATTTAATTTTCCTGTTAATTTAATACCAATTAATTTAGGCCATTTTAATTCCCATGGTAATCCTGCCATTACATCGCAAGCATCTGCTCCACCTACACCAATGGCAATCATACCTAATCCACCAGCATTGACTGTATGTGAATCGGTACCTATCATTAAACCACCTGGGAAGGCATAGTTTTCTAAAACCACTTGGTGAATAATACCTGCACCTGGTTTCCAAAATCCTAAACCATATTTATTAGATACAGAAGCTAAGAAATCATATACTTCTTTACTATCTGCATTGGCTACTTGTAAATCTTGTTTGGCTTCTACTTTCGCAGAAATTAAATGGTCGCAATGAACGGTACTTGGCACAGCCACTTTAGGACGGCCTGCTTGCATAAATTGCAGTAAGGCCATTTGTGCAGTAGCATCTTGCATCGCCACACGGTCTGGTGCAAAATCGACATAAGAACCACCTCTTTCAAAGCTTTCTAATTTTTGATCGCTATGTAAATGAGAGAATAAGATTTTTTCAGATAAGCTTAAAGGACGACCTAATAATTTACGCGCCGCTTCTACTTTGGCTGGCATTGCAGCATATAATTTTTTGATCATTTCGATATCAAAAGCCATGGTACTTAGTTTTGTTGTTAAAATTGGGCTAAAGGTAAGCCAAAATTGAACCCGGTTGAAGCAAAAAATACAGTTTATATCCACTTTTTTTGATAGATTGCACTTAGTTTAACCGCTTTTTCTATGCAAAAAATGAAGGATTTTTTTGAATTACACGCTTTTGGGGTTTGTACTGCCATTGGAGAGCGATTGGGCATTGCAACCAGCAAAATAAGAATGTGGTTTATCTATATTTCATTTCTTACTTTAGGCTCTCCAGTAATTGTATATATGGTACTAGCTTTTTGGAGAAGTATCCGCAGGTATATTCTACTAGGAAAAAGAAATCCTATGAAATATTTTTAGCATTTTTGGTTGAAAAACTAATTAACTGCTTTTTTCAGTCTTACTAATTTTTCTAATAAAGGGGCTAATTTATCTAAAGGCAACATGTTTGCGCCATCACTTTTTGCTTGTGCAACATTAGGATGTGTTTCAATAAATAATCCATGCGCTCCTGTGGCAATAGCTGCCTTTGCAATGGTTTCTATTAATTGAGGATTGCCTCCTGTGACACCACTTGTTTGATTCGGTTGTTGTAATGAATGCGTGCAATCCATTATCACGGGTACGCCGTTTTCTGCCATGGCAGGAATATTACGATAGTCTACTACTAAGTCTTGGTAGCCAAATGTATTACCGCGTTCTGTAAGCATTACTTTATCATTACCCGCTAATCTTATTTTATCTACTGCAAATTTCATAGAAGCCCCACTTAAAAATTGTCCTTTTTTGACGTTGACAATTTTTCCTGTTGCAGCAGCTGCAATCAATAAATCGGTTTGACGACATAAAAATGCAGGTATTTGTAAAATATCAATATATTTTGCGGCAATGGCAGCTTCGTCGTGTGCATGAATATCTGAAGTAGTAGGTACTTTGAATGTGGCGCCCACTTTTTTAATAAGTTCCATGCCTGTATCGTCGCCAATGCCTGTAAATGAACTGGCACTTGTTCTATTTGCTTTTCTATAGCTTGCTTTAAATACATAAGCAATACCTAGGTTCTTACATAGGGTAGAAACCTTCTCTCCAATTTCCATTACTAATTCTTCATTCTCTACAACACAAGGACCAGCGATTAAAAAAAATTGCTGCGCGTCGTAGCTTTGGTCTTTAAATAAATCTTTTAAAAATGGACTGTTCATTTGATACTGTTTTGAGCTAGCAAAGCTAGCGTATTTAAAATCTTAATCCAAGGCCAATACCTAGTCCCCTTAAGCCCAACCAAGGGCCTTCAGTATCTACTGAAGCCTTGGTGGCAGTTACAGTAGATCTTAATTTAAAAGGGTCTGCCTTGGTATTATCTAATACTTCTTTCAAAGCATCTTGGGCGGGTTTAGGAAAGCCGACTGGAGGGCTAAATTCAAGCTTACCAGAAGAGGTTCCATAATGGCCTCCTATAAAGGAAATATCTAAAACTAATTTAGTTAATATTTGAAATTGCATACCTACATGGGCGCCATAGCTCTGTGATCTCACTCTTCCCTCTAAAGTAGCTAAGGCAGTGATAGGTTGTACAATTTCAGCAGGAAAAATTTTATCGGGGGTATAGGTATAAGAGGTAGGAACTGATAAGTCGTAATTGCCATAACGAATATAAGGCCCTATATAAAAACCAGACATTTTAGACAAGCCTAGATAAAAACGGCCTTCGAAAGTAATGGTAGTATTGCCAAATTTAAAATTATCAAAATCGATAGCAGGGTTATCAATGAATTGTTTTGCAATTGATTTTAAGGGCAGTGTAGAAAGTGGCATATTTTTATAATTCACCGACAAAGAAATAAAGCGGTTGATGCTTTTCTCAAAAGTTAAATTATAATTATTGATCGCATCTGCCGATAAATTCGTTTTTAAAATATTATCACCCCCTATTAAACTTTGTGAAGAAGCGTTGAAAGCTATAAAGATGAAAAAGAGTGTAAATATTTTTTTCATAAATTTATTTTATAGCACTTAGGTCGGCTACTGTTTTATTGTCTAGTATGGCTAAGGTATTATCCCTTACAGCAGCCATGACTTTATTAATGCCGCATTTTTTTTCATTGCAATCGGCACATTTTTCGTAAAAATTTAAACTCACACAAGGTAGTAGGGCAATAGGGCCTTCGATAATTCTAAAGATGGCCGATAATTTTATTTTTTCAGGCGCTTGGGCAAAGAAGTAGCCACCATGTTTTCCTTTTTTACTTTCTAAAAAACCTGCTTTTCTAAGGGATAGTAAAATATTTTCCAAAAATTTAATGGGTATATTTTTTTGACTCGCTATTTCTGCAATTAAGATAGGATCACCAGTATGCTTCTCCACCATATAGGAGAGTGCTTGCAAAGCGTATTGAGTTTTTTTGGATAACATAAAAAGTGATTAAAGACCTAGAACGTCTTTCATGGTGAAGATACCCATTTTTTGATTGGCAAATTCGGCTGCCAATACCGCGCCGCCGGCAAAACCTTTACGCGTATGGGCTGTATGCGTTATTTCAATACTATCAATTGGCGACGCGTATGTAATGCAATGTGTACCTGGGGCAGGGTCTATTCTTTCAGAACGAATTATTAAGTCGCTCGACTCATTACTTGCCTCATTCACCCATTTATTTTTTCTTCCTATTTTGGCTAGTATTTGTTCTGCTAAACTAATAGCTGTTCCACTAGGGGCATCCTTTTTTTCGGTATGATGTGTTTCGGTCATAGATACATCATAATTATCATAGGGCTCCATTAATGCAGCTACCTGCTTATTAATTTCAAAAAATAAATTGACCCCAATACTAAAATTGCTTGCATAAATTAAGCAGCCCTTTTTTTCTTCACAAAGCTTTTTAGCTTTTTCAAATTGGTCTAACCATCCAGTAGAGCCACTTATAACAGGTACTCCCCATTCAATGCAGCTACTTATATTTTCAAAAGCAGTATGGGGTCCTGTAAATTCAATAGCAACATGGGCCTTTTGTAGATTTTCTTTGGTGAAATCAGCAGAATTAGATATGTCTATCTTTAATACAATTTCGTGCCCCTTGCTTATTGCTATTTCTTCAATGGCTTTACCCATTTTACCGTAACCTATAATTGCTATTTTCATACCCTTAGTTTTAAATTATTTTGTATGCTTGCTCTTAAAATGAAATTGTAAGGACAATCCCGTTTGTTGATGTTGAGGTTGTACAAAAGGCAACATTCTAAAAGATAAATTATTACTTACATCAAATTCTTTTAACTGACCTGATACCGTTGCATCCACTACATTCACACCCCAGGCAAGTATGAACCACATAATAGAGTAGTCTCTATCTCTTCTAAATATATTCCGGTAACTCTGTAAAGAACCAATACTTAAATTTTGCAATTTTGAATCAATTTTGGATAGGTCGCTATTATCGCCCTTCTCTGCTTTAAACTTTGCTTCGTATGCAAACTTTGTTTTTAGGTACATATCATTATTGTACACAAAAGTGGAGGCAGGTATCGCTAAGACACCATATACTAAAGGGACTTTCCAATATTGTTTATTGTATAGCTGCCCCCAACCAGGCACTAAGGCCGACCTTCTAGTAGCACGACGTGGATTATGGCGTTCTACGGTATCTATTTTTTGGAGATAGGCGCTATCCTGGCTATAGGCAGATGGCTGCATCATAAGCAGCAGCAGTAAAATGGTGAGTAGCCGCATCCTGAATAAATTCCTTTTAAAAAATGTTACTAGCTAATGCTTAATTGCATTGCTTCTAGTATTTTGTTTAAACCGTTAAGATCAGAGTATTCAATCGTAATTTTTCCGCTACCATTTTTTTGGTGTTGTAAAATAACCTTTGTTGATAAATGACTAGTTAATTTATCTTCTAGTTTTTTATACACAGGAGACAATTGGTTTTTTGCAGTTGCCACAGAAGGCGTAAAGGCTTTGCCTGCTATATTCATTTTACGAATTAGCTCTTCTGTTTGCTTGACGGTTAAACCTTTTTCTGTAATTTCTTTAAATAAAAATAATTGCTTCTCTATTTCTTTGCCTAATAATAATTTGGCTAAACTTACACTTAAGCTTCCGTTTCGAAGCGCTGCTTGCAAGCTAGGGGGCAGTTCTAATAATCTTATATAGTTTGAAATAGTAGACCTATCTACGCCCATTCGTTCTGCTACTTTTTCTTGCGTGTAACTTAATTCTTCCATCATGCGCTGATAGCTTAATGCAATTTCAATTTCATTAAGATCCACTCTTTGTAAGTTCTCTAGTAAGGCTAATTCTAATAATTCCTTGTCGTTACCAGTTCTAACATAGGCTGGTAAATCGCTTAAGCCTGCTATTTTTGCTGCACGAAAACGACGCTCACCTGCAATTAATTGGTATTTACCATTGGCTAATTGTGCAACAGTAATAGGTTGTATTAAATCATGTATTTGAATAGAACTCGCTAATTCTTTCAATGCTTTTTCATCAAAATCTTTTCTAGGATTCTTTGGATTAACAACAATGTCAGTTAAGGCTACACGGTTACTAGCTACGGCTTTTTCTATCACCGCAGGTTGAACTCTTCCTGCTGGGTTCTTGTAGTCCGCGTCTATATTTTGCAATAGAGAGCGAAGTCCTTTTCCAATGAGGTCTTTATTAGGGGTGCTCTTGCTCATAATTAATCTATTATACGCTCGGCATTACTCATATTAGTCATGCCATTTTTTTGTAAAATTTCTTTTGCTAGGTTTAAGTAGTTAACGGTGCCTTTGCTATCTGCATCATATAAAATAACAGGTTTGCCTACACTAGGGGCTTCACTTAAACGCGTATTTCTATGAATGATGGTAGAGAATACCATTTCATCAAAATGCTTGCGCACTTCACTTACGACTTGATTGCTTAAACGAAGTCTTCCATCGTACATGGTCATTAAAATACCTTCAATTTGCAATTCAGGATTTAATCTACTTTGTACAATTTTAATAGTATTTAATAATTTACCTAAACCTTCTAATGCAAAAAACTCACATTGCACAGGCACAATGACACTATCGGCGGCTACTAATGCATTCACTGTAATTAAACCTAAAGAAGGTAAACAGTCAATAATAATGAAGTCGTATTGGTCGGAAATAGGAGCAATTAATTCTTTTAATACATTCTCTCTATTTGGTAGGTTCACCAATTCAATTTCGGCGCCCACTAAATCAATATGTGAGGGGATAACGTCTAAATGAGGAATTTCAGATTTTAATATAATATCGGAAAGCGGCGTTTGATTAATCATACCATCGTATAAGCTGGTAGTGATATTATGTAAATCAAATCCAATACCTGTAGTACTATTTGCTTGAGGATCGGCATCAATTAATAGCGTTCTGTATTCCAATACGGCCAAACTTGCCGCAATATTTATGGCAGAAGTGGTTTTACCCACACCCCCTTTTTGATTCGCTATTCCTATTATTCTAGCCATAAACTGGATATCCTTAATTTCTGCCAAAAATAAGGCATAAATGCTAACAATTTGGCCTTAATTTTGTGCTTTAAATTTTAGTATGCGCAGCCCCTTATTTATAATCCTTCTCATCACTCTATTGATTCTCATTGACTTTTACATCTACCATGTATTAAGGCTCTTGATGCAGGGGGCATCTGTAGGCACTAGGACTACAGTTGGCTTAATTTACTGGGCTTTGTGTATTATGAGTCTTGGTTCCTTTTTACTATTTCCTTATATCACGAATCCTTACTTTAAGCAGTATATTTTCTCTATTGGTATTGGCTGGGTCCTGACCCAAATTTTCATGGTTTTGTTCTTCCTACTAGATGATTTAAGAAGAGGGGCTTTTTGGACAATGGGGCAGGCGGCATCAATGACGGGTGCTAAATTTTTGAATACTGAAAAGGGTATTCCAAGATCTACTTTTTTAAGTTGGATGGGAGTGGGCTTATCTTCTACTTTATTCTTTTCACTTTTATATGGTTTTGGGAATAAGTATAATTATAAAGTTATTAAAAAGAAGATTGGCTTAAAAGGGTTGCCCAGCTCTTTTAAAGGTTTTAAAATTATTCATATTAGCGATATTCATAGCGGCAGTTTAAAAGACAAGGCCGCAGTGTTAAAAGGCATTGAATTAATTGAAAAACAAAATGCCGATTTGGTTTTATTTACGGGCGACTTAGTCAATGACCGTGCCTCGGAAATGCAGGATTGGATGGATGTATTTGGCAAAATTAAAGCGCCACATGGTGTATTTAGTACTTTAGGTAACCACGATTATGGTGATTATGTAAAATGGGATACCACGGAGGAGAAAAAGCAAAACTTAGAAGCCCTCAAAAAAGTGCATCAGGATTTAGGATGGCGTTTGTTAATGAATGAAAATACCAGTATTGAAAAAAATGGAGAAAAAATTAAAATAGTAGGCATTGAGAATTGGGGTGCGAAAGCGCGTTTTCCAAAATATGGTAGAATGGATCTAGCCATGCAAGGGGTAAGTAAGGAGGATGTGGCCATATTATTAAGTCATGACCCAAGTCATTGGGAGGCAGAAGTCATTCCAAAATATGCAAGCGTTCAATTAACCTTATCTGGTCACACCCATGGCATGCAGTTTGGGCTAGAAAACCCTTATTTTAAATGGAGTCCAGTGCAATGGGTATATAAACAATGGGCAGGTATTTATGATAACAAAGACCAACAATTATATGTTAACCGCGGTTTTGGTTTTCTTGGATACCCAGGCAGGGTAGGAATTTTACCAGAAATAACTTTAATTGAATTGACTTAGCTAATAGATGTAACTTTATGTTCTATTAATAATAAATGAAATGAAAAAACTATTCTTGTTTTTAATAAGCATGATAGCATTGAATGCTCAAGCGCAAAATAAATTTGGTCTGGGCATAAAGTTGGGACAAAACTTTTCAAGTATAAATAATGTAAATGTAGATCGCAATGCAGCTTCTTTTCATGTAGGTACTGCAGCTCAAATAGGCATAGGCCCTTCCTTTAGTATTGCGCCTGAAATAATATTAACGCAAACTAAATTAGAGTCAAATCCTAGTGCATTAGAATTATTGGGTAATAATGCATTGAAGCCTGAGACCTATCATTTGAATTATTTAGCCATTCCTATTTTGGCGCAGTACAAAGTTTTTAAAAGTTTTATTGTTCAGGCAGGTCCTCAGTATAGTATTTTTTTGGATCAAAAAAAAGATGGCAAAGAAGCAGCAAGACTTGCTTTTAATAGCGGTGATTTTGCTATTGTGGGAGGTGCTAAATTAGATTTGAAAGGTTTCTTTTTATATGGGAGGTACGTTATTGGTATGAATAATATTCAATCTGCGAATGAACTCAGTGCTAATTTAACTGACCAATCTACTTGGAAAACGCGTCAATGGCAATTAGGCCTTGGCTTTAGTTTATTTAACTTCTAAGCTTGCTTTTAACCTATTCGTAAAAAAAATCAATTTATTTAAATTGAGTAGGATGCATTTCATCCCAGTTGGTGGCTTTTTGATAAGCCTGAGCAATAGACAATATGGTGGCCTCGTCAAATAAATTACCCACAAAACTTATACCAGTGGGTAAATGTAATCTTTTATCAAAGCCAGTTGGTACACATACTACCGGGTTGCCTGTTAAATTGGTAATAGCTGATTGATTGCCATCGCCTCTAGAAGGACAAATAATAACATCATACTGCTGCATCACTTCATTTACTTTTTGCATAAGTGTGTAACGATGTCTTTGTGCATTAATATATTCTACTGCAGGCACAAAGCGGGCAGTTCTGAAAGAGTTTGGCCAATCGTTTTTTGTTTGTCTTGTAAGTGCATCATCAATATTCATTCTTGTCATTTCATCAAATTGTGCAGCACATTCCACACCAATGACTACATCCATGATATTGAAATTGTATACACCACTGTCTGGGAAATTCACTGGAATTAATTGAACACCTAATTTTTTAAACTCTTCTAATACCTTAAATTCATTTCTAGTAGTATCCTTTATTTTATCAAAATAATTTTTAGCATACCCAATTTTTAATTTTTTAATGTCTTTATTGGGAGTATAATTAAATGGCATATTCACAGCACTGCCATCTTTGCCATCGGTGCCATGAATATAATTAAATACAATCGCTGCATCTGCAGCAGAGCGGCAAATAGGTCCTACTTTGTCTAAGCTATAACTTAAGGCCATCGCTCCTGAACGGCTAATACTTCCAAATGTGGGTCTTAATCCAGTGGCGCCGCAAGTAGTAGAAGGAGATACAATACTGCCCCAGGTTTCCGTTCCAATGGCAAAGGGTACTAAGCCTGCTACTGTTGCAGAAGTAGAACCTGCAGAAGATCCAGAAGATCCATAGTTTAGATTCCAAGGATTTTTTGTTCTTCCACCAAACCAATAATCGCCCATAGCTAAAGCACCTAAAGTAAATTTAGCTACGAGTACTGCACCGGCTTCTTTTAGTTTAGTATATACAAAGGCATCTTCGTCAATTGTTTGATTTTGATAAGGTGCTGCACCCCAAGTAGTCTTGGTGCCTTTTACGGCGAATAAATCTTTTAAGCCATAAGGTATACCATGTAGTAAGCCTCTATAGTTTCCTTGGGCTAATTCTGCATCTGCTTTTTTAGCCTGCGCATAAGCAATATCTTCTTGAATATTAATTACACATTGTAGCGTATCTCCCCATTTTTTAATTCTATCAATAAAAAATTGAGTAAGGGCTAGGGAACTCATTTTTTTATTCTTAATTAAAGAGGCTAATTGTTCAAGGGTATAAAATGCTAAATCATTTTTATTAGTAGGTAATTGAACTGTATTATCTAATTTCCAAGCAATGGGTTTATGCACTGTATTAAAATGCATGCCAGGCACCACTGGTGTTTGCCACATACTTAATGGAACACTATTGGCTAATGGCAAATTATGCATTGCTTTATAATTCGCTAAATTGTCTATGACATCGGAATATAAAGTATCTATTTCCTTGGTAGTAAAACTAAGGTCAAATAGTTTAGAGGCACTAATTAAATCTTTTTTTTGAATGGAAGTATCTTGTGCAGATACTAAAAGGCCAAAAGACAAAAGAAGGTAGGTAAATAGGATGCGCATAAATAACTTATTTAATTGCATCAAAGATAATATTACCTATTTGGTTTTGGGTGACTAAAGCGTCTTTTTTGCCCACCATTTGCCGTAGCCTTAGACCTTGCGTGTCCAGCGTTTCCTCTGCCTTGTTGTTTAGCCTCTTTTATAGGATTAAAGTTGGTCATCGGGAAGGGGTGGTTTTCAATAACGGGTACTTTTTTTGCAATTAATTTTTCAATGTCCTTTAAAAATGCCCTTTCTTCCGCATCGCAGAAAGAAATGGCTGTTCCATTCGCACCTGCACGACCTGTTCTACCAATACGGTGCACATAGGTTTCTGGAATATTCGGAATTTCATAATTCACCACAAAGGCAAGTTCATCTACATCAATGCCTCTAGCAGCAATATCGGTGGCTACTAATACACGCGTAGTTTGTGCTTTAAAATTTGTTAAAGCTCTTTGTCTTGCATTCTGCGCTTTATTGCCATGAATAGCTTCTGCTTTAATATTATTTTTTAAAAGTAGGTTTACTACTTTGTCAGCTCCATGTTTTGTTCTAGTAAAAACCAAGGCAGTTTTAATTGCTGTGTTTTTTAGAATTTCAATAAGTAAGGCATTCTTATTTACTTTATCTACAAAATAAACCGATTGCTCAATAATATCTACCGTAGAAGATACTGGTGTAACACTTACTTTTAATGGATGAAATAGAATGCTATTGGCAAGGCTTACAATTTCAGGAGGCATGGTAGCAGAGAAGAATAGCGATTGTCTTTTTTTAGGAAGTACTGATAATAATTTTTTCACATCATGTACAAAACCCATATCTAACATTCTATCTGCTTCATCTAGTACAAATATTTCAACCTCTCTTATATTTAAATGCCCTTGATTCATTAAGTCTAGTAATCTTCCTGGGGTAGCGATGACTACATCTACACCATTTCTTAATGCAGTTACTTGTGGGCCTTGTCCAACACCTCCAAATATAACAGTGCAGTTTAAGCCTGTATGTCTTCCGTAAGCATTAAAGCTTTCTCCAATTTGTATGGCTAATTCTCTTGTAGGCGTTACAATTAAACTTCTAATTTTTTTTCTTCTCTCCTGTGTTTTGCTTTTAACTAATAATTGCAAAATAGGCAATGTAAAAGCAGCGGTTTTACCGGTACCTGTTTGGGCGCAACCCAATAAATCCTTGCCTTGTAAAACAATGGGTATAGATTCTGCTTGAATAGGCGTGGGGGTGGTGTACCCTTCTTCCTGAATGGCCTTTAATAAGGGCTCTATAAGACCTAGGGTCTGAAAATTCGTGTTCATAATAGACTGCAAGGTAGTGCATTTAAATTTGAGGGTTAAATTGACCTGCTTACTGCGTTCTATTAGTTATTTAGTTAATTATTCAAAATTTATGCGAAATTAGACTTTAAATTTTATATGGATGTTGGCTTTGAAAACTTTTGACTTGGAGTCGGATATTATTTTAGAAAATGAACGTGTATTATTAAGGCCCGTTCAGCTTTCTGACGGCGCCTTATTAGCGCATTATGTGGAAGAAGAACCCGATTTATGGAAGTATTCATTAGTGGCCATTCAAAATAAAAGCGACTTGGAAAACTATATTCAAAAGGCTATAGAGGCAAGGGCAGATAAGACCAGTTATACATTTATTGTATTTGATAAATTGTTAAATGAATATGTGGGCTGCACTCGATTCTATGATATACAATTTGCTTTTCAAACCACGCAATTAGGGTATACCTGGTACAGTAAAAAATGTTGGGGAACGAAACTCAATCAAAATTGTAAATTTTTATTATTGGAATTTGCTTTTGATCAAATGGGTTTGGAGAGAGTAGAGTTTAGAGCAGACAATAATAATAAAAGAAGTATTGCCGCTATGCAAAAAATTGGCTGTACCGTAGAAGGTGTATTAAGAAATCACTTGCCTATGCCGAATGGAACAAGAAGAGACTCCATTGTACTTAGTATATTAAAGGAAGATTGGCATGCTTCATTGAAGCAAGCTTTAGCTGCTCAACTAAAAGCTTAAATTAAAAAAATAATTAAAGTAAAGTGCCTTGTAAGAATAAGTAAGCCAGGCTAAAATAAATAAGTATGGCGGTTACGTCCACTAAAGTAGCTACGAAAGGTGCAGAAGATACAGCAGGGTCAGCGCCTAATCTTTTCAGCACAATAGGTAACATAGATCCTGTAATGGTGCCTAGTATGACAACGCCTAAAATGGTGAAGCCAATAGTTATACCAATTAAAAGCCAATGAAGACCATAAAAACCTGGAGCGATCATATGCCATGCAGCCACTCTAAAAAATCCAAGTATACCTAATAAAATACCTAATAAAAAACCACCAATAATTTCCCTTCTTAATATTTTCCACCAATCGGCAATGGTAATTTCGCCCACTGCCATTGCTTGAATAATAAGCGTAGATGATTGTGATCCAGAATTACCGCCCGTAGATAGAATCAATGGAATAAAACTAGCTAGAACTAATACTTTTGCCAACTCGTCTTCAAAATAACTCATGGCAGTGGCTGTGAATAATTCTCCAATAAATAAAACAACCAACCAAGTAATCCTTTTTTTGAAGAGTTTAAAAATTGAAATGTCCAAGTAAGGCTCATTCAATGCTTCCATACCTCCCATTTTCTGCATATCCTCGCTAAACTCTTCATTCGTTACCCATAAGATATCATCAATGGTTACGATACCTAATAAAACATCGTTGTCATCTACCACTGGAATGGCTGTGCGGTTATTCATTTTAAACACCTGACTGGCATGTTCCTGATCGTCGTAAACATTTAAGGCAACAAAACGGCCATCAATGATATCTGAAATAATATCATCGGGCTTTGCTAATAATAAATCTCTAATTCTGATATCGTCAATTAAACCCCCTTTTTCATCAATGATATAAATAACGTCAATGGTTTCGTAATTCTTACCATACTTGCGAATGTTATCTAAAACTTGTGCCACTGTATAATGAGGATATACATACACATAGTCCGGTGTCATCAAACGGCCCACACTATCCTCAGGGTATCCTAAAAGAGATAAAGTAATTCTTCTTTCTTCTGGGTCGAGTAATTTTATTAAGTCGCGAATGGCCGCCTTAGGTAATTCTTCTAAAAAGTCCGTACGGTCATCGGGAGGAAGCTCATTTAAGATTTTGGCCGTTTTGCGTGCCGGTAGTTCTTTAATGATATCTTTTTGCTGATTAATATCAAGTATCTTAAAAACACTTACAGCTCTGTGCACAGTCATGTTGTCAACAATAGTAGCCTCGTTTTCGGGGAACTCATTGACTAGTTCCACTACGTCGCTAATATTTTGTTCATCTAGAAATTCTTTTAATAGATGCATGTCGCCCTTGGACAAAATGTCCAAGAAAACTTCGGATAAATTAATTTCTGGTGTTTCTAATTCAACTGACATGGGTGCAAGTTAAGAAAAATACTAAAGTATGCCCTATATTTATACTATGATTCTTCCATTTCTAACCATTGCACCATCGCCCAACAGGGGTCGTGGTGTATTTACGACCCAAGCTATTAAGATGGGCACTACCATTGAAATAGCGCCTGTCATTGTTTTTGATCCCGCACAACGAATTAAATTAGAAGAAACATTATTATATGATTATATTTTTGAATGGGGGGAAGATGATAAAAGTGCGGCTGTGGCTTTAGGATATGTGTCTATATATAATCATGCTATTAAAGCCAATTGTAGATACGATATGGATATTGAATTTGAAACGATGTCCATCATTACTATTAGAGATATTAAACAAGGGGAAGAATTATTTATTAATTATAATGCAGATGGGCAGGCTGATAAGCCTGTATGGTTTGAGCAACATTAATGATGCACTCTTAATAAAATAATAAACAAACCGGCATCGATAATTTAATAGATACACCCATGGATGTTAAGGCACCTGTTTGAATATTTCTTCTGAAAGCTATAATATTATTTGAATCTTGATTAGCAACTAATAACCAATTCCCATCTTTGCTAATGGTAAAATTGCGCGGTGCTTTTCCTTCCGTACTAGTATATTGAATCGTTTTCTCTTCTAATTTTCCGTTGGGCAGTACTTTAAATGAAACGATATTGTTTTCATCACCTCTATTGCTTGCATATAAATAAAGTCCATCAGGTGATAAATGAATATCGGCACTGGCAGCCACTCCTTTAAAAGTTTTTGGATGTGTAAATACTTTTTGTAAGAAGCTAGCTGTTCCTTTATAAAAACGGTAGACGCTAATACTTCCCGTGAGCTCTTCAATAACATAGAGATATTTTCCATTGTTTGAAAAACATAAATGTCTAGGCCCTGCTCCAGGACTTGATTGTATACTACTTGCTTTCTGTGTTAAAAGGGGAGGTCCGTTTTTTGTTTGGTAAGGATAAATAGAAATTTCATCCTTACCTAAATCAGGAGTTAATACATATTTTCCATCTGGTGAAAAAAATATGCCATGCAGATGTGCTTTATCTTGTCTTTTTTCATTTACACTTTTCCCTTCGTGTTGAATAAATTGTTGCGGGTTAGACAAACGGCCATCAGCGAAGCGGTGGTAGCTTGTAATACTTCCTCCAGTATAGTTGGCAACGAATAAATTAGATTGGTCAGGACTTAATGCTATGTAGCAAGGGTCCGCTCCCTTGGAGGTTTTCTCTTGTATTAAATTCAATTTATTGTCTACAAATGAATAGACACTCACCTTACCATCACTAATTTCACTAGTAGAGTACACTTGCTCTTGGTCTTTTGAAATGGTTAAAAAAGAAGGATTCGTTGCAGTCTCAGTATGACTTATTTCAGTAGCCTTGCCCGTAGCTGTATCAAATGATAATACATAAATACCCTTGCCTCCTTTTTTAGTATAAGACCCCACTAATAAATTGGGGGACAATAAACTAGGATCGGGTGCAAGGCTTTGTGCAAATGAATTAATTGCAAGAGTAAAAAAAATAAAAACAAAAGCAAGTTGTTTAAAATTCGCTACAAAAAAAAATGGTCTAGTCTGAAACATGTTTTTATCTTTTATTTTAATTTGGTTGTATCAGGTAAGCTCCCTTTATCAAAGCCATCCAACCTTACTAGCTTTTTAGCTTTATCAGTTGGGTGTAAAAGGCTTGGTAGCAGTCTTGGGTATACTGGGGGTTGTCATTATTAGCGCAGAAGCCGGTATTTGTTTTTGAGCACAAAAAGACAAATAAAGAACCGAAAGAATCATTGTTAGTGGGTAGAATATGCATTAAAACTATTGTTAGTAGTGTTTTTTTGAAATTTGTACTAGCAAATTAGTCAAAATATTTCTTTTTTGTTGGGGAATTTCTAAAAGGGTTGTAAATTTGCAATATGACATTAAACAACCATACACATCATTTTCATTTGCTATCCAATGGGTAAGCTATGGGTGTAGGTATGTAAATATATTTAACCAAAGGGCTTACTAACAAGTAAGCCCTTTTAGTTTATAGTCAGTCAAGTAAAATATATAAAATGAATAATATGCGTTTAAAATTAGCTATACAGAAGTCGGGTCGTTTGCACGATGATTCAATGCGTTTATTAAAAGAAGCGGGCATTGATATTGGCAATGGTGTCAATAAGCTAAAAGCCGAAGCGACTAATTTTCCCATTGAGTTATTTTTTTTAAGAGATGATGATATTCCTCAATACGTGGAAGACGGTGTAGCGGATATTGGTTTCGTGGGAGAGAATGTAGTGTACGAAAAAGCAAAAAAAGTAGAGGTTTCTTATAGTTTAGGTTTTGGCAAATGCAGACTTAGTTTTGCTGTTCGTAAAAATGAAGATTTTACAGGACCTGCCTATTTATCGGGTAAAAAAATTGCCACAAGTTATCCTTTACTTGTGCAGGGTTATTTAGACAAACATGGTATTAAAGCAGAGATACATGAAATTAGCGGCAGTGTAGAAATTGCCCCAGGCATTGGCCTTGCGGATATTATTTGTGATTTAGTAAGCAGTGGTTCTACATTATTTATGAACGGATTAAAAGAAGCAGAAACCATTTTAGATTCTCAAGCTGTTCTTATTAAAAGAAAGGCTTTGGCGTCTGAAGCGGAGGCTATTTTACAAAAATTATTATTCAGAATTGAATCGGTAAAAAAAGCAAAGCGTAATAAATATGTTTTATTAAATGCACCGAATGATAAATTAGAAAAAATTGTTTCTTTATTACCGGGCATGAAAAGTCCTACGGTGGTGGCACTAGCTACACCGGGTTGGAGCAGTGTGCATAGTGTCATTGATGAAAGTGATTTTTGGGAAATTATAGAACAATTAAAATTAGCAGGTGCCGAAGGAATATTGGTGGTGCCTATTGAAAAAATGATATTATAATGATTCAAGTATTTAAAGAGCCTACAAAGAAAGACTGGCCAAGTATCTTAGCGCGACCCCAATTTGATGCTGCTCCCTTAGAGGCAAAAGTGAGAGAAATATTATTGGCCGTGAAGCAAAGGGGTGACGCTGCTGTTAATGAGTATACCCTTGCATTTGATAAAGTAGCATTAAGTAATTTTAAACTGAGTGCTGACAAAATAGAGGCAGCTGATAAAGCTTTAACCCTTGGTTTAAAAACTGCTATTCAGTTAGCCAAAGTAAATATTGAAGTTTTTCATCAGGGACAAATACAAAAAGAAGAAAGAATTGAAACCATGCCTGGGGTTTGGTGCTGGAGAAAGTCGGTGGGTATTGAAAAAGTAGGTATCTATATTCCTGGTGGCTCTGCTCCACTATTTTCAACAGTACTTATGTTGGGTATTCCTGCAAAATTAGCAGGCTGCAAAGAAATTATTTTATGTACACCTCCGAATGAAAAAGGAGAAATTGATCCAGCCATTATTTACGCAGCTTCATTAGTGGGCGTGACAGCTATTTACACAATAGGTGGTGTACAAGCTATTGCGGCACTTGCTTATGGTACAGATTCTGTGCCTAAAGTATATAAAATATTTGGTCCAGGAAATCAATATGTAACGGCCGCTAAACAAATTATTCAACAAGAAGGAGTGGCCATTGATATGCCAGCAGGTCCTAGTGAAGTATGTGTTTACGCCGATGAAACAAGTATCGCATCCTTTGTGGCTGCCGATTTATTATCACAAGCCGAACATGGTTCCGATAGTCAAGTAATGCTTATTGCAAATAGTATTGACATAGTAGATCAGGTTCAAAGAGAATTGGATAGGCAACTAGCATTACTACCTAGAAAAGAAATGGCGACTAAAGCCTTGGCGCATTCTAAAGCCATTGTGATTGAAAATACAGAAGAGGCGATTGAAATGATGAATGAATATGCACCCGAGCATTTAATTTTATCTGTAAATAATGCTGCACAAGTAGCTGAAAAAATGATCAATGCAGGTTCTATTTTTATAGGCAATTTTTCTCCAGAATCGGTGGGTGATTATGCAAGTGGCACCAATCATACACTGCCTACCAATGGTTTTGCGAAAGCCTATAGTGGAGTGAGTATGGATTCTTTTGTAAAGAAAATTACCTTTCAGCAATTAACAGAAAGAGGCCTAGAAAATATTGCACCTACTGTTATTGAAATGGCTACAGCAGAAGGTTTACAAGCGCATAGCAAGGCTGTGGAATTAAGAGTAGAATGGATAAAATCTAAAATTTAAGGCTATGCAATTTGATATCAAAAAAATAGTAAGGCCCAATATTGAAATATTAAAAGCCTACTCATCTGCTAAAGAAGAATATACTGGAGAAGCCAATATATTTTTAGATGCCAATGAAAATAGTTTGGGATCACCTACTACAAAATGGTATAATCGTTATCCCGATCCTTATCAAATAAAGCTAAAAGAAAAATTAGCCTTCATTAAACAAATAGAAGCTTCACAAATATTTATTGGCAATGGCAGCGATGAATGTATCGATAATTTATACCGAACTTTCTGTATTCCTGGTAAAGACAATATAATTATTTGTCCTCCCACTTATCCTATGTATGAAGTGGGTGCGAATATTAATAATATTGAAATAAAATCAGCGCCCTTACTTGAGCATTATCAATTAAATGTAGCGCATATAGAACAGTTGGTAAATGAAAACACTAAAATTATTTGGATATGTTCACCCAATAATCCCACAGGGAATTCTTTAGATAGGATTGATATTGAAACGATCTTAAATCATTTCAATGGAATAGTGGTGGTGGACGAAGCGTATATTAATTTTTCTAAACAAAAATCTTTTGCACAGTCTTTAATTGATTATCCCAATTTAGTGGTACTTCAAACTTTAAGTAAAGCATGGGGACTTGCTGGTATAAGATTAGGTATGGCTTTTGCAAGCAAAGAAATTATTGCTTATATGAATAAAGTAAAAGCTCCTTATAATATTAATATTGTAACCCAAGAATTAGCATTGACAGCACTTGAAGAAGTAGGTCAAGTGAATGATATGATTATGCATTTGGTAGATATGCGTAATGCCTTAGCGGAAGTGATAGAAAGCATGCCTTATGTAGAAAAGGTATTCCCTTCAGATACTAATTTTTTACTTGTCAAAATACCCAACGCAAGAAGTTTGTATGCGTACTTATTATCCAAGGGTATTGTGGTAAGAGATAGGTCTAGTCTAGAAAATTGTGCCGATAGTTTAAGAATTACTGTAGGCAATGAGCAAGAAAACACAGAATTGGTAGATGCGATGGCGCAGTGGATAGAAATAACATTCCCCAATGCCCCCGTTTAAGTTAATTTTATTAAATTACAGACTCAACTTATTTTAAATAAATAGTACATTATGAAAAAACTGACTCAATTAGTAAGTGTTGCTTTTTTAGCTTTTTCGCTGCCTGTTTTGGCGCAAGAAAATGCAGGTTTACAATTACCTGAAGGATTTAAAGCTAATTTGTATGCCAATAATATTGGAGGTGCAAGACATATAGCCATAACAAAGTCGGGCGTTGTTTTTGCAAAATTAAATAATCCTAATAAAGAAGGTAATTCAATCGTAAGATTAGAAGACGTCAATAATGATGGCGTAGCTGATAAAATAAATGGTTGGGCAAAATTTGGCGGCACAGGAATTTTTATAAAAGGGAATAGTTTATATGCGAGTTCTAATGAAGCCATTTTTAAATATGAATTAAATAGCAAAGACGAAGTAGTGAATCCGCTGGCACCTGTAACCATTGTTAGTGGTTTGATTGATAGAAGACAACATAATTCAAAGTCAATCACATTTGATAAAGGCAACAATATTTATGTTAACATAGGTGCTTATTCTAATGCTTGTCAAGAAAAAGATAGAATGCCAGGTTCTCAAGGAATGATGCCTTGTCCTATTTTAGATTCTGCTGGAGGTATTTGGAAATTTGATGGTACCAAAGAAAATCAAACTTATAAAGACGGTAAGCGTTATGCGACTGGGCTTCGAAATGTAATTGGTTTAGATTGGAACACCACTTCTAATCAGTTATATGTTACACAACATGGTCGTGATCAATTAAATAGTTTTTATCCTAATTTTTATACAGATGCTCAAAACGCAGAACTTCCTGCTGAAACTTTTTATGCTATCAATGAAGGGGATAATGCAGGTTGGCCTTATGTATATTATGATCCGATTCAACATAAGAAAATAGTTTCTCCTGAATATGGTGGAGATAGTAAGAAAGAAGGATCTAGTGAGTTTAAAGATCCTGCTGTTGCATTTCCTGCACATATGGCGCCGATGGCTGTACTATTTTACACCGGTAATCAATTTCCTGCAAAATATAAAAACGGAGCATTCATTAGTTTCCATGGTTCTTGGAATAGAGCCCCACTTCCTCAAGAAGGATTTTTTGTAGCCTTTGTGCCTTTTAAAGATGGTAAGGCAACGGGTGAATGGGAAATTTTTGCCAACGGATTTGCAGGTACAGAAAACGGAGCTAAAGTAACTAATACAGGTAAGGCTAAGGCAAGACCCTGTGGTTTAGCACAAAGTCCAGATGGTTCTATTTATGTGAGTGATGATACCAAGGGGGCTATATTTAAAATTAGTTATTCAAAATAAATATTTTTAAAAGAAGTTTGAAAAAATAAATGCTAATTAAGTATGGTGAATTTTTTAATGAATAGGAAAACAAATCGAGGCATATACAGAGCAGCTAAATTTATTTTATTGTTTTGCTTTTTAGTCTTAGCCCAGAGGGGGAATGCACAGAACAAAATCAATGGCAAAAAAATTTATGAAACCAGGTGTTTAGTTTGTCATCAATCAGATGGGGGTGGAGTGCCGAATATGAATCCTCCATTAGATGGCGCTACCAATGTGAATGGAAAAGATATAGCAAGGCTGGTAAAAATTATTAGAAACGGTTATGATGAAAGAGTTGCCTTAGATGGTATGTATTATAATAATGCCATGACAGCTAATCCAGATTTAAATGAACAGGCCATTGCTGATGTATTAACCTATATCAGAACAAGCTGGTCCAATAAAGCAGGGGTGGTAACGACTAGTCAAGTAAAAGCAGCCTTACTTAAAAATAAAGCCGCCAAGAAGTAAAAATTATATGAGACCCATTTTGTTTATAGATAGAGACGGCGTTGTTTTGGAAGAACCCAATTCAGATTATCAAATTGATAGTATTGAAAAAACGCGTTTTATACAAGGCGCTATTACTAATTTACATAAGATAGCCGCAGAACTGGGCTATTATAAAGTAATGGTGACTAACCAAGATGGATTAGGTACTGCTTCTTATCCAAATGAAAATTTTGAACCTTTTCAAGCATTAATGATAGATACATTAGCTAAAGAGGGTTTTGTATTTGATGAAATACATATCGATTCCAGTTTTGAAAAAGATAATTTGCCTACACGCAAACCAGGAACGGCACTTGTAAAACATTTAATGGGGAACGAATCATTCGATATTCTAAATTCATTTGTGATTGGGGATAGATGGTCAGATATTACACTTGCAAAAAATTTAG
>Ga0208787_1000159_pt1 | contig 33450 bp, 38 predicted proteins | sample Wag4_2014_7_11_FD_187362 | JGI IMG/M metagenome (GOLD analysis project Ga0208787, IMG submission 187362) | Fresh water microbial communities from Ohio, USA - Utica-2 Time Series HT 2014_7_11 (SPAdes) (version 2) | ecosystem: Environmental > Aquatic > Freshwater > Water tank | place: USA: Ohio...
AAAATAAATTCCGTAAGCATTATCTTTAGTATGAAAATTTGGTTCTGTTCCACCAATATATCTTTTAACACAATCACCAAAATGCATTTTGAAAAAGTCTATATTAAATGTATGTGGATGACAAGGATCATATTCTTCTGGAGATCTAATATCAATAGGTTCAAAAAATTTAATAATTTTACAACTTTTTTTGCATTTTTCAATTATTAAATTTGGATCTATTGTGTGTTCTAAAATATTAAGTAACCATATTTCATCAACATTCGGAAAATCTATATCTTCAGCTGGTTTATTTATTAGGTCTATTCCACATTTTTTATATAAAAAAATATTTTCCTCATATATTGTAGGTTCTATAACAATTGCTTTAGAAAAATTTTTACAAAAAAACAAAGAAGATACTCTAGCTGGACCTATTTCTATAATAGATTTGTTGTTTAAATCTGGATTTATATTTAAATACTTAAAATAAATTTGATATCCATTTTTATAGTGAGTTAAAGATTCTTCAAAAGATGTTGTTATGTGATGTTTTTTTTCTTCAATTTGTGCTAAGTTCCATCGCTCATTAGTTATTTTTTGTATCATATTTTTTCTTTTATTTTAAATTATAAATTGCTCCGTGCTGATATGCTATTTCCGTTATATTTAGGAAATTATCTTGAGGCATTATTAGATTTAATATTAAATATCTTATAGGAGCATCACCCCATCTATTAATGTAGATTCCTCCAGATTTTTTAATTTCTTCATAAAATTGCATATATTTTGATTCTTTAAACCAAGATATCTTACCGATTTCAAAATTATTATAAAACATACCATTTTCTCTGATGTTTGAAATAGTAGTTAATGTTTTTATTTTATTAGTTTCTATATAATTTTTAATAAAATCATTTAGACCAATAGTAACTTTTGGATTATCTAATTGAATTGCTTCTCCAATAAATCCATAAAAAGAATTTAATTTTTTCATTTTATCAAAAATATTTTCTTTAACTTCTCTTAATATAAAGGAATCAGTATCAAGGCGCATATAGTAGTCATAATTTTCTAATATTTTTTGATTATAAATTTCTCCTGCAAAAAAATTACACATATGCCTATAACCAATTGTAAATCCTGGATGTCCCCATGCTATCGGACCATTTCCATGTGTAGGATGTGGAAAATATTCTGGTATTTTATTTAAAATTTCTTTACTATAATCTAAAGTAAAATTTAATTCTTGAAATATAAAGGATATGTTTGGGAAAATGTTTTTTATATTTTCTATATGACTATTAAATTCTTTTTCGTGAAAAACAACAACATCTGCGACATGTGTTTTTAAAAAATTCTTTTCTAATAATAATAAACTTTTTAAAAAATCTTTTATTTCTTGTTCTCTATGATTTACCAAATAAACTATACAATTTTTCATTTAATTATCCATCCTATCTGGTAACCTTCAAATAATTTTTCTGCTCCTATAGATTCCATAAATTCTTTAACATATGTACCTTTTCCTATTTTTCCTTGAGTAAAAAAAGCATCATGGTCATCTACTAAAATTATAGAACCTGATTTTAAATTTTTAGTAGCTGCACAGAGTTCTTTCAAATGATGTAATTGAGATGGATGTGGATTATGTTTTTCTATATCATAAGAATCTAAATACAAAAAATCTATCTTGATTTCTTGTGGTATGTTCCATAAAAATTTTACAGAATCTGAACAAAATATTTTTGTTTTTTCGCTTACAAATTTTTTGGCATGATCTACGTTATTTTGAGAAATATCCACAGAATAAAATTTTCCTTTTACTGTTTGGATAAATTTATCAAAGATAAAAGTACTAGCCCCATCATCACCAAATGCTATAGTACCATGATCAGCTCTCATACAACCAGTTTCTACTAAAAAATAATCTTTATTGCTACTATTAGAACATAATAGTTCAAATACTTTAAGAAAAGAATCTGCTCTATTTCTTATAGGATTTGCTGGGTGACCTGGAATTAAAAGTTTTTGGTAAATTTCCGATTTATAAAAATTTAAAAAGTTCATTTTATTTTATTAAATGTTTTTATTTGATAAATTATTGAAATAATTATAATGATCCGTATAAGATCCTTCTTTTAGAGTCGATTGTGAAGGAATTGTATTAATTAGTGGTGGTATAAAAGCAAAACAATCGTTTGTTTCGTAAAATTTTCTTGCAAAAAAACCATCTGCTGCACTTAAACCATTTTTATTACAAAAATTATTTTCCGTAATATTAATATAATTTTCGTAAAAATTTTTATTTACAATATAAGCAAAAGATCCATTACATGCTTTAATTTTATTAATATTTAATTTATAGGGAATTAACCAATCTTCGATATAATACCCTCCAATATGGAGGATATCAAAAATAAAATCTATGGATATGTTTTTTATAGAATTTGGTTCTTTAATATTAAAATCATTTTCAAAAATTAAAACATTATCATAATTTTCTTTTTTTGCATTTTTAACTATTTCTAAATGAGACATCATTAGACATAAATTTTTAAGATTATATAATTCTCTATTATTTTTTGGTTCATAATTATAATATTCAAATTTATATTTATTATAATATTCTTTATAATTTTTTAAAGTATCTGGAACTATTGCTTCAAATACATTTATATTATTAAAAACATTTTTTTGGATTTGATCGTATATATTTTTAGCTCTTTCGCTACAGCCTTTATTGTGGATAATAAATGCTGGAATATCTGTCATTTTCATAATAATCTATCTTCTTTTATTCTATATTTTATTATTAATTCTTTATGGATATTTAAAAATAATTTTGTATTTTTGTGATTGGCTTGTAATAGCCAAGGAGCTGGAGATCCATTAATTCTAGTTCCCCCCCAAGAATCTTTAGACTCATAATCTATCCAATAACATCCACATATTTTTCCCAATTTTGTTTTGGCTCTATAGCATAGATCATGGTCATCCATGTCTTGTGGAGCAAAATTTTCATCTAAATAATTTAAAGATTTAATATCTTCATGTTTAAGCATAAGTGGTCCTCTATTAACAGAACTTCTTATTGCAAATATATTTCTTGGTGTATTATGGCAGTTAGCATGATCTACATGATTCAAAATATCGCACCAACAATTATCTAAATTTTCTTTAAGATATAAATGTTTAGTTTTTTGGTTGAATTCCCAATTATGAGCAGTTCTTGATGTTACAGCAAATACGTCATTGAACTGAAATGGTTTTATCATTCTTTCGTTCCAACCATATTCTTTTATGATCATATCATCTTGAATTATTGTACAGTAATCTCCAGAACTATTTTTAAGACCTATATTATTTGCTTTTGTTTCAAATACATTATCGGCATAATAAATGTTAATTTTATCAAATTTTTGTTTATTTTGTTTTACAATTTTTTCTGAACTATCGGTACATCCATCAAGAATAATATTTAATTCATAAAAACCTAAAGTATTTTCTTTAATGCCATGCAATACTTTTTCTAGTAAAAACTCTTTATTATGTACTGTCAATATTATACTATGTGTCATATTAAATCGCGTTTTATTTTATTCAAAAAATCATCATATTTTATTATTTTATCTTCGTCGTTTTGACTAAAAAATATTTTTAACGTATTTTAAATAATGATTCATTTGTATTTTTTCCAATATTCTTGAGTATTATAGTAATTTAATAATTCTTCTTTTGTCATATTTATTATTTTTTCATGATATAAAACATTATGTTCATATGATTTTTTTCTAATTGATGGTGGATGTTCTTGGTGAAATACTAAATTATTTCCCCATTTTACATTATATCCCAATTTTTGAAATCTTATAGCTCTCTCTATATCTTCTGGTCCCCAGTCAACATAGTTTTCATTTTCCATAAAACCTTTTCTATAAGATTCTGTATTAAAAAATTGACAATGACCATACATCGTGCAATGATAATCGCTTTGTTTTATTTTTAATTTAGAAAAATCAAAATAACTTTTAAATTCTATTACATCGTTTCTTTCTGGATACAATCTGATTTGATGCATTTTTTGAAGACCAAAAGGATAATATAAATCAACTTTGTTTTCTAATATTTCTTTTTCTGCCAATTTATATGTTTCTGGTAATAAAAAAACATCAGCATCATAATTTACTGTTATAGGCGTTAAAACGCAGTTTAACATTTGATTTAATAATTTTGTTCTATAAAAGTAATTTGTATTATTATTTACAAAATGGTATTCTAATCTATCAGAAGATTTTATTTTTAATTTTTGATCAGTATCTGATTCTGTTACTATTATATTACCATTAGTATTTTCTAATAAAAATTTAATACAATTGTTTATATTATTATATCTGATATCAGAATCTATTTTTACTGGTATTATAAATGTGGTATTAATCATGATAAATTTTATTCAAAAATAAGTCTATGCAATTTTCTACTGTATTTTGTTTTACAATTTTTTGTGCAATTTCATAATTTTTAAAAATATATTCTTTTTTACTTTCGTATAAAGAAAAACTTAAATTGTCTATTTCTGCTATATCAATAATTCCTCTTGGATCATATATATCGGCTATATCTGGATCTCCCCAATATATTGGTATTGTTCCAGATAGCATGCAATCATTTATTTTTTCTGTATAGTAACCAGATTCTCTGCAATTTTCTATTGCAAAATTAAAACAATAATTTATTAATCCATCTTCTTTATTTTTAATTGGATTATCAAATAATTGACCATAACCATCTATTATACCAGGTTTTGTTAATGATTTTAAACTGTGTCTTAATTTATGCCCTTCTGAATATTTTTTTTCAGAAAAAATCATTGAAGCTAATTTTGTTTTATTTGTGGTAAAACAATTTTTGGATAAAGATGTTCCTGCATTAGGTGGAATTATAATAGCATTTGATAAAAAATTAAATCTTTTATGGCAAGTTATAATATGATCAAAATTTTTAGTGTAATTTAAATCGTTTAATAGCTCATAACATATAGGAATAAGTCCATATGGTTCCGAAAGATACAAAATTTTTTTCTTAGTAGAGTCTTTTATTATTTTGATATTATCTACAAATAAATAACAATCTGCTTCTTGTATATTATTAACTTTAATAAATTTATTGCCTATAAATTTAAAATTTTTCCAAGTTATTGAATCCACTAAAGATTCTACAATATAAATTTTAATCATAAAAGAACCATATCACTACGATATATTTTTTCCCAATTTTTTGGTCCGCCATTATTATTATACCATCTATTAGGTACAATAACTTTTTTATTTAAATTTTCATTCAACCACGATCCCCACCAAGAATAAGAGCTATTTGAAAGTATATTATGATCACATAAAGACATAAGAGCTAAATCAACTTCTGCTGAATTATCCATTATTATATTTGGTATATTTTTAAACTTATTTTTACAAAATTCTTTATCGTCTGTAAAAATAACATAAAAATAATCATTTCCAAATTTATCCATTGCTTTTTTAAAGTAATTATCATCACAAACTGTATGGATGGAATTTGGCAATAAATAATCACTTCTTCTTACATGAACAGATACTAATTCTTTTTTTACTTTATCTTTAAGCTCTTTTATAAATTTGAAGCAGGCATCCATCATATCTTTTTTAAAGATAAATAAATTTTTTAGATCATATTCTATATCATAGACATATTTACTATTTTGAAAATATCCATAACAATCTGTATTATCTTCTATATTAGAAGTATCAATATAAGCACAATCATTAAGTTGTATTAAAGCATTTTTTTGTGCTATTTGAGTAGAATCTTTTAATGGAAGATCAAAAATTTTTGTTATTAAAGGTCTGTGGATATAATCATAACCTATTTCTAAATTTTTATGTTTAGCTACATTGTATATAAAAGCAAATTGAAACATTTGATTACCTAATCTTCCCATATTTCCTAAATTTTTAAAAGTAATCATCCCTTTACCTCCAATTCACATTTTGTCAAATGTTCCCATTTATTTGAACTTTCTGCCAAATCTGCCTGATAAAATACTGGTTTATTTGGTGTCAATACTTGAAAAAATTTCTGTAAATATGCACATCCAATATCGAACGGAGTGCGTCTATTATACACAAGATCTTTTGACATATTTTTTACTTCTTCTCTATACCGCTGACTTGTATATAAAATGGCATGTGTTGCCAAAATACCAGCTATTCTTTTATAATTTTCATTATATCGAATGCAATTATAAAACATATTACCCGTGCTTATTCCCAAATATAAAGCAGCTGTTTCGTCTGGAATTTCCAATACAGGATTAAAATTTTCTTCAATGACTTCAACATCATCTTCAAGAATTAAAAATGGTGTCTTGAGATCTGCAATTTCAAATATGTCAATATGCGATTGAGCACACCCGACATAATGCTTATTACTTGGAATCGTATCTGGCGGTGCTGGTATTACTCTAGCAGACTTCCTAACGGTGTTCTTGAAGCCTAGCTTCTCAAACATCTTAGTCATTCTTTCTGCATTTTTTATGGCAGAGTCTAAATTAATCCAGTATACTGGTATTTCACGAAGATCTATTTTCATAATTAATAAATTTATTAGAATATTCTAGCAAATATTCGCTATTAGTCAAGATATAATCAAATCTGGATTCAATTTCTGCTATATTATCTACAGCAAATTTTGTCATTCTTTCATCATCTATAAAAGCTAAATTAATTCTTGTTTTTTCTTTTGGGTATAAAAATACAGCATCGCCAATACCATTACCCCAAAATACTTCTACAGGTTTATTTAAGCTTCTCACTTGTAAAAAGTTGTAAACATAATCTCTTATATCAAGAGGAATAAAATCTTCATTGTAAATATACATTATTTTTTACCGATATGATACTTTTGAATAAGCTGCCAATTTTTCTTTTCTGAATGAGGAATTATTTTAATTTGGTTTAACCCCAATTGAGGTTCCTTATATTTATTCTCATTAATTGGATCTATTAATCCCCATTCTTTTAGCAACTTTACTATTATGTTTCTTCTGCCAAGATCATTGCTGTCCATATTGCTATCAAGACCATCAAGAACAAACATCTCCTTGAAGTGCATGATTGCATATCTTCCTCTCTTGTGCAAAATGTGACATGATTGATAAAGCTTTTTTTCTTGTTTTGAAGAAACGCCTATACGGGTTAATGTTTCCTTAACCTTCAGAAAGTCCTGTTCGGACTTTAGCTTTATTTCTACACCTAAACCTTGAAAAATATCCTCGTCAACTGCGCTCATAATATCTCCATACAAGGATATTTATTAAATTTTGTATTCTTCTACATGCTTTACAATAGCATCCTTTTGTTCCTGGGTCAAAAGAACCTCATATTCGCATGCTTTACGATAGGAGACATCGTAATACTTGATAATAGCCTGAATTACATCGCTCTTATCTTTCTTGGCCCATCCGCTGAACCGTTTTCGCTTACGGACAGCCAATCTATAGTAATCGTATTGCATTCTCTTGTCTAGGAATGGATACTTGTTCATTTCGTTGGCATAGGCCACGGTATCCATGAAATAAGAGAGAGACTTATTGACTATAAAAGGAACATAATCCCGACCATCCTGGTCGAGAATATCTTCCTTAGTATAGTTGATGGATTCTAGAACCTTTCCTAGATTCATTTGCCGATGCCCTTAAACTCGCAGTTCATCATGATCTCAACCATCATGGCTGTCAGATTGATCTCCTGATCAGCCACAAAAGCAGACTTGTATTGATACTCGGCAATGATGGTAATTGCTTGCGGAATACTGCTTGGGACTAGCATCTCCTGTAGATTATCGTAAATCTTACGGAAAATATCCGTGCTATTATCCAGGTTCTTCACGATCCATTCACGAACAGACTTGAAGTTCTTTTGAGCCATGAAACCAATTAGCTTGGCAACATCAACATCCTTGACCTCAGAGAGAATTCCGATGTCGATCTTTCCCGATACAGAGTATCGCTGAAGTTCGTTGATGATTCGCCTAAAGTCTGGGAAGTGCTTGATTACGAGTTGTCTAACTGCACCGTCATTGTATTCAATATTTTCAGCAGTTAGAATTTTGCAAGCTCGCTTGTACATTTCAAGACCAAGCGTGGAGTTTTCTCCTGATTGAATATTGAAGTTGATCTCTGTGCAGCGAGAGTGAAGAGGTTCAATGATTCGATACTTCCAGTTACAGGTCATGATAAATCGGCAGTTGGCTGCAAATTCCTCAATGGCCCCGCGCAAAGCAGGCTGAATGCTCTGGGCATTAGAGTAATCGAACTCGTCCAGAATCACTACCTTCTTGGCATCGGTCAATGATACAGTGCTAGCAAAGCCACGAATCTTTGTTCGCAGAGTATCAATATTCCCATCCTCTGAGCAGTTGATGAGAATGTAATCACACCCAAGATCATTGCAGAGGGCCTTGGCAACGGTAGTCTTACCGCATCCAGGCTTACCAACAAACATCATGTTCTGCAATTCACCACCCTTTACCATTTCGCTAAAGGTAGCTTTTAGTTCCTTTGGAAGAACACAATCGGATAGCGTCTGGGGTCGATACTTCTCGACCCACAGGTACTGGTCAGTTGTCATGATTAGCTCCCGCTGTTACTGCTAGATTCTAGGGCGATCCAATAGGTCAGATTTAGATTCTTTGAAGTAAACTTGCTGATAACCTTGCTTCCGATTTGGACATCGTAAGAGCCGGGGATCATCTTGAGATTTTCCATCTTTAGACGGAATTCAAAATCATCATCAAAATCGGCATCAAGGCAGTCTTCAGTGCTTCCGAGGCTGATTGAATAGGTGTTTGTGGTGCTGTCCTTGACATCACAGACCTTGGCAAATACCTCCCCGTCCTCAGCGTAGATCGACATATCAGCGACCTGAAGGACTCCAGAAGCCTTCTGAAGCTCGTTTAGCTTCTTATCCGACAGGCTGAACTCTAGGACCACTGAGGGCATCGTAAGGGCCTTTGGCGGGTTGCTGGTAATCAGCTTTGGTTCACAGTAGAAGTACTTGACCGAAGATCCGGTATCGTTCGAAATTTCAAGGTACTTATCGTGGAACTCCAGTTCAGGGTTTTCAAACAGCGATAGAATACCGAGGAACTGGGATAGATCCCAGATACCGAATTCCTGGTCAAATGTTTCCTCTACCGTGGCTTCGGCCACAATGTTCTTGTAGGAGGACATCGTAGCAAGCTTGTTTCCAGGACGAATCAGCAGATTGCTGTTGATCGTTGAGAAGTTCTTCAGGATCTGAAGAGTGGGCTTGCTGAGAGTTAGTTTGGATGTAGTTTTCATAATATAAAATTCACCTTTCGATCAGGTATTGTCCTGCAAATAGTCAAAAAAGTCAAGGCTTCCGTCACGCAAATCATGCATTAATTTCTTCGTGGCATGACGCAAATCACGAAGTTTTTTCTTTCTAAAGAATCTTGCGAGTTTCCTGGCCCGAATGATTTTCCATAGTGGATGTTTTTTCATAAGATACCTACCCAAGAATACGAGTTGTTGTCATAGACATATTCATACAACATACCAACCGTTGTATTAAACCATCTCTGACCAACAACTGGCTCGTAGGGGGCGGAAGCTCCAACATGAACTCCTGCTGAGTTGAGAAGCCTCCAGCCCCTTTTTTCGCCGTGTTCGGGAGAAAATCCACTTGTTTCAAAAGATGCAACATAATACTTGCCCTCTTTCTCTACAATGCTCCCATACTCGTATACCTTGAGTGTACCGTCTGGATTAGCAATCTTAAATTTTCCTTTAAAATTGAGATCCATTAGTTTTGTACCAGTTTGCTAAAGTTGTTTTTCTTTTCTAGTGTAACCGTATTCTTGAACTTGTCGTGTAGTTGGTCTGTCTTGTGGCTGATTACAAAGACATTGCAACCCTTCTTCAGGCCGTTGAGCAACTTCATAAGTTCATCGGTTCCGATAGAATCCAGCGAAGAATCAAATACTTCGTCAAGGATGAGTAGGTTGCAGTGAAGACTGTTCTTCATTCTTGCAACTTCTCGCCATGCTAGGAGTAGAGAAATGTCGATTCTCATCTTTTCTCCTTCACTGAAACTCAAATACGAAAATTCGTCACGATGCCTACTTTCAATCTTTTCGTTAAATTCACCGTCAAGATTGAATTTCACGAAGAATCCCATGTTACTGAGATTCTTATTCACTAACTTATTTATAATCGGAAGATAGTGATTTATAATTTTTCCTTTGATTCCACTATCCTTTAATAGATCCACTACAAGTTCGTGATCATTTTGCTGTTTTTCAAGATAGATCAAAGCAGTTTCTTTTACTTTTTTCTCAATTTTAACAGATTCTAACTGTTCTTTTGTAGAAGCTATCTGATCTTCATTTACAGAACACTTATCAGCTTCATATCCTGCCTTTACCTTTTCTAGACTAGCAACTTCTCGTTCAAGTGACTTGACCTCTCTAACAAGCTCTTTAATTCGTTCTTGAACTTCTTTGCTTTTGGTTAAAATATCGTTATGCCAAGCTATTGAATTAATAATCTCTTCTGCATTGGTTCCTAGTTTGGCTAGTTTATTCTTCTTAGCTGAAACAATAGAACACTTATGAGATTCTTCAATGGCTTGCTTACAAGTTGGACAAGTCTCATTGTCGTTAAAGAATTCTAGCTCTTCATTTATGGTATTGATGCTAACAGTAAGATCGGCTTTCTTTTCTCTCAGAAGAGCCAAATCTTCGTCTGTAATCTTATATTGTTCTAGCTTCTTACCTTCCTGAAGGATTTCTTTGTTTAAAATCTTAATTTTTCGTTTAGATCCATCAATCTCTTCAGTCGCCTCTTTAATTTTATTCTCCAACACTTCAAGGCTCTTCTCCATACTGGATTGTAAATTTTTGAGATTAGTTTCATAAAGTTTTATCTTTTCGTCTATAACTCTTTGGTCAAGCTTATTAATCTTAATATTCTCCCGTATCTGTGAAAGCTTGCCCTTTAGGATCAAGTTCATTGACGAGAAGACATCAATATCTAGGATAGTTTCAATAACCTGGCGGCGATCAGCCGGGGGTAATTCCATGAAAGGAACGAACGAAGACTTACCAAGAATGATGACTTGCATGAAAGTCTTTTTGTTCATCTTGAGTATCTGATTCTCAAGCATGTCTTGGTAATCTTTGGTCTTGGCTGCTTGCTCTATCATCTCCCCGTTCTTATAGATCTCAAAGACCTTCGGGGCAAGACCGCGCCGAATCATGTACTCAGTCTTGTTAATCTCAAACTCTAGTTCAACAAGGCACTTACCTTTGTTTACACTATTTACAAGTTGCGGTATGTTGATGTTTCTAAAGGGATTGCCGAAGAGGGCAAATGTAATTGCATCAAGAAACGCAAACGACTTACCGTTTCCATTTGATCCACTGACAAGAGTTGTTTGGCTCTTCTGGAAATCAATCTCAGAAAAGGTGTTTCCAAATGAGCCGAAGTTCTTGAATCTAATCTTTTTAAAGTTAATCATCTATGGTAAGGGATTCTTGATAAAGATCTTTAATGATGTTCTTGATATCGTCCTTGTTCGTGATCTCAGATAGATCATCTATCTCTTTGCAGATCATCGTTATTGTATCCATATTCATATCAATATCAATAGACGAATAATTCATTTCAATTTCTTCATCCACCACAGTTACATCATATGGCTTGGCTTCGTTTAGCTTTGTCATGAACTTTTCGTAAAAGACTGGCTTGTTTCTTCTCTGAACAATCAGTCTTACATACTTATCCTTGAAACTCGGAAAGTCAAGTTTCTCAAGATCTTCTGGAAGAGAATCATCATAAACAATTCTATGAAATAGCTCTTCTGTGTTCTGGATAAATTCTAGATCTCTAGTCTTGGTATCAAAGACATGAAATCCTTTTCGCTCGTTGACATCAGTGAATCCCATTTGATACTGAGTGCCAAGATATTCAATGTTCTTATGTCTTGATTTTAAGTGAAAATGTCCCGACATAACAGTTTCAAACTTATTGAACATTTCTCTCTGAAGTCCAGTATCGTGATAAACTCCACGAAGGACTTCAAATCCAACGATCTCAAAATGGCCTAATAGTATATGTGCCTTTGTATTCTTTATAAATTCAACACAGGCATTCATGTTATCTTCACACATCCAAGGAACAGCACCGATAGAAACATCTGGATAAACAAGTTCCTTTGGTTCATTTACCACTTCAATATGAAAATACTTTTCAAGAAGTTCTTGTGGTGAATTAGTTTTATTTGTATTCCTGAAATAGGTATCGTGATTCCCGATGATAATCTTCATTGACATGCCCATCTTTTCCATAGGCTCAATTACCCTAGTACGAACCTGGTTCAGAGTATTAAAGTTAATATACTTACGACGATCAAAAAAATCGCCCAAGTGTATTACATGCTCAATATTATTTTTTATGCAATATGGAAAAAATTGGTTTTCAAAAAACTGAATAAAGTGTTCTAAAAGAACCGATGAATCATTTTTTGCGCCAAAGTGAGTATCATTTATTATGGCTATCTTCATTTGCGCTTCTTAGTTTTCTTTTTCTTTTTTACTTTTGTATCTTCAAATTTATTTACGTCATTTTCAGAAAGATTAAAAATTTCTCTGAAGCTGGCTGAACTATCTTTTGCGAAGTAATTTTCTTTGAACCACCGATGAAATTTTTCATCAGCATTATCTTCCATGATCTTATACTTGATATAAGATTGCTTCTTTTCCTTTTCTATGCGTCTTAGAAATGCAAAGTATATTATTTGGGTAAAATAAGAAAAGGGGTTTTTTGATTTGCTTGGATCAAAATTATGAGCATACATCAAACAATTTTCTATACCATCTCCCACCATTTCTTCTCGGTAAGGATAATTCATAAAATTTGGTCTATAAGAAAGATGTTCTGCTATCTTCAGAAAAGATTCTGCTATGTAGCTCGATACTGGTGGAGTTTTTCTTCCAGATGACTCTGCTGAGTCATACTTGGCTTTCCACTTTATCATTTCCTTCAAAAATTCTTTATTATCAACGTAATGAGATTTTTCTTCTTCTTCTTTGATTATTGGAAATAAATCCTCATCTATTATCTCATCTTCTACGTCTTTTTTCTTTTTTTTCTTCATGTGGTTATTATACCACTTTTTTTAAAAAAATCAAGTTGACAAAAAACAGTCTTGTTGATACACTTCGCTGTGTAGGCGATCAATAAGAAAATCTAGGTTTATATATTACTCACTAGTATTATCTAAATCCTCTTCAATATACTTCTGAGGATTATCTGGGAATTGATCCAAGTCAATTCCTTTTCTTTTTAGACGATCTTTTTCTTTGTCAGTCATCATTTCCATTTCTGGAATTAAAACATCATTTTCATCGTCTTTATCGTCTTCATCTTTTCCACCAAAGAAATCAAAATCTAAAATGCCATTTTCTACCATTTCCTCAAATATATCAGGAGGAATAGAAAAAAACATTCCAACACTTGTATTTGGATTTATGAAAGGAAATGGCATTTGAGGAATTTTTGTTATTGGATTTTTTGGCTCTGCTGTTTGAATATCGCCATCAATTATATCATTGAATAAAGAATTTAGCATATCCTGCAATCCTTCTGGATTTTCCAATATTTCTTTTGTTTTTTCTTCTTTTTCTTTTATTGATTCTTTATATTTTTCTTCTGTTTTTAAAGATTTTTGATAAAGAATTACTGTGCTTTCTGATGGCATCAAAACAGAAGCAATATGATCTCTAGGAAGATCTATACGGATTTCATCAGTAAATTCAAGCCAGTTTCTAAGTAGAGTTATTTCTCTTGTAACTCCAAAAGAATCTGGAGATATGTGAGTTTTAATAACCATTGGTTTTAGAATACTAATGGTAGAATCGTTTTCTCCAGATAATAATCCGAGAACTTCTTCACCACTTCTCAGCTTAAACAATCTGCAAGTAGTTTCCATATACTATTTATCCTTTCAAAGATCTATAGGAGCTAACTTAAAAGAAAAAGATTCGCTTTCATAAATTTTTATTCGCTCAAGAAAATGATTGAATGCATGATTTCGATATTTTTTATGTCTTAAATCATCTACTAAATCAAAAATCATTACACGATCTTTTGTTTCTGACATTCTCAAACCACGGCCAATAGACTGAAGAACACGCACAACAGACTTTGATGGATGAAGAAATACAATGTTGTGAATGTTCTTGATATTTATGCCTGTACTGCAAGTTCCATAAGAAGCAACAAGAATAGAATTTTCGGACTTATCCACAATCTTACGAATTTCTTCTCTATCTTCAGCATCAGTCATTCCAGAAATAAAATAGCTCTTTTTATCTGTGCAAGTTTTTTGTACTGATTCAAAGAATGGAAGACCGTGCTTTTGAACTTGTGAGAATAGAACTAATGTATTTCCCTTGAGAGAAGCGCAAAGTTTTTCTGCTACTTTATTTCTTCTTTCATGTGATATAATGTAATCTATTTCTTCTTGATATGTCTTGCGCTTCATGCTATCGCATTCTTCTTTTGCATATTTCAGCTGAATGCAATTGATATCAAGATTTGAAAGAACTTTATTATCAATTAGATCTTTTGTGCTTGTAACGCGAATTGGTGGGCCAAATAGTCCTTCAAGAACTAGTTTATGAACCTGGATATTATCAAGCGTTCCTGTAGTCCCAATGCGAATGTGACAGTTTCTGAGCTTGTTCATTAAACGAACAAGGGATTTAGCCTTGAATAGATGACATTCATCGCCAATAACAGCATCGTATTCAGCAAAGAATTTCTCTGGAAGATCATAAACACTCTGCCATGTCGATATTGCTATGGGCTTTGTTGTTTCCTTGTCTTTACCAGCATAGATGATGTGAATATTCTTATCCGCATTCCAGTCTTTTCCAGAGTATTCGATGAAATCTGAACGCATCTGGTGAACTAGGCTAGTAGTGGGAACAAGCACAAGAATCTTCTTATTCTTACTGAGAAGATATCTAAGAATCGTATAGATGATGAGAGACTTGCCGCTACCAGTTGGAGATATCAGTAGACTACGCTTGTGATCAAGAGCCATTTCCACAGCCCTCTGCTGATAGTCTCTGAGCTTGATTTGGCCAGAATCTGAGTGTAGAGGTAGAGCATCAATAAAAGACTTATAATCTTCAAAAAATTCTTCCTTAAAATTTTCAAACTTGCATTCGTAGTTTCGATCAAGGCAAAACTGAACAATCTTGTTTCTCAGACCAGTATAGATCTTACGAGTGAAGTAGTTGAATAGACGAATCTGGCCATCCCATACTCTTCGCTTGAAGGCCGGGGAATATTGTGAGTTTGGGACCTTAAATGTGAAGTAATCGGATATCTCTTTTGCTACTGAATTTTCGCAATGAACTTTGATGAATGTACCATCTATTTTTTCTATTTTTACTTCTTCATTGGCCATGACTAAACTTGATCCATTCAATCGCTGAACGAATATTCCATTGTCTATTTGCAACTATCTTTACTACGCCATCCAAGTAGCTGACTAGTTCTTTCTTTTCCGTGATTTGACGCTCCAGTTTGATAACATCATCATCTGCGTCAATGAACTTATCAACATCAGTCTTTAGTATATTTAGGTCAAATGGCTCCCACTTAAACTGGTCTAATTCCTCTTTAGACAGCTTTCCTGTGTAGTAGAGCCACTTGTACTTCTTCATGACGCGAAGGGTTCTCTCGTCTTCCGCAAGGGCTTCCTTGTGCTTCTTAAGGAACAGTAGATACTTGTTATGGATCTGTGGTGTGTTTACAGATTCAATGGCAAGTTCTGTGGAATCTATCTTGAGATCTTCTTGTACTTGTTGTTTTAATTCATCAAAATTCATAATTTAAGTATACACAATAACAAATAAAGTCAACGCAAATGAGTTTCGCTTGGTTGAGGAGTAAAGTCATAATATGTATAGGCAAATTTTACGGCTGCATATTGGGGAGAATATGATTGATCAGTTGATACAAATTTTAATCCACCCAAAAAAGTAGGAAAAACTTCATAAAAATTTACGATAATATTATCGTTATATGTTCCTTTTGTTATATACAATTTTGCTTGTGTTGTCCATTTATTAAATGGTAAAGAATTGTATGTACAATCATCATCAATATTTCCTAACTGACGCATCCAGGTATAAATTTCAAACCAATTAACCATATTTTCATCAACAATAAAAGACAATTCAAGATCTGCAAAATTATATTTTCCTATGGGTCTTTTGATTGGTATACCCAATGTAGTTGGTTGATCTGCTGGAGAATGACTTAAAGAAGGTAAATTTACTTCTTGGCAATTGTAAACCACTGTTGGTAGTCTAGCTATCTCAAAATGAAAATAATTTGATCCGAGATTTGATATTAAATTTCCTGCCATAAACTATGTAGAAAAGAAAACGGGAGCCATTTCTGGCTCCCGCTTCCGAAGTTTTAGATACTAACTAACTATCAGTTAGTGTTACCGTGTAGATTTGTTACGCGGAAGATGCGGTAGTACTGGTTGAGATTTGCTGTTAGGCTTTCTCCGTCAGCAGTGCCGCTGTTGTTAGTTACGAATGGATTAGCAACCATGCCGTAACGAGTCTTGAAGCCGATCTTGGGCTGGAAGGTGTTGGGATCGACTGCACGAACCATCTGTAGTGGAACGTAGGGGCAGTAGAACAATCCAGCGTCATAGGGGCTTGATCCACGGTAGCCCATGCAGACGAAATCAACGCCAGCCTGGACATAGGGATCGATGTAAACGCGCATCTTGCCGTTTAGAATACCAGCAAAGGTGTTGCCAGTATCATCAACTTCAAGCTGAACATTTAGTGCTGGGCTGATGTTTAGCCAACCACCCATTGCGAGAGCTGAAGCAACATCTGATGAGCAGATGATGAAGTTGCCCTTACCGCGACGAGTTTCCTTGGCGATGACATTAGCTTCGCGTTCAATCTGGAACATGAGGCCACGGAAGCGTTCAGCTGACCAACGACCGTCTGAGTCGGTTAGGAGGTCATATACACCACCCTGGTTATTGGTAAAGTTATATCCGCTTAGATCGCGCTGCTTTGCACCGAGCTTAGAAACATGATAGATGCTACGAACGACTTCGCGGTTGATTTCAGCAAGAATTTCAGTGCTGAGAATGTTGGCGAGTTCGGTTTCAGCGTCAAGTCCGTGAACAGCCTTGAGGTCCTGAGCGAGTTCAGTGGTGTAGTCGGCCTTTAGAGCGCGAGTCTTAGCCTGAACAGCAACCTTATCAATGGTGAATGCCATTTCCTGGAAAGGCTTGCCATTAGTTCCGCCGAGATTTTCGGCATCACCGACAAGTAGTCCCTTGAAATCGTCATTGAATAGAGCAGTTCCTCTAGTAGAACCAGTTTCACCAGCAAAAATGGTTAGACCATAACCAATATTAGATGCTAAATTGGTGTCTGGATAATCGGTGAACTTAGTATTATTTCCGTTAGTACCACCTGAACCACCGAATGGTACGAATGGTTCCTGGAATAGAGCTTCCTTACGGCTACCATCAACGTCGTACTTGGGACGCATTGCGAAAATGAGTCCGGTTGGAGCGGTCATGGGTTGAACGCCGCAGATGTCGTAGGCAATTAGGTTTGGCATTGCGCGACGAACAAGGCTGATTAGGATTGGGTCATAACCAGCGATGTTTGTTGCAGCGGGGGTAATTACACCGCCACCGAGTGCTCCGCCTAGTGTATTGTCTTCAACTAGTCTTTGCTGACGAATAGCAGCCTCTTGGTTTTCAAGTAGAACTGCGGTAACTTTCTTCTTGTAAGTATCTTCGATAGATGGAAGAGCGTTGTGTTCAAGTACAGGCTCCCACTTTTCGGTTAAGATATCGTATGGTGTTGTTTCTTCGATCATTGTATCTCCTAATTTTATTTATAAAATTTATTTCTTTGTATGTCTACTCAAGGCTCTTGTATACTGATTCATAACGCCTTCGGTTATTACTTCGGGCTGTGTTGAAGTCTCCAGAATGTCTACAGAAGGTAGACTTCTTGCTGGTACAACTGGAGAAATTGCTGGCAGTCTGGGGGCAGGAACAACCTGAGATCTTAAGAAGCTTTCCTTAATGATTCTTAGCTTGTCTCTGAACATTTCGGGTGATTCATATTCAATGCCTTCGCATAGGTTCTTTAGCTTCTCTACTTGAGTTGCTGCAAGACCACGGGTTTCTTCGGCAAAGATTGCCACTGATGCAGATTCCATAATTCTCTTACGGAGTGTAACATTGGCATTGATTACGTTGTTTAATTCTAGATTTTGATTATCGATAGTTTCGTATAGTTCGTCTAGAACGTCGTATTTTTCATCTGGAACATCAATGAAGTTATTTTCAAATAGCTTCTTTAGACCAAAGATGAAGTTTTCAGCAAGCTCAACCTTTAGGCCGCGCTCAACCTGAAGTTTGTTTTCAGTTACCCACTCTTCAACGACATAAGTTAGATAATCATCAACCTTTTCGGTTAGCTGATCTACCATGCCTTCTAGAGCATTGTTATATTCGTTTTCGTAGTGTTCTGCAATTTGTCTTGTTGCTTCTCCGACCTTTTCGTTTACAGCAGCAACAAAAATTGTTTTTGCCTTTTCAATGAAATCTTCTGAAAGATTGGTATTTGCAAAAAGTGCAGCTAGATGTTCCTTTAGGGATTCTTCCGCTGACATTTCGTCTTCATCTTCCATTCCTTCTTCCATTTCAGGCTCTTCTACTTCAGAATATCCTCCAGATACAGGTGCTCCCATACCCATAGAATTTGAGCCGACTGATCGGCCTGGTCCTGAAATGCTGGCCCTATTTCTTTGATCTAATCCTTCGATAGGTGAGGGAAGTTCAAATCCCTTACCGGTAGTATCAAAACTACCTTTACCCATAAAATCTGCAACTGGTTGTTTGTTTTGCATTTATAATCTCCGTTTTTATTTATAATTCCTATTAACTAGTTCCTCTACGCTTAAATCTTTGGGGAAGTCCGGCCATTTCACCCGGATCTGTTGCTATTCTCTTTATTGTGCTTTGTATATAAGGAATACCTATTATTCCTCTTTCTGCTTCTTCTGAAGACTTTCCTATATCGCTGAATGCACGACTTATGAAGCCGCCAGAATCAGAATCTGTTGCTGCTCCAACAGCCGCGCCTCCGGCTGCTCCGACTGCAAGCGGAACAAGATTTCCTGAAGCATCTTTTTTAAGTCCTAATATTTCAGATCCTCTTCCTTGTTTGCCAAGTGTTTTGAGTCTTTCTACCTCAAAATATTCCCTTGATCCTCTTGGATGCGGGTTTGGAGCAGTTAAAATATCATCGATCAAATCTTCTGTTGTTTGCACGGTTGTTGCTCTTTGTTGAGCAGTTTTTTGAGCTTTTGCTTTTGCACCTGGAGTCATGGACTTTAGTTTTTTTCCAGCCCACCCTAAAGCACCAGAAATAAGTCCACCCCTACTCTCATTTAAGACATGCTTTGAGGTATAGTAAAGAGATAATTCTTGTTCTCTTGAAAGGGGTTTCATTTTATTTTTTTTAAGAAGTCAGAAAACAATTTAATTGATTCTTCCTGAAGTTTTCTTTTTGGTGTTCTCTTAAGAGAATTGTGATATGCAGCAATCTGCTGTTCCTTAAGAATTCCATTGTCCCATATCCATTCTCTGCCTTCCATGATTCCGTTTACGAAAGCATTTGGAGCCGAAGGATCAGCAACAATATCAATAGCAGCAAGCATGAAGTCTTCTTTGACAACATTTACACTACCTTTTTTCTCTAACGAACCCATTCCACGGGTTGAAACACCAAGCTTAACGCCTTCGTTCATTAGATTTTTTACAATCTGTCCGCATGGAGTATCAAGAATTTTTGCCTTGCCATAGAAATCGTTATTATTTTCATATAGCCAGGTAATCTTATGAGAAACACGATCTAGATTTACAGAAGGCCCCGTTGGGTGGTTCAGTTCACCGAGAGCACGGTTCTTGTTGACATATTCTGTTACATAACGCTGTGCTTCTTTAGCAAGAATTTGCTTTGGATAAACTCTGCCATTCTTATTTTTTTGTTCAGCCTGCATGAAAACGCCTTCGATGAAATGTTGTTTTTCACCATTGGCATTTTCTGTCAGATATGCTACTTCTTCAATTGTTTCGGTGATTAGTTTCATTTAATCAGGACTTTCTGTTTTTCATTGCTTCGGTTGCTAAAGCAATCGCTTTCTTCCTAGGCATTCCTCTTTTCATAAAAAGGGCTACTAAGGCATCTAGCTTATCCATATCACCATCGCCATCTTGATCGGAATATTCGCCTTCTCCACCATCAGATTCGCCACCTCCGCTATCGCCTCCACCCTCGCCGCCACCATTTTCTTCACTGAAATAGGTCTTAGCAATTTCTTTGTATTCTTCTGCTAGTCTTTGACCCAATTTCAATGCCAAATCTTCACAAATAGTTTTCTTTGCATCGATTGCATTTTCTTCTAATATTGATTTAATAATTTTTCTTGCTTTCATAGTAGTGTCCTTTTCTATTTATTTTTTTATTAAGTTGGTTCTGTGGTACTGTCTGGCTGTTCTGGAGTAGATTCCTGAGCCATTTGATATTCTAGTTCCATTTTTCTTAGTTCTTCTTCTCTCTTACGAGCCAGATCAACCGCCATTTCTTCCTCTAAAACCTTAATTTCCTCGTCTGTAAACTTTAAAATATTTCTTTTTATATAATTTGAAGAGAAATAAACGCCGACCATAGGCTCCATTTGGGTGGCAAGATCCATTCTTGCACTAAGTATTTCAGCATCCTTTAGGTCGTTAAAGTACGAATCCTTGTTAAAGGCAAAATTAATATTCGGGTAAAGTATATCCCAATCCTGTTCGGTTATTATTCCCTTTAGAAGCAGCTGAACTCGTAAAAGCTGTAAAAACAGTCCTGAGAACTTATAACGAATTTTTTCTATAAACTTATAGAATTTAACTTCATCTCTTGTTATATCTGCGGCTCTACCAAGATTAAATCCGTTTTCGCCTACTAATCTTGATGGTGGAATATTTAAAGCGTAGTAAAGCTTTTTCTTAAAATATTCTACGTCAGTCAATTCTCCTAGATTTTGTCCCCCGTCAAGAGTTGAGATTTCTGTACCCTTACCACCCTCTCTTCTTGGAAGCCAGAAATCTTCAAGCATTGCCATTTGATTTCTATCATCTTTGATTTCTCCGGTGGTTTGGTTATAAACCATTCGGTTTCTGTACTTGTTCATCAATTCTCTGATGTATTGCTCTGCTTTTTGCTTTGGAAGATTACCGACATCCACATAGAAAATTCTACGCTCTGGGGCGCGAGAAATGCGATATACGACGATGGCATCTTCGACCTGCCGTAGCATGTTCAATGGTCTGATTGCCTTGTGAAGGAATCCTAGAACCCTCTTGGAGTTCATATCAACCATTCCAGAGTGAACGTAGCAGACAGAATCTGGGGAAATCTTAAGGCCAGAAGAAGTTGTAGAAATTACAGAATTCTTATCATTGTTTGTATAAGTGTAATATTCTTCAATATCTTTGATCAACATCGTAGATTCTAAACCTTGTTTAGTACCTGATGTCTTTACTCTTCTAACCTTTTTTACCTTAGTAGCATCCAAAGGAACCAATTGCTGAATTCCTTCTCCGGGATTTTCGCTATCGATTGTTATGTAATAAAATAGTTTAGAATCGATGTACCATCTTCTAAAAATTTCATATCCCTTATCCTGAAAATCTAATAATTTTAAAATATTATTAAATTCTTCGTGAATTTTGCTCTTGATATTATCAGAATAGTCAATTTTTTGAAGATCTAATTTAATTGGCTTTCGATCATTGCCCATTACGATTGATTCGTTTGCTATTTCATCTATGGCTGTATCTACTTCTGGATACAATGCCATTGCTCTATATTGGGCAATAATTGCATTATCATCCTTTGCTGAACCCATGAAATCAACAAATGTTCCATAGACTCCAGCCCCCTCAAGGGTGTAAGCACCATCAAATTCTTCAGGCGTAGTAAAATTTTGAAGATTTTTTGTTTCTTCTTTTTTTTCCTTACCTATTGTAAATCCAAATAAATTCCAAGCCATTTAAATCTCCATTATGTTAGCACATCAATATAATCAAAAACAAATGTTACGTTAAAGGTAACATATTCATCATTCGCAGTCATATCTAGGTCAATTTCGCCTACGCTAAACGGCCAGCATCCATAAAGAGTTACTGTTTTTAAAGGATTTGTGGAGCAATTTAAATCTAGTTGCTTTATGGTCCATGCATCTCTTTTATAAGAAATTGGATTGTCCTGAGAACCAACATTAGTTTCGTGGTTGTTTATGCTATTGCTCCAATCGTGCAATTTGCTCCACAGTAAACTATTGTTCTGATTGTTATCGTCAAGTACAGTAACTACCCAGGATGATTCGCCCTGCTTGCCGTAAATTCTATCTCCTGGAAGCTTTAATTTTCTTCCTCTGTGATTAAACTCGTTTGTGAGTAATGTTACTTGTGGTAAAGAAGCTCCAAGAACTTGAAACTTATTCCATTGTCCGTTTGGAAATGAACCCTCAACGAGAAAGCGATTTTTTCTCGTACCTCCGTAAAACTCGCTTTTGAAATTGTATATTGATTGTGCCATTTTTATCCTGTGAAATAATCGTAGTTTATCTGAACACCAAATGCATTATAACCATTTTGTGTCATCGTAAAATCTATAGGATTTACTATAGCAGGCCAACACCCAACAAGAGTCATTGTCTTTAAAACATTACCATTATGATCTAAATGTTTAACAGTCCAATTTCGCTTTGCATCAGCAAAACTATCCGTTATATTTGTACTTCTTAGGTTACTTACATGTTCGTTTATCAGCTTTTGCCATTCTTGAAAAGAATGCCATAGGGAAGTATTGGTATCGTCCAATACAGTTATATCCCAGGGTTCATAAGTTCTATCTCCAGCAAAATTAGCAAATCTTCCTCTGTGAGGGACAGATACAACCCCTAAATCAGAAGAAGGAAGAGAAGCAGAAATTATGTGATATGTTGTTATGTTATTGGTAACATTGGAAGGCCATGTACCAGTAACAACAAATCTATTTTTTCTAGTTCCGCCTTTGAAAGCTGAAATAAAATCTGTAATTGAAGCCATATATTATGTAGTAAAGGACAACTCCACAAAATTTATGCTTTGTGATGGCTTAATAGAGACTTCTACATTTAATTTTCTATTGTTTATGTCATCTATTGTATTGTTAGAAGCATCACAAACAACTCTATATTCTTCCAAGCCCTGATTTGCCTTTATTTGTTGAAGAACACTTTCAAACTTATTTTTAATATTTGCTCTTAAAAATTCATCGTTTATTTCAAATAAAGCATTACTCAATATTGCATATGATTCAAAATTTATATAATTTAATAGACTTGCATAGCTTATTGAGGTTTTTATTGGCAAATCGTCTGATGGCTCACCAGAAAAATCGCTGAAAAGATATATGCTCTTGTTGCCAGTATCGTCCGTTATCTTTAAAAAAGAATTTACTCTTTTTGTATAACTAGTAGAAATTTCAGTATTAGTCGAGGAAGTAAAACTAGAGGGAGTTTCTGGTATTACTAATTCGGGAATACCATTTACAGTAGAAAATGTTTGATTTAGCATTTTTCCACGGTCAAACCCCGCCGGAGTAAACCAAGGATATGATGATAAACTTCTTGATAAACAACCAACACCATCAGATAACATAGGTAAAATTACAAATGGAGCATTAGCAGGAAAAGTTGGATTAAACTCAGATTCATAAAATCTTTTTACTCTTTTTATTCCACCAACTGTAAATGTAATATAATTTAAAGAATTTCCTGTAATTGAAGTTCTTTTTTTCATATTATCAAAAGTAAAAGTGTGACTTATATTTCCTGTTTCTGTATAGGAGGTTTCATATATTGAGTTTGTACCTCCTCCTGGAGTAGTCGTTTCAGATAATGCATTAAAGCATATTGGTACTTTTTTTTCCTCAAAAAAAGTTTTTACTGGATCTGAAAATGTAGCAGTTAGTGGATCGAATACTATAGCTTTTATATCGTATTTACTAAAAGCTTCAGCAAGATAAGTTTCTGGAGTAGTTGAACAATTTATCAAAACAATATTAAAATTATAATGAGCTAAATCTAGCAAAAAATTATTATAAAAATCTAATTTTCTAGCAGTTTTATTTGTTGAACTAGTAGATGTCGTTAGTAAACTAACTAAAGTTTCAAAATTTGCTCCTGCTCCAAGCGCAGTATAATTTGCATTTTTAATTAAATCAGTTAACTCTGAAATACTAGAGATTTTATAAACTTTATCGGTTATTCGTAAAAATGTAAATATACTAGAATCATAGAGCATTACTGCAATGTCTATGTCTTTTTGCGTATCAACCGACTTTAGTTTAAATGATACTGCCATTAGGCTTGATTTATAGTAAATCTAAATGTGATTTCATTAACGGAGAAGTTTGGCTTGAATGTTAAGTCAACAACAAACTGCCTAGCTTGTATGGTAGAAGTTGTGTTATTTGAACCATCACAGACAATACTATAAGAAGAAATTCCTCTACCAGATTTTATGAATTCCATTACGGCAGTGGAATCTGTTACAAACTTTGCTCTAGTTTCGGCATCGTTTAGTTCGAATAGAATTGAATCCAAGATAGGTCTAAAGGATCTCTTGATATAAAGAAGAAGTCTGGAAATTCCAACTTGCTTCTTGTTATCATCAGTTGCTTCGTATGTTCTATCTCCTAGAAGATAAAGACCATCATTTCCTATGAGATTATTAAAGGAATTAATTTTTTCGTTTGTTAAGAAGTTTGTTACATCGGTATCTGTAAAATTAGGTGTAACAGATATGAAAGAATTTACTTCTCCTCTAACAACTCCAGCTGGAGCAAACCAGGGGAAGAAAGACGCATCGGTTCTTGCCATACATCCAGCAGCATCAGAAGTCATTAGAATAGAAATATTGCTAGTAGATCCCCCATAAATTCTTGTTCTATCTTTTCTTCCTATTACAGAGAAAATTAAATCGTCGTATAGGGTAATTCCAGAAACACCAGCAATTTGAGAAATTCCAAAAATAGAAGGTGTTAATGTAGTTGGATATGTTCCAGTGGATCCATTATTACGCTCAAAGCTAGAACCATAAATTCCAATCAAATCTTGTCTTAAGCTAAGTAGATTTGTTATATCTGCAAATTTATTTGTAGATTGACAAAAAGCAGAGTCTAATTCCAGTTCGTTTACATTTAATTGGGTTGCTCCTGTGGCAAATACAATTTGACCGCCGTATTCAAGATAATTTAGGGCAGAGTGTAATTCTCTATCAGAGGTTGATCCATTTGAAAGAGTATCGCCAAATTGTAAACCAACTGTACCTAAAAGCTGAGAATTTGAAAATTCTCCAAGCAGATCTTGAGAGTTTGTGTAAATCTTATAAGTTGGAGTGGGAGTATCACCGTAAATAATGTGATTAAAAAGACTAGTTCCGCACAAAAAGGCAGAAAGATGGGTAGATGCCTGACCAGCTATTGTAGTTACTATATTGGATGAATTTTCGTTTATATTAATTTGTGGCATTTTTTATCCTTATGTAAACCAAATATCGTTCCCATCATTAAAAGCATCTTCTAAAATCTCAGGTCCCATCAAAAAAGTCGTATTTTCTTCTTCCTCTTCTGGTTTATTTATATCTTTTTTCTTTTGTAATTCGATTATCTCTTCAAAATAGCCCTGACGAGTCAACCAACCAAAAAGAACCAGACACATAACCAAATCGTCTGTATATCCATCATCAGCAACAAATGACTGTTGCTTTGCCACAAACGTCATTAGTTCTTGTATGATATTTTGATCATTTAAAATTAATTTATCCTGTTCAACTAAAGTTTTAAGAACAGCACATCCTAATTTTTTAACAGCTGAACTTGTTCTGACACCCAATTGTTTTGACTTATTACCAAAACCGAGAGATACTTTTTGCCCAGCTCTACCCATGTAAACTGTTTGAATAATATTGTCGTATTCAAATTCTTCATGCATGGCATCCGCTACTTGGCCACCAATATCATTTACTTCAATCAAGACATGAGCATCATTGTAAGTGGTAACCAAATTATAAAGTTCGGTTGGAAAATCAAAAGGTGATATTACATTGTTTCTATATGTGGAAACAACCCTATAAGGTTTCTCTGTCGTGTTAATAACAACTACAGCAGTATAATCCTTACCTTGCCCTCTTGAAGTATCTACAATCGCAAAATAACAATTGTCTGGTTTTGCATATTCAAACACTTTAAGACCGTTATGTGTACTTTCGATTGGTCTTTCGTGTTGCAGGACTGTTAGCTTACTTGTACTTATTAGTGTATTTGAAGAGCCAAGAAATGAGCATTCAAATTCGCTTTCAAATTGTTGTTCACTTGTCTGAGCGACCACTTCACGTTTCCAAACATCATCTCTTAATGGCCCCCCAGCATACTTGGGAACTTGTCTCCAAGAAACTTCTATTGGAACATATTCATTCTTTCCTTCTTCACCTGGTTTTCTGGTAGCCCCCTTCCAGAACGCATAAAACATATTCAATCCATTTGGGGTTGAAACCATGAACACTTTAGTGGTTTGACCTGATGTAATCGTAGGATAAACTGAGCTAAAGAATTCTTCCGCCACATTCTGCGGAACGTGAGCAAATTCGTCTAGGAAGATAAGATTGAAAGAGCCACCACGAATTGCTGATGACGAAGTAGCCGATGCCATTACCTTTGAACCATTTTCCAGCTGAACAGAAGTTTTATTCCATTCTATGATTCCTTGCTGAAGCCATGTTGGAATATACTCATAAGCTAACTTCAATCTTCCCAGAATTTCTCTGGCAGTGTTCATCTTATTGGCCAAAATTCCAACGCTCATGCTCTGATTAAACAAGATATAATGCAAAATATAAGAAACTATAGTGGTGCTCTTACCAGATTGACGAGGTAATTTAGCTATGATATAGCGGTTATCATGCATCTTCCTGATCATATCTTCTTGATAATTGTAAAGATCAAAAGGAACAAGACCTTTATCAAGAGAAACTACCTTTACATACTTTTTAATAAAATAAATTGGATCGTTGGCGCAACGAAGATATTCCCGAATCTGATCTTCGGTATAGTCTATTTTTATTCCAGCTTCTTTTAAGTTCGGATTACCTAAGTATCCCTTAAACTTCCTTGTCATTTTCGACCTCTACATCAATTATATTTTCAAGAGCTTTTTTCTTACTTCTTTCTGGATTTATTAAATCTTGAAGATCTGTTGTAGATCCAATAAAGAATGAATTATTATTTGTTGTTTTAATGCTCTGTTTTTCGGATTCTTTTTTAATGTTATCTAAATCAATATAATCTTTATTGATTTCTGACATAGTTTTAAGCATCTGAGTTACTACTTCATATGCTCTGGGGGAATCACCTTCCATTGCAACTCTCATTATTCCCTCTAAAGCAATTTTTGATTGTTCTATTATATCTTTTAAATTTTGCTTTGCATAAGAAAAATCAGCGCAAGTAGCACCTTCAATTTTTTCTATTTGACCTTTTTTTGTTTCTTCAATATTAAAAAAATTATTTAAATTATCCATAATTACTCACAAATCTGCATCAACTGGAATTTACTATCCACTTGATCAAAATAAGTTCCATTAGATACCCTTATGACAAATGTTTGTTTGTTTGCTGTAAAACTATGTAATGTAGGATTTATACATGTATTATCATAATAAGTAAGATCCAATGCATTTGATATTTGTTCTCTTAAACTATTAACATCGGTCTGTGTCAATGAAGTTGTAGAAGATGATACTTGTAGTGTTGCAATTGCCTTATCAACTTTTGGTTGATATATTTGAATATAATTAAATTTGTCGGCTGCATTTGTAACAGTCCATGTAAAATTAGTTATAAACGAAGAATCAGAACCCGTTAGATTATAATTACTAGAAGTATAATTAGGATTAATTACTACACTAGAAATGCTTTGGGCTGTATCATCATCTGTAGCATCAAGAGCTGTGATATTGAAAATAGCAGTTTCTGATGGTAGACCCGTTTTTATTTCTCCAAAAACATAGCTGGATGCTGCAAAAGATATTGTTCCTATAAGAACTCTTCTATTTTTAAATTCACCTTCATAATCATCTAAAAATTTAACTTCTCTAAAACTGATAGGAACATTTATATTTTGAAATACATCGTTAAAATTAATTCTTAGATTAAATTCTGGATTAAAATACGCCATTATTTGTTCTATAATCTGAAAAAGTTCATCTAAACTTCTTGTATAGAAAAATAAAGTAAATCCTATTTGTACTGGCGTTTCTGAAAATGTTTTATATGTTGTATCTTCATCAACATTATTAGATGCAAATTTTAGCTTATTTCTTTTTCTATTGTAATCGTATGCAATAGAAGACACATCAAAACTTAGATATGGTAAATTTATCTGTGTTTTGATAGTGTCTGAAATTGAAGAATTTGTTTCTAACCTTCTAAGAAATTTTTCCTTAGAAGCAAAGGTTATTGGAACCTTTATCTTTTCTTCCACATCTGTAGTGTCGTTTTTTCTGGTCACATAAATTTCGTCAAATAAGGATCCAAAAGCAACGACAAGTTTTCTTATAGATTGGTTATTGAATGTGTTAAACATTAATAATTCCCTTCTGAGAATGGATCAGTTTCTGTAAAATCTATGATATTCATGTCAAACTTACTACCGGAACCAGTAAATCCTCTCTGATAATCCATAGGAGGAACTTCTCCAGCATCATCATCCAGGATGGTATTGACTATAGCATAGTCTCCAGAAGCATCCTGTGTATTAATACTGAATGTCAATCCATTTACTTCATTTCTTATAATAGATGAAGTAAATGTTATTCCATCCAACGACATAAATTCTGTTGTTAGTGTATTTCCTAATAGACTATAATCAAGAAGTCTAAAGTATGCTGTTGTTCCAGCAATAGTTCCAGTAATAGAATATTTACCTCCGCGAATAATGGAATTATAAGCGGCATTGAATCCAGTTGCCTGAGCGTTTATTAAGAAATCGTATATGTTCTGCTTAAAGTCATTCACCGAGTCAATAGTTTCATTGCCAGTATTGAAGTTTTCTGCCGAGTAGGTGAAGGTTTCACATGTTAAAGTAAAAACATAGTTCTTATCCAATTGATAGAACGGCAATTCGTGCTCAACAAAGTTAATTTCAAATAAAGTTTTTGATAATGGAAAATAGATCAGATCTCCTTCTCTAGGTCTGTTTATCAAAATATCATTTGTAGTGACTTCTTTGTTAAATCTTTTTTTACTTAATACCACGGTCATTCTATCTTTATTTTCAATTCCAAATTTTGATATTGCTTCACCACCATCAAATCCAGAATAAGAAACTATGTACATTTCTATAGGATAAGCTTTTGTAAATCTGTTTAATTGATCTTCACCGAATAGCCTATCCAAATTTACAAACTCTCTTGGAATGTACCAAAGCTCTTTGCCCATCATTCTTATTATTTCGATGGCAATATCTTCTGTTACATTTTGCTCAGTTGGTTGAAATTTAAAATAAGGATTCGTCGGCATATTATCCAGTCATCATATCTGGTGGTAATTCGTATGAAGATATTATCTGGTCTTCTAAAATAGCTATTTCTTTTTCTGCTTCGGCTAAAATACTCCCGCCTCTCATCTGAACACCGCCAGGTAAAGAAATACCATCAAACTTTGATAAGTTCTGTCCCCATTGCTTCTTTATTAAGGCAGTAAAATATCTTTTTAGCATTCTATCGTTATAGATCTCTGGATATAGATCAGGATCCAAATTGACATAAGCCTCTACTGCAATATAAGTTCCTGCTTTCAATGCTGTCCAATCTGTTTCAATATAAAGCTTATTAGTGACTTTATTAAACCTAATAGTTCTTTCTGGATCGAACATCATTTCGATCATTCTGATATATCGTTTAGTTAAATCATAATTTGCTATTGGCGTAGAGTTTACAAATCCTAAATTAGTATTGATTCCATAAACGTCATTTAATGCCAATTGGTATCGAATATCAAAAAGTTCATTTGAGTTTAAAGATCCGAAAGGAAAAACTCTAATGATGGAAAGAATATCATAACCAGTTGGTTTACTGCTATTAGAACCGACTATAGGACCAAAATTTGTAGTGTTGATGTACTTATTAGCCAAATCAGTATCGGTCAACTGATAAGAGAAAAATGCTCTCTCAACTCCGTCAAAATGGCGTTCTGAGAAGAACTGTAGAGCATCATCTAGCCTATCGCTAGCCTGTTCGTAGTCTACATTTATTTCAACTACTGGTGCTCCGAGTTGCCTATAGGCGTATTCTATTAGAGATTGTCGTGAATTAGGCTGTGCCATCAATTTATTTATGCACAGCTATTAATTAATTTTTTTGATTTGCTTGATCCTTTGGCATTATTTCGGGAATCGAAACATGAATTTTTTCCAAATCTTCTGGAGTTAGCTTTTCTATGAGTCCCTTTCTAGGATCATGATTAACATTACCTTCTACGCTTAAAGGAATATAATTAGTGAATCCTGGCATGTTCAGGGGACATGAAAGCTTTGGGTAATCTAATTTAGAATATTTTTCTCCGTTAGAAAGTAACCAAGTACCTGGCTTATCTCCGCAACCACAAGCTCCACAGAAAAACTTTCCTTCTGTGGATGAGTTCATAAGATGACTGCATTTTGGTATATTTCCACCAACATCTTCATTACCAAAACAGCTAACTGCGCGCAGTTTTTTGACACCCACATCTACTTTATTGTTTGATACTCCCCTAGACACCATAGATGATGTAAAAGACTTAGTTTGTCCAATTTTAGAAGATATAAAGTGTTTTAAAGATTCTAGATGATTTTTATTTATGTTTGCACTAAATTTTTCATATTCCATATTATTATTCCATATTATAAAGTTATTCCGTTAATGTAGTATACATTAAATGTAGCTCCATTACTACCAAATTTTAAAATTTTATTAAAATAATTATCATTAAATCCAATTTCAGGAGAAATCTCAATAGAGTTTATATTTATTTGATATCTATCAGCCCCACAAACACTCTCGTTCCATAGCCCGGAAGAATTGTCAGTTAATGTAGTATCATCCGCACAATCAACTATTTCGGTGGAATAAGACAGACCCGCATAATAATAATATCCAGGCGTAAATCCATAATTTTTGGTTAAAGAATTATTAAGATATGCCCAGCTTTTTATTCCAGATATTTCTTTTATGAGATACCAACCCTCATTCATATTAATAGTAATTCCATATGGAGGAGTTAAAGAATAAGTAAAACCAATCATAGTCGATCCAGAGGAATTTGTGAATGGAAATAATGGTGTAGCACCTTCCCACGCCGGACCGCTTGTCATAGAATTGTTATTTACTTCTTCTAACCAATAATGAATCATATTCATGCTCAAAGTTTGTTGAACATAGAATATTTCTTGCAATTCGTTTAACTCGGATGCTTGTAGTTTAGCACCTGGCTTAAATCCAATCATTTTATAATTTTTTGTTGGATCCGAATCAACACTATTACTCCATTCTCTGCTTGAGTAGGGGTAATCGGTTAAGGGAAATTGGTTTTCGAAGGGGTAGTTGCTCATTTTAGATCGTGAATATTAGTGTTAGATTTGACTTATCCTGATTGTATGTTGTGTCCGTTGCAAATAAAACATCACAATCTTGAATATTTATCGCCGCAGCAGTTATTCCTGTTATATTGAAAGTTCCGCTATTTGTATTTGTGTTTTCAAAATACAAAGTAGTTCCAGATGTAATTCCATAAGATTCAAAATAAGAAATTTCAGCAGTTCCAGTAGATCCAGTAAAATTTTTAAAGGCCACAGAATAACTAGACGCGGCCTTTCCGTTCACAAATGCGGTATCACCAGTTCCGATATCTTTATCAAACAAAGCCTTGTTTGCATAATAATTATCACTGATTGAAGACGGATCTGTTACGAATACTAAAGAATCTTGAGTAAGATCCGAAGATGAACCAGAAGATATTGATATTGAAACCGTGGAGCTAGATTTAGTTGTATCTTTAGAATCTCTAAAAATTTTGGGAGCAATTCTATATCCACTAGAATTCTTGACCCCTGATAAGAGGAAAGCTGAGTCAAAATTATATGTTGAACCAGCACTAGGTATAGTTGTCTGGATCTTTGCAGTTGTTATGGTTGCGTTGACTGCGATGCTTTCCGTTCGTAATAAATCGTATACAGATAGATAATTTTCTTTTGTGGATGTTATTGGTGCTAGATTAAATTGTAAACTAGCTAAACATACGGAGAAATCTCCAGAAGAAGCAGATCCAGTTGCACTTGTAAGATTGATTGCTTCAACATATGTTATATCGCTGCTACTTAGCTGTCCTTCCAACTCTACTCCAGTAACCTTCCATCCCTTGTTACTACCAATATAAGTTGTTGTCAAGTATGCCTTGCAAGACCCTATATTACCATCAGTAACAAGTGTTAATTCTGGTCTTTCCGCACTAACATAATAAGAAATTGAAGAATCAATATTTAAAACTGCATTTAAAATGCATCCAGAATTTATACTGGTAAGAATATCATAATTTTTCTTATAAATGTTGGTTGATGAATATCCAGCAGATCCACCAGAAGAGTAGCTAAGTTTCGGGGTTACATCAGCATAAGTAGCTCCGCATGGAGTGCATCCGCTTGTGGATGCTATGTTAAAGAAACCTCCAAGTTCAGTTGTAGTTAAAGAGTTCTTGAATACTGGGTGTAAATCGGTCAATGCCCCTAGATGTTCGCAGGCCCAGGCGTTTGCGACTTTAAAAGCACCATAGATATCGCCCTTGGCATAAGTCTTCCCTGTCATGGGTTCGACAAAATCTTGCTTATAATATAAGCAGCATGTGCCATAGGTTAGTCCAGAAGAACCGTAGATTGTAGTTACTGCATCTACTGGCAACTGATTATCTGCGGTTATACCTTTAAAATTTGATAAGGCTTCTATACCAACTATTTTTACATAATTTGAAGAAATAGGAGTATCGTTATAATTTACTTTAAGCCATTTATAACCATCATCTAATTCAATAATTGTGCCATTTGAACCAGAAGGCGCAAACTTTGATGGGTTGTTTGAATTTCTATCAGTAAATAGATTATTTGTATTGTTTTCAATGCAGATGAACAATTCACCACTAGTTGAATTA
>Ga0208787_1000160_pt1 | contig 33426 bp, 28 predicted proteins | sample Wag4_2014_7_11_FD_187362 | JGI IMG/M metagenome (GOLD analysis project Ga0208787, IMG submission 187362) | Fresh water microbial communities from Ohio, USA - Utica-2 Time Series HT 2014_7_11 (SPAdes) (version 2) | ecosystem: Environmental > Aquatic > Freshwater > Water tank | place: USA: Ohio...
TAATCCAGCACAATGCAAAGCTGCTGTATCAGAGGTAATCAGCCGATATGGCCGCATTGATGGCGTGGTCAACAATGCCGGCATCAATGATGGCGTAGGTCTTGAATCTGGAAATTATCAACAATTGATAAAATCCTTGCATAACAACCTGATTCATTACTACATGGTTGTACAAGCCGCCCTTCCCGCATTGATCGCATCCAGAGGAGCCATTGTTAACATCAGTTCAAAAGTAGCAGAAACCGGACAGGGTGGAACATCAGGATATGCAGCTTCAAATGGTGGTCGAAATGCATTTACCAGAGAATGGGCTGTTGAATTATTGAAATACGGTATCCGGGTCAATGCCGTAATTGTTGCAGAATGTTATACCCCGCTTTATGATAAATGGATTAAAACACTTCCAAACCCGAAAGATACTTTGACTAAAATTACCTCCCGGATTCCGCTTGAGAAAAGAATGACAACATCTGAAGAAATAGCCAATACAGTTGCATTCCTCCTGTCTTCAAGATCATCCCATACCACCGGACAGCTTATCCATGTTGATGGTGGGTATGTGCACTTAGACAGGGCTGCTTTACAATAAAACAACCAAACATGACAACCAAAAAAACAACTGCTTACCTGATTCCTTTCATCCTGGTTACAAGTCTCTTCTTTCTTTGGGGTATTGCCAATAACCTAAACGGCATACTTATCCCACATTTAAGAAAAGCACTTCAACTGACCAATATGCAATCCACTTTTGTGGATACTGCTGTTTATTTAGCCTATTTCCTGGCAGCCATCCCTGCTGGCATTATATTGAAAAAATTCGGATATAAAAAGGGGATTATTTCAGGATTGATATTGTTTAGTATTGGTGCTTTTCTTTTTATACCGGCAGCAAATAGCAGGACCTATGAGGTTTTTCTGGGGGGTTTGTTTATTCTTGGCTGCGGGCTGACCATTTTGGAAACAGCAGCCAATCCTTATGCCACCAAGTTGGGAAATCCGGAAGGAGCCACACAACGTTTGAATCTTGCCCAATCATTCAATGGTCTTGCGGCGTCGGTAGGACCTTTGATTGGAACCATTTTCATCCTTTCAGGCAAAGAATACAGTGCTGATGATTTGGCATCAATGCCCTATACAGAGCGGATCGCCTATCTGAGCGGTGAAGCTGCATCAGTGAAAATGCCTTACATGATACTAGGAATATTTTTATTGGTTATTGCAGTTATATTTCTGGTTAATAAATTTCCTGAATTCAAAGAAGAGGAGGAGGGAGGTGCTGAAGGCAGCATCCGTGGAGCCCTCCAACACCGGCACCTGACTTGGGCAGTTATTGCACAATTGTTTTACGTGGGGGCGCAGGTCTGTGTCACCAGCTTCTTTGTACGTATGGCCATTTCGGGAGGAGGGGTCGATGAAAAGACTGCAGGTTATTACCTTGGTATCTATGGACTGCTTTTCATGATTGGCCGATTTGCAGGAACCTTTTTCATGCGATTCGTTGCACCGTCGAAGTTGCTTTCAATTTATGCAGTTGCCTGCATCATATTAAGCCTTGTTGCCATTTATGCTGATGGCCAGTATGTAGTGGTTGCCTTGGGCGGTCTCGGCTTTTTCATGTCTATCATGTTTCCTACTATCTTTTCACTTGGCATCAGAGACCTAAAAGAGCATACAAAACCTGCATCCTCATTGATTGTAATGGCCATCATCGGTGGAGCCATATTTCCCGTAATCATGGGCAAAATAATCGATAACGCCAATGACAATATTCAAATTGGCTACAGCGTTCCTATGCTATGCTTTCTGGTTGTCTTATATTATGGATTAAAAGGTCATCAACCTAAAGTCAGCTAATATGAAAACATTTTACCTCGCTTTGGATTTGGTAGATGACCCGAAGCGCATTGAGGAATATGAAGCGTACCATAAGAAGGTATCTCCAGAAATAATCAAAAGCATTACAGATAGTGGAATTACCAACATGATTCTATATCGGACTGGCAACAGATTGTTTATGATCATTGAAGCAGAAGATCGATTCGACTTTGAATCGAAATCCCAGATGGATGCTTCCAATCCTGCTGTTCAAGTTTGGGAAGCACTGATGAGTACTTATCAACAAAGACTTCCCTGGTCAAAGCCTGGTGAAAAATGGGTGCTGATGGATGAAATATTTAACCTAAAAAAGAATGATTCTTTGCAGCATTGAAGAGAGTCCCTTTGGCAAATTGCTGATTGCCTCCGAAGGGGGGAAAGTTGGCTATGCTTCCTTTATGGATGACCGGCAGGAATCGCTGAACGGATTGCGGTTTTACTTCTTGCATCAACAGTGGGAATTGGTCAAAGAGCCCATTCACAAGGATATCGTTAACCAACTACTGAACCGTCAAATCCCCAACCTGGAAGCAATAATCAATCCCCTGGGAACTGAATTCCAACGGAGTGTTTGGCGTGAACTGATCAAAATACCCTTCGCTGAAACCAGAACCTATCTCCAAATAGCGATAGAATTGGGGAGTGCATCATCAGCCCGTGCAGTTGGAACGGCTATTGGCGCAAATCCTATTGCATGGCTGATTCCCTGCCATAGGGTCATTCAGACATCCGGTGGTATGGGTGGATATCGGTGGGGGCTGAATAGGAAAAAAGAATTATTGTCTTGGGAAAAGGAAACTGAACCTTACGGCAAAAAGACATTTACCCAAGCCCGCCTTTTCCCCGATAAAGGCTAACTGGCTTATCCAGCTTTAGTTCTAATACTGTGATGTGCTTGTCTTGTACTCCTTTGGGAACGTCTATATAAATCAAACCAGGAACAGGGCTCCATGAAATCTTGCCCACCACCCTATGGGATAATTGGGTATCGGTTCCGACCACCTTGATTTCTTTGATGGCATTATTCAAGCCTTTGACCATGATGGTTCCGGAAGTCTGACCCTGTAGAAACAGGAACAGAGAAGTTGAATCTTTGGATATTGTTGTGGGTCCGTAAAAGTGCCCCTGCGCAATCCCTGCTTGGGTTCCGAAAATGGCCTTTGCGTGTTTTTTATTCCAAACGCCCAATTCCTGTAGCACCTCTACCTGTTTTTCCGGTATGGTTCCATCTTCACGCGGACCAATATCCAAAAGCAGATTTCCACCATGGCTGACCACATCTGCAAACAAGGCAATGATTTCATAGGGCGTTTTCCAGCTGGTGTCCTTGTGTTGGAAACCCCAATTGTTGTTGATGGTCATGCATAGTTCCCACCAATTGTAACCCGGTTTTGAAACAGGCACGTTCTGTTCAGGCGTATCATAATCGCCATAACCCATTAACCTTCCATTGATGATAGCATTAGGGTTTTTAGCAAGCAACATATTTCTAACCTTAACACTCTCCCATTCTTCCGCACTGTGTTCCCAATCGCCATCAAACCAATACAAATCCGGATTGAACTGAGTAGCAATTTCATTGAGCTGATCTTGATAAAACCGTTTGAACTTTTCCCAACGCATTGGATTGTCTTTGACACTGTACCTGCTTGTGTCTTTTATGAATGCCGGATAATCAGGATGACTCCAATCAATCAGACTGAAATAGGCTCCAGCCTTGATTCCCCGCTTCCTGATTTCTTCGTAAAAGGGTCTGAGCAGATCCCGTTTTGCAGGCGTTTGGTTGGCTGTGCTGTAGTGCTTTTCACCAGTTTTCCAAAGTGCAACACCATCATGATGTTTGGTGGTGATTACGGCATACTTTGCTCCTGAATTTTTGATGAGTTCTGCCCAGGCTGCCGGATCATATTGGGAAGCAGTAAATCCGTTTAACTGGTTCATATAATCTGACCAAGGCATTTTTTTATTGTAAAAAGCCCAACTTTCATCAACACCATTTACGGCATAAATTCCCCAGTGGATGAAAATGCCCAGCTTCGCATCTTCAAACCAGCCCATTTTGGAACGGATGCTGTCTGGATTGATTTTTTGCTGGGAGAATGCTGCGACATTAATCATTAGAAGCAGGAAGTATAGGGTTGATTTTAATTTGTTCATAATATTGTTTCTATTGGAGAAATTTTTAGGGCAATTGCACACAGGTTGAATATTATGTTTGCTCCTGAACCTTTTCCCTCACTACCACCAGGTCATCCAAATTAACCTGAAGTGGCATCGCGCCAAGATTTACAATGGCTTTTTTGCCTCGGATGGCGGCGAGAACACCTACTTTGTTGTTTTGCTTCATTAACACCATGGCACCAATGGTAGGCTCATCGTTCAAGGCCACAAACCTGGCATCCAATTTTTTTTGTTTTTTTTCTGTCACCTGTTTTTCCTTCTGGTTGAACAGCAGCGCATGCATATTTTTCATGAGCTGTTTTTTATCCTGATCTGCATCTGCCCTACGCCAATCCAAAACAATTTGCTTTAACTTGCGTTCCATATCTTTCACATAGACCAATTTCTCCTGGGCAACTTGATTCTGATGTTTAAGCAATTCAACCTGTTGCTGGTGTTTTTCTTTGTCAATTTGCTGCTGCATTGATTTTTTCAAGGCTTCGTTTTCCTTAATGAGCTTCTGCAAATCCTTGTCCCGTGCCTCTAGCTGTCTGAGATCCTGCTCAGTGCGGTTAAGCAACTTATCCAGCGTAAAATGGTTTTCATCAACAAGCTCTTTTGCCCGGTCAATCAGTTCCTTCGATAATCCGATGCGTTCTGCAATGGAGAACGTATAAGAACTTCCCGGCTTACCGATATTCAACCGATATTCCGGCAAAAGATTTTTTTCATTGAAGGCCATGGCTCCATTGATGATACCTGATGTTTTACTGGCCATCACTTTGAGGTTCAGGTAATGGGTGGTTACAATACCATAGGCATGCCTTTTGAGCAATTGCTCCAGGAACACCTCGGCAAAAGCTCCACCCAAATTAGGGTCGCTACCACTTCCCAATTCATCGATGAAAAACAGGGTGCGGCCGTTTGCCACTTCCATGAAATGCTTCATATTCTTGAGATGGGAGCTGTAGGTGCTTAACTCAAATTCTATGCTTTGGGTATCTCCAATATGAATCATTAGGTGTTTGAAAATCCCGAAGGTGGAATCTGGATGTGCTGGCACTAGGAGTCCGGATTGCACCATCATTTGCAGGAGGCCAGTGGTTTTTAGACAAACAGTCTTTCCACCAGCATTTGGACCAGAAATAAGTAGTATCCGGTGTTTTTCATCCAGCGTCAGGTTGAGAGGGATGACAGTTTTCCCCGATTTCTTATTGTAAAGTAATAAAAGCGGATGATAGGCCCTTACCAGTTTAATTCCCGATGCATCCACCACTTGAGGCAGGTGCGCATCCATCATGGCTGCAAGCTTGGCTTTGGCACGGATGAAATCGTATTCACCCAACACATCCATGTATTGTTTCAGCAAAGGGCTGAAGGCAGCCATCCTTGCTGTCAGTGCCTTCAGAATCCGGTATTCTTCATCCCTTTCATCATTTTCGAGTGAAAAGATTTCATTATTGATTTCAATTGTTTCTTCAGGCTCTACAAAAGAAGTACGTCGTGTATCACTTTCCCCATGCAAAATACCCTTAACAATTCGTTTGTGTTCTGCATAAATGGCCAAAACACGCCGCCCATTTAAAAAAGACTCTTCGATATCTGCTATGTAGCCGGCTTTTTGAAGTTTACCTAAAATCCGTTCAAAAGACCTTCTTTGCTCATTCCTTTTCCTGTAAAGGGCCATCCTGATTCTCGCCAAATCATCGGATGCATTGTCCAAAACCCTACCATCTTCACCAATGATGCGACTGATTTCCTGCGGTATAGCCTTTTCGTAATGGGTTTGCCTAATCACTTCATACAGTGAAGATAACGTGGAAGTCCTTTCGTCGTCGAACCAACGGAAAATACTGCCTATATTTTCTGCCAGGTTCCTCAAAAGAATGAAAATGTCGCCAGTCAGCACAGCACCTGAAATAGACAGTAATTTCAATTCCTTAGATAGGTTGAAAATCTGATCATGTTGAAATGTTTGTCCTGTTACCAGCAGCTGAAAGTATTGATAGGTCTGCCTGAGCTCCATATCTATGAACTGCTTGCGGGTATGGATGCGCAGGGTTGATGCCTTTTCATTGCCGTACAAAGTTCTGGTCTGCTCAACGAGAAGCAGCTTAACCTTGTCGAATTCCAATTGCACAGGGGCCGATTCTGGGTATAATTTCATGTTAAACCAATGCTAAACTGAGTGCAAAAGTACACTGATTTTCAGTGGCAATGCCATTAAGAATTAACTTCGAAACATATTGTTAATTTCACCAAATGAAGTCTATGAAAATAATGTTACAAACCATGCTTTCGCTTACATTATTCATGTCGGCCTGCGCACAAACTGCAGAGAAAAGCAAAAAAGTATCCGTCAAAGCAGATAAAAACACAAATATGCATACTGAAACAATTACACTAGGCAACGGCTGTTTCTGGTGTACAGAAGCCATTTTTCAACAGGTAAAGGGTGTTACAAAGGTAACCAGCGGTTATAGTGGTGGTCACGTTGAGAATCCAACCTATGAGCAGGTATGTGAAAAAACTACCGGGCATGCAGAGGTCTTGCAGGTGGAGTTTGACACTACCCAGGTAACTGTTGATGAGATCCTTGAAATTTTCTGGCAAACACATGATCCAACCACCCTGAATAAACAAGGCAATGATGTTGGTCCGCAATACCGGAGTGTAGTTTTTTACCACAATGAGCATCAGAAAGAAAGGTCTGAATTTTTCAAAAAGCAACTCGATGCCAGTGGTGCCTTTGGAAGCAAGATAGTAACTGCTATAGAGCCTTTCACCAATTTTTATGCGGCTGAAAACTACCACCAGGATTACTACAATCGCAATGGGAACCAGCCATACTGCTATTTTGTCATCCGGCCCAAATTGGAAAAATTTGAAAAGGCATTCAAAGACAAGATCAAGCATTGATTCTTTGAGCCCAAAACCCTGATTCCATAAAATGAAACTGATGAGTAGCCTGAAACCCTTCAAGAATCCGTTTTGCCTGATGGCTTTGTTGGCCGTGATGGCCCTGCATGCGAGTGCTCAATTGAATACCCAAAGCAAAGCGTACACTTTCAAAGACACCTTGAGGGGAACCTTGCTTCCGGAAAGAACTTGGTGGGATGTTCGGCATTATGCCATTTACGTGGAACCGGATTATGCTCAAAAATCCATCAAGGGCAAAGTGGATATCCTGGTCAAAATTGTGGAGGCCGGAACTGTGATGCAGATTGACTTACAGGAACCCATGCAACTTGAAAAAGCCTATTGGGGGGAAGAGTCCCTCTCCTATACCCGAAAAGGGAATGCCTATTTCATCCAATTCAACCAGGCGCCAGCTATTGGCACTGAAGGCAAATTGGCATTGAAGTTCAGCGGACAAGTGCAGGTGGCTGTTCGTCCGCCTTGGGATGGAGGCTGGATTTTTGCCAAAGACAAGCTTGGTCGCCCCTGGATGAGTGTTGCCTGTCAGGGTTTGGGAGCGAGTGTCTGGTTTCCCTGCAAAGACCACCAGAGTGATGAGCCCGAAATGGGTGCTACCCTGAAGATCAGCGTAGCCGACTCCTTGGTTGCTGTAGGCAATGGCCGGCTTAAAGGAAAACAAGTTTATGAACCCGGAAAAACAGCTTGGGAATGGGAGGTCAAAAACCCCATTAACAATTACAATATCATCCCTTATATCGGGAAATATGTAAGCTTTTCAGAACAATATGCCGGTGAAAAAGGAACACTCGATTGTGATTACTGGGTGTTGGACTACGAGTTTGAAGCAGCCCAAAAACAATTCACCCAAGTAAAACCCATGTTGCAGGCCTTTGAACACTGGTTTGGCCCCTACCCTTTTTACGAAGACGGTTTCAAGCTGGTACAGTCGCCACACCTGGGTATGGAACACCAAAGTGCTGTTGCCTATGGCAATGGTTTCCAGAATGGTTACAGAGGCCGGGATTTGTCTGGCAGCGGTTGGGGATTGAAATGGGATTTCATCATTGTACACGAAAGCGGGCACGAATGGTTTGGCAACAACATCACCACCAAAGACCTTGCCGACATGTGGGTACATGAAGGATTCACCAATTACTCTGAAACCATTTTCACCAACCACCATTATGGGAAGGAAGCCGGTGATGCCTATGTGCAAGGCACCAGGAAACTCATCCAGAACGACATCCCGGTTATCGGAAAATATGGTGTCAATGAGGAAGGCTCTGGAGACATGTATTACAAGGGGGGGAATCTGGTGCATTTCGTCAGGCAGTTGTTTGATGATGACGAGCAATTCCGCTTGGCTTTAAGGAAGATGAATGCTGAGTTTTATCACCAGACCATCACTTCAGACAATGTTGAGCATTTTTGGAGTGTCCAGCTAAAAAAGGATTTGAGACCTCTGTTCGACCAATACCTACGCAACACCCAGATACCAACCTTGGAAGTCAAACAAGAAAAAAACAAATGGTATTACCGTTGGGCGGATTGCATTCCCTCTTTCAACATACCTGTGCGGGTTTGGGCAGATGGCAAACCACTTTGGATTTCACCAGATTCCCGTTGGAAGCCATTGGAAAGCAAGGGCCAAATTGTGGAACTGACAGCCGACAAGAATTTTTATGTGGGGTTCAGGATATTGAAATAACATCATTTCCTGCATGAGTTTGAATGCGTGTTTTTATTCAACAGATTCGGAGAACCGCCCCGCATAAATATACCTACGCTTCCAGTAGGGCTCATCCAAATCGCTGATAACCACACCCATAGAAGTGGATGCATGAACAAACTTGTTATTTGCGAGGTACATCCCAACATGGGAAATGTGACGCCCGCTGCTGAAGAATACCAAGTCTCCTTCTTTTACTTCCGTTTTCCCAATGCGCTTACAATAATGAGCCTGCTCCCTTGATGAACGTGGAAGATCCAGCCCATAAGTATCTGATACAAGTCCACGTACAAAACCTGAACAATCAATCCCCGTCTTCGAGGTACCACCAATGCGATATGGCGTGCCCCACCATTGATGCACATAATCAATCAATTTGCGGTTGGTGAGTTTCTCCACTTCTATGTCCAGAATTGTGGCATATTTGATGAATGCAGGTGGAATGTATTCTATCCCTTCGAAATCATTCATTGAAGTAGTCTGTTCAAACTTATCTTCAATGGGCCCAATATTTCTTTCAATTTTAGCAGGTGAGGCGGGTTTAAATTCATCGTGCGTGCCCAGCTTTACCACTACATTATCAAAAAATGGAGATGCTGGTTTAGATACTGCGGCTACAGGTGTTGGCCTGAATACGGAGCAGGACTGTATCAATATAGAAACAGTTGCAGGGAATAGCAATAGTTTTAATCTCATCTGCAAGTTATTTAATAGCTCTTCCGTTGAAGGTTGAACTAAATTTACGAAATTTGGATTTTTCATCCAATATGTCCCAATTCTCTCATTTACACGTTCACACACAATACTCACTGCTAGACGGCGCAGCCAGTATAGGCGCATTGTATAAAAAAGCCATGGAAGATGAAATGCCTGCACTGGCAATTTCAGATCATGGCAACATGTTCGGTGTTTTTCAGTTTGTTGCGGAAGCACATAAACACAAAAAAGACCCGGATGACAAAAATAGTCCATTGAAAGTAAAACCCATCGTGGGTTGTGAATTTTACATTACAGAAAACAGACACAGAAAGACATTTTCCAAAGAAGAAAAAGACCCCAGACACCATCAGATACTTCTGGCAAAGAATGATACCGGCTATAAAAATCTCGTTAAACTAACCTCCCTTGGCTATATAGAAGGGATGTACAGTAAGTACCCCCGAATCGATAAAGAACTGATACACAAGTACCATGAGGGCCTGATTGCAACAACTTGCTGCCTTGGTGCCTTAGTTCCGCAAACCATTATGAGAAAGGGTGAGGAGGCCGGAGAAAATGAATTCAAATGGTGGCTGAATATTTTCCAGGAAGACTATTACGTGGAGCTGCAACGCCATGGTATGGAGGAGCAGGAAAGGGTAAATAATGTATTGTTAAAATTTGCCCGGAAATACAATGTCAAGGTAATTGCATCCAATGATTCGCATTACGTTGACCAGAAAGACTTCAACGCACATGATATTTTATTATGTATCAATACAGGGGAGAAAGTAGCTACGCCAGCTGCCAGGGAGTTCTCAGACGATGATGGTAGCTTTAAAAATAAACGTTTTGCTTTCCCCAATGATCAATTTTATTTCAAGACCACAGGAGAAATGAATAAAGTCTTCCATGATTTGGAAGAGGCCATTGATAACACGAATGAAATTGTTGGCAAAGTGGATGTGCTAGACTTGAAAAGAGACATCCTTCTCCCCCATTTCGTGGTACCCATCAATTTCAAATCTCAGGATGAATACCTGGAACACCTGACCTGGGAAGGTGCAAACAAACGGTATGATGAAATAACACCCGAGATTGAAGAGCGGATCAACTTTGAGTTGTTCACGATCCGAACTATGGGATTTGCGGGTTACTTCCTCATTGTATCTGATTTCATCAAAGCTGGTCGAGACCTGGGTGTTTTTATTGGTCCGGGCCGCGGATCAGCCGCCGGCAGCGTAGTAGCCTTTTGTATAGGCATTACAAATATAGATCCAATTAAATATAAGCTACTGTTTGAAAGGTTCTTGAACCCAGACAGGAAATCGATGCCGGATATCGATACGGATTTTGATGATGAAGGCAGGCAAAAAGTCATTGACTACGTTGTAGATAAATATGGAAAAAACCAGGTAGCCCAGATTATCACTTATGGTACCATGGCTGCCAAGATGAGCATCAAAGACGTTGCCCGAACGCTGGACCTACCGCTGCCTGAATCCAACGTATTGGCCAAAATGGTTCCAGAAAAACCAGGTATATCCCTGAAGCGATTATTGCATGCACCGCTGCAGGGCGACAAAAGCCTGATAGAAAAAGAGTCCCTAAACCCGGATGAACTTGAATCTGCTAAACAATTAAGAGAGATATACAATGGTAACGACCTCAGAAGCAAGGTTTTACATGAGGCTGAGATTCTTGAAGGATCTGTGCGCAATACAGGTATACATGCAGCAGGCATCATCATTGCTCCCCGTGACCTCACAGATTTACTTCCCGTATGCGTAGCCAAAGATTCCCCCATGTGGGTAACCCAGATAGAGGGCAGCGTTATTGAAGATGCAGGGGTTATAAAAATGGACTTTCTCGGTCTCAAAACCCTGAACATTATCAAAACATCGCTGGAGTTGATCAGGATGAATTATGGAATTGAAATTGATATCGATAAGATCCCATTGGATGATGCTCAAACTTTCACACTATATCAAAAGGGAGAAACTATCGGAACATTTCAATTTGAAAGTCCGGGTATGCAAAAATACCTTAGAGACCTGAAACCCGATAAGTTCGAGGACCTCATTGCCATGAATGCCTTATACAGGCCTGGTCCGTTGGAATATATTCCAAACTTTATTAACCGGAAACATGGTAGGGAGGCAATAACTTATGATCTGGAGGAAATGGAAGAATACCTTCAGGAGAGTTATGGCATCACTGTTTACCAGGAACAGGTAATGTTACTTGCACAGAAACTGGCTGGCTTCAGTAAAGGTGATGCTGATGTACTGCGGAAAGCCATGGGTAAAAAGCAAAAGTCAGTACTGGATAAAATGAAAGGACAATTCATAGGAAATGCTTCCCAAAAAGGGTTTCCTGAAGATAAATTGCAGAAAATATGGACCGACTGGGAAGCATTTGCGCAATATGCCTTCAATAAATCCCATAGTACCTGTTATGCCTTCATAGCCTATCAGACAGCCTATCTCAAATCCCATTACCCTTCAGAATACATGGCTGCTGTACTCAACCATGCCGGATCTATCGAGAAAATTACATTCTTTATGGAAGAATGTAAAAGAATGGGACTCAAAGTGTTGGGCCCTGATATAAACGAATCCCTCCAAAGTTTTGCCGTAAACAGCAAGGGTGAGATCAGAATAGGATTGGGTGGATTGAAAGGAGTTGGAGAAGCCGCAGTAGAATCAATCATAGAAGAAAGGGAAAAAAATGGCATGTATAACTCAATCTTTGATCTAATCAAAAGGGTTAATCAACGGACAGTCAACAAGAAATCACTGGAAAGTCTGGCTATGTCCGGAACATTTGACTGCTTTCCTGAAATGCACAGGGCGCAGTTTTTTTATATGCCAGAGGGTGATGCTTCGAACGGACTGGAAAAAATAGTCCGGTTTGGGAATATCTGGCAGAACCAATCAACTTCCGGTCAGAATACCCTATTTGGTGACCTTTCTATGGTTCAGGAAATTCCCCCGCCTCGTATTCCTGATTGCCCACCATGGTCTCTAACTGAAATACTTGATAAAGAAAAGGAAGTTACTGGTATGTTTTTAAGCGGACATCCACTCGATCATTACCGCTTTGAACTGAAGCACTACGACATCATGGCAATCAATGACTTCACTGAATTCAAAGGGGCTATAGAACTTCAGAAGAGTCCCAATCAAACACTCAAGATAGCAGGACTTGTTACTTCTTCACAGCATAAGATTTCAAGAGCCGGAAAAAAATATGGAAGCATTACCTTGGAAGACTTTTCAGGTAAGGTTGAAATCACCCTTTTCGGAGATCAATACATTAAATTTTCTAATTACTTTTCTGCTGGCACTTGCATTCATGTAAAAGGTAGTTACGAAAAATGGGAAAGCCGGAATGAGTGGAATTTTAAGGTGAATGAGATTTGTTTGCTTGAAACAATAAAAAAAGCATTTACCAAACAGATCCAGCTCACGTTTCAGGCAGGCAGCATTAATCCTGACCAAGTAACCTTCCTACAAGAAAATATGAAGAAAAATCCGGGAAAATCCCGACTCAAGTTTATTTTTGTAGACCAAGTTGAAAAGCTCATTGTAAGTATGAAAACTACAGAGCGCGGTATTGAAATGAATGACGAAATGGCTGAATTCTTGGAAAATACCCCACTTATAGATGTACAAATTGACACAATTTGAGACAAAAAAAACAAGATTAAGGATTTATAGAAAATTGGCTTTAATTTTGCTTTATTAAATTTTTAACATTCAATCCAAATACATGGCCAAAGAATTTAACGACGGTAATTTTCAGGCGGAAGTGCTTGATTCAGACAAACTTTCTGTAATCGACTTTTGGGCAGAGTGGTGTGGTCCTTGCAGGGCTATTGGTCCTGTTGTGGAGGAACTTTCTGTAGAGTACACCGGAAAAGTTAATGTTGGTAAAGTTAATGTTGATCACAATCCACAGCTTTCCATGAATTATGGCATTACATCAATACCGGCTATACTATTCATTAAAAACGGACAGGTAGTTGACAAACTTGTAGGTGCACAACCCAAAAGCAATTTTGTAAAAAAGATAGAAGCACATATCTAAATAACTATTCGTTATTTTTGAAACCGTCACTCTTGTGACGGTTTTTTTATTGACATGACTACCATTCGTAAACAAAGCATCTACTCTTCCATATTTATTTATATCGGGTTTGCGATTGGTGCATTTAATGTCCTGTATCTGTTTCCTAAGTATTTTACAAAAGAGGAGTTCGGCCTTACCCGCATTCTTGTTGATATTGCACTTATATTATCCACGTTATGCACAGCTGCTGCAGTTCCGGTAGGATTGAAATTTAACCCCTATTATAAATCCCATCAGCCCGGAAAAAAAAATGACCTGATATCGGTAGTTATTCTCACTGTTTTACTTTCATTTCTGCTCCTTTGGTTTGCTGAGCCCTGGATTGAACCTTTGATCATCAGAAAATTCGGATACCGCTCTCCCCTTTTAGTACAGTATGTAAGTTTAATCGCACCCATAACAATTTCTTATTCGCTTTTGATTCTCATGGAAGTTTTTGCCTGGAACTCGGGGAAAATTATTGCAGCTAACTTCATGAAAGAACTGTTTTATAGAGGAATCGTATTGCTCTCAATATTAGGCTGGATTGCAGGATTTTTCTCAGGTTTCGATCAGTTTATAGGCGTATATGCTTATTTGTATTTTCCACCCGTTCTGCTATTGCTAATCATTTTACATAAAGCTGAACCCATCAGACTGACATTTTCCCTGAGTAAACTTACCAAAAGACTTTATCCAATCATGTTCAAGTTTGGATCAGCCTATTTTTTGAGTGCACTTTTGAATATCATTGCTAAAACCAATGATACGTTAATCATTGCTTCACAGTCAGCAGGCGGACTGGCTGATGCAGCAATTTTCACCATAGCAACATACATGATAACAATAATGGATGTTCCGCAAAGAAGCATGATTGCAGCGGCTACTCCTGAAATTGCTATTGCCTGGAAACAAAAAGATATGCAAAAGCTAGAAAGGCTATATAAAAAAACCGCTTTAAACCTGTTGATATTTGCCGCAGGCATTCTGGGTTTTGTCATTTTGGGTACCCCGCTGATGATTGAAGTGCTGGGAAATGGCTATTCAGGTCTTCCTTTTCTCATGTTTACACTTGGAATGGGTAAGCTGATAGACCTTGGAACTGGATTAAACTCACAAATTTTACAGCTCTCAAAACACTGGAAAATTGATCTTTTCACAAACATGCTTTTCGTTATCCTTTCGGTTATACTCAACTACTTTCTGACCAGGTCGTTTGGCATCTCAGGTACTGCTGTGGGCAGTGTAGTGGCAATCCTTTTATACAATTCTGTTCGCTTTATATTTATTAGACAATTGTACAGACTGCAACCTTTCTCTTGGAGGAACGGTATGGTTTTGATCATCACGGCAGTGACAACAGGAATATTGTGGCTGATACCCAACTATGGCAATGCCTGGATTTTAATTCCACTCAAACTTCTTGTTTTTGGAGGTATTTACGCAACAAGTATCATTCATTTTAATATATCTGATGACCTAACTGATTTGTACAAACAAATCATTATCAGGTTGAGGGGCTCCAAAAGTTGAAAATTATTGTATCTTGTTATCTAAACCTTAACTAATGGGAATGCAGTGGGAAAACCTCAGCAGAGGCCTGATGGGCATGATTTTTCTGATAGGACTGTGTTATTTACTCAGCAACAACAAGAAAGCTATTAACTGGAAGCTGGTATCAATGGGAATTGTGGCACAGCTTGGTTTTGCCATAGGGGTATTGTCTCAAGGAAAATATAATTTTTTTCGCATATTCATCCAATGGATTTCCGACAAGTTTGTGGAAGTGATTAACCTTGCACATAAGGGGATCGAATTCATGTTTGGGAACCTAGCAGATACTTCAGGAAGCTGGGGATACACTTTTGCCATACAGGCATTACCAAATATCATTTTCTTTGCCGCGCTTTCTTCTCTTTTTTACTACCTCGGCATACTTCAGAAAATTGTCTATTTCTTCGCGCTGTTATTAAGTAAACTAAAGGTTTCTGGAGCTGAAAGCGTTTCAACAGCTGCTAACATATTTCTTGGACAAACTGAAGCGCCATTGATGGTTCGTCCATTTCTTGATAAAATGAACCGCAGTGAGATTCTGTGTATCATGGTGGGTGGTATGGCTAATACTGCCGGATCAGTACTTGCGGCCTATGTTGGTTTTTTAGGTGGAAACGATCCAGCACAACAACACTTTTTCGCACTTCACCTACTCAGTCAGTCAATTATGAGTGCACCTGCTGCTATCGTGTGTTCAAAAATTCTCTTCCCCCAAACTGAAAAAATTGATGAACGCATACTGATCAACAAAGATAAATTCGGAGAAAATGCACTTGATGCAATTTCGCTGGGTACTACAGATGGATTAAAACTTGCTGTAAATGTGGGTGCAATTTTAATTGTATTTACAGCACTGATGTATGTCCTCAACTGGGTTTTAGGATCCATAGGCTACTATACCGGACTAAACAGTGTTGTTGCATCCTTCAGCGGAGGTAGGTATGACTCCTTGTCGTTTCAAATGATACTTGGTTACCTATTTTCTCCTATAGCCTGGTTGATTGGCGTAAATCAGGTAGATATGGTGTCTGTAGGACAACTGCTTGGTGAAAAAACGATTATTAATGAATTTCAGGCATATATAACTTTTGGGAAAATGAAGGCCGAAGGATTGATTACTGATCCAAGGTCCATTTTGATTACAACATATGCCCTATGCGGTTTCGCCAACATAGCTTCCATTGGTATTCAGATTGGAGGAATAAGTCAACTCGCACCCTCTCAACGTAAAAATCTTACCGAGCTTGGCTTTAAAGCACTCATTGGCGGCACCATAGCCTGCCTGATGTGTGCATGTATAGCTGGTGCACTGGGATAAGCAATTTAAGGCCATTTTCACAGATTCGGATGTAACTTTGTTCATGGTTCGAGCAAAATAACGGACCACAATCATATCAGGTTATATATTTTCTTTATCTGTGTTATATTATTGCATGCCTCAAATCTCCTGAAGGCACAAGTTTCTTATTATCATAAGGGAGGTAAACTAAAGGCTATAACAGGAAGTTTGCATAACTGGAAGCCAGACAGCACAAATCCAACACTGCAAATAAAAACGAGAGACCATAGAGGTTTGCTACATAAACAGGATTTGCCTCCGGTTCAAATTAGCCGCTACAAGAAAAAACCTTCCCAGGAAGATGCTATGTGGCAAAAAAACCTGAGAAAAGCTGAAATTCCATCCAGGACTAGCAAATCCAGTGTTTTTGTTTTTAAAGCAAAAACAGCAGATGAACTACCGACTGCTTCGGTCCAACAAAATGTTTTACCAGGTATTGACTACAGCCAAATAAATCCTGCTGATCCATCTGTTGCTGTAGGCCCAAGTCACATCATACAGATGGTTAACGGAAACAACGGAAGTGCCTTGTTTAAAATCATGGATAAAGAAGGGAAAACCCTTCTTGGGCCGGCATACCTTGATCAACTCCCAGGAACAAGTCACAATGGCGGCGGAGATGGGGTGACATGGTATGACCAATTCAGTAACCGGTTCATCATGACTGAATTTGGAGATTCTGCTTCAACAGGAACCAATATGAATACGCTTATTATAGCTGTATCCGCGAGCAATGACCCTTTGGGATCCTGGTTCGTTTATGAATTTTTTGCAAATGGTTATTTTCCTGATTATCCCAAATATGGCAACTACCCAGATGCATGGTTTGCCGTTACCAGAGATTTCAAAGATCAATATGAAGGATCGGGTATCTGGGCGTTTGATAAAAAAGCCATGATAGTTGGTAATCCGGAAGTATCATTTGTTAAAGTGAGTCTCACAGAAAAAGACAATAAATACAATTCCATGGCGCCAGTTACAATTGCTGGTACTTCACTTCAAATGGAATCAGATAGGGGATATTTCCTCTATTACAGTGACAATGAACTTACAGCAAGTGAAAATGATAGAGATAGCATTGTATTGATAAGCTTTAAAGCCAATTTTTCTGATTCCGCTCTTTCTGATTTAAAATTTGAAAAGGGATTTGAAGTCGCACCTTTTAGCAGTCAGGTTTGTTTAAACAGAAATTGTGCGCCTTCGCCTGACGGACAGGGATATGATGTGGTGAGCAATAAAATTATGCATAAACCATATTTGAGAGATTTTGGCTCGCATCAAAGTATTGTATTGAACCATACTGTAGATGTAAATGGAAATGGGTTATCCGGTATACGTTGGTATGAACTTAGAAAAGATACTGTCTGGAGCATCAGACAACAAGGCACCTATGCTCCTCAATCAACTGCAATTTGTTCCCCGGGGCAATACAAACACAGATTCCTTGGTAACATTATCCAAAATGGATATGGCCAAATCGCACTCGCCTATAATTACAGCAGCAATGCTGACTATGCATCAATTGCATATACTGGGAGACAGTCGGGAGATTCTCTAAACATATTTACGCATGAAGAAACAATAATCAAGCGCGGAACCGGGTATGGAACCGATGCCTTCCGATGGGGCGATTACAACGATATTTCACCTGACCCGGAAAATGATTCACTGTTCTGGTTTACTGGGATGACGGGTGCAAGTTCTTCCGCTTGGACTACTTCTATCACTTCATTTAAAGTTGGCCCAAAGCCAGCAGTTGACGCCAAAATCAGTGCGATAATTTCTCCATCTCCATGTGATCTGATTTGCAGCAATAAGATCAAACCAGCTATTTTATTACGTAACAATGGGATGGCTGTATTGCGAAAATTAAGTATCCAATTTTCGGTTAATGATGCAATACCAACAGGTGTTTTGTGGACCGGTACACTCTTTACTGATGATGAAATCACATATGAATTACCGGAAATCACTTTCCCTGCTGGAAATTCAAAACTCAAGGTATGGATCGAACAGCCTTCCGGACTTACCGATTTGAATAGAAACAATGACACAATTACGCAATCTATCAATATCGACTTAGCCAGAAATTTACCTTTTTTTGAGGGTGGAGAATCAACTGCTTCAATTCCCTCGGGATGGAAAAGTCTAACTAACGGTAGCAGTAACTTGAATTGGCGCAGCACTCGCAATGCCGCTTTCGAAGGAACCCATTCATTTTTGTTTGACAATTTCAACAACAATGAACCAGGCAAATATGGCCAACTCTTTTCACCATTAATTACCGCCAATAATGTTGACTCACTAACGCTAAAATTCCAACTGGCAAATGCCATGTATGATAATCAAAAAATTGATACGCTAGAAATACAAATTGCAACAAACTGTGGTAACACACAAACAACAGTTTATAAAAAATGGGGTAAAAATTTGTCAACCAAAAATGATTTTGTCACGCAGGATTTTATCCCTCTTCAGAATGATTGGCGAGCTGAAACCATTTCATTAAAAGCATTCCTCAATCAGGAATTTAGTATTGTTTTTAAGGCAACCAATCAATTTGGAAACAATATTTATATAGACGCTATAGATGTTCAATCATTTAATTTTCCGATCCTTGATTTAAAAGCTGAAAAAATACTTTTACCTGCTGATGCTTTATGTGCAGATTCCATAAAACCTAAACTGGTATTTACGAACTTGGGAAAGGAAGAAGTCAAGCAGGTGCAGCTGGAATTACGGGATGGAACCGAATTGAAGGAAATCAAAAAATGGACTGGCACATTAACCAGGTTACTCTCAGATACAATAGCTTTTTCTGCAATTGCCACAAAACCAATGATGCAGTTAAAGATAGTTATACAAACAGTAAATGAGCAAACAGATGAAAACACTAAAAATGATACCATAGCATTACAATATCAGTCAGCTCAGCAAGAACAAATTCCCTTTTCAGAAAGTTTTGAAACGCCAGAGTCATTGCAACGATGGTCAGCAAAAGGTGATCCCACCAATGGATGGGAAAAAGCCGCATCGGGGTTCAGGTCTGGCGAAAGTATAATTGCAAAAAATTTCAGGAACTTAAAAGGAACGGGATCAATCATTTCACCCCGGCTAAACTGGCTTTCCGCCGATTCTATATGGCTTGAATTTCAAGTTGCAGCCGGATTTAATCCAGGATTGCCTACAGACACACTGGAAGTTTCTGTGAGTTATGATTGCGGTATAAATTGGCAGACTGTATACAAACAATCCAGCCGCGAAATGGCAATGAATGAGACGTCAAATTCATTCTTCCCAACTATGGACACTGACTGGAAACTGGTCCGGATTGACCTTTCAGACCTTTCATATAAGCAAAATGAAATGCTCATCAGATTTACCAATAAAAACTTGGGCAACAACAACATTTATGTAGATCAAGTAAAGGTTTATCCCCTTGATGTTTCTTCAACCTTAAAAGAAAAGGGGTTCAGAATCTCACCAAACCCGGTCAAAGAAAAACTTTACATTCAGTTTTATCCAAATTCAGGAGGACTGGAGTTGATACACGTATCAGACATAGCTGGCAGAACACACTATAGCAGTAAACTGGAAAATTCAAATATGTTAAATAACCATATCCTTGATTTTTCCACATTGCCAGCAGGGATTTATGTATTAACCCTGACCTATATGGACAGAATCGTCAGTGAAAAAATCATCAAACATAATCCCTGAAGTATTGTTATTTCTTTACTCTGTACAAATAAGGAAGTGTATTTTTGCAAAAATTTTACCATGGGTACCATTCAAAATAAGCTCAGCGAAATTCCCGGATTGGACGCAAACTTGCTGGTAATAGCAAATAAGCTTGATGCAGGCGAACGTTTAACGCGTGAGGATGGTATAACTCTTTTTGAAAAAGGCACGCTAAGTGAGCTTGGAATCATGGCAAATCACATCCGTGAAAAAAGGCATGGACATAAAACTTATTTCAACAGAAATTTTCATATTGAGCCAACCAATGTCTGTGTCTTCTCCTGTAAGTTCTGTTCTTATTCAAAGCTTTATTCCAAAAGGGAAGAAGGATGGGAACTGGGTATTGAAGAAATGATGGAAAAGGTTAGGTCTTACGATAACCAACCTATTACAGAGGTACACATAGTTGGAGGAGTCCATCCAAAGATGGATATATATTTTTTTGCAGACCTGCTCAAACAGATTAAAGCACATCGTCCTGATTTACACATCAAAGGCTTTACTGCTGTAGAGCTTGATTATATGTTTAGGAAGGCAAAACTAAACAGGATTGAGGGTATGCAATTACTCCATGAAGCAGGACTTGATTCATTACCTGGGGGAGGCGCAGAAATCTTTGATTCTGAAATCCGGCAGCAGATTTGTGCTGATAAAGTAGATGCTGATGGATGGCTTGATATCCACGCAACCGCACACAAATTAGGCATGCATAGCAATGCAACGATGTTATATGGGCATCTGGAAAATTATGCGCATAGGATTGACCATATGGACATGCTTCGCAGGCAGCAGGATGAGACAAAGGGTTTCAATACTTTTATCCCCTTGAAATTCAGAAACCATGACAATGAAATGAGTCATATACCTGAAATAAGTGCCATAGAAGACATGAAGGTTTATGCAGTAGCCCGGATTTTTATGGATAACTTCCCGCACATCAAAGCATATTGGCCCATGCTCGGCAGGGAGCAGGCACAACTTACCTTATCATTTGGTGTCAACGACATTGACGGAACCATAGATGATTCAACAAAAATTTACTCTATGGCAGGCAGTGAAGAACAAAATCCTTCACTCACTACAGAAGAGCTTGTTAACCTAATCAAACAGGTTGGCCGTGAGGCTGTTGAAAGAGATACCTTATATAATGTTGTAAAAGTATATTAGGATATAACAACCGAGTTTAACATTCACTCAAGCTTATGGGAATATGCTGTGCCAATCCGCCATCAGCAGTTTCCTTATATTTGGAACTCATATCTTTAGCAGTATCCCACATGGTTTTGATAACTGTGTCTAAAGATACCTTAGCAAAATCAGGCGCACTTTGTAAAGCAAGCTGAGCTGCGGTAATCGCCTTTATAGCACCCATAGTATTTCGTTCAATACAAGGAATCTGCACAAGTCCACCCACTGGATCACAAGTCATGCCCAGGTGATGTTCCATGGCAATTTCTGCTGCCATCAGAGACTGCCGTTGCGTACCCCCAAGTGCTTCACACAATGCTCCTGCAGCCATTGCACTTGAAACACCAATTTCAGCCTGACAACCACCCATAGCTGCAGAAATAGTTGCACCTTTTTTGAATATGCTTCCAATTTCAGCAGCAGTAAGTAAAAAAGGAATGACCTTGGATTCGTCATTATCCTCACAAAAAGTAACCAGGTATTGCAAAACAGCTGGTATTACACCGGCAGCACCATTGGTTGGTGCAGTTACTACCCTACCAAATGCAGCATTGTCTTCATTTACAGCAAGTGCGAAACAACTAACCCAGTTTAGTGTTGAACTGAAATCACCGCCAGCTTTGCTTACTGCAGCAAGCCAACTTTTATGATCAGTAAAAATTTTAGGACCTAAGAGTTTGTTATTCAGATCAGCCGCCCTTCTCCTTACCTGTAATCCCCCTGGCAAAATTCCAGAGTTGTTAACGCCGTTAAAAATGCAGGTAGACATAGTCTTCCAAATTTTATTCAAACCCGCGACAGTTTCAGTTTCTGATCTCCATGATAATTCATTCTCCATAACCAGCTCATGAATAGATAGGCCTGTTTTCATACACCAGTGCAACAGGTCCTGCGCAGTATTAATTGGAAATGGCAATACTTTTGATGCTTCGCCAGTTTGTACCTCCCCTTCCGTTTCAATAAATCCACCACCTATCGAAAAGTATGTTTTGACAACCGGATCATCATTGGCAATATCTACAAAAAATGTCATCCCATTGGGGTGATAAGACAAACTTTGAAAATACTCATACACAATATCATGAGATGGATCAAAGGGAATCGCAAGTTGACCAGCTAAACTCAATGATTTATCATTTTTTATCTTGCTAATCTTATCTTGAAGCGCCAGTACATCAGTTGTTTCCGGATGTTCTCCTGATAAGCCCATTTGCAGTGCAATATCAGTACCATGCCCTTTACCTGTTTTGGCAAGGGAACCATATAAAATTATTTTTATACTTTGAACACGATTAAGCTTATCTGTTTGAATCAATTGATTCAATAACATAGCTGCTGCACGCCATGGTCCGAGTGTGTGGGAGCTCGATGGACCAATGCCAATTTTAAACATGTCAAACACAGAAATTGCCTGATGCATAAGTGATTGGATTATTTCTTAATTTCAATTCACAATTTAAGTCGTATGAAATTCATTTCAACAATGCTTTTAAGCATTGCTACTCATTTACTCATTGCGCAGGAAAAGAAAACAGGAGATGAAATTTCAGGCATATGGTTAACTGGGTCTGGCAACGGAAAAGTTGAAATTTATAAAAACGGCAACTCTTATCAGGGAAAAATAGTCTGGCTTAAAGAACCAATAGATTCCAAAACAGGTAAACCCAGAACAGATTTGCTACATCCAGATAAAAAATTGCATTCCAGACCTATTTTAGGTTTAATCAATATTTGGGGATTCTCATTTGATGGCACTGAAGGTTGGGATAATGGACACATATACGACCCCAAAAATGGCAAGGAATATAAATGCATCATCACCATGAAAGATAAAAACACGTTGAATGTACGTGGCTATATTGGAATTACCCTGATAGGCCGAAACGATGTCTGGACTAGATCAAAGCTTTGATTAGGCAGCCACCAGTGTAATTTCAAAAATCAGGATACTGTTGGCGGGGATATTACCCGATACATTGTTTCCATAGCCTAAACTGGGAGGAAGATAAAGTTTTATTTTTCCACCTGCCTTGATTAAGGGTAAACCAAGCTTCCATCCTGTGATAAGATTACCCATAGAAAAAGTCTGAGCAGTATTGCCAGTCTGATCAAAGGTGGTTCCATCTATTAGTTTACCTTGGTAATAAACAATAACGTTAGAGCACAGTGTAGGGTTATTGCCGGTACCTGGCACATCAACCTTGTAATAAAATGCATTTTGATATTTAGTAGCATCTTTAATACCTTTTTGGTTGAGATATGCCTCAATAGCTTGTAACTCACCTGCAGGAACTGACACCTGGGGTATGGCTGCATTACAAGTAAATGTTTGATAACCTTCTTTCAAACAACCTGAAAAACTAATACTGATGAAAGAGAGCAGTAAAAATGAAAGTTTCCTCATTAGTCAGGTGATAACATATTATAAATTAAAAATAAAGTGCATCAGTTTTTATCAATTAACTGAAACCAGGGTTACTTCAAAAATAAGTCCCGCATTACCAGGAATTGAACCTGCTCCATAAGGGCCATATCCAAGCGATGGAGGCAAGTAAAGTATAATTCTTCCTCCAGGTTTGATCAATGGAATACCATACTGCCATCCCAGAATTACATTACCAAGTGGAAATTCAATCGGAGAAGTGCTTTGATCAAAAACATTGCCATTTGTAAGCATTCCCTTGTATAGGGTTTTGACCTTTGATGATATCGTGGGTGTGGTGCCACTCCCAGGTTCAAGGATTTTATAATAGAATCCCCTCGTGTCCTTTATAACACTTCCGTTGAGGTTTTTACTGGTAAGGTATTCTTCTATTGAAGGTAAGGACTCATTTTTTTTACATGCGGTAAATAAAATGGAAAATAAAAACATTGATGTGATCAGTTTAGTATTCATAGTTTTATTTGATATACAAAGATGGGAATATTTCCGGAAAAATCAGGAGATGATTATTTTCTCGCCTTGAGTTCAAGGTATTGATTTTCCAATTTTTCCCACCTGAATTTGCGATTCAGTACCGCAATAAAGATGGAAATCAGTAATACTGCAATAACCAGAACAATCGGATTAAACTGACTCAAACCAACTGCATCAGCCCGTTTATACCAGAAACGCCCTAATAAGAAATTTACAAGAATGGGAATAGAAAATAAGATTCCATATGGTAATCCAAACAAAAGCTGTACCGAAAGTCGGCTTTCTTTGTCGCGATTAGCCTCCCAATAGATCAGAAATTTCTCTTCGTCCTGTGAATATGCCATAAAAAGAGTGTAATTTACGATAATATGTGCTCCAGAAATTGTAAAAACTGATATTTTCCCCGACCAACTCAACCTTTCATGAAACCAAAACCCAAACAGCTATTTTTTTTATTTGCACTTGTATGCCTGGCAGAAATAGGATTAATAGCAACGAACAATCAAAACCTTAGATTGATTAGCAAGCCACTTATTATTCCTTTGCTGACCGCGTGCTACCTTAGCCTGCAGATTCCACGCAAACCTATACTGAAAGATTATCTGCTAATTGGCTTGTTTTTTTCATGGATTGGAGACATTTTATTACAGTCAGAGAAATTATTCATTCCAGGTTTGCTGGCATTTTTGACTGCCCATATTTTTTACATCATCTTTTTTGCAAAGACCCGATCAAATCACCATTCTTTTTTTAAACTCCGGCCAATCATGCTTATGGCTGTGCTCGCTTACCTTGTTGAGTTCATGTATATCCTTTGGCCATACCTGGGAAATATGAAAATACCTGTTCTTATTTATGGTATCACCATAAGCACAATGCTTTCAGCTGCCATGTGGCAGTATCAGAAACTGGAAAACAAGACTGCACTCTTTTTTATAATAGGTGCAACACTCTTTGTTGCTTCTGATTCGTTGCTTGCGTTCAACAGGTTCAGGGAGTCATTTAACCTGGCAGGTGTGTCAATCATGACTACATATATCCTTGCTCAGCTCTTTATTGTAACAGGTGCTATCAGGCTTCATATACAGGAGCAGGCTGAAATTAGCGAATAAAAAAGGGGATTCTGCCAAGCAGAATCCCCTAAAGTATAATTATTGTGTGGATTAATAATCCATACCGCCCATACCAGGAGCGCCATGTCCGTGAGAATGGACAGCTTCTTCCTTCTTAGGCTTATCGGCAATAACACACTCTGTTGTAAGCATCATACCAGCAATGGATGCGGCATTCTCAAGTGCAACACGTGCAACCTTCGTAGGATCAATTACACCAGCAGCGAGCAGGTTTTCGTAGTTATCAGTGCGAGCATTGTAACCGAAATCACCCTTGCCTTCTTTTACTTTCTGTACAACAATAGAACCTTCAATTCCTGCATTGTAAACTATAGTACGAAGTGGTGCTTCGAGTGCTCTGCGGATGATTGCTATTCCTGTAGTTTCATCTTCATTAGCACCTTTTTTCTTTTCAATGGATTCAACAGCACGGATGAAAGCGATACCTCCACCAGGAACGATACCTTCTTCAACAGCAGCGCGGGTTGCATGCAAAGCATCATCAACACGGTCCTTCTTTTCTTTCATCTCCACTTCTGTTGCAGCACCAACATTCAAAACAGCTACACCACCACTGAGTTTAGCCAAACGCTCTTGTAATTTCTCCCTGTCGTAATCAGAAGTTGTTGCCTCAATTTGAGACTTAATCTGAGCAATACGGGCATTGATATCTGCTTTCTTACCCTTACCACCAACTACAATCGTATTATCTTTATTGATAGTAACGCGCTCTGCACGTCCGAGGTAAGTAAGATCAGCATTCTCCAACTTGAAGCCTTGCTCTTCGCTAATAACAACTCCTGCAGTAAGGATTGCAATATCCTGAAGCATTTCTTTTCTACGGTCACCAAAACCTGGAGCTTTTACAGCAGCAACTTTTAAAGTTCCACGGAGTTTATTCACCACAAGTGTAGCCATTGCTTCACCTTCCAAATCCTCAGAGATGATCAGCAATGGAGCACCCTGCTGAGCAACTTTCTCAAGAATATGAAGGATATCCTTCATGGCAGAGATTTTCTTGTCATAAATCAAGATAAATGGATTAGACAATTCACATTCCATTTTATCTGCATTAGTAACAAAGTATGGTGATATGTAACCACGGTCGAACTGCATACCCTCAACAATGTCGATGGATGTTTCTGTACCCTTGGCTTCTTCAACGGTGATAACACCATCCTTGCCAACTTTCTGCATGGCTTCAGCAATCAACTTACCAATTTCGCTGTCGTTGTTGGCAGAGATTGTAGCAACCTGCTGTATTTTCTTGGTATCATTACCAACAGTCTTGGACTGAGCAACAAGGTTTGCAACAACAAGGTCTACAGCCTTATCGATGCCACGCTTGATATCCATTGGATTAGCACCAGCTGCAACATTTTTCAGACCTTCAGTGATGATAGCCTGAGCTAGAACTGTTGCGGTTGTTGTACCATCACCTGCAACATCCGCAGTTTTGGAAGCAACTTCCTTTACCATTTGAGCACCCATGTTTTCAATGGGATCTTCCAGTTCGATTTCTTTGGCAACGGTCACACCGTCTTTTGTTACTGCAGGAGCACCAAACTTCTTTTCAATAACTACATTACGACCTTTGGGGCCAAGCGTTACTTTTACTGCATCTGCAAGGATATCGATACCCCTTTTCATTTTGTTGCGGGCATCAAGATTAAAAAATATCTGTTTAGACATATAAAAGGTTTTTAGATGTTAGACAATAGCCAAAATATCAGACTCTCTCATGATCAGGTAATCAAGACCTTCGATGGTAATCTCTGTACCGGAATATTTTCCGTAAAGTACAGTATCGCCTGCTTTTACAGTCAAAGGCTCATCCTTTTTACCTGGGCCTGCAGCAACTACAGATCCTCTCTGAGGCTTTTCCTTTGCAGTGTCTGGAATGATGATGCCACCTGCAGTCTTCTCTTCAGCCGGAGCAGGCTTCACGATTACCCTGTCGTGCAGTGGGGTAATGTTTAACTTCTTAGCCATAGCAATTGGTTTTTTTATGTGATTGAATAGTTAAAAGCTTTCGCTTGTTTCCCATTCGGAGCTAATTCCATACCACAACAGTCAAAAGGCAATTTTGGCAGATATGATTTGTTTTCATTAAAGATATCGGGTAAAATGTCAGTTCTACACTGACAGAAGTATGTCAATTTAACATACATCATGGAAATTACATCAAGATGCTTGAGAAATGAAGTATATTTGTCCCCCGAAATGCTCTTTCAATGATTAGTCGAAGAAATATCCGTGTAAAAGTAATGCAATGTCTTTATGCTGCGGAAGCAGAATCTGGGGCGTTGCCTGTGGAGAAACTTTTAGTTCTACTTAGAAAGTATCTTGATCAGACTGCTGATTTATTCACTTTCACGGTTTACCTACTCACAGAAGTTGCCAGGTATGCAGAAACAGATTCCAGAAATAGGGCGGCAAAACACCTCCCCTCCTACGAGGACTTGCATGTTAACACAAAAATTTCAGGCAACACACTACTCTGGACGATACTCGAGGCAAAAGGGTTTAAAAGTGCAGTTGAAGAACGTGGTTTAAATCTCCTTCTTGAGCAAGATACCGTTAGAAAAATATACCAGAAACTTGTAGACACGCCCATTTACCAAGAATATATCCTCAGGGAAAGTCGCGACAAAAAATCCGAAAAAGAACTTCTTAGTTTCATTTTCACTGATCTCCTGATGGCAGACGAGCATGTAACTGAGATGCTCGAAGAACATTTTGTACAATGGGATGATGACGCTGATATGATTTACCAGATGGTTTTGAATATGCTAAGTAAACCATCATCATGTTCATTCACAGAGATAACCGGACCTGAGAAAACAAGGTATGCACGTACCTTGTTGGAAACTGCCATGGAGAAAAAAGAAATGACCATGGATCTTATAAAACCAAGGTTAAAAAACTGGGACCCAGACAGGATTGCCGTCCTTGACATGATTATGATCAGGATGGGAGTTTGTGAATTACTCTTCTTCGAAACAATTCCAGTGAAGGTAACTATCAACGAGTATATTGACCTTGCAAAAAGTTACAGCACTAACCAAAGTGGCCATTTTGTAAATGGTATCTTGGATAGTATCCACAAAGATTTATTTGCTTCCGGCAGATTAGACAAGGTTGATTTCAAAAAAAACAAAGGCAATTGATTATTTTTGAATCAATAAAATCAAAAAAATGAAAAAGGCCCCAATAATTATTTTTTCACTTTTTATCGTTGCTGCTGTAGGCATTGTTGCAATGAATAAAAAAAATACGCCACTGCCTACCAAAAAGATTGTTGTAAATCCTAAGCCTGAAGCAGATCCGGGTATTCCACTTACCGCCTTAACTTTCACTGATGCTGTTCAGAATATGGGGAAGGTTGCAGATGGAGAAAAGGTAGAGATTGTATTCCATTTTCAAAATACAGGAAATGAATTATTGATTATCAAAGATGTTGCGGCTTCCTGTGGTTGCACAATTCCTGAAAAACCACTTGAGCCGATAGCCCCAGGTGAAAAAGGAATTATCAAAGCATCATTTGACAGTAAAGGACGCGCGGGATTGAATCATAAAGTGATTTATGTTTATGCCAATACCAAGGAAGCAAAACATGACCTTACCTTTGATGTAGAAGTTACGCCGATAGATTAAAATAAAACAAAAACAAATATGATGAATTCAATTTTCTTGCAGGCTGCCCCAAATGCAGGCGTCATGCAACTTGTTCTGCTTGGTGCAATGGTGGTCGTTTTCTATTTTTTCATGATACGTCCACAAGCCCAAAAGGCAAAAAAAGCAAAAAAATTCCAGGAAGACCTTCAAAAGGGAGATAAAGTTGTGACCATAGCCGGTATTCATGGAATAATCAATAAGGTAAATGACGACAGCACTATTCAGATTGAGGTTAGTCCGGGTTCATTCATGAAAATTGAAAAATCTGCAATCAGTCTTGAATGGAGTGAACAACTCAATAAAACAGCAGCAGCAACAAAATAAGCTGCAATATTTAATGACAATGCCCGCGCACAAGTGCCGCGGGCATTTTTTTATATAGCTTTGGAACATGTTAAGCATTGGACTGACAGGTGGCATAGGTTCAGGGAAATCAACTATAGCCAGGATATTTGAAATTCTGGGTATACCTGTTTACTATGCTGATAAACGGGCCAAATGGCTCATGGAAAACAACCCTGAGTTAAAAAACTCCATTATAAAGCATTTCGGAGTTTTATCGTACCAAGAAGAATCTCTCAACAGAAAGCACCTTGGCAACCTGGTTTTCAATAATCCTGATAAATTAAAGTTGCTAAATTCCATTGTTCACCCCTTCACCATTCACGACAGCAAAATGTGGATGAAGGCTCAGCAAACTGCTTATGCCATCAAGGAAGCTGCATTAATCTTCGAAAGTGGAACACAAGCTGATTTTGATCTTATAATTGGCGTGTTTGCACCTAGACATATCAAAATCAAACGCACTATGCAAAGAGATCATATCACGAGAGATCAGGTTATTGAACGTATGGACAATCAACTTGATCCTGATATTCTGAGAAAACTATGTGATATTATTATTGATAATGATGAATCCATATTGATTACTCCAAAAATAATCGACTTACATCACCAAATCATGCTGAAGGCCCAAAATAATTAATATGATACCAGATTTTCCGGCTTTGACAGACCATATTTATATCTGGATATTCGGCATTATACTACCTTTTTTATCCGGACTACAAAGTCATCAACTTTCAGGAAGTATTAAATTTGATGCTCCCCTTCGTAGAAAACTATACCTGAGTAACAGCCTGATGCTATCACTAGCAGGAGGTTCTGTCTTACTGATGTGGCTTTTAAAAAAAAGAACTTTAACAACACTCGGATTCTCCTTACCCGTTTGGGACAATTATTTATTGATTCTCATTTTGCTATTTCTTTTCTTTGGCCTTTACCTTCCAGACCTGATCATCAGTTCTAGAAAAAATGAAGAATCAACACATGAAGCGGAATGGTATGAAAAGTCATCCTTTTTACCTGAAACATGGAAAGAAATACCAGCATATATTTTACTGTGTTTCTGTGCTGGCGTTTTTGAAGAAATTATTTACAGAGGTTTTATGGTAAATTATTTTGTTCAGGATAACCCTGGCAACATTTTTCCTTTCACTGCGCTCTTCGCGCCAGCAATCCTTTTCAGTCTTGCACATTTTTACCAGGGCTGGGCGTCTGTTTTTAAGATTTTTTTATTCACCTTGTTACTCAATTTCATTTTCATACAGACGAAAAGTCTATACCCCACGATGGTTATCCACTTTTTAGTGGATCTCATTAGTGGTATGACGGCTCTTTACAGTAAAAGCAATCGTCAGTAAGAATCCTCACATCCAATGGGAGCACCGGGAGGCGGAACTGCATGCAAGGTAGGCTTAGCCTTTTCTGGCGCCTTGAAACGGTCGATGGCCATTTGCCAATGTGCCTTATAGTATGGGTCTGTACCCGTTTTAACCTGCTCTTCAAGCCATTTCCGGAGTTCTGACAGAGAAGCTTGCAAAGCAACCCTTGCAGGAAAAGAAAGCTGCTCATCAATCGAGGATGAAAGCAAATAGGTCAACACAATATGTTCCGTTTGAACCTGTATGGCTTTCTGCATGGACCTCCTTCTGGGCGACTTAAAAGTGGCATCAAGCAATGTATTCAACATTTGCGTAAGATCATAACCTCCTGCCAATCCCTGTTGGGCAAGTCGGTTCAAGCGTTCTGCATTGAAAAGGAAAGACAAGGGAAGATCAGCTGCTGCTTCAGCAGGGGCAAGCTGATCGAATGCCAAGCCGGTTTTTTTCTTGAACAATTCCCTTGAAAACTCATAGCCTGCCGGTCTCGGCGGAATTTGAGCGGCAATATGATCTGGTAATTTCAAGAATGCCGGATCAATACATTTTATGACAGCCTGCATGGCTTGTTGCTGCACCGCATTGGATAATGGTGCAGTTACCTGTTGGCCATCGCCTTTGAGTGCGTACGTGTAATGCATACCACCAATCAGTTTGACAGCTGCTTCAATCTGATAGCGGTGGTAAAAGTATATGGGAACAAGAACATCTTCCAGGAAAGCCATGGGTGTTCCTTTCCGGATGGTGTTTGCACCAAAAGACATCAAGGCACTGGCACGCACTTTAATCATCTCATCGAGTTCATCCAAGGGTTCTGTTCCATTGTCCCATAAATGGGCATCGGGATGCAACCCACCTGGGGCACGGGAATCCCTATCGCTGATGAATTTCAGTCCTTTTGATGCCGCATCACTCAGTATCTTATTCAACTCCTCCGCTTCATTTTTCCCGGCAGGGAAATCAGCGTAACCCCAGGTGATAGCGATCTTATCCCAATCTCCTATTTTATGGTCATAGGCATCAGTCAAATCCACTTCACCCTTTTTGTTCAATCTTATCAATGGATGTGGGTAATCCATCACACTCGAACGATTAACTGTACTGGCTGCATAATTGTGCATCAGACCCAGTGTATGTCCCACTTCGTGAGCCGACAACTGTTCCAGCCTTTCAACAGACATTTGCAACATCGGGTCATTCTGAGTGGATTCCTTTTCAAAAGGGGAAAGCAATCCCTGGGCAATCATGTAATCCTGACGCACACGCAGTGAGCCCAAGGATACCTGACCTTTGATGATTTCACCTGTTCGGGGGTCAATAACGCTTGCGCCATAACTCCAGCCGCGGGTTGACCGGTGAACCCAATTGATCATGTTGTAACGGATATCCATTGGATCACAACTGTCTGGCAGCATCTTCACTTGAAAAGCATCTTTGTATCCCGCAGCTTCAAATGCCTGGTTCCACCAGGCAGCCCCTTTCAACAGGGCGGTACGGATAGGTTCAGGAGTGCCATTATCCAAGTAATACACAATTGGTTTGACAGCCTCGCTGATTTTGGCCTGAGGGTCTTTCTTCTGCAACCGGTGACGGTTGATGACAAACTGTTCTATGGGGCTGGATACGGGTGAGCTGTAATCATAGAAGGAAGTATTGTTGAAACTGGAACGCGGATCAAATTTCCTTGGTTTATATTGGTTATCTGGCAGTTGCACAAATGAATGGTGCATGCGCAGGGTGATGGCTTCCGTTGATGGCGTCACAGCCTGAACATACGGACCAGCAACACCGTCGGTATTGACAAGCGTAATGATGGCTTCGAGTTCGGTATTGAGTGGAAAATTCTTGCAAGACTGAAAGTAAATAGCAGAACGGTTGCGATCAAGCGTATAATTGCCCTGCTGCATCCGGCGGATTCTGTTGGCAGCCTGCATGGCATCACGGGTCAGAAACTCAGTGGCATCGACTAAGACTGCTCCATTTGCTTCCGCTTCTATGGTGAAACCCCATAAGGTTGATTTGGCAAAAGCCAGGTCAACAGTTTCCCGCTCTTTGGCTGCCCTTGAATTGGCTCTGAAACCATAATTAGGTTCGGTCATCAGCATTTTTTTTCCAATTCTCGCAAACCTGACTATCCTGCCGCCGCCCAACAAGCCTCTGTCGAGACCAATGTCATTGGAGCCCAGACCTTGCGGCAAAGACATCACGTAGAGTAAATCTTCGTCCAAGCGGTTTATTTCCAACCAGATTTTACCATTGGCTTCATCACGGTAAATTGGGAAATACCCATCTTGCCTGGTCAGACCCTTTGTTTTTTCCATAATGGAAGGTAAGGGTTGAGAGATCACATAAAACGGGAGACAAATCAAAACGATCAGAAACTTTTTCATATTATTTTATTCCGGGTTGTTTAATAGGACCAGTGGTTTTTTTGGCTTCATCAACCATACGTTTGACATCAGCCAACAATTGCTTAGCATCATAAACAATGCCATCCTTGATAGTATATTGCACACCACCTTTGCGCACCACTTCGTTTTGTGCATTCAGGAAAACAGCACCGGTACCATAGAGGTACTGAAGGTTTTCTAGGGGGTTGGCATCCACAACCACTAAATCTGCCAATTTTCCCACTTCAACAGATCCCAGTTCCTTATCCATACCAAGGGCCTGAGCACCAT
>Ga0208787_1000161_pt1 | contig 33408 bp, 37 predicted proteins | sample Wag4_2014_7_11_FD_187362 | JGI IMG/M metagenome (GOLD analysis project Ga0208787, IMG submission 187362) | Fresh water microbial communities from Ohio, USA - Utica-2 Time Series HT 2014_7_11 (SPAdes) (version 2) | ecosystem: Environmental > Aquatic > Freshwater > Water tank | place: USA: Ohio...
AGCCGCTTAACTTTATGATCTTGCCGTCTTGTGAGATTAGAGAGAGCCCCTCGCCTGCTTTGAGTACTATCGGCGCAGCTGCATCTAGTGTTTGACCTACCTTCACGCTCGCAGCTTTTGATTCCATGACTACCAGCTTGTTTGCATGTGCAGGCACGTGAAAACCAAAACCGATTGAAACGGCTAAAACGGCGACGATTTGGAAACACTTAGTCATCACACAACTCCTCGTTGATTCTTAGGCCGATACGCCTATGCATTGGGAAAACTCAGGGTCATACCCTCTCGGGCAACAAAAGCACCCGACCACATCTGTTCGGCGGAACGCGCAACTTGATCCATGAATACATCATCATGATCCGGGTCATGATGGAAAATGGCTAGGCGCTTAGCTTGTGCAGCCCGACATAAACGCACACCCTCTTGCCAGGTTGAATGACCCCAAGAAACACGGGAGAGAAATTCTTCGTCCGTGTAAGTACAGTCGTAAATCACGAGATCTGCTCCCGCGATAAGATTTAGAATATTTTCATTAATGGATCCGAGTTGATGCTCTGTATCCGTGACATAACACACAGAGTAACCTTGATAAGTTACCCGATAGCCGGTTGCGTGATTCGGATGATTTAAGTTAGCGGTTTTAATCTCAACGTGCGGCGCAAGATTAATCGTTTCACCAGCAATAAAATCTGTAAAACTCAGAGTTGAAGACATGGTGTCCATCGTGATGGGAAAGGTCGGAGCGGTCATCTGGCTCTCTAAAACCTGCTTTACTGACATGCCCTGGGTTTTAAGGTGCCCCGCGTAAATCGCTATGTTAAAACGAGGATCATAGGCCGGAGAAAAAAATGGAAAGCCATTGATGTGATCCCAGTGCGTATGCGACAGAAGCAACGCAATCTGGTGAGTCCCGTGCTTCGATAACCATTGGCCATATTGGCGAATTCCTGTGCCGGCATCGAAAACTAGATCTATAGAACCGCAACGAAGGGAGACACAGCTTGTGTTTCCGCCGTATCGAACATGATCAGGCGAGGAGCAAGGCAAGCTGCCACGAACACCCCAAAATGTAACGTCCATTATCGCTCTTGCCTAACCATTGGAGAATTGATCATCACGCAGCAATTCGCCTAGCGCTGCAGTTTCTTAAAATTAATCTTTCGAAGAATTCCGCAGAGGTTTTTTAACATCTCGCTACTCGGCGGCTCACCGCCTTTGGCCGCAAGGGCCTCGGATTCCTGCAGCAGCATCGGATCCTTATTTTGCTCCCGAATCATTTCCATCAGACGTTGATAAACCGCTTTCGCAAGAGATGGCCTCGCATTCAGAATCACTTCAAAGGCCCGAGAAGGCAGTAAAAGGACATCTGTAGGAACCTCTGCCATCGCCGAAGCAGATCTCGGCATGCCATCAAGCAGACCAAACTCTCCAAGATAGTCGCCAGCCTTGACAAGCTTCACCACTACTTTTTTGGTTGTGCCGGGCGCATAGACATAGGTCTTCACTGAGCCTGACGTCACAAGAAACAAGCCGTTGGGCGGGTCCCCCTGATAAAAAAGCATATCCTCAGCCGCGAAGCTTAATGCTTGCAGATGCTGTGATACTGCCATGATGTCCCCGGCATCTAGGTGGTTAAAGAAGGGGATGTCGGCGATAGTGATTTTGGAGCCGCCCATCTTTGCATCCGCTCCTTGATTAAATTGCATTGACTATTTGGCCTTGTCTAAGACAAACTATAGCTTAAATCTGCGAGTTTGGAGACAAAATGTTCGCTGCCCTGGTTCTTGCGATCTTCCTGATCGTGACTCTCAACCCCGAAGAGGCTCCATCCCCGCCCTCCCCAGCCACAGCTAGTCCAGAAGAGGCCGGCAAAATCATTTTAAAGCGGAGATAAAACCATGAAACTCCGCAGCTCTCTCTTCGCCGCGCTAATGCTTGGTGCAGCGACGACATGCGTGCAGGCCTCTAGCGATATCCTTAAGCAACTCGATAGAGTTGGCTCGTTACAGAATCGATCAGCTTCCGATCGGGATCCTGGTCCCTTCCCTTCAACCGCACCGAGTGAAACAAAGATTCAATGGCTCTACGCCAAGATCCGACAAGAAGCCGCCCTCGGCAATTCGGATCGTGTGATTGAGCTCTACCGTGACCTGGTAAAGATCACCGATGCCACCGGGGGCAATATCGCTGCCCAAGCCCGGAATCAACTCGCTGGAGAGCTTAGCAGCGCAGGATTTGTCAGAGAAAGTATGGTGCTCAGAGAGGAAAACAAAGAGTTCTTTAAAAATAATGTCGGTCTGCGCATTAGTAATCTCGGGTCGATTGCCCGCGTAAAGATGGGCAACCTAAACGACCTTGAGGGGGCGCAGAAAGACCTCCAAGAAATGGAACTGGAGCTCAAGAGTGCGAGCGCTACAGCTCGTGAACCCGAGTTTGTGAATATCTGGCTCGCTGGATTTGAGTGGACAAAGGGCGTTGAATCTAGAAGTCGTGGTCGTTTTGCTGAGGCTGTAGCCTACTTCCGTGGTGCAGCAGACCGTTATCAACGATACGCAGACAACCTAGGGCGCTTAACGAAACAATACAAGTACAACGACCAGAAAGAACCGATTCTGAATGCTCGCGACTTCTTGCTTTTGGATGCGGGCAATGCCCTGCGTTGGATGGGTCGTGCAGTTGAGGCAGAGACTCAACTCAAGCAACTGCTCACCGATCAGATCAATAGAAGCGCGCGACCGGCCAATATTTACTTAACAGCCTCAACACTAGCCCTGACGCTGATGAACCAAGGGCGTTGGGCGGATGCAGAGAAGGTGCAAAAGCGGGCTGAAGAGATCCTGCGCCAAAGCGGACTACCCGAGACAAGTCTTCGTTATTCGCAGGCGAAATCAAGCTACATTCCGATCTACATGGGTCTGCAGCGCTGGTCGGATGCCTATCGTGCCTACGAAGAATCCGAAAAGATGAGGGCTACGCGGGATGTCGAGGGGCGTAAGCGCGGCGCAGCCCCAGAGTTAACTCTTGTGTTTTTAAAGGCGAATAAGCTGGACCAGGCCCACGCACATGCGAAGCGGGTTCTGGAGCTCGAGTCACAACGATTTGGAAAGAACTCTTACCGCGTACGTGAAGCGGAAGGGTTCATGGCGATGGTTCTTAAGGCCCAAGGAAAACGAGACGAAGCCGAGGCTCTTTTCCGTGACGCTGTTCCCCGACTGCTCGACCCGCAGAGGGATCTGTCGGGATCTGGTGCGGCGTTTTTGCGACTCAAGATCCGGCACATTGTGGAAGCTTATCTTGACCTACTGGCCACATCGTCCAAGCAGGGCAATACCGCCAAAAATAGCCAAGCGCTCGTGTTTTGGCTCTCCGAAGCCGTTCGGGGATCGACAGTCCAGCGTGCGATTAGCGGTGCAGCCGCCCGCTTTGCGGCCTCCGATGCCCGGCTCGCCGACTTGGTTAGACAGGAACAAGACCTCTCGATATCGATTGAAGATCTACAGCGAAAGATTGGCGATCTCTACTCGACGCGTCTCGCACCAGAGGAAGTCAAGAAGATTGCCGCTCAGATGCGTCAGCAGATTGAGGCTAATGAGGGCAGCAGAAAAACGATCTCTGATCAGATTACAAAAGATTTCCCGGAGTACGCCTCTCTCGTGCGCCCGCGCTCACCCAGCCTCAGTGAAATGAGTACCGTGCTCAAGCCTGATGAGAGTTATATCTCAATTTATGTTGGGTTCGAGAAAACCTACATAACGGCGATTAAGAGCGATGGTCAATCGATGGTCCACGCTGCCGATCTAGGCGAAAAAAGTATCGAGCAATCGGTGACTCGACTGCGGCGCAGCCTCGACCCCGGGGAAATACCACTCGGGCAGATTCCCCCTTTTGACTTCGCAGTAGCGTACTCGCTTTACGACAAGTTACTTAAGCCTCTGGCTTCTGTAGTTAACAACGCCTCGACATGGACGGTATCCACCACTGGAGCACTTGGTTCTCTCCCGCTGGCAGTCCTGCTCACGGCCCCTTACAAAGCGAGCGCTGATTCGAAACTTCTGTTTGCGGAGTACAAGGCCGCGCCCTGGTTAAACCGAAAGGTGGCTATTGCTTACAACCCTTCGGCAGCTGCCATGATTGCGTTGAGAAAGCTGCCCCAGGGGTCTGCCACTCGGAAGGCGTTTTTTGGTATTGGCGACCCACAGTTTGGCCGACAAACCCAGGTTGCCGCAGGTGGCACCCGAAGCCTTAAATCGGCTCCATTTGTTCTGCGTAATTTAAAAATACCCCGGACTCAGGAAAATAATCTGAGTGCCAGTATCTCGAGTATGGAGTCGACATCATCGGGCTCCCGCAACGCGAACCCTCCAATTCCATCGCCCCTTGGCGAGGCGGCTCGTATTGCGGAGAGTGCCCCCTCAACACGTAGCCTTAGCTTGACCAACGCGGCTACGACTGCTGTGCCTGACATTCCGCCCCTGCCGGACACCCGCGATGAAATTCGTGCGATCGCGGCCTCACTCGGTGCCGACCCTGATAAAGATGCCATCTACGGCGCCGAGGCTACCCGTGAACGCATCAAGACAATGAATCTGGCCGATAAACGAATCATTGCGTTTGCGACCCATGGCCTGATCCCCGGGGATATGCCAGGCCTGACCCAGCCTGCGCTCACTCTTGCTTACGAGAAAGATCCCCGCGACTCACTCTTGCTCTTAGAGGATATCCTCAAACTTCGTCTTGATGCCGACTGGGTAGTTTTAAGTGCGTGTAACACTGGCGCCGCCGATGGTCTGGGAAATGAGGCAGCCTCGGGTCTTGGACGAGGCTTTTTCTATGCCGGTTCTCGGGCGCTACTACTAACCCACTGGCCTGTGGAAAGCGAATCAGCTAAACGATTGGTGACTCAAATCTTTACTCTGTACTCTAATCAAACCCCACGCGCCATCGCTGTAAAAAAATCTGCGGATATGCTGATTGATAGCCCGGGATACCTTGACCCCCAATCCAATAAACTTCTCTATAGCTACGCACACCCAATGTTTTGGGCGCCGTATACGCTAATCGGAGACTCTAGGTGAATCGCTAATTAGTAGCCAGCTTATTAGCGATTCGGATCTCTAGGTCTTTTAGTCCTCGGATAGTTGCTCAGCAACGCTCAAAAATTGCTGCGATCCCCTGTCCGCCCCCAATACACATAGTGACTAAGCAATACTTGCCCTGCACACGATGCAACTCATGGATAGCCTTGGTCGCGATAACAGCCCCAGAGGCACCAACGGGATGACCGAGTGCAATAGCGCCGCCGTTTACATTGGTCTTGGCGGGATCAAGCCCCAGTCCTTTCATGACGGACAAGGCCTGAGCAGCGAAGGCCTCGTTAGATTCAATCACATCCATTTTGTCGAGGGTTAGTCCCGCCCGTTGCAGGGCAATCTTCGAAGCCGGAATTGGCCCCTCACCCATTACATCGTTTGGAACACCAGCGACCGCATAGGAAACCAGCCGTGCGATTGGCTTGTGGCCCGCTGCAGCAGCAGCCTTCGATTCTGCCAGAACAAAAAAGGAGGCGCCATCGTTGATGCCCGAGGCGTTTCCGGCCGTAACCGAACCATCTTTTTTAAATGCAGGCTTCATCTTGGCAAGTGCTTCGAGCGACGTCGCCTTGGGATGCTCATCAGTATCAAAGACAATATCGCCCTTGCGGCTAGAAATCGTAATAGGTGCGATCTGCGATTTAAACCGACCCTCTGCGATCGCCTTGGCAGCGCGGCTCTGAGACTCGAGCGCGAACGCGTCTTGTTCCTCGCGGCTGATCTTCCATTTAGTGGCGAGATTTTCTGCGGTAATTCCCATATGGCCAACACCGAAGGGGTCGGTGAGAGTGGCCACCATCATGTCGATGACCTTGGTATCCCCCATTCGCGCGCCATTACGCATTGCTGCAGAGAGATAACCGCCACGGGTCATGCTTTCAGTTCCACCACCAACACCAAAATCACAATCGCCCAGCATGATGGCTTGCGATGTCGAAACAATCGCCTGCAGGCCTGAGCCACACAGACGATTCAAGGTTACCGCAACCGATTCCATGGAGAGGCCTGCGTTGATTGCTGCAACACGAGAGACATAGGGTGACCGGGATTCTGTCGGTATACAGTTACCTACCGATACGTAGTTAATCTTCGCCGGATCCACGCCTGAGCGTGCGACCGCCTCCTTCATGACGAGACCACCAAGATCAGCAGGCTCAAGGCTCGACAAAGTGCCGTTGAAGGCACCTACTGCGGAACGCACCGCGCTCAACACGACGACTTCTTTCATTGCTTATCTCCTTTGAAATAAATTGCATGTAAATCATGGGCATCCGAATCTACGATATCTACCATCGCAAACTCGCCAATCGCTGCCGGGATGGGATGACGAGAATTTGGATCGGGCGAGATTCGGACAACGCCATCAATATCGGGGGCGTCCGCAGTTGTTCTTCCGATCAACTGGCCTTCATCCGCATCAACACCATCAATCAATACCCTCACCCGCCTGCCGACCCAGCGGCGCAGCCGCGCCTCAGAAATGGTCTCTTGTAGTCGCATGAAGCGATCAAGCCGCTCTAATTTAATCTCTTCAGGCACCGGATTAGCAAGAGCGTTTGCAGCGGCACCATCGACGGACGAATAGGTAAAACAGCCAACGCGATCGAGTTGTGCTGCCTGCAAGAACTCGAGGAGGTGCTCAAACTCTGCCTCCGTCTCGCCGGGAAAGCCCACAATAAACGTACTGCGAATCGTTAGATCGGGACATATTACGCGCCAGGCTGCGACTCGCTCAATATTCTTCTCGCCACTGGCAGGCCGCTTCATACGCTTTAAGACATCCGGGTGAGAATGCTGAAAAGGAATATCAAGGTAAGGCAGTAATTTTCCGCTTGCCATCAAGGGCAAGACCTCATCCACATGGGGATAGGGATAGACATAGTGCAGGCGCACCCACACGCCAAGTGCAGCCAAGGCCTCGCAGAGCTCGGTCATACGGGTACGCACGGGCCTGCCGTTAACAAAATCAGTTCGATACTTGATATCAACACCATAGGCACTGGTGTCTTGCGAAATAACAAGAAGCTCTTTTACTCCCGCCTTCACAAGGCTCTCAGCCTCGCGCATCACCTCACCGATAGGCCGCGACACCAGATCGCCGCGCATACTCGGGATAATGCAGAAGCTACAACGATGGTTGCAGCCCTCTGAGATTTTTAAGTAGGCGTAATGCCGTGGGGTTAACCGTATCCCCTGCTCTGGAACGAGATCAAGAAATGGATCATGGGGCTTTGGAAGGTGGCGGTGGATCGCCTGCATGACCTCCTGCGTCGCATGCGGGCCCGTTACAGCCAAGACCTTGGGGTGCGTCTCCGTGATGAGATTGCCGCCCGCGGCCCCCGCTTTCGCTCCTAAACATCCCGTAACAATTACCCGCCCATTCTCGGCAAGTGCCTCTCCGATCGCATCAAGACTTTCTTGAACGGCCTCGTCAATAAAACCGCAGGTATTAACCACAACTAGATCGGCGTCTTGATATTGGGGAGAAATCTCGTAGCCCTCTGCACGCAACTGCGTCAGAATTCTCTCGGAATCCACCAAGGCCTTCGGGCAGCCTAGCGAAACAAAACCTACACGACCGGGCTGCAAAACTCAGTTGTCTTTCTTCTCGGGTGCGCCTGCCTGCCCCTGGAAAGGAAAGCCCTGAAACATCGATTGGGCATTTTTCTGCATCTGATCTTGCATCTGCATAAAAACGCTCTTGCTCTGCTCAATGTAGTTGCCCATAAGATTTTGCATCATCGGAGCCTGGCCCTGCATGAACTGAGTCCATGACTCTGCGTTCGGGAAACCACCCTTACCGTCGACTAATTTCTTTGAGGACTCTTGTAGTGTGCTCTGGATCTCGGTGAAGGCTTGGATGTTTTTCTCAAGGTAATCGCCCATCATGCCTTGCATGGCATTACCGTAAAAGCGAATCACCTGAGAGAGCATTGGCGCAGAAAACATCGGCGCCCCACTCGATTCCTCGTCAAGAATAATCTGTAACAGGATACTTCGAGTTAAATCATCGGAGGTCTTTGCATCAATAACGGTGAAGCTCTCCCCACTAAGCACCAGTTGTTTAACATCTGCAAGCGTGATGTAGGTACTGGTTTGGGTGTCGTAGAGCCGACGATTGGGGTACTTTTTGATTAGACGAGGAGTTTTTTCTGTCATGGCCATTCATTTCTAAAAAAGTAGCACTACAAACCTTCGACGATCGCAACTGCTGCCGCAGCATAATCGCCCCGCGGAGTGTTCTTGGGCCATCAACTCATGTGCAGACCACCATTGAGTGAGAAGTCGGCCCCAGTAGCAAAACCGCCCTGCTCAGAGGCTATCCAACGCACAATTGAACCAATCTCATCAGGAGTGCCCAGCCGCTTAACCGGGATGGTGTTTACGATTTTCTCTAAAACCTCGGGCTTAATCGCACGCACCATCTCAGTTCCGATATATCCGGGCGAGACGGTATTCACTGTAACCCCTTTTGAGGCAAGCTCTTGGGCGAGCGCCATTGTGAATCCATGGATACCGGCCTTCGCAGTCGAATAGTTCGTCTGACCAAACTGACCCTTCTGCCCGTTAACCGATGAGATATTGATAATACGCCCCCAGCCGTTTGTCACCATTCCCTCAACAACCTGTTTAGTCACATTAAAAAGGCTATTGAGGTTGGTGTCGATCACATCCGACCAGGCCTGAGGCGTCATCTTGACGAACATTCCATCGCGGGTAATGCCAGCATTGTTCACCAAAATGTCAGGATTACCATGCTCAGCCTTAACCTTCGAGAAGGCCTCAACCGTAGACTCCCAGCTCCCCACATTACCTACGGAGGCATAAAAGGTGTAGCCGGCCTGTTTCTGCTCATCAAGCCATTTCTGGGCATCGCGCGTAGGCCCACAGCCTGCGATCACTTTATGACCCGCATCATGTAACTCCCGGCAGATTGAGGTTCCAATGCCGCCCATGCCCCCCGTAACATACGCAATACGTTGTGCCATCTTGTCTTCCTCCAGTTTTTATAATTTGCTTGAGAAACCTCACGAATTCGTGGGCGTCCTGACCTTCACATAACTACCGGGTGCTGCCTCAATTGCCGTATATTTGGTATTACCTGCAGACACCGGGGCACTAATATCCTCTCCCCGATACGTCTTTAACCACGTTGCCCAATCATTCCACCAACTCCCCGGCATCTCGGTTGCGCCTGCGAACCATTGGGCGGCAGATTCTCCAACACGCTCACCCTCAGCACTCTCGTTAATCCAGTAGCTACGTTTATTCTTTGATGCCGGATTAATTGAGCCCGCAATATGACCGCTCGCACCCAGCACGAAGCGCTTAACGCCGCCCAAATTGGTCAGTGATTTCCAGGCCGACTCCCAAGGTACGATGTGATCCTCTCGGGCTCCCATGGCATAGGTCGGCACCCTCACTGCAGCGAGATCCATCTTCTGGCCTGCAATCGTGAGACGACCTCTCTTCGCCAGATTATTCTCAAGATACATATTGCGCAGGTACCAGGCAAAGAAAGGGCCCGGCAGATTCGTGCTGTCTGAATTCCAATAGAGAAGGTCAAAGGGAACCGGTTTCTCACCCTTAAGATAATTACTCACCACATAGTTCCAGACTAGATCATTAGGTCTGAGGAAAGAAAATGTACTGGCGAGCTCACTGCCTTTTAAAAGCCCGCCCTTTGCAAGCTGCTCTTCGCGCATTCGGACATGCCGCTCATCGATAAAGACATCCAGCACACCCGAATCCGAGAAATCGAGCAGCGTTGTCATCAAGGTTAGAGAGGCGACTTTCTCTTGGCTGCGGGCGGCCAAGTGCGCAAGCGCGGTTGCCGTCATCGTGCCGCCAACGCAAAAGCCCAGGATGTTTGCTTTTGGCTGATCTGAAACCGCAAGCACTACATCGAGGGCCTTTAGAATTCCCTTCTCGACATAATCATCCCACGTCAGTTGACTGGCCTCATCCTGAATATTGCTCCATGAGATTAAGAACACGGTGTGGCCTTGATCGACCGCAAATTTAACAAAGGAACTCTGGGGCTGGAGATCCATGATGTAAAACTTATTAATACTGGGCGGCACCATCAAGAGTGGCACAGCCCCAACTTTCTCTGTCGTGGGTTTATATTGAATTAATTGAAACAGTGCATTCTGAAAAACGACATCGCCCGCAGTCATTGCAACGTTTTTACCAATCTCAAAGGCGCTTTCGTCCGTTTGAGAGATACGACCCTTGCGCATATCGGAAACGAGATTCTCGATACCCGCCCGCAGACTCTCGCCTTTGGAGTCAAGCATCTTCTGATGCACCTCTGGATTGGTCGCGAAGAAGTTCGCTGGCGAGGCTGCATCAATCCATTGCTGTGTCATGAATTTCAAACGCGCATGCGTTTTTGGGTCCGTCTGCACGGCATCCGTCATTGCACTAATCGTCTTGGCGTTTAATACGTAGAGCGCTGCAAGACCCGCAAAATTGGAGTCTAGCCAGGTTGGGTTGTTAAACCGGCGATCTTGCGATGCCATCTTGACCATCTCAGGCTTTGAGACCATGACCTTGCCGAGCTCTTCGAGATAATCCTTCTGGATTGCCTGCATTTTCTCGGGAACAAACTGCATCGACGGCAGCTGCGGCAGATTGGCGGGTTTCTCCGCTCCCGACTCTTGGGTGGGCGTTAACGCCTGTGATCTCTTATTAGAATTCGCCTGAGATGTTGCCTTAGACCCTGGCGCAGAGACCGCCTGCTCCTTGGAGCGACTCTTGGATTTGGCGCGACTACCCGACTTAGCGCTTTTCTTTCTGCTGGTAGAGCTCTTTTCTTGCTTGCCATCCATCCCTAAAGCTCCCCCCGCAGATTTGTTCTTTGATCCATTCTGCATAGGCATGGTGCATAGTGTCAAATAAAAGTCTGACCGAGCGGGCGAATCCGCCTAGGGGGTAGCGCGAAAGGGTTATCGACCGCTAGCTCCGTGATTAGTCAGTTTTAGAAGCTCCCATTCATCGACCTGTTTTTTGGCGGCCCCAACCTCTGCTGAGAAATCCAGTTTTGACGTCTCTTGTAACAAAATTAACAGCCGATGCGCATGCTCATGCTTTGCTAGATAAGCCACGGCCAGAAAGTAGGCGGCTTTGCGCTGATTCGCTGGAACACCTTTTCCATCGACATAAATACAGCCCAAGGTATAGGCACATTCCACACTGCCCGCCTCGACACCCTTTTCGAGCAACTCAATTCCGCGCGCAATATCCTTTTTTACTCCCCACGGTTCCCCGGAACCGGTCACAAGAATCTGCGCCAGATTGGCATAGGCATCGGGAATTTGTTCCTCAACTGCTTTTTCATAATAACGGACCGCGATGCCCAAATCGGGCTTTAGCTTGCCAACGCCGTTTTCATACATTAGTCCCACGTTAAAAGAGGAGATACCGCCTCGCTGAGAATCAAGGGAATTGTGATAGGTGAACAATTTTTCGAGCTGCTCAGGGCTCAATAGCCCCTCCACCGTCATATTGGTTAGACGTTTCTGCGCTACCTCGCAGAACTCTTGGGTGAAGGCTTCAAAGTACTGGTCAAAGGCCGCGTCGTAGCGGCCGCGCGCAAAGTTAAAGTCCGCAGCTTCTAGAAGTTGATTGGCGTTGTTGTTCAAGGTGGACACGTTTCAAGTTGCGCTTGCAATGTCGCCAAGCTTTATCGCCTATTTATTGAGTTTTACAAACCGATGGAGTGTTCCCTTGTCCCGCCGCTTGCTGTAAAGATCTCTCGTCGTGCGATGCACCATCACGAACAATACATTGCTTGACAGCCCCTCTACCCAGTCCTGAACGACCCGTCGCTCAATATGGCCCTCTTCAAGGTAGTACGTCGGAACCTCCTCGCGCATCAGAATCGCCATGTATTCCCGAGGTCCGTTGTCAACCTCCATCTCTTGGAGCTTTTCGAGCCGCTTGAGCAGGTCGATATTGACTGCGCCTTCGCACTGATCGGTCACCGCGTACTTGCCCCGATCGATCTCGATCGCGAACAGGAACGTATTGTAGTTCATTGCCATACTCAGAAAACCCGCAAGAAAATCAAGAACGCTAAGTTGAGCCCGTCTCTATCTGGGGCACACGCTAAGAGGCTATCCGCCCCAGTCGATGATAGCTGATCCAACGTAAACAACCGGACCAAAACTGCCGTATTCAAACGGCATCTCAGGGTAGGGAGTTATGGGTCGATTAATTGTCATTACAAAGCACATTTTCCGAAAGCTCGCTTTTGCGTTATTGGGTGTTTTGATCCTCACGCAGGCAGCCCATTTAGCGCTCGCTTACGTATAGACCGCCTACTCAATCCCCTTAAACACCTCTACGCCTGCAGACGGGGCGACAGCGGGCGCTTCAGATGCTCGTCCGCTTGCGTCCTTTGGCGAGGTTACAGTCACGATTTCCCCTCCAGACTGGATGACCAAATCTCTTAAAGTGGCATCTTCTTTCGCTTTAGAAATAGATTTCAAGTACTTGTTTACAAAGGAAATTTCCTCAAGCTCTAGCCAGAAGGCCAGATCTTTGTTGTTGAGTTCCTTTGCGTAATCACGTGCGGTGAATCCAGACTCATTGGTCTGGGTTGGGTCCGCACCGAGCTCAATAAGAGCTGCCGCAGCGGGGCGGTGATTAAACCGGGCGGCCATCATCAGGGGGGTCGTCTTATTCGGGCTTGCCGCATCGATGTAGGCGCTCTTCTCTGCCAAAAGCCGAATGATTTCGACCTGGCCTGAAGTTGCCGCATAGTGCATTGGGGTCCAGCCTGCTCGGTTGACCTCTGCCCCAAGGCCAATTAGGGCCCGCGCGACGGGCACCGACCCCTTCACCGCGGCAATCATCAAGGCGGTCTCGCCTAGCTGATTTTGGTAGTTGAGCACTTCAAGGCTCTGCCAGGCGGGTTGCTTGAGCAGCGCCAGCACCAATGCCTCGCCGTCGTCCCGAATCGCGAGCATCAGCAGGTTGTTGGAGAGATCATCTCGCGTTCGCTCATTTAAGCCAAGCTCGGGCATCTGGCGCACAAAGCTCTCGTCGTTGGCGCGAACCGCAAGGCCAAAAGACTGGAGCGCGTCTCGGGCAAAGGCGGCAGGGCTAACTAGGCCAAGGGCGAGCAAGAGGCAAAGGGGTGCAGCGCGCCTATGCATGGCCAGCCATCTCTCCAGAAATAAATCGCTCGAAGTTCTGAGAGGTTGCCTTGGCTACCCGCTCAACCGGGCAGCCCTTTAGCTCTGCAATTTTGTGCGCAACATAAACAACAAACGAGGGCTCATTGGTCTTTCCCCTGTGCGGCGCAGGCGCCAAAAACGGCGAGTCGGTCTCGATCATCAGGTGATCGAGCGCAATCTCCCGGGCTACATCATGGACCTGGGTAGCGTTTTTAAAGGTCACGATTCCGGACAGCGAGATTAAGAAATTCATCTCAATGGCGGCCTTTGCAACCGCCACGGATTCCGTAAAGCAGTGCATGACCCCACCAACTTCGAAGGCACCCTCCTCCTGCAGGATCTGCAGCGTGTCGTGGGCGGCTTCCCGGGTATGGATGATCAGGGGCTTGCGGGCTGCCTTGGCCGCGCGGATATGGACACGAAATCGCTCGCGCTGCCACTCAAGGTCGTCGGTCTTGCCGTCCCCCTCCCTTCGGAAGTAGTCCAGCCCAGTCTCACCGATTGCTACCACCTTGGGGTCCTCGGCTAGATCGATAAGCCGATCCACCGTGGGTTCCTCGATACCCTGATTGTCGGGGTGGACACCCACCGACGCGAAGAGAAAATCATGCGCCCGGGCCATCTGAAGAACCTGCTCAGACTCCTCAAGGGTGGTGCAGATGTTAAGCGCACGTGACACATTGGCTTGGCGCATCCGACTAAGCACCCCCTCGGTGTCTTCAATCAGTCCCGGATAATTCAGGTGGCAATGGGAATCAACAAAGGTCATGGTCATTGGGATTTGATTATTGGGCCCTACGATAGCGATCAAAGATCGACTCGTAAAAGAGTTTTGGGTTCAGGGGGTGCTCGGCCACGGCTCGAGAGGCCTGGATCTCGGCCAGCATCTGGAACCAGCGCTGGGGGGACTTCATCCTTAGGGCCTGCTCCTTAAGCGCCGCACCCTCTTGGGGGAAGGCCCGCGGAGCTAAGCCACTGGCAACGCGACTGGCATCCGTCATCCAGCGAACCAGGAGGTCAATTGCGTCGGCTGGCGGTGACTTGCCTGCCTTCTCGGCCCACCTGATGGGGTCGATCTGCCCAGAGACCAGCAGGGGTATCAGCCAGGCGGCCGCTTCACTATTCTGAGTCTGGATTTGGCTCAAGGCCTGCGCATCGACGCCGAGGTCGATCCGGCGGCAGCGCGACAGCACGGTGGCGGGGATGCCGCGGAGCCGGTCAGCAACAAGAATAAAGACAAGGGACTGGGCGGGCTCCTCCAGGGTTTTGAGTAGGGCATTGGCCGCCGCGTAGTTCATCCGGTTTGCCGGGCTAATCAAGACGACACGCAGCCCACCCCGATGAGACCCGACATTGGCAAAGCCTGACAGTGCTCGAATCTGCTCAATTCGAATCTCCTGAGACTTCTTTTTGGCATCGCTGCCAGCGACCGGGGTCTCTTGGAGATCGGCCTTGCCCTCGTCTGAGGGGCCTGTGCCCTCCTCGACATCTGCGTCAGGCCTTACCCACCGAAAATCTGGATGCTGGCTTGTAGACATCCAATGGCAGGACTGACAAGAACCGCAGCCAGAGCCATCCTGAAGGGGCGACTGGCATAGCCAGGAGGCGGCTAACTCGATGGTAAGACCGGTCTTTCCGATCCCCTTGGGCCCAACCAAGAGCAAGGCGCTGGGCCTGCGGTTTAGCCCCTGATTGACCCGATTCCACCATGGTTTTGGAAATGAAATATCATTATTAATCATAATGATGATATATCTTTTTCAAGTAATTTTTGAATATTTATGACCGTTTCACTGGAGTCAATAACAAGCCGCTTGAAAGAATCTACTTGAGGTCTGTTTAAGTACACGTCGCGGACCCGATCAAAGAACTCCGCATCCTGAGACTCAAACCGATCGCTAGCCCTACCCCGCTGCGAGCGACGCTGGGCAGCGAGCTCTGCGGGAGCATCAAAGAGATAGGTTCGATCGGGTTTAAGGCCCAGGGTAGCCTGCTGATTAAGCCTATCAATCCAAGCCGTATCGACTCCACCGCCCCCACCCTGATAGGCACGGGTTGACTCGGTAAACCGGTCGCAGACCACCCACTGACCCGACTCAAGGGCAGGCTTGATCACATTAATGACATGATCTCTTCTCGCCGCGACCGCCAGCAAGACCTCGGTATCGCTGTCCATCGGCTCGTGCAGCAGGAGTTCTCGAATCCTCTCCGCAAGCGGCGTTCCACCGGGTTCTCGTGTCAGCAGGGCCTTGGCCCCTTGATGGCGCTCGATCGCCTGGCATATGAACCCCAGATGGGTGCTTTTGCCTGCCCCATCAATGCCCTCTACAACAATGAATTTTCCGGGCTCTATGGCTTGTCTCCCGAAAGCTTACGAATGAAGCGATTGACTGCAGAGTTATGCTGGGCAAGCGTCTCGGAGAACTCTGAGCTTCCATCACCTCGCGCAACAAAAAATAGGGCCTGGGTGGGGGCAGGGTTCATAGCCGCTCGTATTGCCTGCAGACCAGGGTTAGAGATCGGAGTTGGCGGCAGGGTTTTTCGGGTGTAGGTGTTGTACGGGGTATCTTTACGCAGATGCTTTTTGGTGATGTCGCCCGCGAACTCTCGGCCCAGGCCATAAATGACGGTTGGGTCAGCCTGAAGGGGCATTCCCCTCTTGATGCGATTGGCAAACACAGCCGCTACTCGCTCCCGATCCCCCGGGTATTGGGTCTCTTTTTCGATGATCGAGGCGACAATCAAGGCCTCGTAGATCGATTGATAAGGCAGATCAGGGCTTCGGGCCTGCCAAGCCTCGGCAAGAAACTGGCGTTGAAATCGAACCGCTCGGCTTACGACAGTGCTGGCCTGACTGCCTTTTTTAACCACATAGACATCGGGATAGAGCCAGCCCTCGGGATTATTCACCTTTAGCCCAAGGGCGCCCGCGAGCGCCCGGCCGGACTCATCGCCCGCGAGATCAAATTGAATATCGCTGTTTTTCTTAATTGCCTGCAGGGTCTGGTCAATCGTCCAGCCTTCCAGAACCCGCAGCTCGGTGTGCGTTGGGTCTTTACCCGCAAGCCGCAAAATGAACTGCTTTTTAGTGACACCGGGCTCAACGAGGTAGACCCCAGCCTTTAACTGCCGGTGGACCCCAAGCCAACGGGCATGGAGCAAAAACATGCCCTCATGGATATCCACCCCAGCATCACGAATCAAGGCCGCAACGCCCCGGGCGGAGGTTCCATAAGGCAGAACCAGTTCAATGCCCGGCTCTACCCGTCCGAGCAGAGTCTTTTTCTCAGCCTCTGAGAGCGCAATCGTTGGGGCAGCCTTCAGGATTGGTCGATTGGCCTCAAATAGGAACCATCCAAGCAAGGTGGCGCTGACAAGGGCCAACAACGCCACAACCAGCCAGATTAATCGAAGTAAACCTGCCCCCTGCCTAGCGGATCGAATAGATCGGTTCGAGAAAGGGGCATGCCGTTTTAAAGAAGCCATGCCGTTATATTAAAGGGATGATTGAAAAATACTTCTCCGCGACCCATGTCGCAGACTTATCGCACTTTTCGGGCTTTACGGTGAGCGGGCCAGATGCCAACACGTTCTTGCAAGGCCAACTCACCAACGATGTGACCGGCCTTGGTCTTGGCGGGCATCAACGGTCGGGCTATTGCACCCCGAAGGGCCGGCTACTGGCAACGATGCTGCAGTGGCGAATCGATGATCAGACGCTCGGACATCTGATCGCCTCTGAGTTGCTTGAGCCCACAGTGAAACGTTTGAAAATGTTTGTGTTGCGCTCGAAGCTTGTGTTCTCCGACGCTACGAAACCCCTTCGCGCCTTTGGCCTCTGGGGATCGGCTGCTTCTGGGCTCGCACCCGGAACAACGATTGCGCTGGCAGACTCGGGAGCCTGGTTACTCATTGATTCACCCTGCCCAGTCTTGGGAGCGCGTGCGTGGTGCATCTTGAGCTTGGATCACGAGGCGCAGATTGGGCACCTGCTCACCCAGCATGAACAACGACCACAGGCAGCCTGGATGTTTTCAGAAATACAAAACGCAAAGGCATGGGTTGGCGAACCCACGACAGAGGCCTTTGTTCCTCAGATGATTAATTTCGAGCTCACCAATGGCGTGAGCTTCACTAAGGGCTGCTACCCCGGCCAAGAAGTAGTTGCGCGCAGCCAATACCTTGGAAAACTTAAACGTCGCAGCTTTCGCGCTCAGCTTTCAGAGACATCTCTTTTGAGTCGCAGTCTAGGCTTAACGAGTGATAGCCAAACAGATCCGAGTGCAGCGAAGTTCAACCTTGCAACGTATGCGCAAGGCCTTGTCGGCAAGGATGTCTGGTCTGCCTCCTCTAGCCATGAGGCCTGCGGTCTCGTGGTGAATGCGGCGCCAGTTTTTTCTGCGCTAGGCGTGCAGCTTACGGCGATAGATCTTCTTGTCGAGACAAGCCTTGATGCCTGGGCGAAGCAAGATCTTCGCGTGGGTGCCATTGACGGCCCGAGCCTTGATGCCCAGCCCATGCCGTATGAATTTCCCACTGCCGAATAGGCACTCTCGCGTCGCGCAGGGTTTGTGCAGCCTATGTGTCTCATTGGCCTAAAGATAAGTGCAAAAGGGTCGCTACTAATTGCGGCCAATCGCGACGAATACGCAGATCGACCGACGGCGGCCATGCACTGGTGGTCGGAGGGCATACTCGCGGGCAAGGATTTGAAAGCCGGGGGAACATGGCTGGGTGTTACCAAATCCGGCCGCTTTGCAGCCGTGACTAATGTACGCGACCCGTTGATAAAAGATAATCCAGTGCCGCGGGGTTCGCGTGGACTGCTGGTGAAAGAGTTTCTAACGAGTCAGACCTCACCGCAGGATTTTATGGATCGGTTAAATCAAGACCTCGCCCTCGCGTCTGCGTTTAATCTCATCGTAGGCACGGTTGATGTGTCGAATTCAAACACCGTTAACTGCTGGTGGCTCGGCGGCCGAACGCGTCAATCTCAAGCGCTTACCGCGGGAAGTTATGTGCTCTCGAATGCGGAATTAAATACGCCATGGCCAAAAGCATTACGGCTTCAAGAGGCACTCGAAGGCAACGACAGGGCAGCGATTCTGCAGAGCTTGCAACACAGAACCCTCGCTAATGACGATCAACTTCCGAGAACCGGAGTACCCTGGGATTGGGAAAAAAGGCTCTCAGCTGCGATGATCACCGGAGAGGACTATCACACCCGCTCCACTACCCTAATTGAGGCGGGCGATGCGGGGGTCACCGCCCATGAAATCACCTGGTATCCGGACGGGCAGATCCACTCCGAGTTGCGCGAATCTTTCTCTTTAGTCTGAATTCTTGTGTCTGCGACGACCCAGGGTGCGCATGCGTTTAAATGTGCCCATACCCTGTGCAAGAACACGGCCGTGGGTATCGCGACACTCCGCTCTACAAAATGCCATCGTGGCCGAGTAATGGTCACACCAACCGAATGCATGGATCTCGCCACGAGCTGGCCTGAGAAAACTCGTCTTCATCTCAATCGTTACAACACCAAGCCCGTCAGGATCAGAAGACTTGGCCGCCAAGGCCATCACCACATCCATAAGCGTCATGATGACACCACCATGCGCCGCCTCGAGGCCGTTTTCCTGATGCGGCTGGAGCGTTAGCCTGATCTCGGCGTGACCTTTTTCAACCTGAACGAGCTCAACACCGAGGTGCTGCACAAACGGAGTAAAACTAAGATTTAGCGGGTTATCCATGACCGCAACGATAGCAAGACTTACTATTGCAAGTCATGAATGCGCCCGAAGCCTCTCTTCCGCCCCTCTCGTCGCACCCGGATCCCGGTTCCGCGCCACGGGTTAGCCTAGGGCCCAAAGACTGGGCAGCCGGTTTTGCCGCCCTCCCCTCGGACCCCGCAGATCCCTTTGTCCGGCCTTGCGACCCGACACCCCTGCTTGAGCCCCAGTGGCTAGCGGTATCGGCGAGCGCCGCGGCTCTAATTGGCGAGAGCGTTGAGAACCTAACTGCAAGCCGCCAATGGTTGTCTGTTCTCTCCGGCTGTGCAGCCCCAGAACACGCTCAACCCTATGCAGCCTGCTATGCAGGCCATCAGTTTGGGGTCTTCGTGCCCCGGCTTGGCGATGGCCGGGCACTCAACCTTGGCGCACGCAATGGATGGGAAATGCAGCTCAAGGGTGCTGGCCCTACTCCCTATGCCCGCTTTGCCGATGGCCGTGCGGTGCTTCGATCATCGATACGCGAGTTTCTCTGCTCTGAGGCCATGCAACACCTTGGTATCCCGACTACACGTGCACTCTCGCTAATCGTCTCTGCGGCCCCCGTGCTACGAGAGACCGTAGAGACCGCGGCGGTTGTCTGCAGAGTCGCACCCAGTTTTGTTCGATTCGGAAACTTTGAATATTTCTCAAGCCGACGCAGGCCCGACCTCGTCAAGGTATTAGTGCAACACGTAGCGCCACTCTTGGGACCAGACTGCACTGCGGTCGATCTCAAGCGAATCGGGTCGCAATCTGATGCTAGCGACTATGCCCAGCTTGCCGTGGATGTTCTTGAGGAAGTCTCTCGGCGCACTGCGCGACTCATGGCCCAGTGGATGGGTGTTGGATTCATGCATGGCGTGATGAACACCGATAATTTCTCAATTCTAGGGCTCACCATCGACTACGGGCCATTCGGTTTTATGGATGCCTTTGACCCCCAACATATCTGCAATCACTCCGATCACAGTGGCCGCTATAGTTATCAGGCACAGCCCGCGGTAGGTCTATGGAATATTGGCCGGCTCGCAAATGCACTCTTCCCGCTTGTTAATGACCCAGAGCGTTTACATCCTGCGGTTGAACTCTATAAAGAAACCTACGCCAAAACAATGCAAGAAATTCTAAGAAAAAAACTGGGGCTTCAAGGCATTGATGAGTCCACCTGGGGGAGCCTACTCGATGACTTCTATAGCCTTATGCAGACGCAACGTTTGGATTACACCCAGACCTTTCGAGCGCTCTGCAGTGACAGCGATCAGGCAATTCTTGATTGCGTCGTGGATCGCTTGGCTGTGAAGCCCTGGCTATCTCGCTATCGTGAGGGGGCCTCGGCCAGCATGAAGCTGCTCGGTCAATCGCCAAAAGAAAGGGCCGATGCCATGCGGCAGGTAAATCCAAAATTTGTGCTGCGTAACTGGATCGCCGAGGAGGTTATCCGGCAGGTCGCAAACCTTGGAGACTCGAGCGTTTTCGAAAAGGTCTTTCAGGTTCTTCAAACGCCATTTGACGAGCATCCTACATTGGAGCGTTATGCCGCTCCTCCGCCGGCCTGGGCCCAACATCTTGAGGTAAGTTGTTCATCATGAAAAAAACTAACGACGAGTATCAGAAAGAACTCTCCCCGCTTGAGTATCGCGTCACGCGACTCAAAGACACCGAGCCACCCTTTACCGGGCGTTACTGGGATCATTTTGAAACAGGTACTTACAAATGCCGGTGCTGCGGACAGCCTTTGTTTGATTCCAGCACCAAATTCGATGCCGGTTGTGGATGGCCCAGCTACTGGCAGGCGATCAACCCGAAGGCGATCCGAGAGCATCGCGACACGACTCACGGTATGATCCGCACCGAGATTGTGTGCAGTATGTGTGATGCCCATCTTGGCCATGTCTTTGATGATGGGCCACAGCCAACCGGCCTACGCTATTGTGTTAATTCCGTATCAACAACCTTTGAAAAAAAGGATTAACGGCGGCAGTTGAAGTAGTCCGTTAACCTAGAAAAATTCTTATGAAATTACTTGCCGACTGGCTGCCCATTATTCTATTTTTTATTGTTTATAAGACTGTCGACTTATATTGGGCAACCGGTGTTGCAATTGGGGCAACCCTTGCCGTGATGTTGGCCCTGCGTTTCAAGGGTCATGCAATTGAGGCCATGCAGTGGGTGAGCCTTGGTCTGATTGTCGTCTTCGGGGGTGCCACGATCGTATTGCAAGATGAGTTGTTTATTAAATTAAAGCCAACACTACTCTACGGTTTATTCTCAGCCGCCTTGGTTCTTCCCCAACTCAGTGCCGGCGTTTTGCTGATGCAGAAATTTATGGGCTCTAAGATTGAGATGCCCCGTGCAGCCTGGGCCAAGCTCAATATGGCATGGGGTGTTTTCTTTGCATTCATGGCGTTTCTGAATCTCTGGGTCGCCGAGAATTTCTCGACCGACACCTGGGTGAATTTCAAGCTATTCGGCACCATCGGCCTGATGGTGGTGTTCATTGTGGCGCAAGCCCTCTGGATGAATCGATTCGCGAGTGCAGAGCAACCCGATTTCTTAAAAGACAAGGGCGAACAATGAGCTTTCTAGCACCGAGTGCCGAAGAGATTGAGCAACGCCTGAAGGCCGCCCTACCCGCTGATCGAATTCATGTTCGGGATGACAGTGCCCAACACCATGGACATTCCGGCGCCAAGGCCGGCGGCGGCCACTTCCACGTCACGATTATTTCCACTTTTTTTGAGGGCAAGAACCGGCTTGCCCGGCATCGTCTTGTGTATGATTCTCTAGGCGATTGGATCCCAGCGCGTATCCACGCCCTTTCAATTGACGCGCGCACCCCCTCGGAGTCTTCATGAAATTGTTTCGTTGTCTCTCTAAAACTGCCGTCGTCGCCATGCTAATGGCAGCAGGCGCAGTAGCAGTCGCCCAGAACATCGCGGTTGTCAATGGCAAGCCAATTCCGCGGGCCCGCGCAGATGCATTCGTGCAGGAGTTGGTCAAGCAAGGCCAGCAAGATACCCCTCAGCTTCAGGCGCTTGTTCGCCAGGAGTTAGTCGACCGCGAGATCCTCGTTCAAGAGGCGGAGCGTCGCGGTTTATCGGGCAAGCCCGAGATTAGATTTCAGCTCGACAACTCCCGTCAGCAAGTCTTAATTAACGCCTTAGTTCAGGATCAACTCGCCAAGACGAAGGTCACCGATGCCGATGTCAAAGCGGAATACGAGCGGCTCACCAAAAATGGAGGCGCAAAGGAGTACCGTGCTCGCCATATTCTGGTCGACAAAGAAGATGAGGCAAAAACCATTATCGAAAAGTTGAAAAAGGGTTCAAAGTTTGAGGAACTCGCTAAGCAATCGAAGGATCCAGGCTCAGCCGCAAAAGGTGGCGATCTGGATTGGGCCAATGCAAACGCGTTTGTTGAGCCGTTTTCTAAGGCAATGGTCAGCCTCGAAAAAGGAAAGTTCACTGAAGCACCCGTCCAGTCACAGTTTGGCTGGCATGTGATTCGACTTGATGACACACGGGCGGCAAAGCCACCTGAGTTTGATGAAGTAAAAGGTCAGCTCACCGAATCCATGCAGCGTCAAAAACTTCAGGATTTCCAACAGCAGCTCAAAGCGAAAGCGAAGATTCAGTAACCGGCTGTGCTTAGGTGATATCGACAGTGGTTCCCACAGGAACCTGATCAAACAGCGACACAATGTCGCTGTTTTTCATTCGAATGCAGCCAATCGATCCCGGCTCACCCATCTCCACCGAGTCGGGCGATCCATGGAGATAGATGTACCGGCGCATCGTGTCGACATCTCCAAACCGATTCTTCCCAGGCTCAAGCCCTGATAGCCAGAGAATTCGGGTAAGAATCCAGTCGCGATTTGGGAACGCTTCAGCAAGCGCTGGACACCAGATCTCCCCCGTGGGCCTTCGACCCACAAAGACTGTGTTCCAGGCAGCAGCCCGCCCCACCTTCGCACGAATCTGATGCCGACCCAGCGGGGTCTGGTAGCTACCCTTTTGTTGGCCAACGCCATTTTTTGAACTCGAGATACTGGTCTGCATCACAATTTTCCCGGGCGCATCGGGGGCCCAACGCAAACCACCCTCGAGCGCTGGGGGCGCGAGCTCCACAAGCGTCAGTGTCTGCGCTTGGGTAGAGAGCCGAATATGTAAGGCAGAAGGCTTCGGCATGTTAGGACTTAATCTGATGATCTTGGTTGAGCCCGTGCTTGCGTTGGTGATCAGCCTGGCGTCTTGCGTGAAAAAAATCCTGAAGTAGCCTTGCGCACGATTCTTTTAGAACACCGCCCCGCACAGCTACGTGGTGATTTAACTGCTTGTTTGCGAATAGATCTAACACGCTACCTGCAACCCCAGTCTTTGGATCTGGAGCGCCATAGATTACCTCCTGAATGCGCGCATGAAACATCGCTCCGGCACACATCGCGCAGGGTTCTAGGGTGACATACAGAGAACACCCCGTTAGCCGATAATTTCCCAGTATATTTGCAGCTGCCCGAAGGGCAATCATCTCGGCATGGCCGCTGGGATCATGCATGGTGATTGGCGCATTGGCACCACTTGCAATCACCTCACCCTGATAGACAACGACCGCACCGACCGGAACCTCGCCTGCGGCCTGGGCAGCCTCGGCCTGCACAAGGGCAAGCCCCATAAAAACCTCATCGGGGTGCACAGCAGGTATCAAGTCGCCTCAGGCGTCGCTTGCCTTTTTAAGAATCGTATAAATCTGATCCTTTAGGTGAAGCTTTTCCTTCTTTAGAGTTTCAATCTGATCATGGGCGTTGGAGTGGGCCGTACTCTCCATATTTTTGATCTTCTGATCTAGGTCGTTATGTTTGTCGAATAACCGTGTGAAATGATGGTCGGTGGTTTTGAGCTTCGTGATGAGGTCGCGGTATTCCGGAAACATAGAGACATTCCTTTTTAGTGAGACAACGTTATTGTAGAGCCCGTTTTAATCAATCAGCGATCTGGCGCAGTGCCCGCTCGAAAGTCTCCACAGGCTGGCCCCCTGAAATCAGGTGCTGATCATTAATAATGACCGCAGGCACCGAATGGATGCCTCGCTCTTGGTAAAACCGCTCGCGCTCACGCACCTGGGCAGCGTAGGCATCAGAGGTAAGAATCTGGGCCGCCTGTTTTACCTCTAGGCCAACACTCGCAACGAGTTCTAGCAACACCTCGTGCGAGGCGGGGCTGCGCCCGTGCGTAAAATAGGCCACAAATAATGCTTCTTTAAGCGCCTTCTGAGCGTCCTGCCCCTGCAACCCGGCCCAGTGAAGCAGGCGATGGGCATCAAAGGTGTTGTAGGCGCGGCTGCGGCCCCCGCCACCTGCGTTGGTTCCACTAAAAACAAAGCCTAGTGATGCACCGCGCTCTCGAATCGCGGCCCGATTCGCCTCGGCCTGTGCCTCCGACAAGCCGTACTTCTCGGTAATGTATTCAGTGATGTCTTGCCCCTCGGGCCCCATCGTGGGGTTTAATTCAAAGGGCTGAAAATGTAGCGTTGCACGGATCTCTGGGTCAACACGGGCAAGCGCCTGGTCTAAGGCCTTAAGCCCAATCACACACCAAGGGCAGGCGACATCGGAGACAAAATCGATCTTGAGTGTGGTCATACGCGGAAAATTTCCCTCTACTCCCACTCAATCGTCGCTGGAGGTTTTCCCGAAATATCGTAGACCACACGATTAATTCCTCGCACCTCATTAATGATACGGTTTGATACCTGTGCAAGCAGATCATGCGGCAAACGGGCCCACTGGGCGGTCATAAAATCACTGGTCACCACGGCCCGGAGCGCCACCACCCACTCGTAGGTCCGTCCGTCGCCCATTACGCCAACGGATTTAATCGGCAGAAACACGGCAAACGCCTGACTCGTTAAGGCGTACCAACTCTTACCAATGTCAGCTGTCTGACATAAGCCTGCAGCGACATCGCTGTCGGTGGCATGTGTTGTGCGCAGCGCATTAATGAAAATATCGTCGGCCCGCTGCAATAGAGCTACGAACTCTGATCTGATCTCGCCAAGGATTCGAACACCAAGACCTGGGCCGGGGAAGGGATGTCGATCGACCATCTCATGAGGAAGGCCAAGGGCCACCCCCAGCTTTCGAACCTCATCCTTAAAGAGTTCACGCAAGGGCTCAAGAAGTTTGAGCTCTAGCGTATCGGGTAACCCGCCCACATTGTGGTGAGATTTAATCGTGGCTGCTTTTTTGGTCTTGGCGCCTGCCGACTCAATGACATCGGGATAAATCGTACCCTGAGCAAGCCATTTGGCATTTGCGAGTTTTTCAGATTCTTGCTGGAAAACATGGACAAACTCACGACCAATAATCTTACGTTTCTGCTCAGGATCGGAGATGCCGGCCAGAGCCGACATAAACCGCTCCATGGCATTGACATGAATCACGCGAACACCCATGTGCTTGGCAAATGTCTCCATGACCTGCTCGGCCTCTTGCCAGCGCAGCAGACCGTGATCAACAAACACGCAGGTGAGTTGATCACCAATCGCCCTATGAATTAAAGCGGCCGCCACCGAGGAGTCCACACCCCCGGAGAGGCCTAAGATAACCTGATCACGACCCACCTGCGCACGAATCTTTGCAATTGCCTCGTCGATGTAATCGGGCATATTCCAATCCGGCTTTGCATTACAGATGTCCAACACAAACCGATTGAGAATCTGCACACCTTTTTTTGTATGGGTCACCTCAGGGTGGAACTGAACCCCGTAGAAATGCCGCGCCTCATCGGCCAACCCCGCAATCGGGCAGGAGTCGGTAGACGCCATTAACTTAAACCCTGCTGGTAAGTCCACTACCTTATCGCCATGGCTCATCCAGACATCTAATAAGCCATACCCTTCGGGCGTTTTTTCATCTTCAATATCTCTGAGTAAAGCGGTGTGCCCCCGTGCGCGAACCTGCGCATAGCCAAACTCGCGAATGTGGCCTATCTCTACCCTGCCCCCAAGCTGCTCGGCCATGGTCTGCATGCCATAGCAGATCCCGAGAACCGGGACGTCACGCCGAAAAACGCTATCGGGAGCACGCGGTGTCTGCGTCTCAGTCACCGACATGGGTCCGCCAGATAGAATAATTCCCCTCAGCGCATCGACCGGATGCTTGCCCGCATCTGGGGAACCCATCTGCTCTTTTCCGTAGCCTTCAATAAAGGCATCGGTAACATCGTAAGGAAAAATCTCGCAGAAAACACCCGCCTCACGGACTCGCCGCGCAATCAGTTGCGTGACTTGCGAGCCGAAGTCAAGAATCAGAATTTTTGAATGCATTGGGCGACTTAATCGATGTGATAGTTCGGCGCTTCTTTGGTGATCTGCACATCGTGCACATGCGACTCACGGATTCCGGCACTGGTGATCTCAACGAACTGGGCCTTCTGGTGGAACTCAGCAATCGAGCTGCACCCACAGTACCCCATGCTTGAGCGCACACCGCCGGCGAGTTGAAATAGAATTTGTTTGACGCTGCCCTTGTAAGGCACGCGGCCTTCAATGCCTTCTGGAACAAATTTGTCTGGGTTCGGGTTGTCACCTTCCTGAAAGTAACGGTCTGCTGAACCCGCCTGCATGGCTCCCACCGAGCCCATTCCCCGGTAACTCTTATAGGAGCGCCCCTGGAACAGAATAATCTCTCCGGGCGCCTCATCGGTACCCGCAAATAGGCCACCCATCATGACCGCGCTGGCCCCGGCCGCAATAGCCTTCGCGACATCGCCGGAATACCGAATACCGCCATCTGCGATTAATGGAATGTCGGTCCCCTGCAAGGCCTTGGCGACCTGCGCAATCGCCGTGATCTGCGGTACACCAACCCCCGCAACAATTCGAGTCGTGCAGATCGAGCCTGGGCCGATACCCACCTTGACCCCATCGGCACCATGCTTCATTAAGGCGAGCGCTGCATCTGCAGTAGCGATATTGCCCCCAATCACCTGCACGTTCGGATAATTTTTCTTAACCCACTGCACGCGATCAAGCACCCCTTTCGAGTGCCCATGGGCGGTATCCACCACAATCACATCAACACCCGCCGCGGCAAGGAGATCGACACGATCCTCGGTACCTTCACCAACCCCCACAGCGGCGCCCACCCGAAGTTTCCCCTGTGAGTCGCGGCATGCAAGGGGGTGTTCGATACCTTTGAAAATATCTTTTACCGTGATCAGCCCACGTAATTCAAAGGCGTCGTTAACCACTAAGACCCGTTCGATACGGTACTGATGCATCAGGGCCTTTGCCTCTTCGATGCTGGCACCCTCTTTCACGGTTACCAGCCGATCTTTCGGAGTCATGATGGCCGAGACCGGCTGATCCAGCCGCGTCTCGAAACGGCGATCGCGATTGGTCACAATGCCTGCCACCTTGCCGTCTTTAACAACCGGGAGACCAGAAATCTTCTTCTCTGCAGATAGGGCTAGCAGCTGACGCACACTCATATCTGGCGACACGGTGATTGGATCTTTCACGACGCCGGCCTCAAAGCGCTTTACCTTAAAGACCTCCTGTGCCTGGAGTTCGGCGGTGAGATTCTTATGAATGATGCCGATTCCACCCTCTTCGGCGATTGCAATCGCTAGCCGGGCCTCGGTAACCGTATCCATTGCGGCAGAGACAACCGGTAGGTTTAAATCAATATCGCGTGTGAGTTTTGTCGACAGCAGGGTGTCTCGGGGGAGGACTTGCGAGTAGTCCGGCACCAAAAGAACATCGTCGAATGTCAGGGCTTTTTGCAGCAGGCGCATGGGCGCTCCAGAATTCCAAAGACGGATTATACCGAGCCCGCCCGCCAGTTCTGCTTGTGCACGCGCTTTGCCCGTTGACGCTCAAGCCGGGCCTTGGCGCGCGCCTTAGTCTCGATCTTGGCCCGCTCACGCCGGGCCTCTTTAGGGTCTGCAATTAGGCCCCGCCAGAGTTCAATTCGATCGCCGGGCATCAAGGGTTCAGATCTCTCTCGGGGCTCACCGAAGACACCAATTGCCTTAGCCTCGCGAGCCGCTTGGCGCAGTGCCTCTGATAGCCCCTCGTGGATAAGAGCATGATCAATGGTCTGGCCACGCGTGACCAGAATCTCCTGCCGAATCGACTTGCCCGGCCAGACCGCACAGATTTCCACACGAAACGTCATGTCATCGCACCCCACGTCTGACGTTTGCGGCAGATCTGTCGCTGGTGCTGTAGGCCAATTCTTCATCAATTACTTTAAATAAACCGCTTCAGCACGGGAAACAAAGGAATCGACAAATGTGGCGGTGATATGGGCAAACACTGGCCCAATCACCTTCTCCAGTAGGCCACTCGAAAAATGGTAATCGAGACGAAACTCGACCTTACAGGCCTCTGCAGAGAGCGCGATAAATCGCCATCGCCCTTCAAGCGAACGAAAGGGGCCCGACAAGAGCCGCATCTCAATGCACTCCCCCGGGACATTCACATTTCGCGTGCTAAAGGACTGCTTGATTCCCTTAAAGTCGATTTCTAGCTCGGCTGAGACGATGTTGTCCTTTTGATCTAGAATTCGGCCTCCCGCGCACCAGGGCAAGAAAGCGGGGTAGTCTTCGCACTTGGCGACTAGGTCGTACATCTGCTTGGCCGAAAACGGCACAAGAACAGTTTTAGAAACATCAGGCATCCCCTATTTTATGTCGATCATCCAGAACAAGAAGGCATTTCACGACTACTTCATAGAGGAACGCTATGAGGCTGGGATCGCGCTCGAGGGTTGGGAGGTCAAGGCTATCCGGGCGGGCCGATCTAACCTTAAAGAGGCCTATGTCATCGTTCGGCAGGGTGAGGTCTACCTAATTGGCTGCCACATCTCGGCCCTGCCCGAGGCCTCAAAGCATGTGAGCCCAGACCCAGTTCGGACCCGAAAACTACTCCTGAAAGCCGAGGAGATTCGTAAGCTGATCGGAAAGGTTGAGCGGGCGGGCTACGCCCTAGTGCCCATCGACATGCACTACGTCCGCGGCCGTATCAAGCTCGAAATTGGCCTGGCAAAAGGGAAAAAACAGCATGACAAACGCGATACCGAGAAGGACCGGGAGTGGGCGCGTGAAAAGCAGCGGCTTATCCGGGACGCGGTAAAAAGGGCCTAAACCGTCCCGTTTTTCTCGCGAAAATGGGGGAGCCTAGGCTAGAATCCTGGCATGCCGCTCGCAAGCTTAATCGTCTGTTTCTTTGGTGTGCTCGTCTGTATTTTTGCTGACGTGTGGACAGGGCTTTGCGCGATGGGTCTGGGCATCTTATCAATCGCCTTTTCGATCCACACCGCTGTAGACCTCCATCGAAAAGCCGAAGCAAAAGAGGCTGAGCGGCAACGCCTGCTGAAGGTTGCGAAAGAGGCCCAAGAACAAAAAGAAAAGCAAGAGCGCGAATGGCTTGAGAAAAATAAAAGAGGGTCTCCTCAGACCACCTAGGGTTTGGCCAGGGCCCTCCAGGTGTCAACCACCGTATCGGGGTTTAAGGAAATCGATTGGATCCCAATCTCCATTAGCCAGTGGGCAAGATCCGGGTGATCCGAAGGCCCCTGACCGCAGATACCCACATATTTATTGGCACGGTTACACGCATCAACCGCCATTTTTAAGAGAATCTTCACAGCAGGATCTCGCTCATCAAAGCCATCAGCAACAAGGCCCGAATCCCGATCAAGCCCCAAGGTTAGCTGGGTTAGGTCATTTGAGCCGATTGAAAAGCCATCAAAGTATTTTAAAAACTCGTCAGCCAATAATGCATTGGACGGCAGCTCACACATCATAATGAGCCGCAGGCCGCCCTCGCCTTTTGCATCAGCACCACTGCCGCGGGTTAGCCCATAGCGGCCCAGAAGCGCCTCTACCCCCTGAGCCTCCTTCACTGTGCGGACAAAGGGAACCATCAACTCCACATTGGTGAGGCCCATGTCCTCGCGCACGCGATGCATCGCCAGGCATTCCATCTCAAAACAATCTTCAAAGTTTTTAGCTAAATACCGCGAGGCACCACGAAATCCAAGCATCGGGTTTTCTTCCTCAGGCTCATAACGCGACCCACCGATGAGTTTGCGATACTCATTTGATTTGAAATCCGATAGCCGGACGATGACCGGCTTTGGCCAGAAGGCGGCGGCGATTGTGGCAACGCCTTCGGCAAGCTTGTCGATAAAAAAATCACGCGGTGATGCATGGCCACGAGAGATTTTCTCCACAGCATTTTTTAGATCAGCATCTAGGTTTGGATAATCAAGAATCGCCTTGGGATGGACCCCAATGTTGTTGTTGATAATGAACTCAAGTCGAGCGAGACCAACCCCATGGTTGGGTGTCGATTGAAAATCAAAGGCAAGCTGCGGGTTACCGACATTCATCATGACCTTCAGCGGGATCTGCGGCATCTCACCCACATGAACAGTCGAGACCTCGGTCTCGAGCAGCCCTGAATAAATTTTTCCTGTATCGCCCTCAGCGCACGAGACCGTGACCTGCTGACCATCTCTCACATGGTCGGTCGCATCTCCACAGCCCACAACAGCCGGAATCCCGAGCTCGCGGGCAATAATTGCGGCGTGACAGGTTCGCCCACCGCGATTGGTCACAATGGCCGAGGCGCGCTTCATGACCGGCTCCCAGTTGGGATCGGTCATGTCAGTGACCAACACATCGCCAGGCTGAACGCGCTCCATCTCGCGGGCATCCTCGATAACCCGGACCTGGCCAGCGCCAATTTTCTGGCCAATCGCGCGACCCTCGACCAACACCTCACCCGACGCCTTTAACTTAAATTTCTGCTGAGAGTCTGCCCCCGTTTGTCGGGACTTTACGGTCTCTGGGCGAGCCTGAAGAATGTAAAGCTTGCCGTCATTACCGTCTAAGCCCCACTCGATATCCATCGGCCTTTGGTAATGTTGTTCAATTGTTAGCGCGTAGGCCGCGAGCTCTGAAGTCTGCTCTGGTGTCAGTGAATACCGATACCGATCGGCATCCGGCACATCAATCGTTTTAACTGCTTTTCCAGAGGCCTTTCGTTCGGCCTCGGAAGCGAAGATCATTTTGATTAGCTTACTGCCCAACTGACGCCGTATGACCGCAGACTTCCCCGCCCTTAGCATTGGCTTGTGAACATAGAACTCGTCTGGATTAACCGCCCCTTGAACGACGGTCTCTCCCAACCCATAAGAACTTGTGATGAACACCACATCGTTAAACCCGGACTCGGTGTCCATCGTAAACATGACCCCGGCTGCGCCTAAGTCGGAGCGCACCATCCGTTGTATTCCTGCTGAGAGCGCGACATCGGCATGGGCAAATCCCTTGTGCACCCGATAGCTAATGGCCCGATCGTTATAAAGCGATGCAAAAACGTGCTTGATTCTATCGAGGACCTCATCGATGCCATTGACATTGAGATAGGATTCCTGCTGCCCGGCAAACGACGCATCGGGCAGATCCTCCGCGGTAGCAGATGATCGAACGGCAACCGAGACCCCGGGGCTATCCTTTATCAGCGCCTCGTAATGGGCGCGAATCTGCGACTCGAGCACTGGAGGTAGCGGGGTCTGAAGCACCATTTGACGGATTGCATCCCCACATACGGCAAGGGCCCGGACATCCTCCACATTGAGGCTATCGAGTCGTTGATTGATTCTCTCCCGCAGGCCCCCGAAATCCAGAAATGCACGAAAAGCGCTCGCGGTTGTCGCAAATCCGCCGGGAACCCTCACCCCCGCTGAGCCCAGCTGCGAGATCATCTCGCCTAAGGAGGAGTTCTTGCCACCTACTGAGTCGACATCCGTCATTCGGAGCTGCCCAAATGGAATAACCCAAGACTCTTGTTGGGGATCCTGGTTGTGTGCCAGCGATTGCGCCAATTTGTTCATTCGGTACACCTTGAAGATAATGAAAGATCTGCAACTAATCCGGGATTCTACCTAGTCTCGCGCCCTATGACCTCGAGCCTTACCGATCAAGCCGCTCCAGACCCTATCATCCCCGCAGGGCGTACCGTGTTCTTTGTCTCCGACGGCACGGGAATCACGGCCGAGACCTTCGGATCGTCGATCCTGGCCCAGTTCGATAGCCTGCGGTTTCGGCTTAGGCGAATCCCCTTTGTCGACAGTCTGGAGAAGGCCGACGACGCAGCCAACGTCATCGAGACCCAGGCCAAGGAAGATGGAAAGCGGCCAATCGTATTTTCGACCCTGGTCAACACGAGAATTCTGGAGCGCATTAAGCGGGTTCAGGCCCTTCATCTTGAACTGTTTCAGACCTTTGTCGAGCCGCTTGAACGTGAGCTCGATCTGAAATCAAGCCACACCATTGGTCGGTTCCATCACGCTACCGATTCCGATGCGTATAAAAACCGTATCGAGGCTATTAACTATTCGCTCGCCCACGACGATGGCCAGTCAATCAAAAACCTGCGCGAGGCAGACGTTATTCTGATTGGTGTCTCACGCAGTGGTAAGACACCCACAAGCCTTTATCTGGCCATGCAGCATGGCTTAAAGGTAGCCAACTGCCCGCTGATCCCGGAAGACTTTGAACGCGATGCCCTTCCCTCGACGATCGCTGGCTTTAAACCAAAACTCTTCGGTCTAACCATCGACGCGGAGAGGCTTTCTCAGATTCGTAATGAGCGCAGGCCTGGCTCTAAATATGCCTCCATCGAAAACTGTCGCATGGAGGTGGGCTGTGCCGAACAGATGATGAAGCGCGAGTCAATCCCCTCGCTATCGACGACAACAAAGTCGATTGAGGAGATTGCAACGACGATTCTGACTAAGCGAGGCATTGGGCGGTAAGGAATTTCTCGCGAGCCAACCGCCTCATCAGATCATGCGAGTGTCTGCCTGCGCCGCATCTCAAAAAAACAAATACCTGCAGCCACCGCCACATTGAGTGACTCGACTGCGGCTGTCTGTGGAATCACCACCACCTGGGCTTTACTAAGAAACTCCTGGGCAACGCCATCGCCCTCTTGGCCAAATACCCAGGCAATGGGCTGATTCAATTGAAGCCCCGCTGAATAAAGCGACACCGCATCGGGCTGGTTCGCTGTTGAGAGCAGATGAAAGCCTTGTAGGCGACAGGCATCAATGACCTGCCTTGCATCAACACCGTGACGAATCGTCATCTGAAAATGAGCACCCATTGCGGCTCGCAGCACCTTGGGCGACCACGGATCGACAGTGCCTGTGACACACCAACATTGTGCAATACCCGCAGCGGCTGCCGAGCGCAATAAGGCACCCAGATTACCGGGGTCTTGAATTCGATCAACAATAACAACTGCGGACTGCATCAATGCTTTTCGGCCTGCCGACAGATCGGC
>Ga0208787_1000162_pt1 | contig 33103 bp, 28 predicted proteins | sample Wag4_2014_7_11_FD_187362 | JGI IMG/M metagenome (GOLD analysis project Ga0208787, IMG submission 187362) | Fresh water microbial communities from Ohio, USA - Utica-2 Time Series HT 2014_7_11 (SPAdes) (version 2) | ecosystem: Environmental > Aquatic > Freshwater > Water tank | place: USA: Ohio...
CGACGGGCGTAGCAGTCCGCCAATTCGTCCTCGTTCTGCCAACAGCCCTGGTCGACCAGGTGGTTGACGTTAGCACCATAGGCACCATCGGCATTGCCGAAGACACGCAGAGCAGCGGTCTCGAGATCGACGCCCTGTGCGGACATGGTCTCTTGGACATGGCGACGAATGGCATTCTGATCCAGCGGCTCATCGGCCTGGGCGGCCAACAAGGCGGCCTCGGCCAACATGCGAATCTGCAAGGGCAACAGATCTCGGAAGATGCCGGACAGGGTCACCACAACGTCAATCCGTGGACGACCCAATTCGGATAGCGGGATCAACTCGGCGCCCGCCAGACGACCAAATCCGTCAAATCGGGGGCGAGCGCCCATGAGCGCCATGGCCTGGGCGATGGGCCCGCCCTCTGTCTTCAGGTTATCGGTTCCCCAGAGCACCATGGCCACAGACTCGGGCAGTTGCCCAGACGCTTCTAGGTGCCGAGCCAACAGACGCTCTACCTGTCGCTGGCCATCCAGCCAGGCAAAACGACTGGGCATGCGGAAGGGATCAAAGCCATGCAGGTTACGACCAGTGGGCAGAATCTCAGGCGCACGGAAGAGGTCGCCACCCACCGAGGGCAGGATGAACTCTCCTCTCAGCGCCCTCAGCAAGGCCTCCATCTCATGGTTGTCACGCAGGCCAAAGGCCACGCGCATCAAAGTGGCCAGTGCATCGGACTCAGCCACATCGGCAGAGACCAACTTTTTCAACGCAGCCTTGGCCTTGTCCTGGGTCTGAGACTCGACCAGAATCGAGAGAATCTCCGGAATCGCCTGCTCGGGCAACTGGAGTTGGCAGGCCTTGATCATGGCTGACAAGACTTCGCGCTGCTCCCCCAGCGGCATGGGCTGGCCAAAGACATGCAGGCCCTGCGGGATCAGCGTCCCCTCGATCTCATCCAGGTTCTGGCGCAAGGCCTGGAAGGCCTGGTCGACCTGACCGACCTGGTCTTGTTCAAGATCGACTGCTACCGAGAGGTCCAGGGCCCGGGCCTGCTCGACGACGACACTGGCCACGCCACCGACCTCGGAGGCTAGATCTAAGGTTCCTAGGCCATGTAGGGGCAGCGAACGCCAACGGTCGAGACTCTGCCTGAGATCAGCCAGGCCTTTGTAGAGGCCGGCCTCGCAGACCGATGGCGTCAGATAGCTGAGGAGCGTCGCGGCCGACCGACGCTTGGCAATCGTGCCCTCGCTGGGGTTGTTAACGGCATAGAGATAGAAGTTGGGCGTCTGTTGAATCAGGCGATCCGGCCAACAGGTGCCGGAGCTACCGGTCTGCTTACCAGGCATGAACTCCATGGCGCCGTGGGTCCCAAAATGAACCATGGCATGCGCCTTCAGATCCTCACGGATGAATCGATAAAACGCACTAAAGGCATGGGTCGGTGCCATGCCCTTCTCAAAGAGCAGCCGCATCGGGTCGCCCTCGTAGCCAAAACCCGGTTGCACCAAGAGTTTGATGCGTCCGAATGACAGGCCCTGTACAAAAAAGCTTCGTCCATTGGTGAGCTGTCGACCCGGCGCTGGGCCCCAGGCCGCCTCAATTTCGTGAAGATGGGGCTCGGCCGCGATGTATTGAGCAACTGGGAGTTCGGCCAAGACATTGGCCTCTGTGCCATGGCGGTGACGATTGCCCTCGAGCAAGGCCTGCCGCAGGGCATTGGCGTCGGCGGGAATGTCTTGTACGTCATAGCCGGCAGACCTCAGGGCCCTGAGGGTGTGGACCATGGACTCAAAGACCGACAGATGCGCAGCGGTGCCCACACTGCCACCATTGGGTGGGAAATTAAAGATGATGAGTGCCAGATTTTGGGACTCAACCGGATCGGTTCTCAGCGCCACCAGCCTTTGCACCCGTTGAGCCAACTGCTCCGCTCGCTCCGGACAGGAGACCATGTCCAGGGTATTGTCCAGACCATCGAATCGGCAGGCCCGGTGACAACCATGGCAGACCTGGCCAGCCGCTCCTGGGCGTCCCCCATAGACCATCGGTGACACAGCACCATCGAGTTCAGGGATGGCCACCATGATGGTGGACTCCACCGGCATCAGGCCTCGATCAGAGTCACCCCAGTCTGCCAGGGTCTGAAACTCAAGCGGGTGGGCAGCTATGTAAGGCACATTAAGGCCGGCGAGCAGCTCCTCTGCGGCCTGAGCATCGTTATAGGCGGGGCCACCGACGAGCGAGAACCCCGTCAGCGACACCACCGCATCGACTGTTGATTGGCCGTCTTTCTTGAAAAAAGCCTCGACGGCCGGTCGAGCATCTAGGCCAACGGCAAAAGCCGGCACCGGCACCAACCCCTGGGCCTGGAGTGCTCGGATCACACCATCGTAATGAGCAGTGTTGCCCGCCAGTAGGTAAGACCGCAGCAAGAGCAGGCCTACACGCGGCCCCCCTGACGCCCTTCCCCGACCAGACAGGCCAGGCAGTTGCTCCAGTTGTTCGGTCAGTCGGCCCGTGAGATCCGGGTGGTACAGACCTGTCTCGGGGTAGAGCACTGGCTCTTGAAAACTGGAAAAGCCCTGCCAGCTGGATCGTGGTCCCTTGGTGTAGCGGGAGACCAGACAGGTGGTCAAGGCCACCATGTTGTCCTCAGATCCACCCAGCCAGTATTGCAAGGACAAAAAGTAGATCCGAACGTCCTGGGCCGTTCCCGGAATGAAGCGAAGAATCTTCGGCAGGCGACGAAGCATGCGCATCTGGGCCGCCCCACCCGTGTTAGTAGCACTGCGACCAGAGTCACCACCGGCTGAACTGCCAGACTTGCCACGCAGGCGCTTGAGCAGACTCATCAAGCCACCACTGGGCTTGCTCATGTCAAAGCGATCTAGTCGTGTGAGCTTGACCACTTCAGCAGCCGACATGATGCAGAGCATGGCGTCGACCCGGTCACGAGCCGCCTGCAGATCCGCCAAGATCGGCTTGAAATGGTCTTCCAAAAACAGCATGGAGACCACCAAGATATTGGCTCGAGCAATGGCAGCCTGAACCGAGGCCAGGGCATCAGCAGAAGCGCTGAACTCTGAGGCGGCATGCATTTCCAAGACCAGTCCGGGGTGCTGCTTGGCCAGACGACGGGCTGCCATGGCCGTCGCCGAGGACAGGTGGGTGTCCATGGTGACAATCACCATGGTGACCGGCTCAGCCGGTGAGCGCTTATCGAGGCTGGGCATAGAAGGCCTTGGCCTCATAGAGGGTGTCCCGCTGGATCATGCTCACACCATGCGCCTGGGCGTAGCGCTCGGTGTTGCGCTTGGCCTTGCTGCGAACAAAGAATGGAATTCGTCCCAGTTCTTTCTGAGCCTCGTCACTCCAAGCCAGCGGAGTTTCACGCACCTCGTCTGATGGTGTGTCCACCTCTGGTGCGACAGGCTGAACTCCCAGATGGGAGGCCACAGCCTGAGGATGAAACTCAAAGTCCTCCTTAAACATCTTGAGCAGGTGCTCCTCCAAACCCATCATGAGCGGCGCCACCCAGGCGTCAAAGAGTTGATTGGCGCCCTCGTAACCCATATGGGGGGCATAGCGCGCAGGAAAATCCTGAACATGAACCGGGGCCGAGATCACCGCACAGGCGATGCCCATGCGCTTGGCAATATGGCGCTCCATCTGCGTGCCCAGGACCAACTCTGGCGAGGTGGCCGCAATAGCCCGTTCGACTTCCAGGTAGTCGTCGGTGATGAGAGGCTCCAGATGTAACTCCGTGGCCATCTCACGCACCAGCCGAGCCTGTTCGCGGCTGTAGGTGCCCAAGCCCACCACATCAAAGCCCATCTCCTGAGTAGCCACCCTGGCTGCAGCAACGGCGTGACTGGCATCGCCGAAGATAAAGACCCGCTTGCCGGTGAGATAAGTCGCATCGACCGAGGCGGCGTACCAGGCTGCACGACAAGGCTGAGCCTGACGCGCACGGAAGAGGGCCTGATCGGGGTCCAGACCAGCCAATTGGGCTACCTCCCGCACAAAAGCGTCGGTGGCCTGCTCACCAATCGGAATGGACTGGGTGAAGGGCTGGCCACACTGGCGCTTGAGGTAAAGAGCGGTTGATTCTGAGAGCTCTGGGTTGAGCATGATGTTGAAATCGGCGAGTGGTAGACGCTGCAGATCCTCGGGACTGGCCTGCCAAGGCGCGACCACATTGATGCCAATGCCCATGGCCCGAATCAGTTCTTCGATGGCCTTCAGGTCGTCCCGATGACGAAAGCCGAGTCCCATGAAACCCAGAATGTTGCAGACGGGGCCATTCTGATGAGCCCTTTTAAGGCCCTGATCTGTGCCCATCAGACAATGGCGCACCATCTGATAAAAGGTCTCCGATGCACCCCAATTTTCCTTGCGCTGGTAGGCCGGCAACTCGAGGGGAATCACCCGAATCGGCAGATTCAGAGCGGATGACAGTCCCGCCGGATCGTCTTGTATCAGCTCTGCAGTGCACGAGGCTGCGACCATCAATGCCTTGGGCTTGTAGACCTCAACGGCCTCTCGAATGGCGTTTTGAAAGAGGGCCGCCGTATCCTTGCCCAAGTCACGGGCCCCGAATGTTGTGTAGCTGACCGGTGGTCGGTGGTCATTTCTCTCGATCATGGTGAAGAGCAGATCGGCGTAGGTATCACCCTGCGGTGCATGCAAGACCAGGTGAACATCCTTCATCGCAGAGGCCACTCGCATGGCTCCGATGTGCGGAGGGCCCTCGTAGGTCCAGAGCGTGAGCTTCATGCGGCGACCCCAATCGGAATGCGACGAGCGAGGCGTGCCTTGCGTGCAAAGCCGCGTGTAAAGAGCTCGGCCAAGTCACCGGCCTGGTCAAAACCCTGAATTGGCGTGAAGACCAACTCGATAGACCATTTGGTGCTCATGCCCTCGGCCTCCAATGGATTGGCCAGGCCCAGACCACAGACCACTAGATCTGGCCTTGCCGCGCGACAGCGGGCCAGTTGTTGTTCCAGGTGCTGTCCTTCGACGATGCGCCATTCGGCAGACAGTGGCCTTAGTTCCTCGGCCATCATGGCCTGATGAAGGTAGGGCACGCCCACTTCGACCACCTTCATGCCCATTTCCTCTGCCAGGAAGCGGGCCAGTGGGATCTCGAGTTGACTGTCTGGGAAGAAAAAGACCCGCTTGCCCTCGAGCATCGGACGCATGGCCGTCAGCGCGAGCTGGGCCCGGCGCTGTGCAGGTTTGATCACATGGAGAACGCGATCGCTGGGTTGTCCAAAGGCCTCCCCAACTGAGAGAAACCAGTCGGTGGTGCCCTGCAGACCAAATGGGAAGCGTGAAGGAATTCGGCGACAGCCTGCTGCCTCTAAACGCTGGGCCGTCTCCGCAAGGTAGGGGGCCATGCAGACAAACCGGGTCTGGTCGTTGACCATTAGCCTCTCTGCGCCACGACGGCCAGGCAGACAGCTGATTCGCTTCAGACCCAAGTCACTCAACAAGGAGCGGAACTGGTCTTCGACGACATCGGCGAGGCTACCAACCAAGACGAGCTCTGCTGCATCGCTGCCTCTTGGATCTCCTGGACTCAGACGGTCCACCTGCTGGCTGACCATGGCCGCAAGGCAGGCATCCTCCCCTTGGGTAAACGTGGTCTCAATGCCACTGCCTGAGAAATGGACCACCCGTTGTCCCGGCCCATACTGTGCAGACAGCCGTTCGGCTGCGCGCCCGAGATCCAGCTTGATGACCTCAGATGGACAGGATCCCACCAAAAACAAGACACGAATGTCAGGCCGCCTCGACAGCAATTGATCGACCACTCGATCCAACTCGTCATGGGCGTCGGCCAATCCGGCCAGGTCACGGTCATCCAGAATGGCCGTCCCAAAACGAGGTTCTGCAAAAATCATGACCCCCGCTGCACTCTGGACGAGGTGGGCACAGGTTCTAGACCCAACGACCAGGAAAAAGGCGTCCTGCATTTTTCGATGTAACCAGACGATGCTGGTCAGACCACAGAACACCTCGTGCTGACCGCGTTCCCGGACCACCGTCGGACCGAGCCCAGTGACCAGCACTGGCGACCCCTCCGGTGCACAGGCCTCCTGGTCCAGAACACGATTAGGCATGACGCACCTCTAGGCGAGCCAGACGCAATTTACGAAGGAACTGTGCAGCATTGATGAGATAGCTGGCATAGGCCAGAAGCGCCAAGCCCATGGCCCCCTCTGCACTGAGGTGAAGACCCCAGTCAAACCAGGCCATGGTCACGGCTAGGTGTAGAGCGATGACCAGCATGCTGACCATGTCCTCCCAGAAAAAAGGTCTGGCAAAGAGATACTGACCAAAGACCACCTTCTCCCAGATGGCACCGGTCAACATGATCAACAGCAAGACACCCGTCTTGATGACCACGGACCAGCCAGCCACATCCAGACCATCCCCGGTGAGAAGGTAGCGAACCACCAAGACCAGACTGACCAGGAAGACAACAAATTGAACTGGCGCCAGGATCCCCTGCACCAGTGTCCAGCCCGTCTCGTCTCGCCGGCGTCTCTCGTCCGGCGAATAGACCACGGGGCGTTGAGCCTGCGTTTTGATCTCCAGCCCCCGAACCGTCCAATCGGTCATGGTCCTCGGCCTCCCCGTCCACAATTTCTGATGAATCCAACTCTAGGAGTCTGGGGAAAAATTGTCAATAAATTCTGACATCTAGTTAAATTGACAAACTGCAATGTCCTAGACAAAATAAATTGTCGTCATTCGTGTACATCCCCCCAAAAGAGAGGAAGATGGAAGAACTGAATTCGCGTGCGAGCTCTCCGATCTGGGCAGGACCCCCTGCTCAAATCCGGTCGGGCCTGACACAAAGGGGGCGAATAATGACAAGACCAAGCGGGGCCCATAGCCCACCACCACAGCACAGCAGTCCGGCGCATGCCCATGACATTCAAGACGTCGTGGAGCACGAACTCATTCCAAGGTTGTTGATGCTCGATCTTGGTGCGCCGGAGGCCCATCCTCTGGACCGGCTGGGCAGTCACATCCCAAACCAGGAGAGCCTAGACCGACCGAATGCGCTGGCCCACCAACTCGCCCTGCTGACTCTTGAGGCGGGACTGCCCGATTGTGAGCAATACCTGCAGCGACTCAGAGACGGCGGCCTTGGCCTGGAGTCGATTTTTTTGGAGGTTCTTCAACCCGCAGCCAGAATCCTGGGGTCGCGCTGGAAGGAGGACAGCTGCAGCTTTGTAGATGTCACCACAGGGCTCTGGCACCTCCAACAGCTCTTTCATCGGCTGCTGCACGACTTCCAGACCGAACCCCGACAGCAGACTGCGGGCCTATGCCCCACTGGCGATCGGTCCAGACCGAGTGCTTTTTTCTGCACACCACCCGGTGCCCAACACCGACTTGGCGTTCAAATGATCAGCGCCTTTTTCTGCAAGGCCGGCTGGCAAACAGGCCTGTCATTTGGCGAGACGACCAGACAGATCTGCGATGAGGCCAAGCGTTACGCGCCCGACTTACTAGGGGTTTCCTTAAGCTGTGAACAGGAGATGATCGACGCGCCCACCTTTATACTCGCGCTCAAACAATCGACCAGTCAGACATCCCCCATCATCATGATCGGCGGCCCCGGCCCCTCCCTTTTTCCCGAACTAGCGGCTGCCTGCCAGGCAGACCTGATCTCGGGTGATGCCCCAGAGGCACTGGCGGCGGCGCAGATCCACATTCAGCGCAGACGCGATCAGGCCGGTGCCCAAGTCAAGTAACAAGGCACGTCAGGCCCAGGCGCAGCAGGCTCCCTCTGATCTCTTCAAAGCGGCTGCAGATCTTTACCTAGACATCGATTCCGCCGGCATCATCCGCCAGGCCAGTTCCGGCCTGCAGGATATGCCCGCCATGGGCCAGGACTGGATCGGGCGAAACTGGCTGGACACAGTGACCAGCGAGAGTCGCATCAAAGTCCAGGAGATGCTGACCGAGGCCAAACAGACTGGTCGCCCGACCCGCTGGCGCCATATCAACCACGTTCTCAAAGACCAGACTGAGTTTCCGGTCCTGTACTCGCTGGCCCAGAGTCCCAGCGATGATCGCCTCACGGCCATTGGTCGAGACCTGCGCTCCATGGCCTCCTTGCAATCCAGGCTGCTTCAAGCCCAACAGATGCTTGAGCAAGACTATCTGCGAATGAGATCCATCGAGAACCAATATCGGACGCTCTTCGATCTCATCCGCGATCCAATCCTGATGATCGAGGGTCGGCACGGCCGCATCCTCGAATCCAACAAAGCGAGCCAGGCGTTTTTTGGCCTATCGGGCGGACAGTTACTGGACAAGAAGCTCGAGACGTTGGTGAGCGCACCGTCTCTGGGCGCCTTCAACCAGGTCTTGCGGGAAGTGGATGGCTCAGGACGATCCGGGCAGGCCAGCCTTCGATTTGGTCAGCACAAGCAGAAATCTACCGTTCACGTGGCGCACCTTCGACATGAAAACGAGACGGCGTTCCTACTGCGTATCGACACGGCTTCGCAGTCCAATGGACAGGTTGTAGACAACCACCTGCTCCAAGAGACTCTGTCGCTCATGACCGACGGCCTGGTGATCACCGACCGCCGAGGCATCATCCTGCATGCCAATCCGGCCTTTGCCCAGATCATCCATTCGCCTCACCATGGACAGGTACTGGGTGAGCCCATCAGCCGATGGCTCGGACGGGCCAACACCGACTTCCAAGTCCTGATCAACGGCTTACAGCAGGGTGGCGTGGTCAGACTGTTCTCAACCCAACTAATCTCCGACGCGGGCGCAGCCATCCCCGCAGAAATTTCCGGCATCAGCCTGCCGCAAGACAAGGAGCCTCTCTTTGCCTTCACCATACGGGACACCGGTCGACGTCTACAACCCCAACCAAGCCAGGCCAGCGGACTGACCAGATCTCATGAAGACCTCTCAGATCTGGTGGGTCGGATGCCCCTCAAAGAGATCGTCGGTGAGACCGTGGATCTGATCGAAAAACTCTGTATCGAGGCTGCACTTAAGCTCACCAAAAATAACCGTGCGTCAGCCGCTGACATGCTGGGCCTCTCCAGACAGAGTCTTTACGTCAAGATGCGTCGCTTCGGCCTAGATCGCGGCGACTTGCAGTAGGCAGTCGACGGCCAGCACATGAGCGCCACGGCCATCGCCATCTTGGTTCGCTGGCAGCCTCAACACCTCTTGTGGGGTCTCATGCGTCTGCCTCTCGCCGCCATCACCCCACCCCAACGTCCTGACGCTGGTCATGGCCTCGTCTTTCAGAAATGGCTTGGCAGTGGTCACCAAGGCGGCTTCCAACTCAAGCCCAGCCTGGATCACCAGGCCTGGTTTGGCGTTTTCGCCTCCAGGCAACAGGCCGACGCATTCATCAGCGAAAGCCACATGGTTCAGCGCTATCGACAGCGCAGCCAGGACTGTCTCATCCTGACCCTGCAGGCCTATCAATCCAGAGGAAGTTGGTCAGGGTTCTCCATCGAGCCCGCAGCAGACCAGCCAACCTCCGGGCCCGTTGTCTCCCTCACTCGGGCCAGCATCCGGCCCAACAAGGCGGTGGATTTCTGGCGTCAATCGCCTGCCGCAGAGGCTGATCTGGGACAGGCCGACGGCTGTGAACTGGCCATCGGTCTAGGGGAAATGCCCGTCTTTCGACAGGCCACCCTCAGCCTATGGCGGGAGGAGTCTCTGCTGCTTCGCTACGCACAGACCGGGGCTCATCAACGTGCCATCGCCGCAGCCTATGGTCGTCATTTTTTCTCTGAGTCCATGTTTACCCGTTTTCAATTGCTGCAGGCTCAGGGTCAGTGGAAGGGACGCCCGTATGACTAGTCTCGTTCGGGCCCAGCGGATTGCCGTCGTTGGCGGGGGCATTGGCGGACTCGTGGCCGCCTATGACTTGGCTCAGGCCGGTCATCAGGTCACCCTGTTTGAGCAGCATGCAGAGCCAGGGGGCAAGATTCACCAGGAGCAGGTCCTTGGTCAGGGCATCGACAGTGGTCCGACCGTCATGACCATGCGGTGGGTCTTCGATGACCTGCTGGCACCTTCTGGCCGACAACTCGACGACTTGGTCGTCCTGCAGCCACTGGACGTTCTCGCACGTCACCATTGGCCGGACGGCAGTCTGCTCGACCTCTACACCGACCTCGAGCGGAGCAGTCAGGCCATCTCTGAATTCGCAGGTCGAGACGAGGCGGTCGCCTTCGAGTATTTCATGAGAGAGGCTCGTGAGGTCTATCACCGACTAGAGCCGATCTACATGCGAGGCGAGCGGCCCAGCTTCTTCGGTATGACAAAGGCCTTGGGTCCTACCGGCCTCGGCATGCTCACAAGACTAGGGCCCCTGCAGAGTCTGGCGCAAGTCCTGGGACGTCGCTTCAAGGATCCCCGTCTTCAGCAACTCTTTGCCCGGTATGCCACCTACTGCGGTGGGTCCCCGTGGCAGGCCCCCGCCACCCTTTTGCTGATTGCCTATGTCGAACTTCGGGGTGTCTGGGCCATCTCGGGTGGGATGCAGGCCTTGGCCACAGCCATGGCCAAGGCCGTCGAGCAACTCGGTGCAGAGATCCGATATCGAACGCAAGTCCATCAACTCATGGAGCAAGACCAGCGTGTCTGCGGCCTATTGGCAGCCAAGGCTGGCGAGAACCCCGAACGCTACGAGTTTGATGCGGTCGTGTTCAACGGTGACATTGGAGCGCTGCAGGCCTCAGACCTCCTACCGGCCCAACGACGACAGATTCCCATTCGCCAAAGAGCCCCCAGTTCCCTGTCGGCCATGACCTGGTCCGGCGTTCTACAGGCGGAGGGATTTGGCCTGCAGTACCACAACGTTTTTTTCCAAAATCCCTACAGGGATGAATTCACCGCCATCTTTGGTCATCACCGCATGCCAGAGCGACCGACGGTCTATGTCTGCGCCCAGGATCGCCTGGCCGGTCGGGCTGGCCAGATGACCAACGACGGGATGAATGAGCGACTGTTCATGCTGATTAATGCCCCAGCCAGCGAGACTTCTCGCAGCGCATTCCCACAAGAGGAGATCGAGCAATGCCAAGACAGGGTTTTTTCTCGCCTGGCCCAATCGGGCTTGAGGCTCTCGATGCAGGCCCCCATGGTGATCAAAACACCCACCCAGTTTGGGCAGCGCTTCCCGGGCTCCAAGGGAGCGCTTTACGGCCGAGCTCCCCATGGATGGCTGTCGGTCTTTCACAGGGCCTCGAGTCGGGGCCCGATGCGGGGTCTCTACCTGGCCGGAGGGACCGTTCATCCGGGGGCTGGCGTTCCCATGGCAGCCCTGTCGGGCCGCTTGGCGGCCGCCTGCCTGACGGAAGACCTTGCTTCAACCAGATCGTCCCGTCGGGTGGTTATCTCTGGTGGTATGTCGATGGCCTGAGCGACTGCGGTCGGCATGGCATCACCCTTATCGTCTTTGTTGGAAGCGTCTTCTCACCCTACTACCGATCGGCCCTGCGTCGAGCCGCCGGGCGAGGTGGCGTGGTTGACCCCGAGAATTACTCTGCGATCAACGTAGCCCTCTACAGCCCCGGCCAGAAACGATGGACCATGACCGAACGGGGCAGTCGACACCTGGAGAGGGGCGTCGACTTTTATCGTCTTGGCCCCAGCCAGGTGAGTTGGGAGGGCGATCGACTGGTCATCTCGGTAAGAGAGTGGGCCAACCCCCTGCCCCGCCCAGTCGAAGGCCGAGTCGTTCTCTATCCCCAACAGCTCTTTCAACAGGTCGATCGGCTCGACAGCAACGGCCGACATCGATGGGGACCGATTGCACCAAAGGCGCGAATTGAAGTGGACTTTCCAAAGCCTGGCCTGCGTTGGTCTGGTCACGGGTATCTAGACTCGAACGAGGGCGACGAGCCCATTGAAATGCCTTTTAGAGACTGGGACTGGTCACGCGCAGACCAGCCCGACGGCAGCTGCAGCGTGATCTACGATGTTCGTCAACGCGATGGCCAAGAGAACCTGTTGGCCCAACGCTACTGTCCGGACGGCCGGATCGAAGCCTTTGAGCCTCCAGTTCGACGCTCGCTTGGTACCACTGGTTGGCGTATCCAAAGACAACTGAGATTCGAAGGCTCCCCACCACAGCAACTCAGCACCCTGGAGGACACCCCGTTCTATGCGCGGTCGATGGCCCACCTGAATCAAGAAGGAAAGACGGTGCCTCTGATGCACGAGACGCTAGACGTCAAACGTCTGGTCTCACCGGTGGTGCAATGGATGCTACCTTGGCGCATGCCCCGACGGCCCTGATCGCCGGGCATGTTGCGCCCGGCCGCGCGCATCGAGCTCCAGAAAGAGATCAATCATCCAGCCTGCCTTGTCTGAGACGGTCTTGGGCGCAATCACTGCCATCGATGGCAGAGCCGCCTCGACCAAAAACTTGACCGCTTCAATGGGACGATGACCTCTGCGCCAGGCTGGCGCCAGCAGAAACGAGGATGAGGACTGAAGCACCCGGTAGAGCTTTCGGCCCCTGGAGACCACCGCACGATGATCCACCGAATTAAAGCCCTGCCGACGGATGCAGTGACCGATGTCGGCATAAATGGTTCGAGCCGATAAAATTGCCGGGCGACAGCCGCGGGGCAAGGCGGATATACCCTGTTCGGCTCGTCGATACAGGGCGTCAGCATGATCCAACAGACGTGCCACCACCCGAGCCATCCCGGGACTGTGGGTTGGATGCGCAAGCCAACGCTCGGCATCTAGGCCTTCCTCTCGCAGCCACTGACGAGGCAGATAGCACCGCCCGATGGCCGCATCCTCTCCGACATCTCTGGCGATGTTGGTCAGCTGCATCGCCACACCGAGCTCGCAGGCCCGGGCCATGGCCCAGGGCTCGCGAACGCCCATGATCAGGGCCATCATGGCTCCGACCGATCCCGCCACGCGGGCCCCGTAGTCGCACAATTCGTCAATGGTCTCGTAGATCCGACCCTCAGCATCCCACTCAAAGCCCTCTAACAAGGCAGCTGGCAAGGCGAGTGGCAATTGGTAGTGCTCCACCACCTGAGCGAAGACCTCGTCGGCCAATAGAGCCCGAGGCTCGCCCCGGTATATGGCCCGCAGACGCTGTCGAAGATCCTGCATGACCATCGCCATCTGGTCTGACCCGTCTACCTCGTCATCGGTGACTCGACAGAAGGCGTAGAGGGCCAAGACCGGCCGGCGGACATCGAGGGGAAGCAGTCGCGAGGCGGCATAAAAAGACTTTGAGCCCTGGCGCATCAGGGCATCGCATCCGCCCTGCGAGAACGCCTTTAGATGGGCCGCCCGATACTGCCGAGCAGTCTGTCGCACCAACGTCTGGCTGTACATGTCAGGCCTTGGCCCAACGGGGCTTGGGCTGTTCGCCCACAGTGGCTCTGGACCCGTAGCCGTCCCATTCATGCGCGGCTGGCATCATGGCGTCGAAGGCTTTGGCCGAGGTCAGCACGCCAGGAATGCCGGCCCCGGGGTGGGTGCCGGCCCCCACCATGAACAGACCTTCGATCTCTTCACTGCGGTTGTGGGGTCGAAACCAGGCGCTCTGCAACAAGCGCGGCTCCATGCCAAAGGCGGCCCCCTTGTAGGCCATGTAGTCCAATTCAAAGTCTGGGGGCGTCATCCAATGAGAGGTCACAATCGCCTCTGAGAGTCCAGGGCAGATGGTCTCTTCCAGCTGGCGACAGATGGCATCGCGATAGCGAGGCGCCTCCTGGTCCCAGTCCACTCCAGCATCCAGATGAGGGACTGGTGACAGGACATAAAAGCTGTCGCAGCCGGCCGGCGCCAGACTGGGATCCGTCGCGGTAGGTCGGTGAAGGTAGAGACTGAAGTCTTTGGAAAGCACTTTCTTCTGGAAGATGTCACGCAGCAGCCCCTCGTAACGGGGACCCATGAGAATCTGGTGGTGTGGCAGATCCTCATACCGTCGATTCGTGCCGAAATACCAGACGAACAATCCCATCGAATAGGCAGCGCCTGCCAGCTTTCGATCGGTCCAAGTCTTGCGCTGGACCGATGGCATGAGGCGGCGATAGGTGTTGGCCGCATCGGCATTGGATACCACCAGATCCGCTGGGACCGACTGACCATTGGAGAGGGCTACCCCTGTGACCCGTCGCTGCTCAACCAGAATCTCCGAAACGTCCGAATTGAGTCGTAACTCGCCGCCGAGTGACCTCAAGAGTTGGACCATGGCCTGAACAATCGCTCCGGTACCGCCCATGGCCGAATGAACCCCATAGCGTCGCTCCAGCGCCGGGATCAGGCTGTAGACGCAGGTGACCGTCAATGGATTGCCGCCAATTAACAAGGGGTGAAAACTAAAGACCTGCTGAAGCTTATGGCTGCGAAAGTGTCGCCTGGCCATCTGAAAGATGCTCTGCCAGGCTCTCATGTCGATCATCGCGGGTATAGAGGCCAGCAATTCGCCAATCGTCTCAAATGGGACGGTGCCCAACTCCTCATAACCTTTGACGTAGCAATGTTCTGCCTCGGCCATGAATCGATCAAACCCGGCCACATCCTCAGGGCTCAGACGAGCCACCTCCTGACGCATGCGGACCTGATCACCGAAATAATCAAAGTAACTGCCATCGCTGAAGCGAATGCGGTAATAGGGGTTCATGGGCACCAGCGTCACGTCATCTGCAAACCGACGCCCCGCCAGAGCCCAGAGTTCATCGAGCAGAAACGGGGCGGTCACAATGGTAGGCCCAGCATCAAAGGTGTAGCCATCTTGTTCAAAGACGCGGGCACGGCCACCCGGTCGATCCAGACGTTCCAAGACGGTGACTCGATAGCCCTTGACCAACAAACGAATCGCCGCAGCCAGGCCGCCGAACCCACTGCCAATCACCACCACAGACGGGACCCGCCCATTGGTCTGCTGGTTCACCATAAATGCGCTGCCTCGGAGTCTTCTAAGACTGTAAATTGCAATTGACGATTAGATTTGTCAAGTAGAGAATGCCTTTATGGCCCTTCAACCCGATCCGCCAGGGTCTGCCGCCTTGGACCTGCTGCCAAGTGCGACCGCAACCCCGACCAGTAGCCGACCCATGCGTCAGGCTGCCAGGGCCGCACTTGAACTCCTCAAGCCCATCACCTGGTTCCCGCCCATGTGGGCCTTTTCTTGCGGCGTGGTCTCATCGGGCCAAGGGCTTCTAGACAACTGGTCACTGGCCCTCTTGGGCATTGTCCTGGCAGGACCCATGGTCTGCGCGACCAGTCAGGCGATCAACGACTGGTTTGACCGCCATGTGGATGCCATCAACGAGCCAGGCCGACCCATTCCCTCCGGCCGACTGCCTGGTAACTGGGGACTTCGATTGGCACTGCTCTGGACGCTGCTGTCGGTGACGGTGGCCAGCCTGCTGGGCCCCTGGGGCTTTGGTGCTGGCTTGGCTGGCCTGGCTTTGGCCTGGGCCTACAGCATGCCGCCGATTCGACTCAAGCAAAACGGCTGGCTCGGCATTGTGGCCTGCGGTCTGGCCTACGAGGGTTTGGCCTGGCTGACCGGCTACGCTGTGATGACCGATGGACAGGCCCCTACTGGACCCGTCGTCTGGCTAGCCCTGCTCTACAGCCTGGGGGCCGCCGGCATCATGGCCCTCAACGACTTCAAGGCCATCGCTGGCGACAAGACGCATGGGATTCGGTCTCTGCCAGTTCTGTACGGCCCAAAGACAGCGGCGCGATTGGCCATCGCCATCATGCTGCTACCCCAGGCAGTGGTGATGTTCTTGCTGGTGAACTGGGGTTACCCATGGGCCGCCGCCAGCCTGATGATGCTGCTGGTCGCCCAGGCTGCCCTGATGGTCTGGTTTGAACAGGCCCCGGTGGAGCGGGCCCTGATGCTCAGCGGGTTCGGTGTGCCCTTGTTTGTGAGCGGCATGATGATCAGTGCCTGGCAAATAGGAGCTGGATCATGACCAAACCCTTTGGCTGGCTGCAGATCATTCGACTGGGCCTGGTTCAGGCCTGTATTGGCGGAGTGGTGGTGCTGGCCACCTCCACCCTGAACCGCGTCATTGTGGTCGAGCTGGGGCTGGCAGCAGTCATTCCTGGGCTGATGGTCGCTGGTCATTACCTCTTGCAAATCATTAGACCTCGAATGGGGTTTGGCGCGGACCAGTCCGGCCGGTGCGTCCCCTGGATCAGGGGTGGCATGGCGATCTTGGCAGCTGGAGGGCTGACCGCCGGCTTCGGAACCGGGTTGATCGTGCAAGACTTTCCGATGGGCCTGTTCATTTGTGCCATGGGATTTGTCGGCATCGGAATTGGGGTCAGTGCCTGCGGCACATCCGTCCTGGCCTTGCTGGCCAAATCCGTTCCAGCCGCCAGGCGAGCACCCGCCGCGACGGTGGTCTGGCTCATGATGATCGCCGGCTTTGCCATCACCGCTGGAACGGCCGGCCATTTTCTAGATCCCTTCAGCATGGACCGACTCCTGCAGGTCTCCGCCTGGGTCACCGGTCTGGCGGTCAGCCTTACCCTGCTGGCCACTTGGCGTCTGGAATCGACCGCCAGAGTTGATCGGGCAGCCAACAGGTCCGCTCCCATCGACTCAGCCTCCACCACTTTTCGGCAAGCCTTGCGCACCGTATTGGACGAGCCGGCCGTGCGGCAATTTACCGTGTTTGTCTTTATCAGCATGCTGGCCTTCAGCGCACAAGATCTGATCCTGGAGCCCTACGCGGGCCTGGTCTTTGGCTATACGCCAGGCGAATCCACGCAGTTGTCCGGGCTGCAACATGCCGGCGTCTTGGTGGGCATGCTGCTGGTCCCCTTGTCTCAACTGATCCCAGCGGTTAAGCGACACAAGGGGCTACTGAGGTTTTGGACGGTCACCGGCTGCCTGGTGTCTGGCGCAGCCCTAGCCGGACTCACCATTGGTGGGATGAGCCCGCAGGACTGGCCGCTCCGACTCAACGTCTTTGTATTGGGCATGGCCAACGGGGCTTTTTCAATCGCGGCCATCGCCAGCATGATGGCTTTGGCGGGCCAAGGAGCCGGCCAGCGAGAAGGGACCCGCATGGGTGTCTGGGGGGCGGCCCAGGCTCTGGCGTTTGCGCTGGGTGGTCTGCTCGGCACCGCAATGGCCGACCTGGCTGGGCAATGGATGAGTCAGTTGGCCACGGCATACGGATCCGTCTTCCTCCTGGAGGCAGTCGCTTTTCTCTTGGCAGCCATCCTGGGAGGACGCCTGAGCACAGTCGATCCGACCACTACTGCACCCAGCCCCTATGACCCTACCCCTGGCCGCCCACTGAGGGCCCCACCACCCGAGGAGACTTGCCGTGCCTGAGACGCTCTCATATGACGCCGTGGTGATCGGCGGAGGACCATCTGGTGCCATCGCCGCAGAGGAACTCGCCATGGCCGGCTGGTCGGTGGCTATGATTGACCGCGCTGGGCGAATCAAGCCCTGTGGTGGTGCCATTCCACCCCGACTGATCCGAGACTTCAAAATCCCAGAACACCTTCTGGTGGCCAAAATTCGCTGTGCGCGAATGATTGCTCCCAGCCGTCAGAAGGTTGATATCCACATCGACAATGGCTTTGTCGGCATGGTGAATCGGGGCGAGTTCGACGAATACCTTCGACAGCGGGCAGTCAGCGCTGGAGCCACTCGCCTAACCGGACAGTTCAGCCGAATTCACCCACCCGAGGCAGGACCATGGCGCCGGATTGACATAGAGGTGAGCCACGAAAAGGGACTCCCCGTGCAGCAGACGATTCGGACCAAGTTGGTCATCGGTGCAGATGGGGCCAAGTCGCAGGTCGCCAAGCAGAGTGTCCCGGGCGCCGACCGAGGCAAGACGGTGTTTGCTTATCACGAAATACTGCGCCGGCCTGATCCCGCAATGGCTCAGCAGGCGGACTACGATCCAGACCGCTGCGACGTCTACTACCAGGGTGAGATTTCGCCTGACTTCTATGGCTGGATGTTCCCCCACGGCAATTGCCTGAGCATCGGCACAGGCAGCATGGACAAGGGCTTTTCCTTGCGACACGCGACCAGCCTGCTCAAGCAGCGAGCGGGCCTGGATGGGTGCGAACTCCTCCGCAAAGAGGGCGCACCAATCCCACTCAAGCCCCTACCCCGATGGGACGATGGTCACAACGTGGTCTTGGCCGGCGATGCATCTGGCGTGGTGGCCCCCGCCTCAGGCGAGGGGATTTATTACGCCATGCTCGGCGGGCAACTGGCAGCGAAGGCGGGTATGGCCTTTCTAAAAAGTGCAGATAGCCGCGACCTTCGACTGGCCAGACAGACCTTTATGAAGGCTCATGGCAGAGTCTTCTTCATTCTCGGCCTGCTTCAGCGGTTTTGGTACCAGACCGAGAAAAGACGCGAACAGTTTGTCAAAATATGCCGTGACAAAGATGTTCAACAACTAACCTTTGATGCCTACATGAACAAAGAACTCGTCCGTCGCCGTCCGATGGCCCATCTGCGCATACTGATCAAGGATATTGCCCACCTGCTGGGTTTTGCACGAGCATGAGGCGCGATGCCTGGGTCGCCGCTGGCCTGGCATTCGCGACCGCCAGCATCGGTGGCAGCCTCACCATCCTCGACGATTGGTATTACGGTCTGATTCAGCCCAGTTGGAAACCACCCGACTGGCTCTTTGGACCGGCCTGGACCACGCTCTTCACCCTGATGGCCTGGTCCGGCGTACTGGCCTGGCGTGCGACCGCAACGCAGGCCATCCAAACGCGTCAACGACTCTTGGCGCTCTGGGCCCTCAACGCCATTCTCAATATCGGCTGGAGCCTGCTGTTTTTCAAGCTGCAGAGACCAGAGCTCTCGGTCATCGAGGTCTGTCTGCTCTGGGGGTCCATTGTTTTGCTCATCCGGCATCTCAGGCCATACGCCCCCAAGGCAGCTTTATTGTTGTGGCCTTATTTGGCCTGGGTTAGCTTTGCAGCGGCCCTGAATGCCGCTGTCGTGATCCTAAACGCCTGACATCACCGACATCAAAAAAAGACGCCAGCCAATTTGTCGTTGGCTGGCGCTGAATCAGGCGCCCCCGGGGAGAGGGCCCTGAGTCACACTCCAGGAGAGGAGGTGCTTTTGTGTGTCCGTTAGCGTCTCATATGGTCTTTGGGTGGACTGGCCGGTGCTGCCATGGCGGCGACCTTCTCCACTGGCAGGCTGCCCTTGAGTTCTGGGTAAGCCTGCAGCATGGGCGCGCCGTATAGCGGCTTCTGCACCCCGTTGTGGCAGGTGGCGCAGTTGACCTTACCGATGTCACCCGTGGGGCCCAGTCGATGGGCTGGCTGGATGCCAGTCAAAGGAACCACAAAGTTATTGTTCAGGTCCCGAACCATTCGGATGCCCACCCAGGCGGTGGTCCGCTGGGGAGTGCTCTCATCCCACTGAGCCATGGCTCTGGTGTTGTGACAGGTCGTGCAGTTGGCCCCCAGGCTGTCCGACATGTGAATCATCAGACCATGGACATACTCAGCCTGCTTGAGCGAGGTCTTGTTGCCAGTGGGTAGGGCCGTGTCTCCCGCCACACGAATGTTCGTGTCTTTCAGCAGGAAGGGCGTGAACGGGTCATAGGGCAGCGAGGCGTTTTTCACGCTGTCCTGACCCGCCTTGTTCTGACCGAAATCATTGCCCAGCATGCGACCAGCGGTCTTGACCTCGGGGGCCGTGAACCAGAGCTTGTTGGGCACATTGTTGCCGCGGTGACAGGTGTAACAAGTCACACCGGTGTTGCCTACGTGCGCCTGCCACTTGCTGTTGATCGTCGTGGTCATCTCGATCATCTTGCGAGCGACGACCTTTTGATAAAGCGAATCGTCCGCAAAATTGGCTGCGTTATGGCAAAAGGTACAGCCCTGATCCGGTGAGACCCAGGTGGTCATCGCCAGCATGACCCGGTTGAACTCATTCTCGGTCAGATCACCCAGTACCTTCACGTTCTTATAGACGGCGGAGGCCTTCTTGCCGCCCTTCTCGGCTGGCGGCAAGGCCTCGGGTGCCACATTGGCCACCTTGGTAGCGGACTCGATGCGAGGGTTGATCACCTTCTCCATCCCGGTGCCCCGGTAGCCAATCTGCTCGGTGACCTTGGGAGGCCTTTCACAGCCGGTCAGCAGAAGGCTCATGCCAAGGATCAACCCCAAGGTCCAGTGTTGGTAGGTCTTTTTCATGATGTCAGATCCTTTTTTTATTGAGCGCCAGCAGTCATGGGGTCTACCACCGGACCCCAGATGGCTGGATAGCCGGGTGCCACGCCATGCTTGACGGACCAGAGGTACCAGTTGTCAACAACTGTGCCAGTCAAGAGGATGCCAATGCCACCGGTGATGCAGGTCAGCACGGCAAACCACCAGGCCCACCGGTGGATCGACTCCATGGTGGCGTTAAAGCCCATGGTCCAGCGCCAGAACAAGGCCGCACGCTCAGAGGCAGAACCACGGTCCACAATCTGTTCGATCTCGCGTTCACCGCCATAGCGACTGACCGCCAGAATCGTGGCGCCGTGCATCGCAAACAGCAAGGTGGAGCCGTACAGAAAGACAATCGACAGCATGTGGAACGGGTTGTAGAAGAGGTTGCCATAGCGCAAGGAGAAGGCTGTGGTCCAGTCCAAGTGGGAGAAGATGCCCCAGGGCACGGCCTCTGCCCAGCTGCCCATCAAGATGGGCCGGAAAAAGCCCAGGACCAGATACAACCAGATGGCACCGGCAAAGGCCCAGGCCACATGGGTGCCCATCTTCAGGGCAACGGCGCGGCGATAGGTGCGAACCCACCACAGCAGAATCGACACCGTGATGAAGAAGCCCGAAAAGAGCCACCAGCCACCTTGGTTCATTGGTGGAATCCGAAGACCATAACTGGCATTCGGTGGATCCACACTCAGCCAGAACAACTGGCGAACAAATTCGATCGGACTGTAGTTGACCTGAACCAGGTAGTTCCAGCCGATGGCGGTAAAGCCGATCACAAAAAAGATGATCGAGGCAATCCCGGTAAAGCCCAGATAGACCGGTCCGATCTGGGCGTTGCCCAGTCGACCCGCCAGATGCCAATGCCAGGGCTTGCCCACGCGCTCAGCGGTGTCTCTGGGCCTGTCCAGGGGAATCCCCATCTCGATCGGTCCATTGACCTGGACCTGGGTGAAGAGGTTTTGATAGTCAGCCATTTGTGTCTCCCATGTCCCTCATTAAGACCAGATTGGTAGCCGCAGCCACCAGCCCCACCACTCGGGCCAGCCACGTGACCAGAAGGGGCCGCTAATGACGATGCAGACCGCGCTAAAAAAGCCGGCAGCGAGGGCCAGGAAAAGACCCAGTCTGTGAATGCCCAAGGTGCCAACCGAGTAGCCGATGATGTCCCGGAAAAAGGTGTCTTCATACTCGGGCGATTTAACCGTCTCACCCTTGCCCGGGTTGGTGGCCGATAGAATCAGCGATCCATGAAGGGCCAGCGCAAACGTCGTGGTGAAGAACAGGCTCACGGCAATCATATGGGCCGGGTTGTAGTGGAAGTGCAGGAACTGATAGCCCACGTTGGACACCCAGTCCAGGTGACTCAAAATGCCGTAAGGAAAGCCGTGTCCCCATGCACCCAAGAGGATGGGGCGGATGACTACCAACGTCACATAGGCAAAGATGGCCACGCTAAAGGCAAAGGGGACGTGATAACCCATGCCCAACTTACGGCAAATTTCGACCTCCCTCAGGGCCCAGCTGCCGAAGGCACCGATGGCACAGATGGTGATGATCTGCCAGAGCCCGCCGTCCATCAGTGGCGCGAGACCCAAGCCGTATTTCAAATCCGGCGGGGCGATGTTGATCTGCCAGAGATTCCATGTCGGACCTTGCGAGGCACCATACAGGATCAGGGCTGTGCCCAGAAAACTAAAAAATATGGTGAGAACCCCGAAGAAGCCGACATAAAAAGGGCCCACCCAAAAATCAAAGAGGTCGCCACCCAGCAGGGTGCCGCCCCGAATTCTGTACTTCCGCTCAAAACTTAGCATGGCCATTTTGATGTCCTCCTCGTTCGATGAGCTTGCAACCTCAGAGCGCTAGCGGACTGAGGTTGCAAGCCTTTATTGCCTACTTTGGTGCTGCAACCTTTGCGACCGAGGCTTTGTACTCGGCTTGGCTCAGGCCATCCATCCAGTTGAACCGGACTGTGCTCAGCAGAATGAGGTGAATCATTGCTGCCAGGCCGAACAGGAACACGCCCTGTACAACCATTGCACGCAGTGGATCGTATAGTTTCCAAACTCGCCACATGACGTTTTCTCCTTCTCAGGTGATATGTGACATCAGGGAATAGACCGCTGCCCTGACCCCACTAAAAAGATTCCGACTGCTCTCTGCACCAGGAAACCAGCTGCGCCAGTTGAGCATCAGAATCGTTGCCAACAGCGCGATCACGAAGAAAGCGATGTAGACCGCGACAAAACCCAGCGTTAGGGCCAATGAATCAGCCTTCACGGTGGCGCGTTGAACTAGCGGTGGACTCTGTTGCATGGCTAGGCCTCCTGTATCAGAGATTTAGTGGAACCAAGGACGCCAGGCCCAGACCAAGATATGGGCAATGACGGCTACTGCCGTAAATCCAACCAAGCCCTGCATGTAATACGTGTGGAACTCTTGGGCTTCTTCGTCGGACAGTCCGGAGATGCTTCTGTTGTCGCTCATGGGAGGTTCTCCTTAGAGTTGATCCGCAAGGATCAAATCCACGCAGGGCCCGCGTGGAGAAGGCAGCCGTGACACCGTGTCACGACATTCGGTTGAAGCAACTGCTGCTTCATGTCTGTTAGAGGTCCGCATCGGGCCCTGAAGGCGTTCAAGCTTCATGCGGTCACCCCGGTTTGTAGGGCCTCCTGGGCCTGTACGACTCGATCAATCGATACCAGATCGTCGCCCGCCTCTCGAGCCAAGCGCTCGGCCCGATCTCGGATGCGCTTGGCGACTGAAATCTGAATGAGGACCGGCTGAGCGGACACCAGATCGTCCAGCAACTGTTGGGCCTCTGCTCCCCAGGGCAGGCTGCGTGTACTGCCAGCGGCGGAGGCTGCAACCCCGGTGGGAGTCGCCTCCACTCGGTCCATCTCGGTTCCAAGCGGCAAGATGTGGAACAAGGCGTCGAAGAGTCCGTTGCAGACCTCTTGTAAGAGGTAGACGGCTCCCGCGTATCCCATGAAAGGGGTGCCCGTGTGCCGGCGAATAATAGCGCCCGGGAAGGAGGCCGGGATGTAGCTGGCTCGACCACCAGCCTCAGCCAAATACATGCGCTCGTTGTAGCTGCCGAATAGAATCAGCGGTGCCTTCTTCTTGCAGAAGTCGCGCACCATGTCGTTGGCCGTCTTTTCGCCGGGCTTGCGGGCCACCGCAAAGTTGCAGGGCAGACCCAGCTCGTCTTGCAGGTAGTGACGGACACCTCGGGTGTAGGTCTCGTTGGCCACGATGCCAAAGGTCGCGGTACCAAAGAAGTCCTGCGTGACCGATCGCCACAAATCCCAGATGGGCTTGATGGTGGTGTGCTTTTCCTGCTCGATAAAGGGCTCTGGATCGAGGCCCAGGAGTTCGCCCAGGCTGCGAAGAAACGCCGTTGTGCTGTGTAGGCCGATCGGCGCCTGTAGGTAGGGTCGCTCCAACTGCTCGCACAGCAGGCGCCCAAACTCACGATAGAGACAGACATTGACCTCGGCCTCGGCCAGTCGGGGCACATCCACTAGGTGAGAACCCAGCGGGAAGGTCATGTGCACCTGGGCGCCGATGCCCTCAATGAGTCGCTTGATCTCCGCGAGATCGCTGGGCATGTTGAACATGCCGTAGGCTGGTCCAATGATATTGACCTTTGGTCGCTCGCCCTCTTTCCGTGGCTTTAAGGCTGGGACCTTCTTCATGCCATATTCGGTCCAGAGCCAGCTCATCGCTCGATTGGCCGACTGCCACTGGTCTTCATCGATGGTACGAGGCAGAAAACGAGAAATGTTCATGCCCTCAGGGGTCACACCGCCGCCAATCATTTCGGCGATGGAACCCGTTACGACCACCGCAGGAAGGTCTGGATCCAGCACCGCGTGAGCTCGCTTCATGGCCCCCTCGGTGCCCTCGCGACCCAACTGCTCTTCAGCCAGGCCTGTCACCACGATGGGCAGTTCATGCGGCGGCAGAGCGTCGGTGTAGTGCAGCACCGAGGTCACCGGCAGGTTCTCGCAGCCGACAGGGCCATCGATGACGACCTGGAGCCCTTTAATGGCGGTAAAGACATAGACCGCACCCCAGTAGCCGCCTGCACGATCATGATCGAGTATCAGCATGGCTTAGGTCCCCATCGCCTCTTGGGCCCGACGGGCCGCCCGCTTTTCCTGCTGTCGACGGACCTGCGCCCGAAATTCAGGGTGTTCCACGGGCGTGCTTTGCCAGATGCCGGCGTTATCGCCCAGTCCCGTCTGTCCAAAAAAGGACTTCATGGTCTCGAATCGAGCCTTGTTGGCCAGGGCTGAATTGACCACCTGGGCCAGCGACCCTGCACCAGCGGCACCCATCAACGGGCGGGCCGAGATGAGGTTTGTGAAATACAAAGAGGGAATGGTTTTTTCTTTGGCCTTCTGAACCACCGGCGTGGTGCCGATGGCCAGGTCAGGCTGGTATTCCTCGACAGCGGCCAGGTCCTGCTCCAGGGAGGCACGGTATTGAACTTGGACACCCTTGGCCTCAAGCCATTCGCGATCCTCGGCACTCATATCTGTGCGCGGGCAGGCGGTTCCAACGTAACGCACATCAGCACCGCTTTCAATCAGCAGACGCGCGACCAGTAGCTCGGATCCCTCGTAACCGCTCACGGTGATGCGTCCACGAATGGGTGAACGGTCTAGGGCAGCCTTGACGCCTGGTAGCGAAGCCTGCTTGGCTTGCTCAATCCGATCGGTGGGTGTGTTCGTGGCTCGGCCAATCGCCTCCATCCAGCTGGCGGTGGCCTCGTAGCCCACAGGGGCCGATCCGATCATCGGTCGGCCAGCAGCCTGGAAGACCCGCATGCTGGCGGTGTAAAACGGATGCACGGCGGCGACGGCCACGCTGTCTAGGGCCGCATAGAGTTCGCGCCATTCCCGCGTTGGCACAACAGGGCCAACACTGAGTTGCATGGGTGCGAGGAGTTGGCCAATCACCATGGGGTCGGCGGGGAACATCTCACCAAGCAGAGTGACCGATGGCAAAGCGCTCTTGCCGGCTCTTGGCGCTGCGACGGGACCAGCCTGGATCTCTTTCATCGCATAGTCCAACATGGCCCCGGCCAAGACATCTTTGGCCTCGGCATGCGTGGGAACACCGAAGCCCGGGACATCAATGCCAATGACCCTCACCCCATTGATCTCTTTGGGCAGCAACTGGAGTGGAACACCGCTAGCGGTGGGCACACACAGGTTGATGACCACCAAGGCATCGAGTTGATCAGGATCGGCCTGGGCGTAGACAGCCTCCCGAATATCCTCAAATAGCTTGCCGGTGACCAGTGTCTCGGAGTTAAAGGGGACGTAGCCCACCGGACGACGCGCGCCATAAAAGTGTGAGGTAAAGGTCAGACCGTAAACACAGCAGGCACTGCCCGACAGAATCGTGGCGGTTCGACGCATGCGAAGCCCAACCCGAAGCGATCCAAAAGCTGGACACATGCTCTGGGGCTGGTCATGCGGACCCTTGGGATAGTCCTTGGCGTACTGCTCCATCAGATCCGACTTCCCGGCCGCCATCGCCGACGCCATCATGCGCTCCGATCCTGAGACACAGGCACCGCCTTCATCAGGAACAATCGGGATTGGCTGTCGTGCGTTCATCTGACTAAGCCTGGTCGTAGACCACTTCGAGAGAAGGCTTGATGAGGTCTTCGCGGCCCATCATGTCAAAAACCGTTGCTGGTTCAAGGACCACATCTCGCCCGACGGCGCTGCCTGCGAACAGACCAAGTAGCTCATCCTGAGAGAGCGGCTTTGGCCGAACGGGTGGCGCCGTGGCCACGTTGCTGGCCAAATCGGCAAACATGGGCCCCCACTGGCCGTCTGGCCTTCCGATAATCTCGTAAGAGGCACTCTTGCGGCGAATGTCCTCATCTGCGGGAATGGCCGAGAGAACTGGAATGCCCGCCGCCTGAGCAAAGGCGGCAGCCTCGCCGGTCCCGTCGTCCTTGTTGATGACCATGCCCGCAACGCCGACGTTGCCACCCAGCTTTCGGAAATACTCCACCGCAGAGCAGACGTTATTGGCAACATAGAGCGACTGCAGGTCGTTGCTACCGACGACGATGACCTTCTGGCACATGTCTCGGGCAATCGGCAGACCAAAACCACCACAGACCACGTCGCCCAAGAAGTCCAGCAAGACGTAGTCAAAACCCCAGTCATGAAAGCCGAGCTTCTCGAGGGTCTCAAACCCATGGATGATGCCGCGCCCGCCACAGCCACGACCAACCTCGGGTCCACCGAGTTCCATGGCGTAGACCCCATCACGCTTGAAACAGACATCACCAATCGCCACCGCCTCACCAGCCAATTTCTTCTTGGATGAGGTTTCGATGATGGTCGGGCAGGCCTTGCCGCCAAAGAGCAAAGATGTCGTGTCACTCTTGGGGTCACAGCCAATGAGCAAAACCTTCTTGCCCTGCTGAGCCATCATGTAAGAAAGGTTGGCCAGCGTGAAGCTCTTGCCGATGCCACCCTTGCCGTAGATGGCAATGATCTGTGTCTCTTTTTTAATCGGGCCGGTGTGTACCGGATCTGGCTCGATCGCGGCCTCTGACTGCAACCGGGTCTTCATCATGAATTGAACCGGCGTGGGACCAATGGCTGACAAATCCTGTGTCATGACAGACACCTCCAATCCATAACCACCTTCAGGGCAGCGAAGTCCTCAAAGGCTTTTTCGTAGGCCTGCTGAGGGTGGGTCGCCGGCATCAGATCGGTCACCAGCCCATCCAGGCTGAGACGACCGTCTTGAACCATCTCGGAGACCGCTTGAAGATCAGTGGGCTGCCATTGGGCTGCCACCTTGAACTGGGACTCACGAAGAAACGCGGGAACAAAATGAAAGCTCAAGGGCTGGCTGTAGAAGCCCGCCAAAATAATCTGGCCGCCCGGCGTAAGGCTGCTGACCCAGTGGTTTAACTGATCCCCAGCACCGCTGGCATCCAGAATGCAGTCAAACTGCTGCCCCTTGCAGTAGGCCGGGTCCCGAGTGAGGTAGCCCTGACCATCGAAGCGCCGATCTGCATGAGTCTCCCAGACCATTGGCTGGCCACCCAAGGCCACGGTCAGCCTTGCAGCCAATCGGCCCATGACACCATGTCCCACCACAAGGTCAGGCAGAGTCGAGCCTGCGAGGCGAATGGCGTGCAGGGCGGTGGCGGCCAGTGCGAGCAATACCATCTGGGGGCCTGGGTCACCCGACAACGGAATCACCCGTTGAACGCTGGTCTGTAATTGTTGACTCGCTCCACCAAACAGCCCTCTGGCCTCTTGGTAACAGTTCGCCCCAGGAATAAAAACCCACTGGTCCAACTGGGCCTCTGCACCAGGGCCGACCTCCACGACACGGCCCACGGACTCGTAGCCAGGTACCAAGGGATAGCCCATTCCAGGGAAACTGGGCATCTCGCCCCGATACAAGAGTCGCTCGGTGCCGGTGGAAATGCCGGAGTAGACCGTCTCCACCCGAATCTCATCCGAGGCCAGCTCGCGCAGCGTCAAGGTTCGACGGGTGATGTCGCCCGGGGCCTTGAAGACAACTGCTTCGGTGGATGATGGAGTAGTCATTTTAAATTGACATTTGTGAGTGTCTAATTTTACTTACACTCGATTGTCGGCCAATTCTGACAAAAGTCAACAAACAAAAGTGGTGGCGTCATCAGGTGAACGCCTCCATCACGCTGCACTGCATTGGAAGCGGGGTGGACCGGGGCTGCACCTTGGTGAAGCCGGCCTTCCGCAACAGGCCAGCCAACTCCAGTTGGGAACGGGGCCGACCACCGCGCATAGCCAAGAGATAGAAGCCAAAGTAGGCGTCTGCCATCCGGCTATCGCGACCCTCAGCAGACATGGGTTCTGCCACGATCAATCGGCCTTGCTGCGGTGCCAGGTAGTCACGGACTTTTTTGAGCAGGCGAAGCACCCAGTCATCAGGATGGTCGTAGAGCACCCTCACCAGGCTGACCGTCTGAAAACCAGTTGGGAAGGGATCGCGAAAAAAATCACCCGCCGTTCGTGCCATGGGCTCGCAGTCCCTGGCCGTGGTCACACCCGGCAGATCGAAGACATGGGTCACCACGCTCGGATGACTGGCCCTGATCTTGGCTGCAAATCGACCCTGACCACCCCCGATGTCCAAGAGCCGGTCTGCTTCGTGGAATCGCACGCTGGCCAAGACCTGACTCACAATCATGTCTTGCGTAGCAGTCATCAGGGCGCTGTACTCAGCAGTCTGCGTCCTTTCACCTGGCGTGGCCTCTCCGTCGTCCATGCCGCGCCTTTCGACGTAACGCCAAAACTGCCGAAGCCGTGTGCTGGGATCTGGATGACGCAGCAAGTCAGCGGGCGCGGCCAGGTCCTCATAGAAGATCTGGTGATGTCGAATCAAGGCCCTCAAGCCCGCCTGTTGGGCGATCACCCGGCCCGTTAGCGTGAGTTGGACCTTGTCGCGCTGAAGCCTTAGCAGGCCAACCGAACTGGCTGATTTCACCAACAACAAGGCTCGGTCTTGCGTTAACTCACCCAGGGCAGCGAGCTGGTCAACCGACAGGCTGGATTCGTCGAGCGCCTTGAGCCAGCCGAGCTGCTCGCAGGCCAACAAAGTCTGGGTATAGACAAAGCCGGACATCAGGTCGAAGACCCGCCGAGCCTGGCGGCGGACCAACCAACCCAGCAACGGCGATCGTGAAGCCCAATCCGAAAAGCCTGGTCGTCTGATCAGGCTTGCAAGGTTCAGCATGCCAGCCTTAGCTCGAAGCCATGGAGGCCGAGACTTGAGGATCCAACGCCATGGAGCGCTGCTGCAAGGGCAACAATCGCTCCGACTCCCTGAGCACGAGGTTGCGTAGCCTGACGGCACCTCTACAAGCCGGTATGCCCTCGATGGCATTTGCTATGAGGCCATCAAAATAGGTCAAAGCCCCCTCGAGACCCAACTGTTTCGCAGCGCTGGGGCGATCGAGGACCTGATCCTGGCAGGCCGGCTTGCCCAAGGCGACCGTATCCATGATCACATCACGAATGTCATCGGCCACCTGATAGGCCTCGCCCAAGGCCTCACCCAAGACCCGCCAAGCGCGAGGGTCAGCGCCTGCACAAGCCGCCCCACCCATGGTCGCAGCCGAGAACAAGGCGCCCGTCTTCAGACGCTGGTAGACCTGAATCTGGGCGACTGGCTCGCATTCCCAGGCCTGCCCGGCCACGATTCCCATGGAAGGACCCACGGCAGATTCTAGATAGCCCAATACATCCGCCAGTCGGTGAGCCTGCCGGGTCTTGCATCGAATGACCGAGCGAAAGGCCATGACGATCAGTGCATCGCCAGCCAGCACAGCCAGTCGTTCACCAAACTCGCTATGGACAGACGGTTGACCACGCCTGACTGCCGCGTTGTCAAAACAAGGTAGGTCGTCATGAACCAACGAGGCACAGTGCATCAACTCAAGGGCACCAGCGTAATGCTCGGAGAGATGGGGGTCATCGTCGCCACACGCCAGGCTCACGGCCAACGCAAGCTGGGGGCGGATTCTTGCGCCGCCTGGCATCACGGCATGAACCAGAGCCTGACCAAGCCGAGGAGGGGTCTCTGGATGAGCCGCTTCCTTCAGGCTGGCTCGGAGCACGCGCTCTATTCGTTCGATCAACATGGCTCCTCCAGTTGTCAATTACAATTGACTTTAGTAAATGTCTATTAAATTAGACATTAGGGGGGAGTCAGCTCGGTGTCAATTCCAAATTAGCCATGCAGACGGATCCGATCGAGGCCATTGCCGGTCTTCAGAAGCAGGTTTTGCAGCTGCCCAGCCCATGGCCACTGCGCCTCAGTTGCTGGACTCGAGCAGCCGGCCCAGGGGCCCCGACGCTGATGCTGCTTCATGGAACCGGCAGCAGTCACGCCTCTTTTACGCAGCTCTGCGAGGCACTGCCGCGCGGCTTCGGACTGCTGATCCCAGACCTTCCAGGTCATGGTGAGTCGACGTTCGAGCAGGTCGGCCCCGCGCCTCACGGATCGACCTCCAGCAGCCCAGCGGGGTTTGGTCTGCGGGAGATGAGCGAGTGGTTAGAGACGATGCTCCAGCAACTGCAAGCCAGTCCAGACCTGATCGTTGGTCACTCGGCAGGAGCCGCCGTGGCCTTGGCCATGAAGATCAAGCAGCCTCACCGGCACATTCTGGGATTGGCACCCTCACTGGTCCCACCGCCAGCGATTTACAGCAGCCTGGTGGGCCCCTGGCTGGGACCCATGGTTCGCAGCGGCCCGAGCCTGGCCCTTGGCCACTGGCTGGCTGGGCAAGCTTCGGTCATTGATCGGCTCCTGGCCTCGACGGCCAGCCCCATCAGCCAAGAGCAGAAACACCGCTACCGCAGGCTCTTTGAGTCCAAGGCTCATCTAGAGGGAACACTGGCCTTTATGGCGGGCACGGACTTGCCTGGCTTTCTGGCCAATCCGACCCTGCAAAGCCTCGGGCACATCGCCATCCTCTCGGCAAAAGACGACCCATGGATTCCCGCCCGGGCCCTGCAACACATCTTGGAGACCAGGCTGCCCAAGGCCAAGGTCAAATGGCTAGAGACAGGTGGGCACCTGTTTCACGAGACGGATTCTCACCCCGTCGTGGACTTCATCGCCGAACTCACCAGGCCATGAATCTGGCTGGCGCTGGCAAATGGCAGTGGATAGTAGGCTGCAGACATCGCATGCGCCAGCACCTGAGCAGCCTGTTCCGGCCGAGGGCTGGCATCAATCCAGATCGATCGAAGGGTTTGCAAACCCAAGGCTCGCGCGGCCCGCTCAGCCTGCTGTCCCGCCAAGGCTCGGTTCACCTCACCATCTAAACAGACGTTCGCGCGCCCATCTGACAAGACCACCACTGCCGCATCCTCTCCCTGCTGGGCCAACCGGTCCACCCAACGAATAACGGCCTGAAGACCCGCCGCCACCGGACTGGCGCCACCGCCGGGCAAGGCGGTCAATGCCCTCTTGGCGGCGACAAGCGATCGCGTCGGCGGAAGGTTCACACGAACGCCTTGACCGCCGAAACTCAACAGGGCCACCTGATCCCGACGAACGTAACACTCGGCCAACAAAGCCTGGACTGCACCCTTGGCCTCTGCCAAACGGGTTGCCGCCATTGAACCAGAGGCATCGACCAGAAAAATAGTCGTCAATGGACGCCGGTGCTGCCGCCTCCAGATGCGCAGATCGCTGGGCATCAGCAAGAGCCGATCCTCCGATGGAGAGACTCGACGACGCATGTCCTGAAGGGGCAAGGCTTGCTCCAGGACTTTGACCCAGGCCAACTGCCGCGCGGGTTGCCCGCGCTTCCAGGCTGTGACCCGCAGACGCCTGCCACGACTGGGGTGCCAGCTCCGCTGGCCGGCCCGACCACCCTCTCGACGTGCCAGTCCTGAACGCACAGGTCGCCTGCGGTCCATTCCATGGACCCCAAGCAGTCCACGCTGCAGATCAACCAGTGCCGCCTCAACCGCCTGCTGGTCCTGCTGGTCCTGCTGGTCATGCTGGTCCCGGTGATCCGCTGATGACTGCTCCAGCCCCCCTTGAGGCGGTGCCGGGGCCTGATCAGTCTCCTGAGGCTCGTTCTGGGGGTGCCCTTGGTCATTAGGTTCTGAGGCCTCTGCAGACGGCTGCTGATCATCAGCGTTCTGCTCAGGCAATTTTTCAGGCCATCGGCGAGCATGGGGGAAGAGACTGGCCACCAAGGCTTGATCAACCTGTTCGTCGGAAACCTTGCGGGCCCGAGGTGATGCCTGCCGGGCTAGATCGATCGCCAAGCGACCCGTTGCCATGAGTGGCCTCAGGGAGGGAACGTCTAGCACTGAGGCGATGGCCGCCAGACGACGCCATTGATCTGAGGACAAATCGAGACGACCATTGGCCGAGACGGGCCAAGCCTGGATAACCTGCTCGAGCTGCCGCCCCCACTCATCCGCAGACTGCTCCGGTGGCAACAGTCGGTCTTGCACCACCACAAGGGGCATCCGGTCGAACAAGATAGACGGCACTCCGGGCTCGTCCTCGACGGATTCGTCTAACAAGACCAGGACCAGGCGTCGTTGGTCTAAGGCTTGCGCCAGTTCTTGAGCCAGCGCTGGTTCTATCCGCTCGGCCATGCTCACCAAGACGATGCAGTCCCGGTGACATTCAATCCATCCCGGGTCATAGATTGGCGCTCGGGTCGCCAGGGTCTGGACCACATCCAAAGACGGCCTAAGGGCCTCCGATGGGGTCGAAGCTGGCAATCTCGCCAGACGGAGACCAGAGGTGGTCTCCGAAGCGTTGACCATCGTCTTGAGCAAGGCCTCGAAGGCCTGCCGAACTGGCCCAGGCCGGGCCGACCGAATCAGCATGCCGCCGTAACGCGCTGGTTGTGCAAGAAAGGCGCAGAGCGCCAGAGACTCTGGCGTCAGGGCCTGGGCAGTCATGGAGTCAAGGTCGCCAGTGCGCGGGCAACCCTCTCGTTGCCGGTGGTCTCATCAAGGACGTCCCGCCGCAGGCGGTGACGCAGCACCATAGGAGCCACCGCCTTGAGATGCTCGAGGGTGACCTGACGGGCGCCATTGAGTGCAGCCATGGCTCGCGAGGCCCGCATCAATGCCAGCTCACCGCGCAGACCATCGGTATTGAGAGAAAGACACAATCCAGCAGCCTTCTCAAGCAAACCATCCGGCACCTTGACCTTGTCTAGCTGCCGACGAGCCTGAGTGATTTTGCGCTGAAGGGCTTGCTGGGCTTGGTCATAAGAGGCCACGAAAGCCATAGGGTCCCGGTCGTAGGCCTCTCGACGTCGCACAACCTCGATGCGCTCTGATAAGACCTGAGG
>Ga0208787_1000163_pt1 | contig 32807 bp, 29 predicted proteins | sample Wag4_2014_7_11_FD_187362 | JGI IMG/M metagenome (GOLD analysis project Ga0208787, IMG submission 187362) | Fresh water microbial communities from Ohio, USA - Utica-2 Time Series HT 2014_7_11 (SPAdes) (version 2) | ecosystem: Environmental > Aquatic > Freshwater > Water tank | place: USA: Ohio...
CCGCGAAGGTGTGGGCTTTGCGGCGGTTGGCGTAAGCGCTCGCCTAGGTGCCCACGATGCGCGCGAATTATTGAATTCAATGGAGCACTCGCCTTCAGCTCTCCCAATTGGCGTGGGGCCCATCATGTTTGGCTCTATCCCCTTTGATACAACGCGAGACGCTGATTTCATTCTTCCAACAGTGACACTGTGCAAAACCCGCGAAGGTGAAACCTGGGTAACGGTTATTGATGACGCGCCATTTCCGGAAATGATTGAAATTGCTCCAAAAACAGGCACCGCACAGTTCACCCTTCGTGACGGAGTTGCGGTGCCCATATACCTGAAGGCTGTTGAAACAGCAAGAGATGCAGTGCGTAACGGTCAACTCACCAAAGCAGTAATCGCACGTGATGTGTTTGTTGGTACCGATGCACCAGTTGATATTCACTCGTTACTCCTTCGACTGAGAGCTTCGTTTGGCACCAGCTATCGCTATTCATTCGACGGATTTGTTGGGGCATCGCCAGAACTTCTTGTTGCCATTCACGCTGACGAGATCAGCAGCCATCCCCTCGCTGGCACCACACCGAGAACTGGCGATCCAAGCAAAGATGAAGCATTAGCCAAGCAATTGCTTGCGAGCACGAAGAACCAAATAGAACACCGAGTGGTGATTGACATGGTTCATGACACTCTGCTTCCCCATTGCTCGTACTTGGACTGGGAAGAAGAGCCGTCAGTAATTCAAGTCGCAAACGTTCAGCACCTTGGAACGCTGCTGATCGGCAAACTTTCCGAACCCCGCATCCATGTGCTTGATGCAGCACTTGCCTTGTCGCCAACTCCAGCACTTGGAGGATTTCCACGAGAGCAAGCACTCCAACTCATTGCCCAACATGAAGGAATGGATCGCGACAAATACGGTGGTGCAATCGGTTGGTTTGATCGCGATGGAAATGGTGTTTTTGCTGTGGCTATTCGTTGCGCTCAATTCAATGACGCAAGAACACAGGCACGCCTGTTTGCTGGTGGAGGCATCGTTGCAGACAGCGATCCCGCAGAAGAACTGGCTGAAACACAGGCCAAACTGCAAGCAATGCTCGCAGCCATCATGCAGCCGTAAATCACTATTTCGTTAACGCCTCGGCTACCGCTGCATAAAGCGCATTGTGGTGGTCAACATTGAGTTTGCGATCGGTACGCACGCCAATAATTGAAGTACCGCCATTCCCGAGTTCACGACGAAGCTCGTCCGTCGTCGTTGCCCATGCAAATGGAATGCCATGGGTCTTGGCCAGTGCCTCGAAATCAGCGCTGTGCGGTGTGCCGAAAAGTTGCTCAAATTGAGCCCCATCCAGCGATTCCGCCTGAGGAAGAAACGAGAAAATTCCGCCACCTTCATTGTCAACAACAATGATCTTCATATGAACATCACGTCGAATTAAGTTGAGCAACCCATTGCTGTCGTGCAACATCGCGATATCGCCGATCAGTAGCACTGTTGGCGATTTCGACGACAAAGCAATTCCTACCGCAGTAGACACGACTCCATCGATTCCATTTACTCCACGGTTACTGAACACACGAACACCGTCTCGAGCAGGCGCGAACCATTCCAAATCTCGCACTGGCATGGAAGACGACACCACCAAATTCGATCCCGGTTCCAAAGATTCGCTTACCGTCACCGCACACAGTGGCTCTGTCAATTGGTTTGACTCTGAGAACAGTGCATCAAGCGCGGTGCGTGCATGGCGTTCACATTGCTTCCACGCGCTTATCCACTCTGATTCGGGCTTTGCTTGTGTGCCGCGCGACATCTCCATGAACAGTTCGTTGAAGGATCCAACCATGTGAGTGGACACGATCTTGTCGGGATCGATAAGGCTTGGTTGCTGAGTAACTGCAATCTGGTCTGCACCGCAACGAGCGAGCCACTGATTCACTACTTTGCTTACAGGCGGATCACCAATGCGAATAACCACAGTTGGTTTTAGTGATTCGGCGGTTGGTTGGTGCCTCATCATGACATCGGCACACGTCACGACTGTTGCACCATGACTGCTTTCCGGTGCGACACGACAATTGCTTCGCGGATCTGCAATTACTGGCCAATTCAACTTTGCCGCTAAATCCAGAATAAAGCGCGGCTGGTCTATTCCATTACCAGCAATAATTAGCCCGCGTTCGGCGCGAAGTGCGAGGGATAGTTTTTTGCGTTCCGATGCCGTTGCTACGTCGGCACTCATTCGAACAGGCGAATGTGAATCTGTGGAAGGAAGCGTCTCAGCGACACCTACGAGCGGTTCGCGGAACGGGAAGTTCACATGACATGGCCCGCGGTTCACTCCAACTGTTGCCGAGAACGCGTCACGTGCGATGGTTCTCCATTTAGATGCTTTAGTGTCGTCCGCAACGCCTACATCAATGAACTTGCGAACAAAGTTTCCATACAAGTTTGTTTGATTAATCGTTTGTGGTGCACCTACGCCCTGCAGTTCTGGCGGACGATCAGCTGTGCACACGAGCATCGGCACATGCGCATAATTCGCCTCAATGACGGCAGCATAAAACTGGGCTGCAGCTGTTCCCGATGTGCACAGCAATACGGCAGGCACACCCGATTGCAGGCCGATACCTAGCGCCGCAAACGATGCAGATCGCTCATCGTGAAATACGTGGAGTGCGATTTTCGGATTACTAGACAGCGCAACCGCCATTGGGGTGCTGCGAGAGCCTGGAGACACCACGGCATGACCAACCCCAAGCCTCACCCACTCGTCCACGATCGTTGCGCAAAAGGTTGCAGTGGTTGCAGGAGTTGAGGCCATCCCCTCTATCGTTGCATCTATGCGCATAGAAATCTTCTCCGACGTCATATGTCCATGGTGTTTTATTGGAAAAAGGCGTTTTGAGACTGCTATTTCGCGTTTACGGGACCGTGGAGTCGATGTTCAGGTGGATTACTTGTTCCGACCTTTCCAACTTGACCCAACTGCACCAACCGACTCGCCAACTCCGGCAAAAGACGCATACGCCAAGAAGTTTGGTGGTCCAGAACGCGCTACCGAGATTCTTGATCACGTCACGGCAGTTGCCGCCCAAGACAACATCACGTTCAACATGGACATTGCAGTGCGAGCAAACACGTTTCTTGCGCATCGTCTACTGAGTTATGCGCTTAAGAAGCATGGTTCTATCGTGCAGATTCCCCTCAAGGAACGAATCATGGATGCCTACTTCACTGACGGCAAGAACATCAGCGACATTGATGTGCTTGCAGACTGTGCAGAATCAGCGGGTATTGACCGCTCAGAAGCACGCACATTCCTGTCTGGTAATGAATTCGTTGACGAAGTGCGATCTGAGATTGCAGAGGCCACCGAATATGGAGTTACCGCAGTTCCCACGTTCATCATCAATGGTCAGTGGTCAGTACCGGGTGCGCAAGACGTCGAGATGTTTGAGCGCATCATTGAACGGATTCTTGAGAAAGCATGAGCTTGCATACCGTCACCAGTGGAGATGGATCTCGTGAATTCTGTTTCGTTCATGGGTTTACGCAAACTGGAAAATCTTGGGCAACAGCAGCACAAGCAATCGGCCAATCGACCAACACTTTTATCGATGCACCAGATCATGGTGAATCACAAGGCATCTCGCTTTCACTCCAGGAAACGGGTGACGAGCTTGCAGACATCGCTTTCGGGAAAGTGCTGGTTGGCTACAGCATGGGCGCTCGAATGTCTTTACATGCGGCATTACAGCATCCGTTCGCAATGACTGGCTTGGTTCTCGTCAGTGGTACTCCCGGAATCGAAGACGACTCTGAACGAGCAGCACGGGTGAATGCAGACGAAGCACTTGCCTCGCGCATCGAGTCAATAGGTACTCCAGCATTCATTCAAGAGTGGATACGAATTCCGCTGTTTGCAAAATCCAAGTTCAGTGACGCGGAAATTCAAGATCGTTGCAGAAATATGCCTGCTTCGTTGGCTAGTAGTTTGCGTACCTGTGGAACCGGACAACAGGAACCTCTATGGTCTGAAATTCATGAAGTCAAGATTCCGGTGTTGCTGATTTGCGGTGCCCGAGACGAGAAGTTCACGGAAATCGCAACACGCATGCATCGACTCATTCCACATTCAACTCTCAAGATTATTGATAAGGCTGGACACAACGCCCATCTTGATCAGCCAGAAGCGTTTGCTCAAGCCGTAAATGTGTGGCTAAAGGGCTAGACCAACCGCGAGGAGCAACCCAATGGCCAATTGTGCTCTACCCGTTGCCCCCAATACTGGGATCAACTCTCTGCCAAGTGCTCCTGCCCTCACAGCCTTCAGTGCCGGATACGCAGCTACGAGACCAATTAACGCAATGAGAGATGAGCGATCTCGAACACCAAGCAGCAAGATAAGCAAAACCACATACAGGAACATCGCGTAATACAGCTTCCTGGTCATGACATCACCCATACGGACAGCCAAGGTCATCTTGTTCGCCGCGGTGTCACCCGGAATATCCCTGAGATTATTGACCACAAGCAATGCGCAAGCAAGCAAACCAACGATGCACGAAGCAACAACGGTTTTGTAATCAATAGTTTGGGTAATGGCGTACACCGAACCCGATGTAGCTACCAATCCAAAGAACACGAACACGAACAGTTCTCCGAAACCGAGATAACCATACGGTTTTGGTCCCCCCGTGTACAACCATCCAGCAGCGATGCACAACACACCAAGAGGGATGAGCAGCAATGTTGTTGCAAGCGCAATGAACAATCCGAATACTGCTGCAACACCAAATGCAATAAACGCCGCTGTCTTAACATTTTTAGCGGGAACTAATCCGGAGCCGACAAGCCTGAGTGGTCCAACTCGCCTGGCATCTGTTCCTTTAATGCCATCGGAGTAATCATTTGCATAATTCACGCCTACCTGCAGTGCCACGCTGACTACAAGGGCGCACAGCCCACACCACCACAACTTGGTGGTATCCACTTCCTGCGAAATCGCAAGGCCAAAGGCGACAAAAACTGGCACAAAGGCTGCGGGCAACGTTCTCGGACGAGCACCCAATATCCAGAGCTGCACACCGCTTGGCTGTTTATTCATCTCTCTAGTGTCGCACTTTCGAACGCCTACGCTGATGACCGTGAATCGCCTTATTGCATTAGATATGCCGGCAAGCAGCGAGTTCGCCAATTATGTACGAAATGCTTGGGACTCCGGAGATGCGGTGTTTCCCATTGACCAGCGTTTGCCCCAAGCCGTTAAAGATTCGCTCATCAAACAGTTCAAACCGTCAGTTGTCATCGATTCATCGGGAATATCAGTCGAATTTTCTGACTCTGAGCCAACCCAGCACAATGACGCGCTAGTCATTGCCACCAGTGGCACAACAGGAACTCCCAAAGGCGTGGTGCATACCCACAGCTCCATTCGATCATTGCTCGCAATGTCCCAAGAGCGACTGCAAACCAGTTCGTCAACACATTGGCTGTTATGCCTCCCCATTTCCCACGTTGCAGGCTTCAGCATCGTGGCCCGCTCAATCCTCTTGGGAAACCCCATCACCGTTCTCTCAAAATTCGACGAGAATGAGGTCAAGAACGCTGCACTAGCAGGAGCTACGCATGTCTCTTTAGTGCCAACGACATTGCAACGAATTGATCCGACCCTGTTTAACACCATTTTGCTTGGTGGTGCAGTGGCACCTCCTAACTTGCCGAGCAACGTTGTGACAACTTACGGCATGACCGAAACATTCGGTGGAATTGCTTACAACGGCAAGCCTCTTGATGGTGTTGACGTGCGCATCAACAACGAATGCATAGAACTCAAGTCACCCTCTCTGTTTCGCTCGTACCGCGGATTGAACACCAACATCTCAACTGGCAGTTGGTTCGAGACTGGAGATAGTGGGACGTTTGACCAGGATCGCATTCGGGTTCTTGGTCGTCGTGACGACATGATCATTACTGGAGGTGAGAATGTCTGGCCGAATGCAGTTGAGAAGGTCGTTGCTACCTTCCCTGGTGTCATGCACGTTGTTGTGAGTGGTGTTGATGATGAGTATTGGGGTCAGCGAGTGGTGGCATGGATCGTTTCGTCGCGCGAAGTTGCTCCGTCACTAGACGAGATACGACAGCATGTAAAATCTCAACTGCCTTCCTTCTGTGCGCCGGTAGAGGTTCGCGTGGTGAAAGATATACCTATGACTTCGCTTGGCAAGGTTGACCTTCAATCTCTGAGGAAATTGCAATGAGCAAGACCGATCAACGGCTGCCCGCAAACTTTTGGCGACAGTTTGCGGCGACTGGCGTTTCCAACATTGGTGATGGCATGGTTCATGCCGCTGCCCCATTACTCACTCTTTCACTCACGAGCGACGAACGTCTTATTGCGGGTGTGAGTTTTTGTTCCATGATTCCATGGCTTGTTCTTTCTTTGCCTGCTGGCGTCTATATCGACCGGTTCGATCGACGCAAGCTCATGATTGTGGCGAACATCATTAGAGCAGCACTATTTGGTCTTATCGCTTTTGCAGCATCCACAGGATCATTATCAATTTGGATTTTCATGATGATCCTGATTGGAGTTGGCTGTTGCGAGGTCATTTTCGATATGTCTGCTCAGGCATTTTTGCCGCAACTAGTTCCCGACCATTTACTCGAAAAAGCCAACGGTCGTCTTACGAGTCTTGAACTCATCACCAATACCTTCATTGGCTTACCGCTCGGTGCTTGGGCTTTTGTAATTGCAGTTGGCGTGCCATTCGGTGTTAATGCCGCGTCGTTCGCACTTGCAGCGGTTTTGGTTGCAAGTATTCGAATTCCATCTGCCGCATCAGCATCTACCGAATCCCAGGAGATACGAAACAGCTTCAAGACAGACCTTGCAGAGGGTCTTCAATGGCTTTGGAGCAACAAGCTCATACGCACACTTGCCATCATGCTTGGCATTACCAACATGACCGTAATGTTCGGCGACGCAATTTTCGTGAAGTATGCGGCGGAAGAATTGGGTGTCACAGGAAGCGCATTTGGATTTCTGCTTGCCCTCACTGCAATCGGATCAATCCTTGGCGGTTTACTAGGCGACAAAATTGCAAAGAGGCTTGGTGTCGCCCAATCCATCGTTTATTCGTACTTTGTATTTGGTGCTGTTGGAATCATTTATTTCTTCTTGCCCAATGTCTGGGCAGTAGCAATTGCTGCATCACTTATGGGTCTTGCTGGAACCACGTGGAACGTTGTCACCGTTTCACTCAGACAGCGAGTCATTCCCACCGAACTTTTTGGCCGCGTAAACAGCGTGTACCGATTTATTGGCACAGGTTCAATCAGTATCGGTGCGCTTATTGGCGGTCAGATTGCCTACTCAACCAATTTGCGAATGCCCTTTTTGGTTGCCGCAATCATTGGACTTGGTGCGCTAGCAGTTGGTGGTCCAACGCTGTACCGCGAAGTGCGTAACTACATTGCGCCGGATGCAACTCCTGCACCACCATCAATTACGTAGGTCTCACCAGTAATCCAACTTGCTGCATCCGAGGCTAGGAACGTTGCAAGATTCGCAATATCTTGAGGCTCTCCCAGGCGTTTGCGTGGAAGTCGCTTAGCAAGTGAATCGCCATAGTTATTCACCAACATCTGAGCAAAGTCGGTCTTCACTAATCCTGGAGCAATACCAACCACTCGAGTTAGTCCTAACTCACCTGCCAGTTGTCTTGTGAGATGAATAAGTGCCGCCTTCGTCAGGTTGTACACGCCCAGGCTTCCTTCAGCGCGCAGCCCACCAACGGAAGCGATGTTGATGATGACTCCAGGATTGTCCTTCATGTGTTGAGACCACACTTGCGAACACCAAAACAATGGACCGCGAAGGTTGACTTGGAATGTCTTATCAAACTGCGACTCACTCACGTCAAGAGTTGGCCCCGAATACGGATTTGTTGCTGCATTATTCACAAAAATATCAATCTTGCCAAACTGCTCAAGCGTGGCGCTTACGCACTTCTGCGCGAATTCAGTGTCACCTGCGTTGCCCGCAATGTACGAGGCACCTCCTCCAACGAATGCTGCAGCATCACGGAGTGCATCTTCTTTTCGTGAAGTAATCATCACCTTCGCTCCCGCATCGGCATACGACTTGGCAATGGCTAAGCCAATTCCACGCGATCCACCGGTGATGAGGGCAACTTTTCCTGTGAGCGAAATGTCCATTCGCCCGACGATAGCCGTTATGGCGTTATCGCGCTGATACGAACTTGCTGAATGCGTCGGCCATCTAATGTCTCAGTGCTGATTCGCCATCCATCGAAATCAACCGACTCGCCTTGCACGGGAACATGACCGAGCATCCCGAAAATGAAACCACCAATGGTGTCGTACTCCGACTCGGGAACCTTCAATTCAAGTTCGTCGTTGAGACGTGAAATTGGCATCGACCCAATTACCAGATAGTCACCATTTGGAAGGGTTTGCAATGAGAGATCTTCATCATCATGTTCATCGACAATTTCTCCAACGAGTTCTTCCAAGCAATCCTCAAGCGTTGCAAGACCGACGATGATTCCATATTCATCTGCAACCATGACCATGTGGAATTTCTTTGCTTGCATGCTGCGCATTAAGTCGGCAACCAGCTTGTTCTCTGGAACAACCTCAACTTGGCGAATGAGATCGGTGATCGGTGAAGCACCATTTCCTTGACGCTCTGAGATAACAAGGTCTTTCACATACACAATGCCAACGACATCGTCAACATCGTCGTCGTCTTTGCGAAGTACTGGAAGACGACTGAAACCATCTTCTACGGCTTTGTCGAGCGCCTGAGTGATGGTGAGATCACTATCGATGAACACCGCATCGGGACGAGGAACCATGATCTCGCGCACCACGGTGTCGCCGAATTCAATGATCGACTCGATGAGTTCGCGCTCTTCATGCTCAATGACGCTCTCTTGAGCAGCAGCTTCAACTATCCCCAAGAACTCTTGCTCTCCAATGAATGGTCCCTGCTTAAGACCTTCACCTTTCACAATGACGTTGGTGAGCTTGATCAACACTGCTGAAGCGGCTCGTAAGGGCCAAAAACGCACAAGCAATGAAATTGGGCGCGCCGTAGTGGTTGCTCCACGCACAGGATTGAGCACGGCGTAAGTCTTCGGCACTGCTTCTGCGAGTACGAAGAACAACAACACGTTGATGACGACGCCGATTGCAACTCCGGTAGGGCCAAACAAACGACCCGCAACGATACCCATGAGGGTTGCCTGTACGGTCTGACAGATATTCACTGTGAGCAACAACGGATTCACCCACAATGTTGGTTCGGCAGCAAGACGCACCAATGCTTTGCCCGATTTTGCTCCCTTTTCAGCCAACGCAGCAGCCCTGGGCTTCGTCATTTGAGACAGGCTCATTTCAGCAAGTGAAAGAAAAATGAGGACTACGAGAATGAGCCCGATGGCGACAAGCATCCAATAGTCAATTGCCGTTGGTGTTTGGGCAAACATCATTACTGATCTGTCTCCTGAATATGTCGGAATTGTTCTGGCGCAGCATGGCCCCAGTGAAAAGCTTCTAGATGCTTTCGTTCACGAGCATGCATCGCAGCTTCTGCTTCCGGATTGTCGTGATCGTTTCCCAGGACATGAAGTATGCCATGAACCAGAAGTAGTGCTAGTTCATCATCGATTGTTCCTGCGTGGCGCGGAGCTTGCTCAACTGCAACGCTTGGACAGATGACTACATCACCTAAAAGCAGCGGCAACTCTGAAACATCAAGTGGTGAAGGTTCTGGCGTTTTTGACATCGCGCCAGGACCTGGAGAACGAGTTGCCTCAACGGCGTCGAGCGGAAACGACAACACATCCGTCGCATATGACTTGCCCATGTACTGAAAATTCAATTCAGTCATCGTTGGGGCATCGATAAACATCACAGTCATTTCTGTAAGACCTTTAACGCCTTCAGCACGCAGAACATCGAGTGCAAGGTTCTGCCAACGAGCTAGATCAATTTCAAGATCTTGCTGTTCGTCTGCCATAAACACTTCTGGTTCCCCGTCGCCACCAACGCGACGAGGTTTAGAAACACCCGGTCGCGATTCAGCCATGGTTCGGTGTTTGCTTTTCGTATGCAGCAACAATGTCGGCCACGATGCGATGACGCACGACATCGGTTGCATCAAGGTGGACAAAAGTTAAATCTTTAATGCCGGTGAGCACACGCTCGACCCCAAGCAAACCACTGCGTCCGTCTGGCACGTCAACTTGAGTGGTGTCACCGGTGACAACAACTTTTGAACCAAAACCGATACGCGTAAGAAACATTTTCATTTGCTCAGGCGTGGTGTTTTGAGCTTCGTCCAAAATGACGAAACTGTTATTCAATGTGCGACCACGCATAAATGCGAGCGGTGCCACTTCTACGATCTGTTTTTCAAGATACGTCTTTGCAGTTTCGGCACCGACCATGTCGTGCAGTGCGTCGTAGAGCGGACGCAAATACGGATCGATCTTTGCAGTGAGGTCGCCAGGCAGGAATCCGAGGCGCTCACCCGCTTCTACTGCTGGACGGGTCAAAATAATTCGTTGTACGCGCTTTGAGTTCAAAGCAAGAACAGCCATTGCGACTGCAAGCCAACTCTTTCCTGTACCTGCTGGACCAATGCCAAACGTAATGACGTTGTCTCTGATGGCTTCAATGTATTTGCGCTGACCAGATGTCTTGGCGCGAACGTTCTTGCCACTGCTCGTTCGCAAAATGTCTTCGGTGAGAATGAGGCTCGGCTTTTCGTTCGCCTGAACCATCACGATTGACCGTGAAAGAACCGATCGATCAAGTGATTCACCACGCTGCAGCAATGCGGTGAGCTCTTCAAACAAGCGGGATACAACATCGGATTGGGGCCCAGAGATTGACACTTCATTTCCGCGCACACGAATGGCTACATCTTCAAATTCGCCTTCAATGAACCTCAGGTGCTCATCTCGCTCGCCGAGGAGTCCGCTCATCAGATGTGCGCCGGGCACAACAAACGTGACTGCCATATCGCCCCTAAATCTAGCGGGGTTTACTGGCTAAAGAACTGAGTCTGAAAGCGAACTCGGCGCTTGCTCCGCCACTTCCTGAACCTCAACCTGTGATGGCGAGAAATCAAGTGCGTAGTACCTCTGCACGGTAAGCGGTACCAACCGAGCGCCGCCTACTTGCCGCGCCATGCGATGCATTAACTCGGCTGCACCACCCAGCTCGTTGGGCTGATTTGACTCTGGCATGTCAAACACCAACAGCGCACCTTCACGTGCTTCTACTGCCATTGCCTGTCTAGCCATGAACATGCTGACGCCCTTGGTGACATACGAGGGGTCGACAACCGCCCAAACCACGTAATGCACCTTGTTGGTGGCAAATTGTTGGGGGTAATTCTTCTTGAAATAATGCTCGCTCAACCAACGAGTGCGGCGAACATCGGTAGCGATCATGGTCATTGCCACTGGCATGTTGTCTTCCCACACCACCCATGCACGATTCGTTGTGTCTGAAAGTTGATCGTTGAACTCCAAGCGGTCCAGCATTTCGTGAGTAACAGCTTCTTCGGCTGTACGCGCATAGGCGCGGGAGTACAGCGTCCACAACTGGTCCTTGAGCACCGAATCGGTAACTGGAGAGTGTCGGGTAACGAACATCTTTAGGGAACTCCAAACAGACCGCAATCGCGGTTTAGGGTTCTCCGCCCTGCAACCAAAATAACCCATCCTCAGCAGGTGAAAAGGGATGCTGTACCGTTTGCCAAGTGAATTCTGCGCCTATTTCACGCCTTTCTTGGGGCTTAACCGGCGTTGGCTTAGCTCTATCAGTCGCCGTTGCGACAAGTGGTTCTCAAAGCTTCAGCAATGCGGTTTACCTTATTGCCACTGTCCAGGTAATGGTGTTTCTTGCCATCTCCGCAAAATTCAATAAACCCGACAAAGTGCTGTGGCCTGCCCTGTTCGTTATTGCGGTGGCCTCTTCTACTGCACAACTTTTGGACGGCCAATTCACCAATGTGAACATGCAAGCAATTCCCGAGTCCTTGTTCTTGCTTGTGCAAGTGACATTGGCACTAGGACTGTTGCTCATCATTCGTAGACGAATTGGCAATGATCCGATGAGCGTTCTCGGCGACGGACTCATCGTTGCATTAGGCGCTTGGTTCATTATCTGGGTTGTCTTCCTTCAACCAACGTTCGACGAAAGTACAACAGTTCTGTTGAACACTGGAATTCAAGGAGTAACACTTGCCATCAGTGCAATTGTTCTCTTCTCGCTAGCAACGTTGTTGTTTGGGGACGCTGCTCGCACCCCCTCGGTTTGGCTAATTGCATTTGCCATCACCTTCACGCTTGTCGGTGATTTTCTGTATGCAGCAAATGATTCGGGTCGATTCCAAATAGATACTGAATACATCAATGCCTCCTATGTGTTCTGCTTGTTTCTTTGCTCTGCAGCATTTGTGCACAGCAGCATTTCAACAATCACCGAGCATGGTGTAGCCCGCACTCAGCGTCCATTACTTGGACGACTGATCACTACTACCGCAGCACTTACCATTCCCGTGGTTGTCCTTGCTCTAACTGAAGCTGCAGATCAGACCGACCGAATCGTTCGCGCAATTTCAGTGTTCGTGCTCACCATTGCAGTTACCGCCCGTGTCATTCACGCGGTGCGAGCAAACGCAAAGACTCAGCGGTCACTCATCCATTCGGCCCAGACCGATGCGCTGACCGGTTTACCGAACCGCAGCCTCATGCTTACTCACGTCAATGCTGCTCTCGAGTTTGCCGAGCAAGATCAACGTCACCCGTCGGTATTGTTCATTGACGTTGATCGATTCAAGAACATCAACGACTCGCTTGGGCATCAAGCGGGAGACAGCGTGCTAATTGCAGTTGCACAGCGCCTGAAAAATGCTCTTCCAGACAGGTGCGTAGTTGGTCGCATTTCGGGTGATGAATTCGTCATTTTGGACCCAGGCACACGTGGTGCAAGTGACGCGATGATCGTTGCTGACAAAATTCTGGAGAGTTTCAACGAGCCTCTTTCACTTCGTCAAGGTGATGTGTTCGTGTCGACCAGCATTGGAGTAGCAACTTTCCAAAAGCACATTTCTTCTGGTGCAGATGATCTTCTGCGTCATGCAGATACTGCGATGTACCGAGCAAAGGATGCCGGACGAAACTGCGTGGCAATCTTTGATGAGTCAATGCTCGAGCGTGTTACGCAGCGTCTAGCAGTCGAGACTGCTTTGTACCGTGCACTTGAGCGCCGCGAGCTGCGTTTGGTTCACCAACCAATTGTCGACATTGAACTTGGCGATGTTGTTGGCTTTGAGGCTCTGATGCGTTGGACACGCGACGACGGCAGCATCATTTCGCCCGCAGAATTCATTCCAATTGCCGAAGAAACGGGAACCATCATTCCAATTGGTGCTTGGGCCTTGCTCGAAGCACTTACACACTTGCGCGGCTGGATAAACGAAGGCGTATGTAGTCGCGAGGCCACAATGTCGGTGAATGTGAGCCCACGCCAATTGCACGACCCGAACTTTGTGCCGGTTGTTCACGAGGCGCTACTCCGTTCGCATGTTGCCCCAGATCAACTGTGGCTAGAAATAACCGAAGGCGTGATGATCGCGCAACCAGAACAAGCCCTTGATGCATTGAACAAGTTGTGCGCACTTGGAGTTCGTGTGGCCATTGACGACTTTGGAACTGGATATTCATCTCTTTCGTTGTTGCAAAAGTTCCCAATTCAGCGATTGAAGATTGATCGCTCGTTTGTAAATGGCGTTGCCGATGACCTCAGCGCACGATCACTGGTACGCACCATCATTGCCATGGGTGATTCACTTGGTTTAGACATGGTCGCAGAAGGCGTTGAAAGTGTTCGTCAGCTACAAGCACTCGCTGAATTGCGTTGTGCGAAAGCTCAGGGATACCTCATTAGTCATCCGGTTGCGCCAGAGTCGATGGGCGCAACAGTTGCTTCACTCACCCAATTTGGCGAGTGGGCAAAGCTTCGCGGCCGTAGTCCGCGCTAGTTGTTACTTCTTCGGCGGACGAGGTACAAAACTGCTGGTACGGCGCTTGTATTCGTCGTAACCCGGACGTCGCTTCGACATTGAACGCTCCAACATCGGAACCCCTGAAACTCGAACCAGGAAGAAGTTCATCAACAAACTTCCAAAGAGTCCGATCCATCCGAAACTTGCGCCGAGGGCAACTATGCCGATACCCCACCACACGCAGGTGTCACCGAAATAATTCGGGTGACGTGTGTATTTCCACAAACCTGTTTGCATCACTTGACCGGCATTTTGAGGATCCCGCTTAAACTTCGCAAGTTGCCAGTCGCCCACTGTTTCGAAAAAGATCCCGACGAAAAAGATCAACACGCCAATAAAGGTTAAAACCGATACCGAAGCGTTTTCATCTGACAATGCAATCTGTACTGGTAGTGAAACGATCATCATGATTGCACCTTGCAACGAGAACACGGTGAACAAACTGATGATTGGGAATTTCGCTCCATAGTTCTTGCGCATTGCTACATAGCGAAAGTCTTCAGGCTTGCCATGGTTGCGCACTCCTAAATAGATGGACAGACGCAAGCCCCACAGCGTGACAAGCACAAGGACGCACTGCCCCACAGGTGAGATCTGGTCGGCGTTGATTGCAGACGCCCATCCAACGATGACAAAACCCAAACCCCAGAAAATGTCAACTATTGATGCGTTCTTTTTCAACACGCTGAGAACCCACAGCAGGAACATGCTGACAACAATGACAACTACTGAATTAATCAACGTATCTAGGATCATGAGCGCAGGCTAGTTCAGAGGAACCACTTGGTTGCATCGTAATGAGGCTCAAGGTTGGTGAACAGTTTTTCGTTCTTGCACAACTGTGGAGTTTCTCCAAGCATCTGTGGCTTTCCGTCCTTAAACGTCCACTCACCGCGTTGCGAGGTTTCTCCCCGCACATAACTTGAAATTGCAAATGCACGCTCATGAATTGATTCATTCGGCAACGAACCGTGCACGGTCATCAGGCCCCACACAACGAGGTCTCCTGGTTCAAGCACTACATCCATTACTCGCGATGGATCTATGCCCACCTGCACCAATTCATCGTCTTGCGTGAGACCCTTCATAATTTGGCCATCTCCGTTGTCGGAAAGTCCGAGATAACCCATGGTGTGGCTGCGAGGGACAATCTTGAGGCAACCGTTTTCCGGCGTTGCTCTGTCTATGGCTAACCCCATGGTGACGGTGTCTCGAACGACATCTTCATACGACTCGCGGCTTTCACGGAATCGAAGATCTTGGTGAAATCGGTAACCGGTTAGACGAGCTCCTGGTGGCTTCCAGTGAATCTGCTGCGTTACTTGCTTGACGTTGTTGCCAATAAGCGGCTCCAGCAGCTGTAGGTATCGAGGGTTGCTGCGGAACTTGTCAAAGTATGCATCGGCCCACGCGAACCAATACGCCTGAATGACATACCGCTTCCCAAAGTGCTCCTCAGGCAAGATTTCGTATGTCAGGTTTCCATGGCGATACGTGACCGGATGCTCAAGTGCAATTTCACGCAACTCTGCTGTTTTGCGCTGTAACTCCACCAATTCATCTTCGGGAAGAAAACCACGAACGATGGTGTAACCCTCTGCATGAAACTGTTCTAACGCATCATTGATCGCCAGTTCATTTAACATCAGTGCCCCCGCTCTGTGTGAAACCTCTGCAGTTACAATAACCATGTGGCCGAAAAACGGAAGAAACAGATCACCCTCGCAGACGCCTACAACCTGATGACCCCTGAAGACAGCCGCGAGCTGTACGCACAATGGGCACCCACCTACGACAAAACATTTATCGAGGACACAAAGTACATCTATCCCGCCAAAATCGCAGAAGTTCTTGCCAAGCACATGCCGGCTGATCGTTCTTTCACCGTCATTGACATTGGATGCGGAACTGGCGCCGTAGGTGAAGAGATCGCAAAGATTCGACCTCTAAGCGTGATTGAGGGCGTAGATATCTCACCCGAAATGATTGCAGTAGCCAACTCAAAAGTTCGTGCAGATGGATCCAAGTTGTACGAGGATCTGCACGAAGCAGATCTCACAGCAACTATTTACTTCGCCTCAAATCACTTTGACTTTTTTGTCAGTGCAGGAACGTTCACCATTGGCCACTTAGGCGCCTACGAGTTGATTGATGCGATCTGCGTCTGTCGTTCGGGGGCAACCATAGTTGCTGGCGTGAACAAGCAGCACTGGGAAGATAATGACTTCAGTTCAGCGATCACCGAAGCGGTGAAAAACAAAACGATCACTAAGCCTCAGTACGAAGAAGTTGATATCTACGCAGAAGGCAGCGAACACTTTGGAGACAAAGCGCGCGTAGTGATTTTTAAGAAGAACTAAGACTTTTTCTTCTCAGCCTTCTTTGCACGCTTTTCTTTCAGCGTCATCTTCGCTTCTTTTTTCTGGTTGCTGTTCTTGTTTTGCTCTTTATTTGCCATGATGGCTCCTTTGACAATTACAACCTAGTGCTAACGGTGCTTCAGGCGCAGTGATTGCCAGGAACCATCGGCCGTCCAGCCACCATCAACCGGCAAAGAAACACCATTAATGAAGCCAGATTTTGATGAATCGCACAGGAAGGCAATTGCCTGCGCGATGTCGTCAGGCTTGGCAAACCTGCCCATTGGCACATGTTCCATAATGTCGGCGTCGCTATAGCTACCACCAGCTTGATCCTCATGATCCATTTCGGTCTTCACCCAACCCGGACAAACCGCATTTACGCGAACGCCTTTAGCGCCCCACTCAACGGCAAGCGTTCGAGTGAGTCCGATGAGTCCGTGCTTACTTGCGTTGTATGCCGAGCGATCGGCAACGCCTTGCAAACCCGCAACTGAAGCAACGTTGACAACTGAACCAGAACCGTTTGCAACCATGACGCGACCAAATGCCTTTGCCAATAGAAAAGGTGCAACAAGATTCACGTCGATCACTTTGCGATACAAATCTGCAGAAGTGTCAAGCGCAGAACTGATACATGAAATTCCCGCGTTGTTCACCAGAGCATCTACACGCCCAAACTTTTCAATGCATTTGTTTGCAGCAGTTTCAACAAACTGCTCATCCGAGATATCTCCAACAAGTGCCACTGCCGACTTGTATTCCGATACGTCAACTGGCTGAAGGTCAAGCAACAGCAAACTCCAACCCTGTTCATTCAATACCTGTGCAGTTCTGCGGCCAATGCCTTGTGCTGCACCCGTGATTACGACAACGTTTGACATGTCGTCTCTATCCCTTCAATTTCTTCGCCATCAGGCTGACCATTTTCCCAGGTCGCGTCTCTAATTCTTCCATTTGCACGAAACCCTCTCGAGCATGAAAGCGCAAAGAGCCCTCGTTACGAGGTTTCGTGTTGACCTCAAGTGCGAACCACTCGGCACTAGATCTCAATTCCACCTCTCGGTATAACGCTGCCCCAATTCCCATCCCCTGGAAATTCCTTGTGATTGCCACTCGATCAAGGTAAACGAAATCGTCTAGACGATCGCAGAAAAATTCATAGTTTGGACTTCCATAGTCAGCCCCTGGCAGTAGAACCATGCAGAACCCAACAATCTGATTTGCCACTTCAGCAACTAAAGCGATTGTTGATTGATCATGAATCTTCGCAAGATCTGCAAGTGTCTCTTCCCCCACCGCCGGAACGTTCTCTTGATTGATTGCCCACACCACTTCAAGGTCTGCAACGCGCATTTCGCGAATGATGATGTCAGACATAATCAATCACCATAAAGACAGCGTATAAACTGGATGCATTAGTACCTCGAAAATCCTTCTCTATTACAAGTTCACACCGATTACTGACCCTGAGGCGATTCGGCTGTGGCAGCGAGCATTATGCGAAAGCCTTGGATTGCACGGGCGAATCTTGATTTCCAAGCATGGGATCAACGGAACAGTTGGTGGACCAATTGACAAAGTGAAGAAGTACGTCAGGGTTACGAAGAGTTATCCAAGCTTCAAGACCATGGAGTTCAAATGGTCCGATGGCGGCAAAGACGACTTCCCCGACTTGCAGATAAAAGTTCGTAGCGAGATTGTCACCTTCGGTGTACCTGATGAAATTGTTGTTGACGAAAATGGGGTTGTCGGTGGCGGCATACACCTGAAGCCAGAAGAAGTGAACGAACTGGTTGCAAAGCGAGACGACGTTGTGTTTTTTGATGGTCGCAACGCATTTGAAGCAAAGATCGGAAAGTTCCGTGACGCCATTGTTCCTCAAACCGAATCAACACGCGATTTCATTACTGAGTTAGAGAGCGGAAAATACGATCACATCAAAGACAAACCGATTATCACCTACTGCACCGGTGGAATTCGCTGCGAAGTGCTTTCTCTCATCATGAAGAACCGCGGGTTCAAAGAGATTTATCAAATTGAAGGTGGCATTGTTCGCTATGGCGAGAAGTACCGAGATCGAGGCCTATGGGAAGGGTCGTTGTACGTGTTTGACGCACGTCTGAATCTTGAGTTCAGCCCATCGGCATCAGTAATTGGCGAATGTGATTACTGCCAATCGCCCACTAGCCAATTCCATAACTGCGAACTCAGTGATTGCCGCAAACGGATCTTGCTTTGCGACTCCTGTTTTGAGCAGCATCCAATTCCTCGGTGCCCTTCACACGCAACAGCACAGATCGACTGATTACTGCAAAGTTACGATTGGGCACCAACCCACGCCGTGTAGCCACCAATAAGGTCGCTGACATCAGTAAACCCGTGTGACTTCAACAAACTTGACGCGATTGACGACCGGTACCCGCCTCTGCAGAACACAACAGTCGGTGCATCCCTGTCGAGTTCGTCAATTCTCTTTAACAGCGATGGCAGGCTGATGTGAAGCGCTTTCGGGATGCTGCCTAGTTCAACTTCACCTGGGTTGCGAATGTCCACGAGAACGACATTGCTCATTGATGAGATCCGCTCGTTAAATGCATCCACAGAAAGTCGAGATTGTTGTTCAACAACGGAAGGATTCTCGAAGAACACGCGCACAGGATTATTTAACGCACCAAGCACATTGTCAAAACCAATTCTGGCTAGGCGCATCTTTGCCTCCAGATCAGTTCCCGGTTCACCAATCAGCACGATCGCGGTGCCTGGATCCATCACTTCGCCCACATATTCAGCGAATCGGCCAGACAGCCCTACGTTGACTGAACCTCGAAGGTGCCCAGAAGCAAAACTCATATCGTCGCGAGAATCGATAACCACAGCGCCATTTGATTGTGCTGCGATTACTTCCTCAAGCGACATCATGACAATTTCCTTGTCGTCAACGAATAGATCGTGAGCTTGCCGGTTCTTTGTTGCAGCGAACAAAAAATACAACGGGGCAACAGATTGACCTTGCGTTACTGCCTCTACGAACTGCTCAACTGTCATTGGAGCCAATGCATAGTTCGTTCTGCGCTGTTCGCCAATCGTTGAAACTGTCTCGGTGGACAAATTCTTTCCACAAGACGAACCAGCCCCATGTGCTGGATACACCTTCGTTGCGTCTGGAAGCTTCATCAACTTATTGTGCAATGAGTCGTACAACTGATGCGCAAGATCTTCTGCAGTGAAACCTACTGATGACAACAGATCGGGACGACCTACATCTCCAATGAACAGAGTGTCTCCGGTGCATACACCGTAAGGCGTACTCATTGGTCCTTCAGGGTGAACAACCAAACATGCCGATTCTGGAGTGTGCCCTGGAGTTTCCAAAAGTTCCAAGTCAACTCTTCCAAGTGAGAAATGTTCTGCGTGCTTCATGGTGCGAATTGGAAAGTCAACACGTCCGTCGGCTCCATGACCGTAAATAATTTCGGCGCCAACTTTTGCCGCAAGTTCAAGGTGCCCCGACAAGAAATCGGCATGGAAATGCGTTTCGAACACTGAAGTGATGGTCAATCCTTCAGCATTGGCGTCAGCGATGTATTGAGCAACATCACGTTGCGGGTCAACGACTATTGCCTTCCCTGAGGATCGATCGCCTATGAGATAACTGGCATGAGATAAACACTGCAGGTAGTACTGGCGGAAGAACATATTTGCATTTTCCATGAGATCAGGATACCCTATGGGGTATGTGCCGACAAATCAATTGTAAGAAATGCAATAAAGCAACATGGGCCGGATGCGGAGCTCACGTGGAACAAGTGCTTGGCCACCTGTCGCAATCACAGCGCTGCCAGTGCGGATCAGGTTCTTCAGCTTCCGCTCCAGCAAAGAAGAAGTGGTTTAGCCGTGGAAATTAAGGAAGAAGTTCAGGCAGATCTTTCGCTGCGCCTTCGACGAATTGAAGGACAAATTCGTGGCATCCAAGCCATGATTGAAGAGAATCGCGACTGCAAAGACGTTGTCACGCAGATCGCTGCTGCATCAAAGGCACTCGATCAAGTTGGATTCAAGATGCTTGCGTCAGGTCTTTCTTCGTGTCTCGAAGACCCAAAAAAGTCAGCGAAACAGGGCTACAGCGTTGCCGAGGTTGAAAAACTTTTTCTCAAACTCGCTTAACGTCACTCGCCAACTGAACCATCAATAGATTCACGTATGAAGTCTGCGTGACCGTTGTGTCGTGCATATTCTTCAATCATGTGCACCAGAATCCAGCGCAGGCTAGGCGATTCACCATTTGGCCACTTTCGCTTCGCCAGTTGATCCAATCCTCCAGATTGCAAACAATCGTCAAGTATCGATTCTGAAAGCTGGATTGAAGCCACCCACTTGGCCAGCAGTGTTTCAGCGCCGTCGTGCACCGCCGAAGCGAACTCCCAATCTGGATCCTTTTCGAAATCTGTAGACAGCCAAGGCTCCAAGCGATCTTTGTCGCCTATCCAACGCCAGAACCACTCGTTCTCCACAAAGGTCATGTGCTTCAGCAAGCCACCAATTGTGACGGTTGACTTGGCTACCGAAACATTCAACTGATCTTGTGCAAGACCTTCACTTTTCCACTTCAGGGTTGCACGCTGATAGTTGAGAAACCCGCGAAGTGTTTCCACTTCGTTTACTGCTGGTTCTGGTTCTGGTCTGCCGACATCGTCAATATTTGCCACACGAAAAATCTACTTGAACCCGCAACAGTCATTGCACATTTGGGAGATTCAAAATTTCCAATGACTAGGAAGATTGCTCAATTCTGATTTGATCATTGTCCCCCGACGCCACAAGTGAGATCTTGATTCCATCAGTCGTGAAAAATTGACCAACCTTCATAAAGTCCAGCGAGTGTTCACGAACAGGAATCACATACGTTCCCGTCGAACTACCCAAGTCCCAAACTGTGTCGTTCCGTGTGTCTACGCGCATTACCGAAACTCCAGTTGTGCCATCTGGCCATCGTTCCGACCACTTGTCTTTGCGGTGAGACTCAATGACGAGAGCTTCATAATCAGAGATTTTGATGACAACGCTCCTCAAACCAACTTGCTCACGCTCCAACGGAACCAAAGCAAGTGTCTGCGCTGAAATGTTCTGTTTCGACACGCAGTAGATGTTCTCTTGCTTCATCCAACCAAGCGTCATTGCGTCCCATGAATTGAGCGTCGCTCCAGGAGACCCTGTATTCCAGAACAATCCAATTTGCCCATTTTTTGGTGAATGACCGAGTGCTCCGTGAGAATGAAGTGTCTCATGCACAAAGTGTTGCCAAATAGGAGTGCGCCTTCTGTACGAGTCGCTACCGATGGAGAACGTTCCCGGATACCCCCTCCATGCAAAACCCTCATCGATGGCAGTTATCGCTTTGGGCAAAACCGCCCAAACTGTAGTGACACCCGTGGTGTCTACAACACTCCCTGCAAGCGACCTATACGACGCTGCAATATCAATGCTTGACATAAGTTGCACGCCAGGTTTCCCAGGGTGCAACCAGTAATAGTTCTCGGAAGTCTTTGGAGCCCGAACCCATCTGTCAGCAATTCGTAAGTTGTACTTCACATTTCCTTGCGAAAACCATGAATACCATTCTGCTGACTTCTTGATTTCAGCAATGAGTTCGCTGAGTTCAGATGATCCGCCAACCACATCTGGAAAATCAACAAACACCACAGCCACATCAATTACGCCAGCGTTGGTGAAACCATGACTCGGTGTAGCTGGGTAGGTAATTGCCTGCCATTCCCCTGCTGCCTTAAATGAACGTGCGTCAATTAAACGACAGTTACTCAAAGGCTCTGGCGATGGTGGATTTGCGAGCAACAATTGGGCACCCGTGACAGCAGTTGGAACATTTGGCTCTGCCATCTTTGCGGGCTTGCGAACCCACTTCAATGTTTTTCCGCTTCTTACACAGGTATACGTAACGCCTTTTACCTTTTGTGAAACTCCTGCCTTCGAGCACTTGCCGCCGTTTGACGCAGCAGAGATGTACCCGGGGTTGACGAATGCAATTGCACCAATGCACAGCGCCAGAGCAACGACGGTCTTCCGATCCAATTTCATCCCGAAAGCCATTCGGCTAAATCTCGACCATTCCTTGAATGCATGCGGTTACTTCGCCACCGATCCACACTTGATTCGTTTCATCCAGTGAAACGTGGACTTCACCTGCATGACCCATTGCGATACCCTGAGAAGCCAAATATGGCGGAACAAAACGACCTGCATCTATTAACCATTGAGCCATTGATGCATGCAGGCTTCCAGTCACCGGATCTTCAACAGTTACTCCACCCGAGGAATAAAACGCGCGAACTTCATATGCATAACGCGAGCCAGCTGGGTAAGCACCAACAACGCCAAGTGTGAGATTTGTTTTCTGTGGCTTAATCGCAAGCACCTGCTCTGCAGATGCAAGTTGAATTCCAAGCCAACCAGGTCCGTTATCAATCCAAGCCGAATCGATAATTGCATCTCTGTCGATACCTAGTGAAGCGGCCGCCCCACACACCAATGGCTCCTCCACCGAACCACCACGCAACAGTGACGGCGCAGCGAACGAAAGCAAACTCGCTTCTCGGTTCACTTCGATAAGACCCACTTTGCATTCTTGAACAATCGTGTTTGCGCTTCGGGGAGTTCCGCCATGAATTAGCCACGCATATGCAGAACCAAGCGTTGGATGCCCCGCAAAAGGCAGTTCCTCAGTTGGTGTAAAGAACCTCGCGCGGTAGTCAGCAGCAGGGTTCGTTGGAGGCAAAAGGAATGTGGTTTCAGAAAGGTTGGTCCATCGTGCGAACTGCTGCATTTCGCCCTCTTCAAGGCCATCGCAATCAACTACAACGGCTACCGGATTACCCCGATAGGGCTTGCCGGAAAAGACATCAATCTGTGTGAAGCGACGTTGCACGCAATTTATTCTGGCACGAATCACATGCACCTCTTCAATTACTCTTATGTGTCATGACAACTGTTGGACTCGTTCTCTACCCCCAGTTCACGGCACTAGACATCATTGGGCCATTTCAAACCTTGGTAGATGTTCCCGGCCTAGACGTTTTCTTCGTTGCCGCCGAAAAGGGATTAATTGTTGATCATTCGGGTAAGTGCAGCCTTGAAGCCTCGCGTTCGTTTGATGAAACCGACTCGTTAGACATAGTCGTAGTTCCAGGCGGATTCGCTGACAGAAACCTTGATGATTCAAATGAGGTTGTGGAGTTTGTCAAGAAGATTCATCCAACAACTACGTGGACGACCAGCGTCTGTACCGGTTCGATTTATCTAGCTCACGCAGGAATTCTTAACGGATTAACGGCTACTACTCACTGGGCTTCGTACGACAGACTCAAAGCACTTGGCGCCATTCCTTCCGAGCAACGCGTGATTAAATCTGGCAAGATCATCACCGCTGCTGGCGTTTCATCGGGAATTGACATGGGCTTGGAGTTGGTTGCAGTGCTTTACGGTGACGAGATGGCAAAAACGATCCAACTCGCAATTGAATACGACCCACAACCACCATTTGATGCCGGTTCACCTTCAAAGGTAAGTCCAGAGTTCAAATCATTCGTTCAGGGCATTTTCGACAACCCGAACCGGTAAATCAGACCTTGTTAATTGAGGCGACGCCGGGAATCGAAATCCAAGGGAACCATCTCTTAGGATCCCGTCTGGCTTCAAACAGCCAATCCATCATTCGCGTTCAGCACTACGAGTCTTATCGATCCCCCGTATTCCCGCTGAGTGCTCACGAGGTCGTACCAAATCCGTACTAAAGAGTGGTCAAAGTTCAACTACTGAATCTCCTCGGCATTTCTTTCCTTCCGCATTAACAAGAAAATGAACATTGCACCAATAGCAAATAGGAACCCAGCCAGTATTGAGTCAGTAAATCCGCCAGATCTGCTGGTCATTTCTAGTGAAACCGGTAAACCAACCACGACATCAGATCCGTCAGCATTCTCACCTGAAAGAACTAGATCCGCATTGCCACTTCCCAGTCCGCTTGGGATTTCGATTGATGCAACAAGCGCTCCGTCTTCATCAGTTGTATAGCTACCGATGTACTTCTGGTCGATCTGTGATTCTTGAATGATCCATAACTGAACATCACTGGATGATTTGAATCCACCGAGATTGATATTGGTTACGTTTCCGTTTATGAGACGCAATCGCCCATCCACAGTAAGAGCGAGATTGTTTCCAATTGATGAGTCGGTCTCAACACCAACCACAACCCCGCCTATGAAGAGGGTCAATGATGAAGGATCTTGCACGATCTCGGGCGTCGTAACAACTCCACCAATGAGAACCACAGGTTGACTTGTATCGGCTCGATTAAGTGCGGCAGGTTCAACTGGTATCGGCGGAATGGTTGTGGTCGTTGTGGATGAACTAGTTGTCGTCGATGAAATGGCTAGTGCACTAGTCGACGGAGATTGAATGGTTGTGGTTGTTGTCGGTTTGACTGTTGAACTTGTTGTAGTCGTAGATGAAGTCGTAGTCGATGTAGACGACGTCGTTGAGGCAACCGATTCAACTATCAACGAGGTTTTTGGACCATTAGTACGACCATTCATTTGCATCTTGCAGTAGATGTAATCAGCTGCTGCACCGCCGCTGAAGACCTGAACTGTATACAGCCCTTCAGTAGTTGGCGCTTTAAGTTCCAACGTGTATGTAACGGTGTAGTTGCTGTTCGACAACGATTGAGTTCCTTTATACACATCGCCACTTCCAGAATTCACGCCTGAAGAAGTTTTGATTTCAAATTTAAATAGTGGAGTTCCAGTAGGCGTCCCGTAGAAATAGCCATTAGCCATCTTGTTGGGGCATGTCACTGAAACTTCCATTGAGAATTTTTCAGATGGTGATACTGCTGTTGGTGAAACCGAGATGGTCCAATCACTGTAAGTAGTGCTTTTCACCGTTGTTGTCGTGGTAGTTGCAGGAGCCGTCGTCGTAGTCGTCGTTGCAGGAACCGTTGTTGTCGTAGTCGTAGTCGTCGTTGCAGGAACCGTCGTTGTCGTAGTCGTCGTTGCAGGAACCGTCGTTGTCGTAGTCGTAGTCGTCGTTGCAGGAACCGTCGTTGTCGTAGTCGTAGTCGTCGTTGCAGGAACCGTCGTTGTCGTAGTCGTGGTAGTTGCAGGAACCGTCGTTGTCGTAGTCGTGGTAGTTGCAGGAACCGTCGTCGTTGTCGTGTCTGTGCGGGTGTCGTAGTCGATGTAGAGAATTTGAGAAGCTTCGTTGACATTGTTATCGAGATCCTGCACCTTTGATGCGGGCACGGAGATTTCTGCTGTCCCAGAGGAGTTTGTCGGCGGCGTAAACAATCCAGTCCAAGAATTGGTCCCTGACACCCGCGTGAGAGAGCCAACGGTTCCAACAGACTTTGTGACGTGGGAGCTAGACAGTGTTGGAATGGAAGCCAGTTCTTCACTTGAGGTAAATGTAAGAGTCGTTGTTTGGCCTGCTGTTAACGTTCCCGATCCCGACCGGGTAATGGAGATGCTCGGCACCGGAGTTGTCGAATCGATCGTTATTGAGCCTGTGAATCGAGTTGAAAGGTTGTCCGATTTGTCGATTCCGTATGCGTAGTAGACGCCGTCTCGAAGCCCATCTGAGGTAACTGGCAAATTTGCAGAACCTGCGCCAGCCACCCCCGTCTGATTCCAATCTGCATCCGGAGCACTGGTGATACTCGCAAGGTCTGTCACAGTTATCGAATCTCTCACAAGGTACAGAAATCCCTGCTCAGAAATGGTGTGCCCTGTTGAGCGTGAACTGCTTCGAATAGTTATTGTTCGCAACGAACCCGTTGGTGCCGTCGTGTCGGTGTAGCCGTCCGTGCTTCTCATCTTTGCTACGAAGGCATCGTCGTTGGGATTCGTAGAAGAGGTGATGGTGGGCATATTTGCGTCAGAGGTGTTCAAATCCATATTCCCGGCCCAAGAGCCGCTGACGATCGCGTTGCCAGCCGAGTCAGCCGTGATAGCGAAGATGGTTTCGCGATTCGATCCGCCGAATTGTCGCGCCCAAACATAGGAGCCGCTGCGAGTCAGCTTCACCACGTAGACGTCGGTTGATTGAGCAGTCAAGTTTCCCGTTCCGGGGCCCGGGTCGAAGTCGACGGGGCCGCCGCCGGTAGTCGTGAACACCCCAGTGGCGAGAACATTTCCGGACGAATCAACGGTGATGTTGCGCCCTTGATCCGTCCATGAGTTGCCGAATCGAGCGACGCGAACGAAGGTTCCGTCGGTGTTCAAGGTCAATAGGTATGCGTCAGTTGCTACACCAATGCTGGTTGAGTTTTGCGTGCCAGCACCAGGATCGAAGTCGTTTGTGCCTGAGAAGTGTCCAGTGATGTGCACGTAACTAGCCGACGTGTCCAGAGCGACACCTGACCCCAAGTCACCAACCTTGTGTGCCCATTGATACGCGCCGTTGCCATCCAATTTCACCAAGTAGCCGTTGACCGTATTCACGTCGGGAGTCGACAGGTTTGCGGAACCAGAAGAATTGAAATTTACTGTCCCCGAAAAACCGCCAGTTACATACACCCCGCTTGAATCAACAGCAAGAGACTTTGCGGAGTCGTTGCCACCAGCTCCAAAGTTTTTTACCCATTGGAACGCGCCATCGAGGTCGAGTTTCAGGGCGAAGGCATCGAGTTGACCATTAGAAACAAGGTTTGAGGTTCCCACTCCTGGATCAAAATCCGCCGTTTCATTAAACTCTCCAATTGCGTACACACCAGAAGAATCCACAGTCATGGACGTCAGACTTTCATAACCACTAGTCGTCGAACCCTTGATATGTCTCACCCACTGGAATTCTCCACCAGAATCCAGCTTCAGTACAAACGCATCCGATGAACCGCTACTGATCAAATTTGACGTGCCAACTCCGGGATCAAAATCTACGGTCGACTGGAAACGACCACCGATGTACAAGTTTCCCAATGCATCGATAGCTAACGAGTTAGCAACGTCGTTATCCACTCCACCGATTTGCTTCATCCAGACAAAGTCGCCGGAACTGTTAAATTTTGAAATGTAGATGTCATCGAAACCAGCGGTTGCGCGTGACGTCGTACCGACACCCGGGTCAAAGTCGAGATTGGTGCTGGCGAAGGTGCCGAGCACAAAGTGATTCCCCGATGCGTCTATCGCGGTTGAGTACGCGTAGTCGAACCCCGCTCCGCCGTAATAGGTCGCGTTGACTGGCGGCGTGGTCGCTTTCCAAGCTGACGCCGTACCAACATCGAAAACCAGTGAAAGCGCAAAAAGGCCTAAGACGCCAAGTAATCGCAGGAAACACGATGCAGAGCGAAAGCCAAGGCGCATAGTTAGTAATACTACTTAAATTAAGTAGTATTACTAACTTAAGGCTGGGAAAACCCTTATTTCTTCGGATTATCCCCAAAAATCACAGCCATAATGCCTTCCAGTGAAATGTCATTCCATTTTTTCTGGGAGACCGGATTGTCACCCATTTCAATCAGAACTCGGCCCAGAATCTGTCCCATGAACCAATACACCGTCGCCGCGAGATCAATATCTTTGCGGATCCAACCCTTTTGCTGGAATGGCTGCAGCATCTCGACAATCCCCATAGCCCCCTGTTTTTGCGCTAGGGCTAACGACGCGATCAACTCCGGTCTTGCATAGCCAGAGCCAAGTGCATTTAATCGAACCTGGCGTAGTTCCCACCGATCAGTATCAAAATGCGAGAGCAATTCTTTACGAAGGGCCTTTCGCAAATCATCTCGGTTTTTACACTTGGCAAGCGACGCCGCAAGCACCGACGAGTCGACAAACTGCGTTTTGCGAAATCGATACGTTTGAGCTGCTTCTACCAAGCCTTCGCGACTACCGAAATGCCGATACAACGTTGGGACAGTTACACCAGCATCGGCAGCAATGTCATTTACACGAATCGCCTCTTCACCGCCACTATCGATGGCATCAACCGCCAGCTCCAAGATTCGTTCACGAATATTCACGATTTTCGCCACGTGATTACTGTACGACTAATTTCCAGACACGACTCGTACCGCATGTCGTACCAAATGCCCATTTAACCCAACAAACAATTGAGGCGACGCCGGGAATCGAACCCGGTTACGGGGCTTTGCAGGCCCATGCCTAACCATTCGGCCACGTCGCCGTAGTGAAAACTACGGGGTCAGGCTACAGGCAAAGGCAGCACCTACGATCATTCAGATGAAACTCCGCATCTTTACCGAGCCTCAACAAGGCGCTTCGTACGCTCAACTTCTTGCAGTTGCGCAACGCGCAGAACAACTCGGATTTGATGCATTCTTTCGCTCTGATCACTTCCTGAAAATGGGAGATGCCAACGGTGCACCAGGACCATCGGATGCATGGACAACACTCGCTGGAATTTCGCGAGAGACGACAAAGATTCGTCTTGGCACATTGGTGAACTCAGTTACGTTTCGACACCCTGCAATTACCGCAGTTTCTGTTGCCAACGTTGATGCAATGTCGAACGGCAGAGTTGAACTTGGCCTTGGTGCTGGTTGGTATGAAGCGGAACACAAGGCGTACGGCTTCCGCTTCCCTGCACTTGGCGAACGTTTCGACATGCTTGGCGAACAACTGCACATCATTAATGGTCTGTGGAATACACCGTTAGGCGAAACCTTTTGCTTTGATGGCGCTCACTACAACGTTGAGAACTCACCAGGTTTACCTAAACCTGTTCAAGCACGAATTCCAGTGATTGTCGGTGGTCGTGGGGCGAAGAAGACACCAATGCTGGCAGCGAAATATGCAGCCGAGTTCAATATGCCATTCGTAAATAGCGACGTGTTCATGGAACAGTGTGCTCGAGTACGCGATGCATGCACTTCAATTGGTCGCGACCCGAAGACTTTGAAGTACACCATTGCGCAAGCAACTGTTTGCGGGGCAAACGCTGCAGAAGTTGAGCAACGCACGAAGAAGATTGGTCGCGAAGTCGCCGAACTCAGTGCGAACGGTTTGTGTGGAACACCTGCCCAACTCATTGCCAAAATTCAAGACTGGAAGGAAGCGGGAGCAGAGACGATCTATATGCAGATCTTGGACCTTGACGACCTCGATCACCTAGATCTCATTGGCAAAGAAGTACTGCCCCACATCTAAATAGCCCTCGCTTGGGCGCCCCATTTCATTACGCTGTTGAGGTGCCAGAACAGCAGCCAGAGACCACTGCAATCACCGCGGGACGCGACGCATCTGGTGCTTTGTCCCCGACAATTTGGACAAGCACTACGTGGCAGTCAACTGGGTTAGACGAAACCAGTAAGGCGGCAGTTTCTGTTCACACAACGGGAAACTATGCGCGCTACTCGAACCCATCGGTTCGCGATTTCGAACGCGCGATTGCCGAACTGGAAGGCGCTGAAGACGCTCTTGCGTTCGGTTCGGGAATGGGTGCAATTTCTTCGATCATTCTTGCGTTGTGCTCGACCGGCGATCACATTGTTGCCCAAAGCCAGTTGTACGGCGGAACGGTTGCATTCTTGAACGGTCCGTGCAAACGACTTGGTATTGATGTCACTTTCGTAGATGGCGCGAAGCCTGGCGCATTTGCAGCAGCGGTGAAGCCAGGCAGGACCATGTTGGTTCTTGCAGAGTCGCCATCGAACCCGCAGATGGGTGTTGTCGACTTCGCCGAACTTGCCAGCATTAAGGGCCCGTACACCGTTGTCGACTCCACGCTGGCAACTCCACTTGGACAGAGCCCGCTTGCTCATGGTGTTTCTCTTGTAATGCACTCTGCAACAAAGGGCATCGCTGGCCACAACGATGCAACGCTTGGTGTTGTTGCTGGCGAGAAAGATTTGATTGATGCCATTTGGACATATGCGGTTTTGCACGGTGCAACTGCATCGCCATATGACGCAGTAAATGGTTTACGTGGAATTCGCACGCTTGGTGTTCGTCTTGCTCACCAGTGCAATAGCGCGATGGAACTTGCAACACGTCTCACAACGCATAAAGCAATTTCAGCCGTGCACTACCCAGGGCTTTCCACTCACCCACAACACTCACTCGCCGCCAAGCAAATGCGTCAGTTCGGATCGTTACTGAGTTTCGAAGTTGTCGGCGGTAAAGATGCAGCGCGCAAAGTTGTAGACGGCTTGAAACTGGTTCGACCAGCGGTGTCACTTGGTGGACCAGAGACGCTCATCTGCCATCCAGCAAGCAGCACTCACGTTGGCGTTTTGCCAGAAGATCAGTTGACTGCCGGAATCACACAAGGGTTATTGCGCGTGTCTGTGGGACTGGAATCTGCAACCGATGTCATTGCGGACTTTCAACAAGTCCTTGCAAGCCTGTAAAGCGCATCTTGCGCTTTGAGTTTTAACAGCGCATTAAGCGCTGAACGATTTAACGCTCTTCTTTGAAGATGACGTGCTTGCGTACGACTGGGTCGTACTTCTTCAACTCAAGACGCTCGCGTGAGTTCACCTTGTTCTTACGGGTGACGTACACATAGCCAGTGTCGGCAGTGCTACGAAGCTTGATGATTGGACGCTTGTCTTTACTCTTTGCAGCCATGATTCGTTCTCAGACTTTCTGACCCGTTGCACGGATGTCGGCGACTACGCGCTCGATGCCGCGCTTGTCGATAGTACGAAGACCCTTCGCACTGATGTGCAAGGTGATCCAGCGCTTCTCTGAAGGCAACCAGAAACGCTTCTTCTGGGCGTTCACCTTCCACCAGCGCTTGCTCTTAATGTTTGAGTGGGAAACAGAGTGACCCGTTGAAGGGCGCTTCCCGAGGACGTCACAGCGATTTGGCATTGGACAAGTATAGACAGGGACTTAGCCCCGCTACACTGGCAAACCTATGAAGAAGGACACCCACCCGGAGTACAACTTTGTTGTCCTCGAAGACAGCTCAGCCGATTACCGCTTTTTGACCCGCAGCACCATGAAGGTGGATGCCACCAAGACCACGGTCTGGGAAGACGGCGAGACATACCCAGTGGTGCAGCTTGAAATTTCAAATGCAAGCCACCCTTTCTTCACCGGTCAGATGAAGATCATCGACTCCGCAGGTCGCGTTGAGCGCTTCAACAAGCGTTACGGCACCCGCAAAAAGGCAGTCGCCAAGAAAGAGCCAGCTCCTAAAAAGTAGGCCTTCTTTGCTGACTACTTCAGCGAATCAATAATTGATTGGATTCCCGCAACTGTTGTTCGTGGATTCACGATGCACAAACGCAAAACGGTTTCGCCGTTCCAACTGCTTGGAACGACAAATGCAAGCCCGCGTTCCAAAATTCTGTCGCTCCACTGCTGATATTGCTGCGCATTCCAACCAACTCGCTTAAACACAATTACTGACAGCTCGGGCTCAAGCACTAGCTCGACGTGCGATGCATTGCGAATGATGTCGGCAGATTCTCGCGTGACCTGCAAAGTAGCTTCCATTGCATCGCGATACGCATCAGTGCCGTGCATTGCCAGGCTGAACCACACGGGTAAGCCACGTGCGCGACGCGACAAGTGATGCGCCAGGTCGGCAGGGTTCATTGCTTCATCCGGCCGCTTGTCACCTTCTTGCTGCAACACATCGAGATACTCGGCGTGCTGCGTATGCGCTTGGCGTGCAATCTCTGGATTGCGATACAACAGCGCGCACGAGTCGTATGGGCCGAACAACCATTTGTGTGGGTCGACGATGAGGCTGTCGCACTGCTCGATACCCGCGAAGAGGTGACGAACACTTGGTGCACACAACGCTGCAGCGCCATACGCGCCGTCTACGTGAAACCAAGCATCAAGCCTGCGAGCCTGCTCGCCTATTCCCTGCAAGTCGTCCACTACACCCACATTCGTGGTGCCAGACGTTGCCACCACTGCACACACTCGCGACTTGTCGATGTCGCTTAGTGAATCGATGAGTTGTTTCATTGCTGCGCCAGAGGTTTTGCCACGCTCATCGACGGGAACTTTCTTCACATCGGCGTCCATCACCTTTGCTGCTTGCGCAACTGATGAGTGCGATCCGCCCGAGGCAATGATGAGTGGGCGCATTGCATCGCATGCACCATTGGCTTTATTGCGCCAGTTCCATCGCGCCGCAAGAAGTGCTGAAAGATTGCCCGCTGTTCCACCGGTTACGAATACGCCACCAGTTTCTGCTGGCATGCCAGCCAAGTCGGCTATCCAACGCAACGCCTGATTTTCGGCGTACACCGCACCAGCGCCTTCAAGCCATGAACCTGCGTACACATTCGACACCGAGACAACGAGGTCAAACAACAACGAACTTTCAGTAGGTGCTCCTGGCA
>Ga0208787_1000166_pt1 | contig 32418 bp, 20 predicted proteins | sample Wag4_2014_7_11_FD_187362 | JGI IMG/M metagenome (GOLD analysis project Ga0208787, IMG submission 187362) | Fresh water microbial communities from Ohio, USA - Utica-2 Time Series HT 2014_7_11 (SPAdes) (version 2) | ecosystem: Environmental > Aquatic > Freshwater > Water tank | place: USA: Ohio...
ACATGCCACTTATAAAGAGCATGAAACTAGGGAAATATTCTAAGAGTATTTCCCGTCTGGTGATAGGCTCTTCTAAAAATATCTGTATTTTTTCACTAAAATCTATAATTACCGAGATCATCAGAATAATGAGAAGGGTAAAAAGAAAAGTGGATAAAAATTTCTTGAAAATATATCGATCTAGCAGATTGAATGACATAAAACATTACTTTACTAAAGTCGAAAATCTAAGGATGGAATAAGGCTGTTTTTCCAGGTAGAGAATGTTCCTTTTTCAATCTGTACTCTTGCTTCGGCCATTAAAGATAAGTAAAAACTTAAATTGTGGAGGGTAGCAATTTGCATGGCGGTTATTTCATTGGCTTTAAATAAATGCCGTAAGTAGGCCTTGGTATAAATCTGACTTGTTTTAGCATTGCTGGTAGGGTCTATGGGGTCAAAATTATCTTTCCATTTTGCATTATTTATGTTTATCACCCCGTTCCATGTGTAAAGTAAACCATGCCGGGCATTCCTACTGGGTAAAACACAGTCAAACATGTCTATACCTAATGCAATACCTTCCAGCAGATTCACTGGCGTGCCCACACCCATTAAATACCTGGGTTTTTCAACAGGTAAGATTTCACAGACGCGGGCGGTAGTTTCATACATTTTTTCCGCCGGTTCGCCCACGGAAAGACCGCCTATAGCATTTCCCGCCCGGTCCAGATCTCTGATGGTTTCCGCAGACTCTTTTCTTAAGTCGGCATAAGTGGATCCTTGGACAATGGGGAATAAGGTTTGTTGATAGCCATATAAGCCCTCTGTTTCGTCAAAGCGGGTGCAACACCTTTTTAGCCATCTATGGGTTAAATCCATCGATTTTTTAGCATAATCGTAATCACAAGGATAAGGTGGGCATTCGTCAAATGCCATGATAATATCTGCCCCAATGATTCGCTGTATGTCCATCACTTTTTCTGGCGTAAACACGTGGGTACTGCCATCTATATGGGATTGGAAAATGACGCCTTCTTCCTTTATTTTTCGTTGAGAAGCTAAAGAATATACCTGATATCCACCACTATCGGTCAATAATGGGGCGTCCCAATGCATGAATTTATGCAATCCACCTGTCGCAGATAATATATCTGTTCCTGGTCTTAAATATAAGTGATAGGTATTTCCAAGTATAATTTTTGCTGCAATGGGATCTATTAATTCATGCTGATGAATGGCTTTCACACTGCCTAATGTCCCTACGGGCATAAAAATAGGCGTGGGAATATTTCCGTGTGCCGTCGATATCTGGCCCGTTCTGGCAGATGTTTGGTCATCTTTTTTTAAAATGGTAAATTCAAACAAGGGTCATATAATTATCTGGTTATATTTGATACCTATGGCTATCAAATTTTAATAAAACGCCAATTAAAAGGGTGAATCCTAATAACGATGAGCCTCCCTTACTCAATAATGGAAGGGGAATGCCTATGATTGGCATGATGCCCATGGTCATGCCAATATTTACAAAAAAATGGACAAAAATAATCCCTACCACACTGTAGGCATAGATTCTTGAAAAATTTGAGCGTTGACGTTCAGCAAGGATGACAATCCGATACATTAGAAGCATGAAAATCAAAATGGTAGCGGCGCTACCAATAAATCCATGCTCTTCCCCGATGGTACAGAAAATGAAATCTGTCGCCTGTTCAGGAACGTAATTTAATCGCGTAATTTCTCCATTTAAAAATCCTTTTCCCTCAACTCCTCCGGAACTAATGGCTAATTTAGATTGTAAGACATTGTATAAAGCGCCCCTTGGGTCACATTTTGATGGTTGCAACCAAACATTAATTCTTTCTTGTTGGTGGGGACGCAGTATATTGTTAAAGCCATAATTGGCTGTAAAGGCAATGCTTACCCCAATAGCTAAGACAATAACTACGAAGGATATAGTTTTAAAATTATTTTTTAAACCATAAGCTATAGCCAAAGCAACTGCAGCTAGTCCGTTAGCAATTAATGTGATGGTATAAAATTCTTCGCGCACCAGAATATAAGAACCAATAGCCCAGAATATAACGCCTACCCGCCAGTTTAAAGCATTTCCAATACCTCCGGTTAGAAAATAAAGGATGCAAACCAATAAGCCTATAGTGATAATTACCGGCGGAACTACTAAGCCCAATATGACTAAGGTAACCAGATATATTCCTGTTAAATAATAATTTACTGACAATCCTTCTCGATAAAGGACAAAAGTAAAGGACAGAAAAACTAAAGCTGAACCTGCGTCGGGCTGCATTAAAACCAATAAAATAGGCACGAAAAAGATGGCGAAGGCAATAATTTGGGTTCTTACATCTTTTAAATTCAGGTTAAAGGTTCCCAAAAAGGAGGAAACAGCCAGCGCCGTGCCAAATTTGGCCAATTCTGAGGGTTGTATCGAAAATCCCCCAAACGAATACCACGAGGTTGCTCCCTTGATTTCTGTGCCAAATATAAGTACTCCAACAAGCAGTAACAGGGTAAAGGCGTAAATGAAATAGGCAAAAGTTTGCCACGATTTCCAATCAATAAGGAATATAACCAAAAATAAAATCATGGCTATGCCTACCCATATCATCTGTTTACCAGCAATGCTGTTTAATAAACCCACTTTTTCAATCTCCCGCTGACTGACAGAAAAAACCATGAGGACACCCAACGCAATAAGGGATAAATAAAGCGAAAATATGACTAAATCGAAACTTCGCTGATCTCCACGGCTTCTTAACATATTTGCAATGACATTGGGTGATTAAAACTTTGTCGCTAATACCATATCCAGGGTAAGCTTATTATCTATTATTTCCATGGCGCCCGGATATGTTTTCCTGAAGAAATATTTCGTCAACACAGCTTCTTTTTTATCAAAAAAGGCACCTACTCTTAAATGGTAATAGGGCCTGTTGTGTATAACTTGAAGAGGAATATCCGGATAGCTTTGTTGAAATTTAATTTTAGTATTTTCTAAAGCAAGCCGATCGGTGGTCGCTATAATCTGAATTCTCCAACCATTTATATAGTCAGATTGCTTATTTGAAAGGGCATAACTTTTTATCAGGGCAGAAACCTCTTCGCTCTCTATGATTACCTGACCTTGTAAACTAAAACTGCCCAGGGTCGAATAAAGAAGGACGAACAAAAATATATATCTTAATTTCATGTCCAGTTTTTTGCAAATTTACGAAATGTTTTATTAACAGGGTTGACTTAAAAGTAGCTCAGCTAAATAAGGTGGCTTCCGTCTCTCCAAACGACCATTTGAATGTTTTTCTATGATGTTCCGTTAAACCATTCTCGTGGATAGCCTTTCTGTGATGTAAGGTAGGATACCCCATGTTTTTTTTCCAGTCATATAATGGAAAAGTGGCATGAAGTGAAGTCATATACTCGTCTCTATAGGTTTTTGCCAGAATAGATGCCGCAGCAATGGCCGCATATTTTCCATCGCCTCCTACGTGACAGGAATGTGGGATATTAGGATAATTTTTGAATCTGTTACCATCAATATGTAGGTGAGTGGGTAAATACTTCAATTGATTAATGGCACGGTGCATTGCTAAAAATGAGGCGTTTAATATGTTAATCTGATCAATTTCTTCGGCCGACACTATGCCAATTGCCCAGGAAATAGCCTCCCGCTCAATAAAAGAACGGCACTTTTCTCTTTGTTTCGAAGACAATTTTTTTGAATCATCAAGATGGGGAATAACGGTATCCGAAGATAGAATGACGGCTGCCGCAAAAACAGGTCCAGCTAAACAACCTCTTCCCGCCTCGTCACACCCTGCCTCATGTTCGTTGGTGTAAAGCAAATGATGATTGGACATGGTGGAATCATTTAAGGGCTAAAGCGGACAGTTTGTCAAAAATCTCATCTAACTCTTCAAAAGATTTTAAGCCAGTTTTTTCCTCCAATCCGCCCGATAAGCAATATCCAAAGGGTTTAAAAAGTTGGATGTATTCTCCGACCTGCTGGGCATCGCCGTTGCAATAAATGAAAATAGGGTACGACTGGCACAAGGTAACTAAGGCATCTTTCCAAAGGACAGATAAGGGTTCAGTTATATGTGAAAAATTTAATATATAATAGTTAATCTTTCCAGCGTGTTGTTCAAGGAATGTAAACAAGTCAGGGTCCGGGAGATTACTGTCAATCCTCATTTCTGCGAATAGCGTGTAAGAATCTGGTATAATAGACAGCTCGTTGTAGTCAAATAGGGGGCCGAGCTGTATAGCATCCAGTCCTGCATTTTCTGTAATGGCTAAAATCTCAGTAGCTGAGGCATAATTAAATTCTCCAACGAAGGTAGGTCCGCTTATCCATTCCCGGATAGCTTTTACAAATGGAGGACTAGATGCATTTTCTGACAATGGATCTAGATTGAAACCCATCCAGGCGACCTCCATGGAGGCAAAATATCTGGCATCTGTCAGGTGGGACAGCGCATTTGCTTTTACGGAAATCATCACAAAAAATCTGATTTTTTTAATTCCAATGCCAGGTTGTTCAAAGCATTTTTTGAAAGAGGCACCAGGGGTAATCGAACATCTCTGGAACAAAGTCCAAGTAATTCCATGGCACCTTTTATACCTACTGGATTTCCTTCGACGTAAAGCCAGTCGTGAATATCGAGCATTTTATTACTTAACGCGTTGGCGTCATGGAATAAACGGTTATTGGCAAAATCTACCATTTGTGAAAACGTATCGGGTAAGGCATTGGCAATGACACTAATAGCACCGACGGCACCACAAGCCATTAAGGGCACGGTTAAGGCATCGTCACCAGAGATAACATTAAAATGATCGGGCTTGTGTTTAAGTATTTGCATCACCTGGGCCATATTTCCGGACGCTTCTTTGACGGCAATAAATTTTTCAGAATCTCTGGCCAGTCGCAAAATGGTATCAGCCGACATATTTGAGCCAGTTCTTCCTGGAACGTTATATAAGATAATGGGGAGCGGGCAAACTTCCTGAACCGCCATATAATGCTGATAAATACCTTCTTGTGGAGGTTTGTTATACGCGGGACTACTGGACATAATGGCATCATACCCTTCCAGAGAGTAGCTTTGAACCCTTTGTTTTAAGAGCGCCGTCCAGTTACTTCCAAAAAGTCCGGCAACAAGGGGCACTCTGCCCTTTACAATATCTTTGGTAAAGGTAAGAACTTCCCGACATTCCTGGCTGGAAAGGGTAATGGCCTCGCCAGTGGTACCAAGGGAAACCAGATAATTTACGCCACCTTTTAGGGTATGTTCAATAATATTTTCCAGGGCATCAAAGTCGATGGCCTCATTTTTAAATGGCGTGATTAAGGCAACGCCAGTGCCATTAAAGGAGGGTTGATTCATTCCTGACTTGTATTTTACCTAATAAATTTTCCATTTGTTTAAAAAATGTCTGGGGTGTGGTATCAGCTGGAACATCGAGCATAAGGTCATAGCAACTGGTGTTATCCGTTGCTGGACCTATACGAAGACCGGCAGGTGTCAGGGCAGTTATGTATTCTAGCAGTTCGTTTCTTTGAGCAGAAACGTGTATTACTACATCGACAGGTTGGTTAAACCATTCATCGATGAGTGTTCCGATGGGCCTTCCGACCCAATCTATATTTTTTTTGTTCAGACAAGGAAACGAGGTGTCTAAAAGATCTTTAGATGCGGCGTTTAAACCTAAAAGGAATGTTTTTTTGCCTTTTTTTTGTAATGATTCAGCATATTTTTCAACACCTGAAATAACTTCAGGGTCTTCTGCATTAAAAAGGAAAGCAATAGATTTGGCCGTCGCAAAGGACAAAGATTTGGAGCTAACCTGTTTTGAACGGGAAACCAGCCCTTTATTCAGACTTTTATTAAAGTGGAAATTCTTGAAATTTTGCCAAATCTTCATAGGGATAGTTTATTTTTTCTTAGGCGATTTGTTTGAAGCAGCCGTTTCAATAGGCTCCGGAACGTCAAAAACTTCGTCATAAACGCCCATTTTGCTGTATTTTTCTATTCTCTCTAAAATTCTTACATCGGGATCTTTAGGTTGAATTTCTGCTAATGTTTCAATTATTTTGGCTTTCAGAAGTTCTGCCATTTCATCGGGATTAGAATGCGCGCCACCTATGGGTTCTTTGATAATGCCATCTATCAAACCCGCGGAAAACATATTGTCTGCTGTTAATTTAAGAGCGTCTGCGGCGCGCTCCTTGTAATCCCAGCTTCTCCAAAGAATAGAGGAACATGATTCTGGTGAAATTACTGAATACCATGTATTTTCCAACATAAATACCCGGTCGCCCAAGCCAATACCTATGGCGCCACCGGAAGCCCCTTCGCCAATGATGACACAGATAATAGGTACGCGAAGTTGTGCCATTTCGAAAAGATTCCTTGCAATGGCCTCCGCCTGACCTCTTTCTTCAGCTTCAATGCCTGGAAAAGCACCCGGGGTGTCAATTAAAGTAATAACGGGAAAATTAAATCGCTCCGCCAGTTTCATTAATCTTAATGCTTTCCTGTAACCCTCCGGATTGGCCATCCCGAAGTTACGGTATTGACGCATTTTGGTATTAATGCCTTTTTGATGACCGATGATAACAACAGTTTGTCCATTTAAGGTAGCTAATCCACCCACAATGGCTTTGTCGTCTTGAAAATGTCGGTCACCGTGCAGTTCTATGAAGCGGTCACACATTTTATTGGTATAAAATAAAGTGTAAGGTCGCTCTGGATGCCTGGAAAGTTGTACCCTTTCCCAACCACTTAAGTTACTATATATTTCCTTCCGCTTCTCGGAAATCTTTTCCTCGAATACACTTATCTGAGAACTAACATCAATATCGCCTGCTTCTCCAATTTCTTTTAGTTTTTCCAATTGCTCGTAGAGAGAGGCTAAAGGTTTTTCAAATTCTAAGAAAATCATAGGAGATGGATTTAGTAATGAACAAGAATTTTAGCGCACTAAGGCGGGACAAAATTAGTAAATCATGGTAACTACTTTCGTTTTAAGATTTTTTTTTTCTTTTTTTCTCATAATTATTGATAATTTCAATAAATGATTCTATTTTTGCCATCTCTTAATGCAAAGGCATTATGATATTGGTTTGGTAGTTCAGTTGGTTAGAATACATGCCTGTCACGCATGGGGTCGCGGGTTCGAGTCCCGTCCGGACCGCTACTGCTTCATTATGAGGCGGTAACGTTGAGTCGTTGGAAACTTAGGTTTCTTTAAGTCGGCTTCCAATATATAAAGCTGGGGTTTTGCTTTGAAAAGCCCAAATGGTTCGGTAGTTCAGTTGGTTAGAATACATGCCTGTCACGCATGGGGTCGCGGGTTCGAGTCCCGTCCGGACCGCCAACTTAAAAGGTCTCTGGTTAAAATCAGAGGCCTTTTTTTATTATTTCATCAATGAAGCTCCGCGTGTGGTCAGCCAAGAAAATAGGAATGTTCAATAGCCCGTCCGGGCTAAATGCCAGATTCTTTAGTGAAAATCGAATCCTTAGGCGTGGCGAGTACTCTTTTGCGTAAACGGTAAGACTCTTGCTTGTAACATTGTCGCTCGATTTTACCTCTATCGGAATAATCATATCTTTATACTGCAATAAAAAATCTACCTCTGCTTTTCCATCAGACGCCCAATAACTTATCAACCCGTCAAATTGAGCCGTCAAACTTTGTAAAATGTAATTTTCAGATAAGGCGCCTTTAAATTCAGTAAAAAGTCGATTTCCTTCTTTAAATATGACTGGATCAAGCCTGGTGTGAATGCGCAATAAACCAACATCAAGCATATAGATTTTAAATGCGGAAAGGTCGCTGTAAAACGATAGAGGAAAAGAGGGTTTTTTGCAAAGGGGAATCCGGTGTATCAATCCAGCTTGTTCCAACCACTCAATGGCCATCTCAAACTCCCGTGCCCTGGCACCCTGCCGGATGGTTTGGTAAATGAATTTTTTATTTTCCTTTGCCAGTTGAGCTGGAATAGCTTCCCAGACATATCTGATACGGAGTGCCTCTGTCTTTTCTGCATGTTTTGAAAAATCTAAAGCATAAGCACCCAGTATCTGGTTCATACTTTTCTCCACTTCGTAAATGTCCATGGTCTCCACCATGCGAAACGCTGGCTCAGGCATTCCCCCACAAATCATATAAGTTTTAAAATGATCAATAAATTCAACAAAAAAACCTGGTAATAATGCGTCTAAACTTTCGGTGGTCGTTTGAGCATAATGCCATAAAGACAGATTTTTAGACTTCAAATATTCAAAAAAAGTCAAGGGGTTTAATTGTAAAAATTCAACTTTCCCAACAGGAAATGATTTGTGGGAACCCAGACTAATACCTAACAATGACCCTGCTGCAATGATGGCATATTCTGGGGCGTTTTCACTAAAATATTTTAATGCATTCAAAGCTTCCTCACAGGCTTGTATCTCATCAAACACAATTAACATGGTGCTACTATCTATTTTTTTTCCATAAATCATGGATAAATTGTGCAGTATGCGATCTACTTGTTTGGTATCCTTGAAAATTTGCCCTAATTCTGGTCTTTCTTCAAAATTGAAATAGGCTGTTTCAAGAAATTGAGTAGCTCCAAAATGTTTAATCAATGAGGTTTTACCCGTTTGTCTCGCTCCCTGAAGAATAAGGGGTTTTCTGTATTTCCCGATTTTCCATTGTAATAGTTCAGGATACAGTTTTCTTTCAAAGAACATATTTTAAGATTTTATCATAAGCTAAAGTTACCCCCTTTTTAACGCATTTCCAATAAATAGTTCCGATTATGTGTAAAAAAACACATAATCGGAACATAAGTTGGTGTTTTGTGGCCATCTCTTTTTAAAATGGACTTTTTAAGCTCGATATTTTGAAATGTATTTCAAAATGGTTAAATTAACCTTCGTATTGCATGTCCGTTTATCTAAAAACCTTTTACCCTTATGAAAAGACGCGTATTTTTACAACAAGCCAGTTTGGCCAGTGCCGCTGTTTTTGCCCAGCCATATCTCATTCCTTTTAAACCGTCTAAGTATAAAACCGTGCTCATTGGCAGTGGCTGGTGGGGATTAAATATTCTCAGAGAAGGGTTAAGAACGGGGCAAATAGAAGTAGTTGCCCTGTGTGATGTGGATGATAACCAATTGACTAAATGTAAAACTGAGGTAGATAAACTGACTAATGACCGGCCTAAAACCTATAACGATTTTAGAGAATGCATTCAAAAAGAGAAACCAGATATTGTTATAAACGCAACCCCCGATCATTGGCATGCCTTAATTGCTATCGAGGCAATGAAAAATGGTGCGCACGTTTTTCTTGAAAAACCTATTTCTCATACCGTAAAAGAGGGGACTGCCATAGAAAAAGCAGCCAGGGATAATCAGAGGGTCTGTATCGTCGATTTTCACAGACGCTATTCCCCACATAATGTGAGCGCTCAAGCGTTTTTGAAGTCAGGAAAGGCGGGTAAAATTTATAAGGTCAAAGCTTTTGTTCATTATAATCAGGGCCTAGGGAAAAAGGAAGAGGAAATGGCGCCGCCAAAAGGATTGGACTGGAATTTCTGGTGCGGTCCAGCGCCCATGGTTCAATATAATCCTGGTATTCATCCACGAGGTTTCAGACACTACATGCAATTTGCCAACGGTAATTTAGGTGATTGGGGTCCGCATTGGTTTGACCAGATTCTTTGGTGGACGGACGAGATTATGCCCAAAAAGATATATTCCGTTGAAAAATCTGACATCAGACTTTCATTAGCTAATGCACCTGAAGAACAAACAGTTGTTTATGAATTTGAATCTTTTATCCTTGAATGGGAACATACGCTGTTAAGTAATCACCCGGAAAGACAAGGGGAAAATGTAGGGGTATATTTTTATGGTTCTGAAGGAGTTTTTCATCTTGCCTGGCTTAAGGGATGGACCTTCTACCCCAATGATACTAAAAAGGAAATACTTAGAGAAGCAGCTCAATTAAATGACCCCGACCAACAAAATATAAGTTTGGTCTGGAAGGATTTCCTTGAATGCATTCCTACGGGAAAAAATCCGCATGCCGATATTTCACACGGAAGACATGCCACCAATATGGCGCTGTTGGGAAATCTTTCAGCAAAACTTGGTCGATCTATTGAGTGGAATCATGAAAAAGATCTCATCGTTAACGATAAGGAAGCCAATCGCGGGTTACTAAGAGAGTATCGGGGCCCCTGGAAATATCCGAGCTGATAAATATCTCTTTGTTTTATGCGTAAGTGCCTGAAAGTAAAGCTATTTTCAGGCACTTATTTTGTTTACATGGAATTCATCAAATAATAACAATGATAATTCACATTTAACAAATAAAAACTATTATCTTGTTTGATAAAATATTTTATAAATACCTAAAAACAATTGTATTTATGCAAGCAAAAAGTCACCCTAAAATGGCGGCTATACTGGTTGCCTGTTTGTTATCCCTGGGTTGGATGACGGCAGCAACGGGTCAAACCGTAAAGGGAAAGGTTACAGACGAGCGGGGAGAAGCCCTTATCGGTGTTAACATTATTGTTAAAGAAACGTCAAAAGGTACTACCACTGATCTGGACGGTATGTACAGTGTAGAAGTAGCGGGCGCAAGCAGCGTTTTGACGTTTACCTACCTTGGTTACGAATCGAAAGATGTGGTCGTTAATAACCAAACGGTTATTAATGTAACTTTATCTCCCGATTCAAAAGTACTCTCTGAAGTAGTCGTTATTGGTTACGGTACGCAGAGAAAATCGGATTTAACGGGTTCGGTAAGTTCGGTTAAGGAAAATGACCTTCTTGAGCGTCCCAGCCCTTCTTTGAACCAGGCACTTGCCGGTAGAATGGCGGGTGTACAGGTAAACAACAACTCTGGTCGTCCAGGTGGTCGTACTACTGTGCGTGTTCGTGGTTTTAGCTCCATTAACTCTTCCAATAACCCATTATATGTGGTGGACGGAGTTATGTTGCCTCAAAACACACAGAATCAGTTCTCAAACGCGATTGACTATATCAATCCAAATGATATAGTATCTGTTGAAGTACTGAAAGATGCTTCTTCTACTGCTATTTATGGTGCCAGAGGTGCTAACGGTGTAATCCTCATTACCACAAGAAAAGGTAAAGCAGGTGAGGGTACTGTTACTTACAATGTGGACATGAGTGTGAACACTACAGGTCCTAACAAACCAGACGTATTAAATTCAGCAGAGTATATTGCTGTGGAAGATTTGGCCTGGAGAAATATGGAGAAATATGATCCAAATGGCTGGAAAGCAGGCAGATGGGCTTATTTAAATCCAAAACTTCGTCGCACCGATCCTCGCGTATGGAATGCTGATGGAAGTCCTAAGTTCGATACCGATTGGTTTGAAGAAGCAACACAGTCAAGCTTGTCTCAAAATCACAATTTAGGTTTCAATGGTGGTAATGAGCGCACGCAATATGCTTTCTCTATGGGCTATCGCGATGATCAGGGCTTAATCAAGACTACTTTTATGAAGCGTTACTCTGGTCGTTTTACTATCGATGATCAGATTAAACCTTGGTTGAAAGTGGGTGGAACGCTTTCTTATAATAGCCAGTCTGAAAGACTTTCAGATGTAAATGACGCGGTTTCTCGTCAGATTGTAGAAGATTTCCCTTTCCTTCCTGTAAAGTATGAGGACGGTACTTATGCAAACAACAGAGATTTCCCTTTTGCTGAAGGTACTTTTAGCTCTGTTCACCGTTTAATGGGTCGTCAGTTTATATTGAATACCCAAACTACCTTAGGTAGTTTCTATGCCAATATCAAATTGGCTGATGGTCTTGAGTTTAGATCTGTTGCGGGTGTTAATATTCAAACACAAGAAAACAATACTTCTCAAACGAGAACTTTAGCTATTGCGAACAGGGGAGAAGCATCTGTTTCTAATAGAAAGGAAACTTTCTGGTCGTTGGAAAATTACCTGACTTACAATAAGTCAATCAATAAGATTCACAATATCAATGCATTGTTAGGGGTTTCCTGGCAGCAGACCGATATTTTTGGTATCTCTGCTAACGCAAGAACTTTTGCTACAGATTACTTCGGATTTAATAATTTAGGTGCAGCAGGTATTATTGGCGGTGCAGGTTCTGATGGCGCTCGGTTTTCGTTCAATTCTTATTTTGGAAGGGTTAACTATAGCTTGAAAAACAAATATTTAGTTACGGTTACGGGCAGAAGTGACGGATCGTCTAAATTTGGTGCGAATGAGAAATTTGCCTTCTTCCCTTCAGGTGCCTTAGCCTGGAGAGTTTCTGAAGAAGATTTCTTAAAAGGAAATTCTGTTATCTCCAATTTAAAAGTTAGAACCAGTTATGGTCTGACAGGTAACTCTGAAATTCCTGCTTACTCTTCTCTTTCATTATTGTCTTCCAACTACGCAACTATCATTGGTGATGCGCGTGTTTCAGGAACAGGTATTGCTCGTTTGGCAAATCCAAACCTACAATGGGAAAAGACGGCTCAAACAGACATAGGTGTTGAACTTGGTTTGTTTAATAATCGCTTAAACGTTGAACTTGATTACTACTATCGTTTAACTACCGATATGCTACTTGATGCTCCAGTGCCTTCAACCAGTGGTTATACAACCATTCGTCGTAACGTAGGTTCTATGGAAAATCAAGGAATAGAATTTACTTTGAATGCTACGATTGTTGATAAAGAGAAATTCCAATGGACTTCTTTCTTTAATGTTTCTGCAAATAGGAACAAAGTATTGACTTTAGCAACGCCTTCTGATATATTCAACGTAGGTGGACCGAACTTCACTAACCCAACAAATATTATCCGTATTGGCGAACCTGTTGGTTCTTTCTGGGGCTTAACTCGTTTAGGTATCTGGAGTGAAGCTGAAAGAGCTCAAGCGGCTAAATTTACGTCTTACCGTAACGGTTTGACTATCTTACCAGGGGATATTAAGTATCAGGACGTGAACGGTGATTTCGCTATTACCGATGCTGACCGTAGTATCATTGGAAACGGTAATCCTGACTTCTGGGGAACTTTATCAAATACCTTTAAATTTGGTAATTTTGACTTGACCTTAGATTTACAGTATAGCTATGGTAACGACGTTATGTTGATGAACCTTCACCCAAGTGAAGACCGTCAGGCATTGGCTAATAGCTACAGTTCTGTGTTAAATGCATGGACGCCTACGAACCAAAATACGATGATTGCAGAAGTTCGTGATACCAGAGCTGGATATGTTACTAACGTGGATAGCTGGTGGATTAAGGACGGTTCTTTCCTAAGAGGCAGAAACTTGTTGGTTGGCTATAGCTTCCCTGCAGAAACTTTAAGCAAATTGCGTTTGAGCAGATTACGTTTATATGCTTCAGCTCAGAACTTCTTCCTTATCGTATCCGATAAAATTATTGGTGATCCCGAAGTTACGCCTACCAATCAAGGTGGTGGAAACAGTGCCTTTTCTCAAGGTATGATCTGGCACAATTATCCGAAACCAACCATATTGTTAATTGGTGCTCAAGTTGCATTCTAATTTGGATATCTTAAAATTTTTGAAAGTCATGAAATTAAAAAATATATCAAGTGCAGCTAAACGGTATTGGGTACTTTTGTTTGTCGTTGTACAAATGGGATGTACTGAGTTTTTAACCGAAGTAGCTCCTTCAAACCTTACACCAGAAAGTTTCTATACCATCCCGGATCACGCGGAGGCAGCTATCGCTTCTGTTTATGCTGATCTTCGATTTATGGGTAACGGTGCCGGTATCTTCTCTACAAACTGGCAGTTATTAGAGGCGATGACAGGTACTTCTACCACAGAAACAGCTCAAAATTCCGATTTGAACAACCTTTATGGTCTGGTTCATGACGGATTTACTGTACATATTCGTAACTACTACGTTGGCTTGTACAGAGTTATCGCTCAGGCAAACCAGGTAATCGAAAAAGTACCTGCTATTACACCAATGGATGCGGCGCAGAAAAAACGTATTTTAGGTGAGGCTCAATTCCTTCGTGCCTCTGCTTACTTTACTGCAGTGCGTTTATGGGGCGATATTCCTTTGATTTCTAAGCCTCAAACGGCTTCCTCTGAAGATTTTTATCCTTCTCGTGCTTCGGTTGAAAGTGTGTATAAATTAATCGTAGATGATTTAGTATCTGCTGAAGCTGCTGGATTGCCTTGGATGGACGCTTCCGGAAGAGTTAACTCTGCCGCAATAAAAGCGCAATTAGCCAGAGTTTATCTTACTATGGCTGGATTCCCTTTGAGAAAAGGGGCTTCTCACTATAAATTAGCTGCTGATAAAGCGTTTGAGGTGATTACTTACGCAAATAGTAATCCAAATGTGATTAATCTGTTCACAAACTATTATGATATTCACAGAGAAAGTACTGAAAACAGGATAGAGAACTTGTTCATGTTGCAGTATAATAATGTTGTTGCAAGTAACCCTATGGGTAACTTCTTCCCTAACTTCAAACCAGTTACTTTCAACGGTCCTGGTGGAACAGGTAGTTCTGTGCCAACTTTAGCTTTTTATAAGTCTTACGAAGAAGGTGACTTAAGAGCTAAAAATCAGGATGGTTATTTCTACACCAGCTATTTCACTAACGGAAATGGTGCTCCTTTCGAATTGGGTGCTCCTTATGTGTTTAAACATTTTAACCAGACATCAAACGGTTCTTTCGGTGTTGCTGGAACAAGAAATGATAACTTGAATGTTAAACAAATCCGTTATGCTGAAGTATTACTTACTTATGCAGAAGCACAAAACGAGGTAGGTGGACCAACTCAAGCTGCTTATGATGCATTAAAACGTATTCGTGACAGGGCTCAATTAACTACCCCCGCTTTAGGTACTTTTAATGCAAATTCTTTCAGAGAATTGGTTTGGAAAGAACGTTGGCATGAGCTTTGTTATGAGCAAATTACCTGGTTTGATATGGTTCGCTTGCGTAAAGCATTCAACGAAAACACTAAAGGTTTCGATGAGTTCGTAGGCCATACTAACTTAAGCTCTAACCAAAAGTTACAGCAAAAACACCTTCTTTTGCCTCTTCCAATTCCGGAAATGCAGAATAACCCAAATCTTAAGCCGCAAAATCCTGGTTATTAATTAACCGATTTTTGGTAAAATGATTTGATAGGCATTGCAGTTCTTAATGAGCTGCAATGCCTTTTTTCTTTTACACCTCAAAAAAGATTGTATTTTTGCATCATGCAGAAGAATCCTTACTTTATTATCGATTTTGACAGTACTTTCACCCGCGTGGAAGCCTTAGATGTCCTGGCTGAAATTGTCCTGGCGCATTCCTCAAAAAAGGATGCCGTCGTTCAAGCCATTCACGAAATTACCAACAGGGGTATGAATGGCGAACTCGATTTTCGCGAATCACTGACCCTCAGGCTGGACCTACTGAAGGCCAATAAAGATGATATTCATCATCTGGCGGAAAGATTGAAAGCGCAGATCTCTCCTTCTTTTGAAAGGAACCAAAAACATCTGTCAGCCCTTAAAGATACCGTTTATGTGGTGTCCAATGGTTTTAAGGAGTTTATTGTCCCCGTTATTGAAGCTTATGGCCTCTTACCTGAAAAGGTATATGCCAATACTTTCGTTTATGATGCCGAAGGGAATATCATAGGATTTGATACGGAAAATCCACTCTCGCGAAATGGGGGAAAATCATTGGTTATTAAAGATCTACATCTGAATGGTGACGTTTATGTCATCGGGGATGGGGCCAATGATCTTGAAATATGGAAGGCTGGTTATGCCAATAAATTTTATCTCTTTACTGAAAATGTGGAGCGCGAAAAGGTGAAGAAAGAGGCAGACCATTTTGCCTCTACCGTCGATGAAATTTTGTACGAGTTGAATCTCGCCAGAAGCCTCTCTTACCCAAAAACAAGAATTAAGGTTCTTTTACTAGAAGGTGTTAACAAAGAGGCTGCGCTCGCTTTCGAAAAGGAGGGTTATCAGGTGGAAATGATTGACAGACCTCTGGACGATCAGGAATTAGCAGGAAAATTAAAAACGGTGAACATCCTCGGGCTGACTTCCAGCCAAAAAATAACAAAGGATCTCTTGAAAAATACAAAACGTCTGATTAGTCTCGGCGTTTTTAGTTCCGATGCCTCAAAAATCGACATGGACGCTTGCTCCAGTCATGGCGTGGCCGTTTTTAACGCTCCTTTCAGTCATGTGCGCTCTGTGGGTGAGTTTACCCTGGGAAATATGCTGGCTTTAAGTAGAGGGAGGGCTGGGAAAATGGGTCATGAGATTAGAGGAAAAAAACTGGGTATCGTTGGATACGGTAAAATCGGTTCACAACTGGGCGTTTTAGCCGAAAATCTGGGCATGGAGGTTCTGTTTTTTGATATTGCTGACAAATCTCCCCTTGGAAATAGTAAAAAATGCAGCCAGCTGGATAGCCTGCTAATGCAGGTCGATGTTGTTTCTATTCATGTCAGTGAGCATCCAGAAAATAAACATTTCTTCGGGGAATCCTTTTTCAATATGCTGAAACCATCGGCGGCAGTGCTTTATTGTGGAAATATCGAAGCAGTTAAACTGGAAGCACTTTATCACCATCTGGTCGAAAATCCTGCTTTTAGTTGCGCCCTCGACCTGAATCCCGATAAACTTTCGCCAAATGCTTTATCCTGGTTAGAAAAAATCAAAGCCTTTGATGGCGTCCTGTTTTCTGACGGTATTTCTGCCAATACCCTGGAAGCAGAAATGGACAGAGCCCGGTTTATTCCAGAGAAAATAACAGAATACCTCAATTCTGGCAACACCATGGGCTCACTCAATTTTCCAAATCTGTTTGTGCCCGCTGTCAAAAATGCTCATCGACTGTTGCATATTCATAAAAATGTACCCAATGTGCTCGCAAGAATCAATCAGATTTTTGCCTCACATCATATCAATATCTTAGCGCAATCATTAAAAACAACCAACACGGTAGGTTATGTCGTCACCGATGTCGATACAGAATATCCTGATAATCTGCTCGCTGAAATGAAAGATATTGAAGAAACAATTTGGTTCAGAGTACTTTATTAAATCTTGCTTTATGAGAAAATTACTTTTACTGGGAGTTGTAACTTTAGGGTTCCTCTCCACTATTTCTGCCCAGGTTGCAGGTATTTCAACAGAACGTTTGACCAGATTAGATGATTTTGTGCTGTCAGAAGTAGCAAAGGGAAATATTCCCGGGGCTGTTACTTTAATCATAAAAGACGGTCAGTTGGTGCAACACAAAGCACTGGGTTTTAAGGATGCGGTAGCTAAATTACCTATGGAAAAGGACGATTTATTTTATATCCAGTCCATGACGAAGCCGATCATTACCGTCGCTTTTATGATGCTTTACGAAGAAGGAAAATTTTTACTGTCTGATCCTGTTTCTAAATATATTCCAGAATTTAAAAAGGTTAGGGTCATAAAAAACCGAGAAGATGGAATTAAAGGGGAAACGGACTCTCTACAATCGGAAATGACTATTTCCCAATTGCTTAGCCATACTTCCGGTCTTACCCACGGACTTGGTTCTGACAAGTTTGAAAAGGAATTTATGGCTAATTATTTTTTTCAGTTATACCCTAATATTCAAGGCAGAGTATCAAAAATAACATCTTTCCCACTTTATGGTCAACCGGGTAAACAATGGCGATACAGCGCTGGGCCAGATATACTCTCCGCATTGATTGAAAAGTTTTCGGGCCTTTCTACCGATGAATTTTTAAAAACGCGCGTTTTCAAGCCACTGAATATGAATCAGACGTTTTATAATGTGCCAGACGCAGACCTGAATAAAATAGTAAAAGTTCATACGAAAGGAGAAAAAATTTCCCTTGCCGCCAATCAGCCACCTAAACAAGGAGTTAAACTTTGGAGTGGTGTTAACGCACTTTATTCGTCAGCAAAAGATTATGGTAATTTTTGCCAAATGCTGCTAAACGGTGGTTCCTTTAATGGTAAACAATTGCTAAGCAGAAAAACCATTGAGTTGATGACAGCGAATCATGCTGCTGATATGTTTATCAGACCTGGAGAGGGATTTGGTTACGGTTTTGCCGTAGTAACAGACCTAGCCGCAACAAGATTCCCTGGTTCCGAAGGATTATTTTATTGGGAAGGAGCCTACAACACTCATTTCTTTATTGATCCCAAAGAAAAGCTAATCGCCATTCTCATGACACAAGAAGCTAATTTTTCTTGGGAATATCATGGTCGTTTGCGTCAACTGGTTTATCAGGCTTTTATAGATTAGGCTTTTTTTAGCCTCTTTTTTTTACGGTTAATAATTTTATAGCTACGCTAAATAAAAATTGTGGCTTTACATTCTGCGCGGATATAAATTTACAAAATTATATATCTATATTTATTAGAATTATTTAAGTAATCATTTAAGTTATAAATCTAATATATGTTGTCAGCCATTATTATAGAAGATGAAAAGCTAGCGCGGGAGGTTTTGATTTCATTATTAGAACAGTTTTTTGGTAATAAAATCAATATTTTGGGTGAAGCATCCAATGTAAAACAGGGTGTTTCTCTCATCCAAAAGTATCAACCGCAGCTGGTTTTCTTAGACATTCAGCTGCGGGGATTAACAGGTTTCGATCTTTTCAACCATTTTGAGGAACCAAGATCTTTTGAAGTGGTTTTTACCACCGCCCACAAAGAACATGCTATAAAGGCGATACGTAGCGGTGCCTTCGATTATATTCTGAAGCCTATTGCCATAGATGACCTTTCAGATATGTTGAAAAGACTGGAAGTTCACCTGAATACAAAAATCATGGAAACTGCTAAGGCAATGCCTGCGAAAGAAGATGAGAATTCAACAAAACAAAACAGTAAATTAGTTATTCCTACGGCCAATGGGTATTCTTTAGAAAACAAGGAACTTATCATTTATTGTGAAGGAATGGGGAATTATACCAAAATTTATCTGACTACAGGTAAAGAAATGATAATGTCTAAAACATTGAAATCCATAGAATTATCATTAGGTGATAATTTTTGTAGAATTCATAAATCTTATTTGGTTAATAATAATCATATCTTGAGATATTCAAGAAGTAATGGGTATAAAATTACCTTGACAAATGACACCGTGTTGGATGTATCCTATAGAAATAACGAAAAGGTTTTGCAAATACTTAAAAAAATAAGCCATTGAAATGGGTAAATATCTGATTATATTAAGTCTTTTCATCAATACTTCTCTTTGGTCGCAACGCCCTCCTTTCAAAGAATTTAATGTTGATAATGGTTTACCCAGCAATATGGTACGATGTGTATTTAAAGATTCGAAAGGATTAATCTGGATTGGCACACAAAGTGGATTGGTTCGCTATGATGGAAAAAACTTTTTTGTATTCGATGAATCTACAGGATTGGTGGCAAATGAAGTGTGGAGTATCACAGAAGACGGCTTTGGTAATTTATGGCTTGGCACCTATGGCGAAGGGGTAGTAAAATATAATGGCAAATCCTTTACTAATTATAATACCTCCAATGGCCTTGTCAGTAATAAGATACGAAAGGTGTATTATTCTAAAAAAATGAACCGCGTTTTTATAGGGACAGTAAATGGTTTAAGTATTTATAATGGTTTTTCTTTTCAAAATATCGGCATGGTTCCTAACAAGTTTGGAACCACGGTGATGGACATAATAGAGTGGAATGATTCCATTTATGTGACAAGTTATTTTTCTAAAATGGAGGTTTTAACCACCAAAAATAATAAGCCCTATCGATTGGAAAATAGATTGTCTTTTGTAAGTAAGGGCAGATTTATTTCGTCCATTCATAATCAAAATGAGTTCGTCGTTTCTACCAGTTTGGATGGCTTGCAAGTTTTTAATAACCATCTGGAAAGATTAGATTCCATCAAAGCGCCATTGATCTGGACCATGGAAAAGGGCGAAGGAAATGATGTTTATATGGCTAGCTGGAATATTTCAGATGCGAAAGGAGGCTTGTATAAATATGATGGTAAGTTTTTGACAGATTTAACACAAGAATGGAAATTACCATCCACTATTGGTTGGTCTGTATTTTATGATAGAGTAGAAAAGCAATTATGGTTAAGCACCCTCGATAAGGGCCTTGTTGTAATAAATTTAAATAAGGAAATAGACATTTTCCCAAATCCTTCAGCGAGTGAAAAACCAATCATCTACAACACTGTATTTAAAGATCAATACGGGCGTATGTGGTTAGGAGCCCAGGATAATATATATGTTTACGACAATAATAAACTGATTAAACATTATAAGGCAGAGGAACTAAAAAAGGAATTATTAGATTTTTCTAAACGTCACCCTGAGAATACTTACAGTTGGTTACTTGAACCTGATAGAAATGTTTTTGATAAAAATAAAGCTGAATTTATTGCAACTAAGGGTTTTCGTGTAAACCAGTTTATAAACGGAAATGATGGTAAATTATGGGTCTCGGCTACCTTAGGTATTTTTAGGCTGTCAAAAGATTTCGAAATTGATTTTTTTGATTTTGAAGAAGGAGGTCATGTTTTAAAAACAACGAATAATACCTTAATATACAGTGTTACCTACAGTAGCTTGTATTTGTTTCCTGACATTCCCCGGCCTGATAAACATACCTTATATACTTTCTTCAAATCGGACACTCCCCGTAACTTAACCAGGATGATTCAAAATGGGAAGGATATCTGGTTTTCTTCCTTCACTGAAGGCTTGTTTCACTGGCAGGAAGTGGGCGATCAGCTGATTAAAAAGCAAATGCATTTTATAGGGGAGAATTTCTCCGACATGGATATAAGTAAGGACCAAAAGCTTATTTTGAATGAGAAGGATAGCAGAATCTGGATAGTAAGTAAACATGGTGATGATAGCCTGGTGGTAGAGAAAAAATTGATTCCAAATATTGACTTTAATGGAACATCTATCTTGTTCCACAAGTGTTTTCGCGATTATTTAATTATTGGGACAAATAAGGGAATTAATATTTTAAAAAATGATAAGGTTATTTATTTTTTAAATTATGAGGAAGGATTGCCGTCATTGCAGTTCAAGGATGCTTTTATCGACGAAAAAAATCTACTTTGGGTTTTATCAGACAGCTATCTGTTTTCTTTAAATTTAAATTCAATTTTAAATCATAAGATGGTTAAAGATGAAAAGATACAGATTAAAAGCATTGAATATTTAAAAACGAATACGGTCAGGCAGGGGAATGATTTGTTGAACCTGAAGGAACAATCCTACATTACAGTTCCTTATGATTTGGCCGCATTGGAAATCAAGTTTTATGCCCATGACATTTATAAGGGTGGAAAGGCATTGTATCGGTATTTGGTAAATGGAAGAGATAATGGCTGGTCCAGTTTTGAACCGGAAGGTATCCTTCAGGTCATTGCCTGGGCTCCTGGTAAATATCAAATTTCATTGCAGGGTAAGAATCTATCGACCGGTAAATTCTATACTTCCACCCAATTGAATCTTGAGATATTACCTCCATTTTGGGCCAGCTTATGGTTCAGACTTTTAATGTTGCTGCTTCTTATTGGAGGTGTCTTTTTATTTGCCAGAAATAGGATAAAAAGGATCAGAGCGGAAGAACAGGAAAAAAATGAACTGCAGCAAAAGATTTTGGAAACAAAAATGGAAGCGTTGCGGTCGCAGATGAATCCACATTTTACTTTTAATGCACTCAATTCCATTCAATATTATTTCTTGAAAAATAACGTGCAGGAAGGATTACATTTCCTTACCAGTTTTTCAAAATTAATACGTCAGACGGTTGAAAATGCCTCGAAGGAAAGTATATTGCTGGAAGAGGAACTCGATTATATCAAACAATATATGGCCATCCAGCAATTGCGGTTTCCGGAAATAAAGTTGTTATGGGAAATTAGTGACGCGGTAGATATCCATAAAACCTTTTTGCCGCCTATGATTTTACAACCATTCATAGAAAATATATTTGAGCATGCTTTTGGGGAAGGGAATGAGAAACAGCCGGTCATTGGGTTTAGGATTGACAAGACAGAACGGGGCTTGGAAATAAGGATTACGGACAACGGGATGGGATATGAATCGGGAAAGAAAGTGAGTGGACATGTATCGAGAGGCATTCAACTTATTGAAGAAAGGATTTCCCTATTGAACACCTCTTTGGGACGCGAGGCCTATTTTCTGGGCTTGACAGACCATTCAAAGCAGGGGAAAGGGAAAGGGACAGAAGTGCTGTTTGTTATGCCGGAAAGAGGAGAAGCTGGGTAGGGAGATATCAGATTTGGATTGTCTTCCAATGGGTTATATTTTTTGTTTTGCTTGAAAATTGAACACCTACAGCGATGATAGGTTTTCCAAGATGCCAGGCATATTGATAATATTTCTTTCTGCGTATTTGCTCGATGGCTTCTTCGGGACCTTTATCAAGTTTGTATTCCATTATATATACATGGGAATCGGTTTCGACCAGGCTGTCCACGCGACCATCAGAGGTACAAACCTCACTTTGTATGCGAATGCCCAAGTAAGTAAATAAGAGATGGATAGCAGCATGAAAAAATTTCTCAGGATATTTATCGTGCATATAAAAGGGTATATTCGCAAACACTCCCTGGAGTACTTCCATAGCCTCTTCCACCTTGTTTTCTAGAAAAGCATTTTGCAGGCGAGAGGCCAAATTACCGGAACGCTCTACTTTTATTTCCAAAAAACCTTCTATCAGGACTTCGAGCATAGCATCTCGTACCTCCTTATTGGGATATGCTAGTTGAAATAATCCTTCATTCGTTACATTTTGTATGGTTAGGTACCCTGTTTGAAAAAGGATAGCTTCAAGATTAAGACGCTCCAATTCGAAGGTTTCCAAGCCATTTGGATTGATTGCAGGCAAATTAAGGTCAAATATCCCCTCTTTTTTGAGCAAATGAATTAGAAATGAGGGAGTTCCTGTGGAGAACCAAAAGTTTTGGAATTTATTTCTACTGAAAAAATGATTAACAGAAACAGGATTATACACTTTTTCGGCATTTTCCTCAAACCGATATCCGTTATACCATTCCTTCATTTTGTCGAGCAGTTTGGTACGAGGCATATTCAAAAGGATACCTGCCGTTTCAATTTCCCTGATAAAATTTGTTTCCAATTCTTCCTGGGTATAACCGAGCATAGTGGCAAACGCTGGGTGCATGGAGAGATCATCCAGATTATTAAGTCCCGAGAAAATACCAGTTTTAGAAAACTTACTTACGCCGGTTAAGAAAACCAATTCAAGAAATGCATCGGTATCTTTTAGTACGGAATAAAATTCTCGCAATATTTCCCTGTTTTCTATTGCCTGAGCCATTTGGTTGCCCAGATAATGAATCATTGGGGCATCATATTCATCGACCAGAACAACTGTTTTTTGTCCACCAGCCGCTAAAGCAACAATGAGTTCACGAAATCGGGGAGCTAAACCCTCGGTACTAAGACTTATACCATGATATCTGGCTTGAAGGGAAATTTCCTGTAAAAGGGCGGGTAGCAGGCCGATACTTTGGAAGCCAATGGAAGTCAGTGAGAAATGCAATACGGGATGTTTTCGGTTCCAGTCCCATTTGTCCTCCATCCAAAGCCCTTTAAACAGTTCGCGGCTACCGTTATAAAGCTCATGCAATAAAGAGACCGTGATCGATTTCCCGAAGCGTCTGGGCCGGGACAGGAAATAGGTGCCTGGCTTGGAAACCACCTCAAGAATATAGGCTGTTTTATCCACATAGAGGAAATTATTTTCGATAATTTTTCGAAAATCCTGTAAGCCTATGGGAAGTTTATGCAGCATAAGAGCGTTTGAATTAATAATAAAGATATGGGAAAATTAGGTAAGGTGTCGGTAAAAAAAGTATCCTTAGGCATATAATTTTCAGGCTGTTTTTGATTTTCAGGAAAATTGCCTTACGGTAAATAAATAAAGAGGTACGGTAAATAAGTATTGGTGGGTAAACCGATGTTTTTCAATTAGTTTGTTGTCAAAAAAAATGCATATTAGGATTAAGTTAATATTCTTTTGTCTCATTATATCAATAGGTGTTAAAGCTCAAAGTGAATTTTTTTCTTTTAAAAATTCTGTTTGTGGCACATTTTATGCCAATGAAACCACTTCAAATGGCGAGAATAATTTTGAAAGATATTCTTGCTTAACTGGTAGCTTATTTACCTTCCTGGGCAAAGAAAAAATATTTAAGATATACTTGGAAACACCAAAGACCTTACAGATAAGTATGACGGTTTTTCCCCCATCTCGACCTGATTTGGATTTATTTTTGTTAAAACGAAATCCACTGACAGATTCTTATGATTGTTTGGCATATAGCATCACGGATAATAGTAGTAATTTTGATGAAGCAATTACCATTTCACTTGACCAAGGATTTTATTACGTTGTGGTTGATGCTCAATTTGCTAACGTAGAAGGACAATTTGAATTAGAAATTAGTTGCGGTGAACTAAATTGTTCAAATGCCATACCTTTGGTTTGTAATCAACCATATCAAGGTAATACCTCTAATGGTTTTAATAATGTAAGTATTTATAATTGTGCAAAATCGAATAAAGACGACGTTCCTCCGAAAAGACTTGAAACGTTTAACGCAGGACCTGAGGTTATTCACTCTTTTACACTTTCCTCTACTTCGAATGTTGAAATAAGTTTAAAAGGGTTGAATTCAAATACAGATTTGGAATTATTTATTTTAAGAGATTGTAACTCGAAATGCTTAATAGATCATAGTGTGAACCCAGCGGGGGTTGACGAGCTCATTGTTCTAAATAATTTAGATCCTGGACTTTATTATGTCGTTGTTGATGGCTTTAGAAATCATTTTGGACCCTACACATTACAGGTTAATGCGACAAATTGTTGTGTGCCACAGGTTATTACCAATAATCCTTCACAAAATTGTGCCACGTTTACATTAAATGGATCAATTCCTTCTAATTGTGGCTCATTAATAGTGGAGAAAGGTTTTTTATATGACAATAAGCCCAATACTAATATAAATTCAATTAAAATTTCAAAGGGTTCTGGAAACACTAGTTTTTCTCACTCATTTACAGGTGTTCCAAATGTAACATATTATTTTCGTGCTTATGCAATATTATCCACTGGGGAAATTGTTTATGGCGAAGAGAAATCTTTGATATTTCCTCCAAAAACAACACTAAATATCTCTGTTGGATCAATTACAAACAATATTGCTCCAGTAAGTGTCAATTCTATCGTTTCTGGAAATTTTATTAATGAAAGAGGAATTGTTTATGGAACAGCCAGAAATAGTTTAACAAACCAATTGAAAAATAGTCAAACGGGGACAGGATCTTTTAGTTTAAGTATTCCAAATCTAGTATGTAATCAAAATTACTTTGTAGCAGCGTATGTTAAAAATTGTGCAGGTACTTTTTATAGTGATACCATTTTAATTACCAATACAAATTGTTGTCTGTCAAGTACTGAAATTTTACAAGTGCCACTTTATAAAGATATTGTGGATAATAAATGTAAAAATCTGCAAGACTCATCTATCGGAATTTACTCAGCTCAGTACAACGGCCAATTAGTCTATTTCGCATTTCATTCCAATTATAATTATTTTGTAGTAACAGATTGTAAGGGTGAGGTTTTATATGATTGTGAGCAGGACTGTTATGGTTTGAGACAGAATTATCTTAAAACATTCAAAGATGTCAAGTTGATTTACTCTTGCCCTGGTGGTAAAAGTTCATGCTATAAACCAAATTGTAATTCAGCACCTTGCCTAGAGTCATCACAGCCTGTATGCGGTTGCGATGGAATTACTTATCAAAATTCTACAGAAGCGAAAGCTGCGTTTGTTTACTACACAAATGGTCCCTGTTCCACAAATTGTAACATTGATATATGTGATGAAAACAACTGGTTATTTAGCGTTTTTGACTCTTTGATAAAGTTAGGTAAAGTAGATATCAGTGTTTTTAGATCAATAGATTTTATCATAATTTCTTATAAAGAACCATTTACAAATTCAAATCAAATTACTGTCATTGAGACTATTTACAATTGTAGCGGAAAATTGATTAAAAAATGTAGTATAACTGATATCAAAGTAGAAGGTTTTATACTTGGAATACCTGTTTGGAATTGTGTGTATTTTAGCCCATACACTCAACAAGATTTTCCCTATGTTGTCGGTAAAAATATTGTTTTAGCGGAGAATATAAATTCATGGAAAGATTTCCCCTGCGATAGCTTGCGGTGCGAATCGGTCCGTTACGGAAACACGGCGAATGGAACAAATAACAACAAGCAGTATCTTTGTTCGTATAATCTTATGGGCGGAAAGGAAATTATTTATGAATTTGATAAAAAAGCAAATCAAAGTGCCGTCTTTCATTTAAGTGAAGTAATTAGAGATTTGGATTTATTCGTATTAAGTAAAAATGATCCGGATTTCTGTGTAAAACATAGTTCAAAAGATGGTCAAAGCTATGACAATATTTTTCTAGAGGCATCACTACCTGCAGGAACGTATTACGTAGTAGTTGATGGTTTTAATAATAATTCCAGTACTTATAAATTGACAGTACAATGTGATAAACCTGCAGGAAATTTAGAATGTAGCAAGGCGAAAAATATAAGTTGTAACCTTCCTGTAGTAGGTAATACATCTATTGATGGCTTTTCAACGAATCAGTTTTATGGTTCAGGTTCCTCAGTGTATTACGATGGTAAGGAAGTAATTTACAAATTCACTTCTACCTTTGATGGAACTATTGATCTTTTACTTGAAAATTTAGATACCGATTTAGATGTTTTTGTTCTGGATGATTGCGGTAATGTCCTTAATCCTTTAGAATTTTCCACAGAGGCAAATAAAGAAGAGGAGGCAATTTTATTACGTGTTCAAAAAGGTAAATCCTACTTTATTGTTATTGATAGTAGAGCTGATATGGAGGGGAAATTTACCCTAAATTTAATATGCATTCCTGATATTCCATGTAATAATCCTCCTTGTCCAATCCCACCGCCTTTTATTTGTCAGTCAAAAATTCAACTTTTTTGCAATGAACCTAAAATCGGAGATACCAGAAATAGTTTACATCAAAGTTTTCGACAATATGGTTGTGGTGGAATAGCAAAAGGAAAGGAGGTTCTTTATTTTTTTGAATTATCAAAGGCTCAAACAGTTGATATATATATTAGGAATATTTTGCCAGGAAATAATTTAAAGTTAATTGTTTTAGACTCTTGTAATCCTTACACCGCAAAATGTATGGCATCTGGAAATAAAAGTAACGAATCAAATGAGGCAATCAGGTTAAATCTTGCAAAAGGAATATACCACATATATGTTGATGGTTATCTTGAGAAGGATGCAAGTTCATTTGAAATAGAGATTGTATGTGAAGATATTAAATGTGAGAAAAATCCAATTTCAGTCAAATTTGATTCTACAAATATCAATTGTGACTACAATATAGAGGTTAAGCCAGAGGGAGGTGTTCCGCCCTATACCTATAAATGGTCAAACGGAATGACAACTGCTAAATTATCGGGCGTTCCTCCTGGCAAATATATCGTTACAGTTACCGATAAGAAGTTATGTAGCAAGGTAGATAGTGTATTGGTTAATAGTTCTTGCAAACCAGATTGCGGCACAACAATTAAAGGCAATACCTTCTTTGGGAAATCTAATTATTATAAATATGAATGTTCTGACCATAAAATGGATGGGAATGAAATAATTTATGAATTTGATAATCCGTCCACCCAAAATGTAGTCATTTCTCTTACCGATTTGGTTCAAGATCTGGATCTGTTTCTGATGGAATATGTGACGCCAATGAATCCTGATAGATGTGTCAAATCCAGTACAAGAACAGATGGAAGTTATGAAAGTATCTTCGTTGAAAATTTACCAAAAGGGAAGTATTACATTGTCGTAGAGGGCTATAATAAAAGGGCAAGCTCTTTTACCCTAAAAATCGATTGCCCAAAACCAAGAGGTTTTTTAGATTGCGCCAATGCACAAAATGTGGAATGTAACAATACCTATTCAGGGGATACCAAATTAGGGAAGGCAAATAATAATTTTTACGGATCAGATTCCCCCGTCTATTATAATGGTAAAGAACTGGTTTATAAGTTTGTAGCGCCTCAAGGTGCTGCAGAGGTGATTGCCTTTCTTGAAAACCTTACATCAGATGTTGATTTCTTCGTTGTGGACAATTGTGGAAATCCGGTTTCATCCTTCTCGGTATCCACGGAATCTAATCTTTCCGACGAAGCCATTTTGTTTTATCCTGTGGCAGGTAGAACTTACTATTTTGTTGTGGATAGCCCGGAAGGTCTAGAGGGAAGTTACAAGCTACGCCTGACATGCACAGGAACATGTAATGGTTGTCCACCTTCCCCACCATTTAATTGTAATAAAAAGACATTGTTATTATGCAATACACCGCTGGCTGATAATAATTTTAATGGAGAATCAAGGAATAATGCCTATTGCACAGGTGTCGCATTGGCTAAAGAAAAGTTATATTATTTTGAAATAAAAACGGCACAGGAGGTAGAAATCATTTTAAGTAAAATTAATCCTGGCAAAAGCTTGAATATCTATTTGCTGAATCAATGTGAGCCAAGTGGCAAATGCTTAGCGGTGGGTAATAAAAGTTCAGAATCAGATGACGTAATCATAAAAAACCTGGCTGCCGGTATTTATTATATTTGGGTAGATGGTTTTAAAGTGTCTGATGAAAGTACTTACACCATAGAGGTTAGATGCAAAGAAATTGATTGTTCCTTGGATCCTATTTCCTTAGCAGGGAATATTATCCCTGTTTCTTGTGGAATTAATGATCTTAAAGTTACCGTTGTAAAAGGTGGAATTCCTCCATTCACATATAAATGGTCAACTGGGGAAACTACGGATGTTTTGAAAAATACAAAAGCCGGAACCTACACAGTTACTGTTACGGACAGAAGATTTTGTAATCAGGAATTTTCATTTAATGTACCTGTTTTACCTCCGTTAGTGCTTTCTTCCAAAATAACGACTAGTAATTGTAAGTATGATATAGAAATTACCCTCTCAGGGGGAAAGGCGCCTTATAGATTTAGTTGGCAAGGAGGTAATTCTGGAAATTCCAGAAATGGTTTAGCGCCGGGTAGCTACTCCTTGACAGTTACTGATGCCGCAGGATGTCAAAAAGATACTGTTTTTAAATTAGTGCCACTTGAACTTAACATCACACAGAAGATAGATAATGCAGATTGTGGAAAGGCAAATGGAAGAATTGAGGTAGTAACAGTTAATAAAATTAAATCTGCTGTTTGGCAAGATAACACCACTAGCTCTTTGGTAAGAGAAAATCTGAAAGCTGGAAGATATACCTTAACGCTAACAGATGTCAATGGCTGTATAAAAACATTCGACTTCGAGGTTGGAGAAAAGGATAATTGTACTTGCACCATTTATTCCACCATAAACCCCAATGATCCAGATAATCAATTTTTTTATATTGAGTGTTGGACTAAAGATTGTCCAAACAAACCGAACTCTTGTTTGGAGGAGATAGAATTATACATTTATAATAGATGGGGTAATTTGGTACACAAAGATCCTAATTATAAAAACGATTGGGATGCACCAGGACTTCCAAACGGTGTCTATTATTACCAGTTCAAGCGCGCGTCGAGCAAGACATTTGAAAAAGGTTCCATTGTTGTAAAAAGAAGTAATTAATCATTATGAAAAAAAATTACCTACTCATATTCATTTTGCATTTATCTGGAATCTTTTCAGCTTTGGTTGGACAACAACTACCTGATTATGGATTTTTAAGGGAAAATATGATTTTGATAAACCCTTCTTTTTTTAATTACTCTTTTATTGAGGACAATTCTATGGTTCATAATCTATCCGTTTATCATAATAAACAATGGATCAATTTTGGAACGGCTCCTGTATTAACCAATATAAAATATGAGAAAATTTCAGTTCAAAAAGGGTCTTATCCAGTAAAACCTAGAACTAAATGGGGGATTGCGATCGAAAAGGATGATAGTGGAGATGGCCAATTGGTGTCATCAGGTGTCTCTTTCAATTATGGGTATCACCTAAATTTAAATGAAAGAACCACCATTTCTTCCGGTATCAATTTTAGGTTTGCACAGAATCAATTGGATATAGCTCCAGGTACAATTAGAAATCCTAACGGTCTTACTAATTATGTTCCATTAAGTCAAATGAATGGACTTTTCGATCTTGGTATTTTTATGAGAACCAAAATACTAAACAAGAACATTGATAGTTGGTATTTTGGATTGTCTGGGTCGCAGATTGCAAGTTTTGCCCTCAGTAAATCTATTCAAAATCAGCGGCCAATGTATCTGAATATGCAATTGGGCTGCCTGATAGGTGAAGATCTATCTGGCAATGGGTTAGCTAGCTATTGGGAACCAATGGTTATGATTAGGTATTTTCCACCTTTTGATGAAAATAAAATGGAAGGTTTCTATTATCCCTCTACCTCAGTAGATGGTTTTAAATTGCCATTTACAGCGGATCTTAGTATTAGATATACTTACAAAAACAAAATTTTCGGTGGAATAGGTACTGGCTGGACCGGTAGAATCAATCTTGAAGGAGGTTACCAATTTCAAATGATTAGCGGTATAAACAAAATTAAATACAGAGTGGGGATAATGGCAGGTCACTTCCCTGTTTATAGCTCTGCTAATATTTTCCGGCATCCTTCTCTTGAAATATTCTTGAATACAAGTATGGGTAAAAGATAATCGGGTATGTTGAATTCACAGGGTTTCTGCAATATTGGAAAGGATTTTTTTATTGGTTTGTTATTTCTTTTATTAGGTTTACTAACCCCTTCCTCTGTTTATGCGCAGCTTAACGCTAAATATTTTGGTGATATCTACAACGAGAATAATGTGAAAATTGAGTTGTTGTTGATTAAACCAAGAATCAATTGCGGCGTAGGCTCACGCGATTGGATTTATAAAATTCGTGCTTTTAATGTCGGTAATATTCCCGCCAGAACAAAGTTTCTGAACTGGAAACTTAAAACGTTGAATTGTGAAAATTATGTTATCGAAAGAATTTTTACCATCGATCTAAGTACCCTGATTAAAAATACTGCCGCTAATCAAGGGATGTCCGATTGGTCGTTCGAAGCCAAAGAAATTATAGATGGAATCGTCGATGCCAAATTAAGTGAGGTGGATCTTTCTGAAAAAGATAAAAATCTGGGGAAATTTAATAATCTGCCTCTTCCCGACTCTATCGTTGGTAATACCATTGTCGAAAAAGAACAATTTACAACGCTAAAGGCAATGGGCGAGTTAAATGACGATACCCGCTGGGTTTGGTATGAAAATGCTTGCGGTGATGGAAAACCAATTTTTAAGGGATTTATTTTCAGACCAAAAGTGGTAAAAAATATTACTTATTTTGTTCGTTCTGAAAATCAAAATGGTTTCTCAAAATGCGTGCCCGTCAATCTAAAGGTCTATGATAAAGAAATAAATCCTCAAAAAATATCTTCCGCCGACGGTAATTATTGGATTTGTCCTGATATTAAAAATCAATTCAAAACCCTGACGGTGACGGGGAAACTAGCCTCGGAAGATTTTAAATGGGTCTGGTATGAGAATAATCTGAATGATACGTCAAAAATTGTTGATGGTGTCAATTCCATTACCGTTACGCCAACCGCTACCACAACTTATTTTGTTAGAGCGGAAAGTTCCTTTTTAATAAGTGGAACCGTTGACTTTACGGTTAGTGTAAACAAATTGTCGGTCAGACCCGATGTTATAATTCCTTCTATCGCCGGTGAACTTTGCGCTGGTCAAAAAATTGAACTGGTGAAAAAGGGTGGCTCACTGGGTGATGGCGCTGAATGGGTTTGGATAAAAAATGTAGGCGTTAAAGGTTTTGAAGAGATTGGGAAAGGGGAAAAAATCACTATTCAACCCGATAGTACTTCTTTCGTCTTTGTTTATGCAAGAGGGTATTGTTCCTTTACCGAGGCTGCTGTATTACGTATTCCTGTATTGAAAACCAGTCGATTACCTGAAAAATCGGAGGTGTCGGTCGAAGTGAATAAAAAACAACAAAGAGTCACCTTAACCATAAACGGGGGTTCATTGAAAGAGGGTTTTCATTGGGAATGGTTCACTTTGGAACCCGAAGAAAGAGTTTTGTTCAAAGGTCCTAAGTATAATTTTGATTATAATCTGCTTAAAAAAGTCAATCTGAGATTTCAAGGCGGTTGCGATTTCTTGAATAAATATCTGACGTTTGAAAATTTTGATAATGAGTAAAGCA
>Ga0208787_1000167_pt1 | contig 32343 bp, 34 predicted proteins | sample Wag4_2014_7_11_FD_187362 | JGI IMG/M metagenome (GOLD analysis project Ga0208787, IMG submission 187362) | Fresh water microbial communities from Ohio, USA - Utica-2 Time Series HT 2014_7_11 (SPAdes) (version 2) | ecosystem: Environmental > Aquatic > Freshwater > Water tank | place: USA: Ohio...
AGTTGATGATATTTTTATTGACGAAGATTTTGGTAAGTTAGACCATAAACAATTTAAGAAAAAAATTGAGACAGGTGAAATCAGGATTAATTTGTTTATTAAGAAGGTAAGAAAGAAGATAAAAAGAGTTGATAAAAAACAAATCCCAATCATACCAATAACACACGAAATAGGTGATTTGTTAAAATATTTTTTTATAGAATGGGAGAATGTTACAAGTGAAGAAATAAATAGAAACTTTAAGAATATAATTGTACCTAATGAAGATGAAAGTTTATATACTTTATGGAACTTAATTGATTTTATTAAAGACAAGTATGTTAGATATGGGATTGAAGATGTTGTTTATTACTTTCCAAACTATCCATATTTCTTACCTCAAAAAATTAGTAATGTATCATTCAATAAAGAAATTAAACAAGTATTAAAAAAAATTGGGTTAATATATAATGTAAAGGTTGTAAATAAAACAAGTAAGAATAAGATTGAAGAGTTAGTTAGACCTAAATATGAATTAATAACTTCAAGAACAGGTAGGAGAACAAATATAACATCTTCATTATCAAAAGGGATAAATGATACATTTGTTATGAGGACACATGGGATAAAAAAATCTGAAACATTAAGGAGATATGAAAACATACCTGATAAAGAGATTATAGAACAATTAAGAGAGAAAAACCCAATCCCCGTAAAACCAAAAGGACAGAATAAAACGAAAAAGAAATAGTTTATTTCAATATAACTACTTTTTTTACTCACTTTACACTCTTTTCGTTAAGTACCACATATTTATTACTTGACGTGGGTTGAATAACCCAATAGGTCATCAATAATTATTAATCCATTTACTAATGAGAAAAGTTGGAAGACCCCCGTTATACCTATATGAAGAAGATAGGATAAACATAAGACGAGAACAGAACAGAACTAACCAAAGGAAATGTAGGTTAAAGAAAAAACTACATAATGAGTTAAAGAACATAACCCAACCAATTAACTACAACAAGAAATACCAAGAAGACATAGTACAATCCTTTATGAACTATGGGTTCAATACCTTATTTACAGGAACAATCAACCTTAACCATTTAGAACATGAAGAATTAGATTTAATGAATAAAGAGGTGGATAAGATGAACCAAGAACTACAAATTGAATTAAACCATTTCACAGGACGAAGGACAACCATACAATCATTAAAGGATTATACAGAACGATACATCCAATTCCTTTATAGTAGGAATGTAATTGATAGGTCATTAGTGTTCTTTGAGATTGGAGACAATCTAAATATACACACCCATATCATTTTGAATTCAAAGACCAATTACCAAGACCTAAAATTGATATTGGAAAGTGGATGGTTAATTGGTGTATCAAAGACATCAAGACCAATTAGAAACCAAGAAGAGAAAGAGAAGGTGATTAGATATGGTGTAAAAGAATTAAAACCAACATCCTCCAAATTAAACGAACAGAAGAAAATTGATAATTGGTTCTTTATAGGTGAATATGATTGATACAGGGGTAGTCCCCGTAGGAGGGTCCTGTTTGTATCCTGTCTTATATAGGGGGTCCCTCCCTTCCTGATGGAGTAGAACCCTACTAAAAATGAACTTATTGGGTGTTTTAGAATTCATACACTCACCTAAATAAAACTTACCTCACTAATACACTAATTACACAATTCACCCCGTATTGGTCTTGTAATTCACTTTTACAAGGTTTTTGTTTGAAAAACACTATCCCATGAATGAAATAAGGAGGTTGTGATTATATAAAGTAACTCACTCAATTACTCTTTTCAGGTTTTCCTTAATATTTATTATTATGGAAACATTAGAAAAAATTGAAGTGTATTATTCATTAGGAAATGAAAATACCGATTACGACTTGATAGATAAAAACCACATAAGGGATTTAATTGTAGATAGGTTTGAGAAACAGAAATCTAAGATAGAAGGTAAATACCTCTACTCACTAAATCTTCAATTAACATTAACAAGAGAAAATTACGATACATTCAGTATGGAAAAATTACAGAGTATATCCCGAAAACTTACGAATGGGATGAGTTCGTTTGGGGGTGTAACTTACAGACAACTATTTAATAATAATTTTTTAGGTGGGGTAAGGACTATAAGTGTGGTAGATGAAGAGTTTAATGAGTACCCCACCTTTTCATTAAACTATTTGGTTTATAGTAATATAGACAATTTAGACATAAGGTTATTGAAACCCCTAACATTCCGTATTAAGATGATTGACCCGAAAATCACCTTTTCAATAAACTACATAGGAAAATACACCCCTGAACTATTAAGTTCCAATATAGATTACAGAACGGAGGTGAATTACAATAGTCCTGTATTGAAGAAACTTGGAGAAGAGACCATAGATGAGATTTTTAATAACCAATTCCAAAGACCCCGATTTATGGGTCAGTTGTATAAATTAAAACCATAGTTTATGAAATATATACTGACTGAAAAACAGGTTAAGACCTTGTTAGAAAAATTAAAACAGATGTTATTAGACGAGAAAACCAATAAAAAGGACTTTATACTTATAAACAAGAACAGAAATGGAATTAAATAGTCATTATATAGACCTGAGAGAGGTTTTCACAGGAGATTTAATAGAATTAGACAAATCTACCCTCAATATGATTGAGAGGGTACTAAAAGACCTGAAAATGAATGAGGAGGAAGAAATTGTAATAAAGGGTTCCTATTTCCAATTTGGGTGTCTTTTCAATCTATTACTTAAAGAGGTAAATTAACATGATTGGGTGTAAAACAAATCAAAATATAAAGGGAACTGAAAAATGTTCCCTTTTTTGTTGTTTTTCAGTATAAAAGGTGTAATTTTAGTGTGTGAATTAAAATACACATATTATGAAGGTAAAATACAATCGTTTAAGTAGTTTAAGTCAATCAGGAAATCGTTTAACTGATGATAAGACCCAATATGACCTTGTATTATTAGATAGAGTTTCAGGGTCAGTTAGTTTTAAGGAAAGACCAAAGGGTCAGGAACTTACCAAATTGGTAGAACAAGGTAAGATTAGTGAATTATGGGTTGAAGAATTTAGTCGTCTTGGGAGGAATACAGGTGATGTAATCAAAACCCTTGAATGGTTAGATGAAATGAAGGTGAATGTTGTTGTAAGGAATATAGGTCTTCAATCAAGACCTAACGGACAGAAGAACCCAATATGGAAGATGATTAGTTCTGTTATGAGTTCCCTTTATGAAATGGAATTAGAGAATATCAAAGAAAGAACTATGGTAGGTCGTAAGGTGTATGTTCTAAATGGGGGTCGTTTAGGAAGACCCGAAGGAACCAAAGAAACCGAAAAGGATTTCCTTGAAAAACCACAAACAAGGGAAATAATTAAAAATCTAAAAAAGGGATTAACGATTAAGGATATTTGTAAGATTGTTGATTGTTCCAACAAGACAATCATTAAAACTAAACGATTAGGAATTAAACATCAATTAATTAACTAATCACCAATTACAAGATTTGGATTTACTTGTTGAATATCCTTTATGAATTGTTCTGTATGATTAGGAGAGATTAAAATTGATTTATTATCATCATAATTGATTATCAAACACTTATTAGTTAAAAAAGGATTAGTCAATAAACTCCTACGAAATTGATTTCTATTCTTTGAGATTTTAGAAATTGATTTTATTTGAATGTCTTTATTTATCAAAAAACCTCCTTTAATATTAAGAGAACCATTTTCAATAGTATATTTTGTGTAATTGTATAAAAGGATATAAATCACTAAAACACCAATTATAGTTGGAAGAATAATATGTAAATCCCCTTTTTGAATTTGATTTAATAACATCAAAACAGGAAAACTTAAAGGTAGAATTAGAAATAGAATATCAATTTTAGATTTATATGTTTTCATTTAATTTGATTTTGTGTCTTCGGTTAGTTCAGTCCTTCTACTCAACCATTTACGAGTTAAATAAATTGTAGTCAATAACACCACAATTCCTTTCCCATTTTTTATATAAGGATTGTTTAGATTGTAATATGTATCATAAGATATTACACCTATCAATAATACCAAAATCAATATTTTAAGGTATTTCATCTTATTCATTATTTTGATTGAGTAGTATTATCAACAGAGTTCCAACCATCCACAACACCTCTTTTAACATCTTTGAAATTGGTGATAAATCCAACTACTAAAAATACTACTAATAACTTACCCCAATGTTTTACTATTAGGTTTTGAATATCATTTACAAACTCTTTCATACTGATTTGTTTAATTTATTTTCTTTCTTTCTTTTGAAATAATCTTTTAATACAAATACATTACCTACTATAATGGTCAAAATAATCATATTGGTCAACAAATTGTTCTTCATTCTAAAAATGATAAAGTTTGTTAAAAACAACCCCATTAATAAAATTATAAGGATTGTATATAATGTATCTCTTTTCATACCTCTAATTTACACCAATTCTATTAAATCAACCTAAAAAGGTAGGTCCACCTACCCAATTTCGGTAGGATATGAGGTAGGGAATAAATAAGTAACAGTCCCTAATTCTATATAGTAAATATAATATTTAGTTTTACACTATGTTTTACACTCAATAAAAAACCCCTTGAAAATCAAGGGGTTAATTGTTTTTACGCGGACCGGACGGGACTCGAACCCGCGACCTCCGCCGTGACAGGGCGGCATTCTAACCAACTGAACTACCGATCCTTGCTTCGTGGATAAATCCACTAATAAGGGCTGCAAAGATAAGGGGAAACTGCTTTTTTAAACAAATCTTTTATTAAAAAAGCTTTATTATTTTTACATCCCAATAGAAGCTTATGCCAGTATACCCAAATAGACAGTTTTTAGATTTTGAACAACCTATAAAAGAGCTGTACGAACAAATAGATGCCACTAAAAAATTAGCAGAAAAAAATCCTAAAATAAATTTATCTGCCACTATTGATCAATTAGAGCAATCAATTATTGATAAGCGAAAAGCAATCACAGCAAGCCTTTCACCTTGGCAGCGTGTTCAATTAAGTAGACATCCCGACCGCCCTTATACCTTAAAGTACATTCAAAACATGTGCGATAAGTTTGTAGAATTACATGGCGATCGCAATGTAAAAGACGACAAGGCCATGGTGGGTGGATTCGCCGAATTGGACGGACATACCGTTATGATGATTGGCCAGCAAAAAGGCATTAACACCAAGGCCCGCCAAATGAGGAACTTTGGAATGGCCAACCCTGAAGGCTACAGAAAAGCCCTTAGACTCATGAAATTGGCTGAAAAGTTCAATAAACCAGTAGTTTGTTTAATTGATACTCCAGGTGCTTTCCCAGGCCTAGAAGCCGAAGAAAGAGGACAAGGAGAGGCCATTGCCCGTAATATTTATGAAATGGTGCGTTTACAAGTGCCAATTATTATATGCATCATAGGAGAAGGTGCCAGTGGAGGTGCTTTAGGTATTGGGGTGGGTGATAAAACCTTAATGATGGAAAACACTTGGTACACGGTTATTTCTCCAGAAAGCTGTAGTTCTATTTTATGGCGTAGCTGGGATAAAAAGGAATTAGCTGCCGAGCAGTTAAAACTAACCGCCGATGATATGAAAGGTTTTGGTTTAATTGATGAAATTGTTCCAGAGCCAGTAGGCGGAGCACATTGGTCTTATACAGATGCGGCTGCTATTTTAAAAGAAAAAATTATTGCAGCATTAGCCTCGGTAAAAGATTTAGCACCTGCTAAGCGAGTAGAAAATAGAATTGAGAAATACAGTAAAATGGGTTTCTGGGAAGAAGCATAATATTATTTAATTATCTTTAGTACATGTTAAGAGAAACCCTCAAAGGAACTGGCGTTGCATTAGTGACTCCCTTTAAAAAAGACAAATCCATTGACTTTGCCGCACTTGAAAATTTAATCGATATTCAAATTGCAGGAGGTTTAGATTATTTAGTGACCTTAGGTACAACAGGGGAGTCGGTTGTTTTATCTGATGAAGAAAAAATTGAAATATTTAATTGTACTGTAAAAAAAGTAAATGGTCGTGTGCCTATTGTAATTGGTATTGGTGGAAATGATACTGCAGCGGTTATAAAATCCTTTGGAAAATTTGATTTATCAAAAGTAGTTGCCATTTTAAGTGTATCGCCTTATTACAATAAACCTTCACAAGAGGGATTGTACCAACATTATATGGCTATAGCCGACGCTGCACCCAAGCCAATTTTATTATACAATGTACCAGGACGCACTGGAAAAAATATGAGTGCAGCAACTACACTTCGTTTAGCGTCGCATCCAAATATTGCAGGTATTAAAGAAGCAGTTTCTGAATTGACCCAAATGATTGCGATATTAAAAGACCGCCCTTCCGATTTTTTAGTGGTAAGTGGTGATGATGAAATGGTGATGGCTCAAATGGCCTGCGGTTGTGATGGTGTTATTAGTGTAGCTGCCAATGCATTTGCAAAACCTTTTTCTGATATGATTCGTTTTGCGATGGCAGGCGATTTCTCCATGGCTAAAAAAGTAAACGATTCATTAATTGAAGGCTATAGCTATATGTTTGAAGAAAATAATCCTGCTGGTATTAAAGCTTTTATGTTTGAGCAAGGATTAATTGAAAATGAATTACGCTTACCACTTCTGCCAGTATCTGCGCCACTGCAAGCAAAAATACATAACTACTTGCAGCGTTATATTAGTCAATAAATTTTATTTGATCATACTAAGTAAATCTTAGTAGGGTAATCTTAGTAGGACAATCTTAAGAGTGACTGATTAATTTTTCTAATTCTTAGTTAAGCTTTTTCTTAATAGCTTGTAATTTCATTAAAGCCTCAACCGGTGTGAGATTATTAATATCCATCTCATCTAATTCTTTTCTAATCGATTCAAAGGTTTCTGTATGCGCATCAAAAATGGATAACTGAAATTCTTGACTGCCTTTATTTTTCAACTCCATTTCTTTTAAAATTTCATTAGCCCTATTCACTAAAATATTGGGCATGCCCGCCATCTTCGCTACATGAATACCAAAACTATGTGTGCTGCCTCCCTTAGTTAGTTTGCGTAAGAAAATTATTTTATTACCTACTTCTTTATGGCTTACATGATAATTGTGCACGGTTGAAAGTTGCGCTTCTAAATCGTTCAACTCATGGTAGTGTGTAGCAAATAATGTTTTGGGCTTTTGTTTCGATTGATGCAAGAACTCCACAATACTCCAAGCAATTGAAATACCATCATAGGTAGAAGTACCTCTTCCAATTTCATCCAATAGGATTAAACTACGCGCACTAATATTATTTAAAATGCTGGCGGTTTCTAGCATCTCCACCATAAAGGTGGACTCTCCTGCATTTAAATTATCATTCGCGCCCACGCGTGTAAATATTTTATCGGTAAGTGGTATAGATGCCGCCTGAGCAGGTACATAAGATCCCATATGCGCCATAAGGGTAATTAAGGCAGTTTGTCTTAGCACTGCACTTTTACCACTCATATTGGGTCCCGTTAAAATAATAATTTGTTGGCTGGCTGGGTCTAAGAAAACATCATTGGGTATATAGTCTTGATCAATGGCTAAAGTTTTTTCAATCACCGGGTGCCTGCCTGCTGTAATATTTAAAATAGCCTCTTCTGATAAACTAGGTTTGCAATATTTATTTTCTTTGGCAATTTGTGCAAAGCATAATAAACAATCCAAGGTTCCAATAAGTTGTCCATTGTTTTGAATAGCGCCCATTTCTGTAAATACTTGGTCCAATAAGTCTTGATACATTTCTTGCTCAAGACTTAAAATTTTATCTTCAGCGCCCAATATTTTTTCTTCGTAAATTTTTAATTCAGGAGTGATATACCTTTCTGCAGTGGTGAGGGTTTGTTTACGTATCCATTCAGCGGGCACTTTATTTTTATGCACATGGGTTACTTCTAAATAATAGCCATATACATTATTGTATCCAATTTTTAAAGAAGAGATACCCGTAATCTCTGCTTCTTTGTTTTGTATCTGCGTTAAAAAATCTTTGCCTCCACTTGATATATTTCTAAGTTCATCTAAAGCAGATGAAACACCTTCTTTAATAAAGCCTCCTTTCACAGTAGTGGCAGGGGGTTGTTCTTGAAGAGTATTCAATATAGCAGCCTTGGTTTTATCACAAACCGATATAGCATTGGCAATTTCTTCTAAATAACTATTGGTATTACTTAATAATAATTCTTTAATTGTGGTAGCAGCCTCTAATGATTTTGCTAATTGAACGAGTTCTCTAGGTTGTATTTTTCTTGTCGATAACTTACTGGCTAATCGCTCTAAGTCCCCACAAGATTCTATTAGGGCGCCTAATTCAGTAGCGCTATTAGTATCAGCTAATAAATTGGCCACTGCCTCTAAGCGCTTATTAATTTGCGTAATAGATTGTAGTGGAAACACTAACCATCTTTTTAATAACCTGGCACCCATCGGGCTCTTGGTGGCATCCATAATTTCAAGTAGCCCTTTTCTATCGGCGCCGTTGCCTATTAATTCTAAATTGCGAATGGTAAATTTATCCATCCACAATATTTCTTCTCGCACAATACTTTTAATGGTATGAATATGTTGAAGGTGCGGATGCTCTGTTTCTTTTAAATAATGCAGTATGGCACCTGCTGCCATAATACCTAATTTTTGCTCAGCAATACCAAAGCCTTTTAAAGTAGTCGTTTGAAATTGCTTTAATAATTGTTCGGTAGCAAAGGCTTCGTCAAATATCCAACTATCTAGCCCATAGGTATAAAACCCATTTCCAAAACTTTCTTTAAAGGCTGCTTGATAATTTTTAGGATGTAAAATTTCTGCTGGTTGTAAACTTTGTAATAATTTATCTAAATAATCGGTGCTGCCTTCTGCAATTAAAAATTCTCCCGTAGTAATATCTAAAAAAGCAATGCCTCCTTTTTCATTTTCTACATAAATGGCTGCTAAGAAATTATTGTTTTTATGTTCTAATAATTTATCATTGGTAGCAATACCAGGCGTAAGCATATCGGTTACACCTCTTTTCACAATACCTTTTACCGATTTAGGATCCTCTAACTGATCACAAATAGCCACCCTATGTCCGGCTTTGACTAATTTATGTAAATAAGTATCTAAGGAATGGTGGGGGAATCCGGCTAGTTCACTAGAAGAAGCGGAACCATTATTTCTTTTGGTAAGGGTAATGCCTAAAACTTTGGAGGCAACAATGGCATCTTCTCCAAATGTCTCATAAAAATCGCCCACGCGAAATAGCAAAATAGCATCGGGATATTTTTGCTTAATAGCCCGGTGTTGTTGCATGAGTGGCGTATCGGCACTTGATTTTGACATGGTGGACAAACCTACATAATTTTTCATAAAAAGCCTACTTTTGCATATGCGCAAACTAACCATGGACGAGTTGGGACGAAAGTCGGTGGCCGACTTTAAGTTGGCCGACAAAAAGCCCCTGGTGGTGGTGATGGACAATATCCGTAGCATGCACAATGTGGGTTCTGTATTTAGAACGGCCGATGCTTTTTTAATTGCAGGTATTTGTTTGTGTGGTTTTACACCTCAGCCTCCTCATAGAGATATTCAAAAAACAGCCTTAGGTGCCACTGAGTCGGTGGATTGGTTGTATTATGAAAATACCATAGCTGCAGTGGAAGCTTTAAAAGAACAGGGCTATAAAGTATTTGCCATTGAACAAACCAAGGGAAGTATATTTTTGGAAAATTTCAAAACTTACTTAAGTAACGCATCCAATGCTGATGCAAATAAAGCAGTAGCCTTTGTGTTTGGAAATGAAGTGGAAGGGGTGAGTGAAGAAGTTTTGGCTATTTGTGATGGGGCGGTGGAAATTCCGCAATATGGTATGAAGCATTCTTTAAATATTTCAGTAGCCGCCGCTATTGTTTTATGGGAGATGGTTAGATAGATATTCTTAGAAATAGAATTGGTATAGATAGAGGAGTAAATTATAATTAATAGAATTAAAGTATGTCGGTAGTTAAGAATTATTTGAGCTTGGTGAAATTTTCACATACCATTTTTGCATTACCCTTTGCAATCATTGGTTTTGTGTTAGGCTTGAGAGCGCAGTGGATGGCTGAACTTCCGGTAGAACATTTTTTCTTAAAATTCTTTTTAGTTATAGTTTGTATGGTAAGCGCACGTTCAACTGCCATGGCCTTTAACCGTTATTTAGACAGGCATTTCGATAAACTCAATCCAAGAACAGCTATTAGAGAAATTCCAGCAGGTATTATTAAAGCAGAAAAAGCACTTGTTTTTATTTTTATAAATATGGCTGTTTTTATTACAGCTAGTTTTTTTATTAATTCAATTTGTTTTTATTTATCGCCGGTAGCCCTTTTTGTTATTTTGTTTTATAGCTATACCAAACGCTTCACTTATTTATGCCATTTGGTTTTAGGTATAGGGCTTTCCTTAGCGCCCATTGGTGCTTACTTAGCCGTTACAGGTAGCTTTGCATTACTGCCTTTACTATTTTCTTTTGCAGTTGTATTTTGGGTAAGTGGTTTTGATATTATTTATGCCTTGCAGGATATTGAATTTGATAAGTCGCAATCGCTGTATTCTATTCCAAGTTATTGGGGTTTGAATAAAGCATTAAATATTGCAAGAGTACTTCATATTTTTTCAGCAGCTTTTATAATTGCTGCCTATTTTATAGGAGGCTTTCACTTTGTTTACTTAATAGGGCTAATTATTTTTGTGGGTATGCTTTTATATCAAAATAGTATTGTGCAGCCCAATGACTTATCTAAAGTAAATATTGCCTTTATGACTGCCAATGGAATTGCCAGTATTGTATTTAGTATTTTTGTGATTGCAGCAATGGTCATTGAAATGATGTCTGCTAATAATAATTTTATTCATTTTAACTAAATAAACTTGGCTAGAATAATTTGTATTGATTACGGTGGAAAAAGATGCGGACTAGCAGTAACCGATCCTTTGCAAATTATTGCAACGGCACTCACTACCGTGGATACAAAAGAGCTATTTACTTTTTTAGCCGATTATTTTTTGAAAGAACCCGTAGAACTTATATTAATAGGAGAGCCGCTTAATTTAGATAATACACCCACCGATGCAACTCCGCTAGTACAAAAAGCCATCATTGATTTAGGAAAGAAATTCCCTACTATTCCCATTCAAACAGTAGATGAGCGTTATAGTTCTAAAAATGCCGTGAGGGCCATGGTAGAAATGGGCATGAAGAAAAACGATAGAAGAGACAAAAAAACCATTGATAGAGTGGCTGCTACCATGTTATTGCAGGAATATCTGAGTAACCGTTCGTAAAGCCATCTTTTATTGATAACTTTGCAGCCAATATCCCCATTTTAGATTTTATAATGTTGAGACTATGATTTTACCAATTGTTGCCTATGGTGCAGCTGTTTTAAGAAAAGTGAGTCCTGCTATTGAAGCAGACTATCCTGGCTTGGCCTTATTAATTGAAGACATGTGGGAAACCATGTATGAAAGTAATGGAGTAGGCTTGGCAGCGCCACAGATAAATAAGAACATTCGCCTATTTGTAATGGATAGTGCTCAAATTTTCGCGAATAGAGAAGAAGAGGATGAAGTGTATGCAGATGCGCCAGGTATTAAGAAGGTATTTATTAATGCTAAGGTACTTGAAACAGGGGGAACCGACTGGGTATACAACGAAGGTTGTTTAAGTATTCCTAAAATTAGAGAAGATGTAACCAGGGCTGAGACAGTTACCTTATCTTATATGGATGAAAATTTCAAATCCTACACAGAAACTTTTACCGGCATGACGGCTAGAATTATTTTACATGAATATGATCATATTGAAGGCAAATTATTCATTGATTATTTAAAGCCACTTCGCCGTAAAATTTTACAAGGAAAACTAAACGATATTTCTAAAGGCAATACGAGGGTTGATTATAAAATGATTCAAATTAAATAATTCATTATGCGTTTTACGAGTTCGAAATGTAAGAGCTTTAAATACACAGGCTTTGAATATATTAGCATCGTCTTGTTATTGCTTGTATTGAATACGAATCTAAATGCGCAGGACACTACATTTAATGTGGGAGGACAAAATTTTACTTTAAGCGACGCTATTGTTAGAAATAATTTTGATTATAAAGCCATTTTACAAAAAATTAAAGAAGACACCAGTTTTTATAAAGCCTTTAAAACACTTCGTACCATCGGATATAGTTCTTACAATTATATTCAAATGAAGGACAAGAACGAAAAAGTAGTAGCTACTTTAAATAGTAAAACCAAACAAACCAGAAAAGACAATTGCAGGACCATGGAAGTTTTGGAGGAGAAAGTAACGGGTAATTTACGCGACGCCTCGGGTGATTATAATTATGTAACCCCTTCATTATATGCTAGTTTGTTTTTTACCAAGGGGAGTATTTGCGGAGAAACGAATATTGTAAAAGGAAAAGTTAGAGAAATAAGAGGCTCGGGTATTGAAAAGGCGAAAGAGCAATTGAAAATGTTATTCTTTAACCCGGGTAAAAAAATTGCAGGTATACCTTTAATTGGTAATAAGCTTGACTTATACGACGAGTCGGCGCATGAACTATATGATTACAAATTAGATTATGTCGAATACCACGGGCAGTTGGTCTATGTATTTGATGTCCAACCTAAACAAGATTTAGGCTTTATAAATAAAAATAGAGTAGTGGTGGACCAAATGATTACTTGGTTTGACCCTAGAACCTTGGAAGTATTAGGTCGTAACTATTCCTTAAGTTATAAAGCAGGGGTTTACGATTTCAATGTACAGATGGAAGTGGAAATGACTTATTTCAACGGGCTGCTTGTACCTAAAATTTTAAGATACAAGGGTAATTGGGATGTCGTATTTAAAAAGAGAGAAAGAGGTTTGTTTACAGCCACCTTATTTGATTTCAAAGCTGCACAGTAGTGCTAAGCTTATACCTTTAAAAAGCTTGTTTCAATATATTTCACCACTTCAATTAAACTACCTGTTTCATTGAATACTTTTAATTGTTGGTCGGCGCCTGTACCATTAGTAAATATATCCTTTACTTTTTCCAAATGTTTTCGACTACCTAGTACATCTACCACAGAATCAACAAAGTCAAGTAATTCTAATATTAAATCTTGAATAGGGACTTCTTTTTCTTTTCCAAAGTCAATTAATTTTCCTTCAATACCATAACGGCTGGCGCGCCATTTATTTTCATTAATAAGCGCACGTTGGTAATTGATGAAATTAATATTTTGTCTTCTTAGAGAATATATTTTAGCACAGATAGCTTGAAAGAAAGCGGCAATGGTAATGGTTTCCTGAATGGTCATAGGTACATCACAAATTCTAAATTCAACTGTATTAAATACAGGGTGTACGCGTAAATCCCACCATATTTTTTTACCATCGTCTATGCAATTGGTTTTTATAAGTAGTTGAATAAACTTTTCATAGGCTTCAATACTTTCAAAAGTATCGGGAATACCTGTTCTTGGAAATTTATCGAAGACTTTGCTTCTATAAGATTTATACCCTGTATTGCGCGTTTCCCAAAAAGGAGAATTCGTACTTAATGCATAAATATGTGGTAAAAAATACCTGGCAGTATTGGCAATTTGCATGGCCATACTTCTGTCTTCAATGCCTACATGCACATGTAATCCAAAAATTAAGTTACTTCTTGCGGCTTGTTGTAATTCATTGAGTATTGCTTGGTACCTCGATTGATCCGATACCAATTGTGTTTCCCATAAACTAAAAGGATGTGTGCCTGAAGCGCCAATACTAAAACCAAGTCCATTCGCTACTTCAGATACATGTGTTCTTAAAGCCAATACTTCTTCAAAGACTTCGTCTACATTTTTGCATATACCAGTGCCTACTTCTACCACTGCCTGGTGCATCTCGGCCTTAATCTTTTCTTTAAATTTCTTCTGACCTTCATTTACAATCTGCTGCTGATGGCTTTTTAATTCCTTCGTCGCAGGGTCAAGTACCATGTACTCCTCTTCGACCCCCACAGTAAACTGTTGTAAATTTTCTAAAGACATTGCTATAAAATTACATGTTTTTTAGGTCAGTTAAAAACAAAAAAATACCCCGTCCCGAAATTCGGAACGAGGTATCTAATACAAGGCTCTGCGCCTATATAAATTTAGCTTCTCTTATAAAATTCCTTAACGATGGTAAGAGTTCTCGGTCTCGTTTTCTCTTTCCTTATCGTAAGCCTTGATAATGGCTTTTACCAACTTATGTCTTACCACATCTTCCTCATCTAATTGAATATGGGCAATACCTTCAATATTTTGTAAAATACGAGAGGCTTTTTCCAATCCACTTTTTTGATTTCTGGGTAAGTCAACCTGGGTAGGGTCGCCCGTGATAATGGCTTTCGCATTGGCACCAATACGCGTTAAGAACATTTTAATTTGAAGGTCATTGGCGTTTTGCGATTCATCCAAAATAATAAAGGCATTGTCTAAGGTACGACCTCTCATATAAGCAAGTGGTGCAATCTCAATAGTGCGCGTAGTCATATAATAACCTAATTTATCGGCAGGTATCATATCATCTAAGGCATCATATAAGGGTCTTAAATAAGGATCAATTTTTTCTTTTAAGTCCCCTGGTAAGAAACCTAAACTTTCACCAGCTTCTACAGCAGGTCTTGTTAAAATAATTTTCTTCACTAATTTATTTTTCAAAGCCCTTACTGCTAAAGCCACGGCGGTATAAGTTTTACCTGTACCTGCGGGTCCTATAGCAAAAATGATATCATTTTTATCGGCAGCAGTAACCATTTTTTTCTGATTGACAGTGCGGGCTCTAACGGTTTTTCCATTAGGTCCGAATACCAATACATCGTTCGGGTTTTTGTCGATAAAATTGTCAATTGTTTCGGCATCATCACCTCCTAAAATTTGCTCAAAATAGTTTTCACTCAAATGACCATTGCGTTCCATGTACTGAATGATCAAGTCAATTTTTTCTTTGGCTAAATCAATTTGTTCTGGAGCACCGCTCAATTTAATTTGAGTACCTCTTGATAAAATTTTAAGTAAGGGAAATTTCTTCTTTAAGATGTCGAACTTGGAGTTGTTAACGCCAAAGAATTCAATGGGGTTAACGGTTTCTAAATTGATGATGGTTTCTGTCAATGTAGTTACATTTAAAGGGTTAGTATTTTATTTCATCAGCCTAACATAAATTTAAATCAACTTGAAATAGCATACAAGGAATAAATACGCACATATGTGCATTACTATAAATGATAACATGGGCTTAATCAAACGATAAAATAAGGTTAATCTTAAGCACGCAATAACTGGCAATAAGCTCAACAAGAACTAATAATGCTAAGACTGCTTTAAAGTTGCAATCATGGCAATAGGGTCGGCCGCTTTAAATACAGTAGTACCTGCAACCAGTACATCGGCACCTGCCTTTCTTAGTGCAGCTGCATTATTAACATCCACGCCGCCATCTATTTCAATAAGGGTAGAAGCACCCGCTTTTGTAATTATATCTTTCAAGGCTACCACTTTCTCAAAAGTAGTTTCAATAAATTTCTGTCCCCCAAACCCAGGATATACGCTCATTACACAAACCAGGTCTATCTCTTTTATAAAAGGAGCTAATACTTCAGCATCGGTATTAGGGTTAATGGCCACACCTGCCTTCATACCTTCTGCTTTAATTTGAGCAAGGGTATTTGAAAGTTCAGGGCAAGCCTCATAGTGCACCGTTAAAATATCGGCCCCTGCTTTTTTAAAGGCTGTAATATATTTTTCAGGAGAGACAATCATTAAGTGCACATCGCAAACCTTGTTAGTAGCCTTTCTAATTTGTTCAATGATGGGAAGTCCAAAACTAATATTGGGCACAAAGCTTCCATCCATAACATCTAAATGAAACCACTCGGCCTCACTTTCATTAAGCATCTGGCAGGCATTGCCTAATTCTAAGAAATTGGCAGCTAATAAAGAAGGGGCGATTATGGGCATAGACTTGTTTGTACAAAGGTGTAATTTTTAAATGATTTTGCCATAATTATGTTCATCAAAAATGACCCAAATATGACAGAAAATAGAGGCTTTACTGATTTTGGTTAGCTTTATTGCATTTTTACTATTTACTTTTGCTACCTATAAATTAACCTATGAAACAATTAAGCATTTTATTTTTATTGGCTTTTCTAGGCCTAAGTGCTCAGGCGCAAGATTCTGTTTTATTTGCAGGGGAATCGCATTTCAAAAACATTATTCAATTAACTAATGGAGGAGACAATGCCGAAGCTTATTGGAGCTATGATAGTAAGCGTGCAAGTTTTCAAAGAACCAATCCTAAAGAAGGAGTGAATTGCGATCAAATTTTTATGGGCTTGGTGCCAACCAATAACACAGAAAGTTTTACTTATAAATTAATTAGTGGAAACAAGGGAAGAACTACTTGTTCTTTTTTTACTAAAGACGGAGCGCATATTATTTACGCTTCCACTAAAAATGGGGGAGACGATTGTCCGCCAGCAGTGGACCGTGCAAAGTATGGCAATAAATATATTTGGCCTTTGTATGCTAGCTATGATATTTTCATTGCCGACACCAACGGAAAAAATGAACAACAAATTACGCATAGCGAAGGCTATGATGCAGAAGCAACCTTATCTTCGGATGGTCAAAAAATGATTTACTGTAGTGTGAAAGATGGCGACTTAGATTTATACGTAATGGATTTAAAAACAAAAAAAGAAATTAGAGTAACGAATACTTTGGGTTATGATGGGGGTGCGTGGTTTAGTCCAGATGGAAAAAAAATTGTTTGGAGAGCAAGTCGTCCTTCAACTAAAGAAGAGATTGATGAGTATACTTCTTTATTAAAAGAAGGAATGGTGGCACCGACTAAAATGGAAGTATGGATTGCGAATGCCGATGGAACCGATGCCAAGCAAATTACGAATTTAGGACAAGCCAACTGGGCGCCTAATTTTACACCCGATGGCAAACACATTATATTTTGTAGTAACCATGAATACAAACGCGGTTTTCCTTTCAATATGTATTTAATAGATTTAGAAGGAAACCATTTGGAAAAAATTAGTCGCGATAAAGGCTTTGATGCTTTTCCGATGTTTAGCCCAGATGGTAAAAGAATTCTATTTTCTTCCAATAGAAACAATGGAGGCTCCCGCGATACCAACTTATTTGTTGCTGATTGGGTAGACTAGTTCACATATTTTTAATTATATTAGCTAATTGAATATTCAATTTTCATAATAATAAAAAAATACATATGAACACAGGTCTATTACATTTACATAATTTACTTAGATGGGTGGTGCTAATTACCCTTCTTTTATCTATTGTCAAGCTTATTTCGGGACAAAATGCCCTAAAAACTAGCAAAATTTTGCTCATTAGTGCGCATACTAGCTTGGTTTTGGGACTTTATCAGTATTTCTTTGGAGCAGTGGGTTACAAGCTTATTGCTGCAGCAGGAGGAATGAAAGAGGTGATGAAGGACGCCGCTACCCGTTTTTGGGCTGTGGAACATATCAGCTCCATGCTTATTGCCATCGTTTTAATTACCATTGGCCATATTCGCTTGAAAAAAGGGGGTAAGTCCAGCTTAACTGCCACATTATACCTTATTGCCTTGCTCTTAATCTTGTCTGCTATTCCTTGGCCTTTTAGAACTGGCATTGGTCGACCATGGTTGCCGGGTCTATAATTCGCTAACTAGTTGATTATCAATATTTTTTAAAGGAGAACAGCCCGTTCTCCTTTTATTTTGCAGATTTCGCAATATTTCGGGGTGAATTTTTCATAATTCCATTCATTTCCATATCTTTGCAACCCCAAAATAAGTATGTCAAAACAACCGCTGATTAAACAAGATGGAGTAATTATAGAAGCTATGAGCAACGCCATGTTCAGAGTGAAATTAGAAAACGGACATGAAATTTTGGCGACAATCTCTGGTAAAATGCGCATGCACTATATCAGAATTTTGCCTGGGGATAAAGTGGGTTTGGAAATGAGTCCTTACGATTTAACAAGAGGAAGAATCAATTTCAGACACAAATAAAAAGTAGAAAAGTAACTAGGAAATAAATATTTAAAAATAAAAAGATGAAAGTTAGAGCATCCATTAAAAAGCGTAGTGCCGATTGCAAGATCGTGAAGCGTAAAGGTAAATTATACGTTATCAACAAAAAGAATCCTCGCTTTAAGCAAAGACAAGGATAATCCAAACAAAACAACAATAACAAAAAACCAGTTTTAAAATATGGCTCGTATTGCCGGTATAGACTTACCAAAAAATAAAAGAGGAGAGATAGGACTACAGTACATCTTCGGTATTGGACATTCTACAGCTCAGTACATCTTAAACAAAGCAAACATCAGTTACGATAAAAAAGTAAATGAGTGGAATGACGATGAGCAAACTGCTATTCGTAATATCATCAATGCTGAATTTAAAGTAGAAGGTGCTTTACGTAGTGAAGTATCTATGAGTATTAAGCGTTTATTAGATATCGCTTGTTACCGTGGTTTACGTCACAGAAAAGGTTTACCTGTTCGTGGTCAACGTACTAAGACTAACTCACGTACTCGTAAGGGTAAGCGTAAGACAGTTGCTGGTAAAAAGAAAGTAGCTAAGAAATAATTTTAGTTCCACCTAAAAATCGGATCCTACCAATAGTAGGGGAGATTTAAATTAAAAAACCCGTTTCTATTACAAGTAACAACAAGTAATAAAAACACACCTCAAAAAAAATGGCAAAACCAATCAAAGCACAAAACAGTGCAAAAGCGGCTTCTAAGAAAAGAGTCGTGAAAATTGATGCATCTGGAGAAGTACGTATCAGTGCAACATTCAACAATTTAATTATTGCTTTCACTAATAAGGCAGGTCAAGTGATCAGCTGGAGCAGTGCTGGTAAAATGGGATTCAGAGGTTCTAAGAAGAACACTCCCTACGCAGCTCAAATGGCAGCAGCAGATGCAGCGAAAGTAGCATCAGACGCTGGTGTTAAAAGAGTAGAAGTATTTGTAAAAGGTCCAGGTTCTGGTCGTGAAGGAGCTATTCGTTCTATTTCACAATCAGGCATTGAAGTCACTTCTATTCGCGACGTAACTCCTATGCCGCACAATGGATGTCGTCCTCCAAAACAAAGAAGAGTTTAATTATTATATAACCAACAAGGGTGTATCATTCATTTTAGATTTTTACCGATGATACATCGACACTAAAAAATCACAAACAAGTATTATGGCACGTTACACAGGACCCAAAACCAAAATTTGTCGCATTTTCGGCGAACCTATCTTAGGAAACGCAAAATGGTTAGGCAAAAACAGCAACCCTCCCGGTCAGCATGGCGCACAACGTAAGCGCAAGCAATTAGGTGAGTACGCTTTACAATTAAGAGAAAAACAAAAAGCCAAATACACTTATGGTGTATTAGAGCGTCAGTTCCGCAAAACTTTTGAGGAAGCTTCACGTATCAAAGGCGTTACAGGTGAGAACTTAATTAAATTATTAGAATCTCGTTTAGACAATACCATTTTTAGAATGGGTCTAGCAGCTAGTCGCCCAGAAGCACGTCAGTTAGTAGCACATAAGCATATCACTGTAAATGGTGCTGTGACAAATGTACCTTCTTATACATGTCGTCCAGGTGATGTGATTGCTTACCGTCCTAAGAGTGCACACAATACTTCTATCGTTGCAAAGCAACGTGGTAAAAATACTAAGTTCAGCTGGGTAGATTGGAATGAAACAACCAACACGGGTACTTTTATTACAATGCCAGAGCGTGAAGCGGTTCCTGAAAATATTAAGGAGCAACTAATCGTCGAATTGTATTCTAAGTAGTAGTATCTAATAAGTAGCAACTAACAAAATTTCTTCCTCTGGGAAGATTCAAATAAAAAATAAATTGACATGGCTATATTAAGTTTTCAAAAACCAGACAAAATTGTTTTACAAAAAGCAAATGACTTTGAAGGACAATTCGAATTCCGTCCATTAGAGCCAGGTTTTGGTTTGACATTAGGCAACTCATTAAGAAGAGTTTTATTAAGTTCTTTAGAAGGTTTTGCAATTGTAGGTATTAAAATTGAAGGAGTAGACCACGAGTTTGCAACTTTAAAAGGTATCACAGAAGACGTTACTGAATTAATCTTAAACTTAAAGCAAGTTCGTTTTAAGCGTAAGGCCGATCAAGATGTATCCTCTGAAAAAATTACTTTATCTATTAAAGGTAGCAGCGAATTTAACGCAGGTCATATTGGGGACGCTTCTCAGCAGTTCCAAGTAATGAACCCTGAATTAGTTATTTGCACAATGGATTCTACTGCTAAATTAGAAATAGAATTAAGTATTAGCAAAGGACGTGGTTACATTCCTGCTGAAGAGAATAAATTAAAAGAAATGCCATTTGGTTATATCGCTATCGATTCTATTCACACACCTATCAAGAACGTTAAATACGCAATTGAGAACTACCGTGTGGAGCAAAGAACAGATTACGAGAAATTAATTTTAGACGTAGCTACAGATGGTACTATCCATCCTGAAGATGCTGTGAAGCAAGCTTCTAGAATTTTAATTCAACATTTGATGATCATCACTGATGAGAACATCACTTTTGATAATAAAGAAGACAAGAAAGAAGATGTAGTGGATGAGCAAGTATTGCAATTAAGAAAAGTATTAAAAACTCCATTAGAGGATTTAGACCTTTCTGTTCGTGCATTCAATTGCTTGAAAGCTGCTAAAATTAATAGCTTAAGTGAGCTTGTTCAATATGAGCAAGAAGACTTAATGAAATTTAGAAACTTTGGTCAAAAATCTTTATCTGAAATCGAGCAAGTATTAATCGAAAGAGGATTGAGCTTTGGAATGGATCTTGGTAAATTAGGATTAGACAAATTAGATTTACAATAGTCACAACACTAAAAGTAAATCACTATTTATAACGAGCGAAAGCTCAAACCTTACAATTCCTGACACGGTGTAAGGATAAAACTTAAAAGTCATGCGTCACGGAGACAAACAAAACAACCTAGGTAGAAAGAAAGCACATAGAGATGCTTTATTAATGAATTTAGCTTGTCAAGTCATTACGCACAAGCGTATTGTTACTACATTAGCTAAAGCCAAAGCTTTAAGAACTTATGTAGAGCCATTAATTACCAAAACAAAGAAAACAGCTACTAAAGAAGAAATTAGCCATAACCACAGAGTGGTGTTTAGCTATTTGAATGACAAAGCTGCTGTAAAAGAATTATTTACAGTGGTAGCACCAAAAATTGCTGCTCGTCCAGGTGGTTACACTCGTATCATTAAATTAGGCATTCGTCCAGGTGACAATGCTGAAAAAGCAATGATTGAGTTAGTGGATTTCAACGAAGTATACGGTAATTCAATAGCAACTGCTGGCGAACCTGCTAAGAAAACTCGTCGTAGTAAATCAACAGCTACAGCGACTAAAAAAGCACCAGCAAAAGCGAAAGCGGAAGCGCCAGCAGCTGATGAGGCTACTGAAACTGCAACAGATTCACCTGAAACTGCTGCTGAATAATGAGTTTATCGAATTAACATATAAGGCAAGACTAACCGTCTTGCCTTTTTTTTGCGCTTTTTCGTCATTTCTTTTGATTCAGGCACAATGTTCAAAAGTTATTATGGAAAAGTAAAAAATTGTTTCTTTTTTTGCATAATAAAACAAGTACCCAAATGAGCGCACAACCAGCAATTTTAGTTCTAGCCGATGGCCATGTATTTCACGGTCAAGCCTTTGGTAAAATTGGTACTACCACCGGTGAAATTTGTTTTAACACGGGCATGACAGGTTACCAAGAGGTATTTACCGACCCTAGTTATACCGGACAAATCATTATCATGAATAATGTGCACGTGGGTAACTACGGTGTTAGAAAAACCGATGTAGAAAGTAAGACGGTAAAAATTCATGGATTAATTGGCCGCAACTTAGAAGAAAAATATAGCCGCTTACTTGCTGATGGTAATTTGAATGAATACTTAATTGAAAATAATATTGTTTCTATAGAAGGCCTTGATACTCGAGCCTTGGTAATACATGTTAGAAATTCTGGTGCGATGAACTGTATTATCTCTTCAGATAATTTAGATGTCGATTCTTTAAAAGCGCAACTTGCAAAAGTGCCTAGCATGGATGGTTTAGAATTAGCTAGTACGGTGAGCACTAAAGAAATATATGAGTTGGGAGATGTTAGCTCAAAAATAAAAGTGTCTGTTTTAGATTTTGGAGTGAAGGAACATATATTACAATGTTTAGTAGATAGAGGAGCGCATGTAAGAGTGCATCCCGCTAAAACCGATTTTGCGACTTTAAAAGCATTTAATCCAACTGGTTATTTTTTATCCAATGGTCCTGGAGATCCAGCCCCCATGGACTATGCTATTAAAACTATCAAAGAAGTTTTAAAAGAAAAGAAGCCTTTATTTGGTATTTGCTTAGGGCATCAATTACTTGCTTTAGCGAATGATATTCCTACCTTTAAAATGCACCATGGTCACCGTGGCTTAAACCACCCAGTGAAAAATGTAATTACAGGTTTATGTGAAATTACGACACAGAACCATGGCTTCGGCGTTGATCCTGATGCAGTGCGCAAGCATCCGAATGTAATTGTGTCGCATGTAAATTTAAACGACGATTCTATTGAAGGCATTAAATTAAAAGACCGTCCTGCCTTCAGTGTACAATACCATCCTGAAGCAACTCCGGGTCCGCACGATAGCAGATACTTATTTGATGATTTCGTATCTTTAATGAAATCGAATTAATATATTTATAGCATGTTAGAAATAGCCATCATTAATGGGCCGAATTTAAACCTACTAGGTAAAAGAGAGCCCGAGGTATATGGCCATGCTAGTTTCGAAGAATTTTTAGAACAATTAAAAAAAGATTTTCCTACTGTTCACTTTACTTATTTTCAAAGCAATATAGAAGGGGAGCTCGTAGAAGCCATTCAATCTCATGGTTTTAATAAAGCAGGTATTATTTTAAACCCTGCTGCCTATACCCATACGTCCATTGCCATTGGTGATGCGGTAGCTGCTATACAAACGCCTGTAATTGAAGTACATATTAGTAATGTACATGCTAGAGAGGATTTTAGAAAAATATCACATGTTTCGGCTAAATCCGTAGGTTCTATTGTTGGCCTTGGTCTAAAAGGCTATGCCTTAGCAACGGAATGGTTTTTAAGCAAGGCAGGATCTATTCAATAAGTTTCCTTACTTTTATTGGGTGGTAGTATACTATTGCATACAAAAAACAATTTATGCCCCCAAGTACAATTAATTATCAGAAAAAACTTTGGTGGCTTATTGGAATTTCAGTTTTTACTAAAATTCTACTTTCCTTTTTTCTTGAACTAGGGAATGATGAAGTGTATTATTATACCTATGCATTGCAACCGGATTGGAATCATTTTGATCATCCACCGATGGTGGGTTGGCTTATTCGTATTTTCACTTTTAATTTATATTGGTTATCGGATTTGAGTATGCGCTTAGGTAGTATTGTATGCGCTGCACTAGCTACCCTTGTTATTTTTGAATCGGGTACTTTATTGAAAAATGAAAAGGCAGGATGGATAGCAGCCTTGTTGTATACTTTATCTATTTACACTAGTATAATCGCAGGCTTATTTGTAATGCCGGACAGTCCTCAGCTTTTATTTTTTACCTTAAGTATTTATGTGATGTTGAATTGGGTGATTAAGCCGCATGTATTTACTTTATTTGGTTGGATTTTATTGGGCTTGTTTATTGGCCTGGCTACATTAAGCAAAGTGCATGGGCTCTACTTATGGGTGGGCTTTGGCTTATATATTATTTTTAATCAGGTAGAAAATTTAAAAGAAAAGAATGGCTATATAGCAATACTAGTCACTTTATTATGCATTGTTCCCATTGTATATTGGAATTTTCAAAACGATTTTATTACTTATCGTTTTCACTCAAAAAGAGTGATGCATACGGGTATTTCTTTTTCTAATTTTATCACACAGTTGGGAGGAGAGTTCTTTTATCAAAATCCTTTAGTTTATATAGCAATATTCATTGCTTTACTGCGTATTAAAAAAGTAAAGTTTCAAGCAAAATCTGCTAAGGCCATCAATTTACTACTTTGGTTAAGCCTTCCTTTACTATTTATATTCTGGGGGGTCTCTTTATTTAATGCTACACTACCGCATTGGACTGGTCCTGCTTTTATACCTTTATTTTTAATAGCTGGTGTTTACTGGGCATCTTATTCTCGTAAGTTTATTCCCGTACTGCTGAAATTTGCCATTGGTTTTATGATACTGCTTGTCATAGGTTTTGTGGGTATTGTAAAATTCTATCCTATGCAATTGGGTTCAGAGAAATTAGAAAATCTAGGGGAGTTTAATCCTATTAATGATGTAACGGGCTGGGCTTATTTTAGTGAGGTGTTCAAGGATACAGTGGAAAAGGATCAAGCAGCCGGCAGGATGTCTAAGCAAGCGCCCATGGTGGTGCATAAATGGTTTCCTGGAGGACATTTGTTATTTTATACAGCACCAAAAGTGAATGCAAGGGTGATTGCCATAGGGGCCTTAGAGGATGTTCATAAATTTGCCTGGTTAAATGAAAACCTAGAAGGAATGAAGATAGGGGAAGATGCTTATTGTGTAGTGCCTTCTAGTTTACCTGCTAACCCTATAGAATTATACGGTACATACTTTACAAGTATTGAAAAGCCCGATACTATACCTTATGTTAACAAAGGAGTACTACTTAGAAACTTTTATGTGTATAGGTTAAAAGGCTGTAAGCTTATCCCAGCTAGTATTTTAATACCTAAAAAAGAAGGGGTAAATATAAATAAAGGAGGGAAATCTAAATAAAGGGGGGAAATCTAAATAAAGCAATCTAGAAAAGATTGTCAAAATCTTTACGATAAGTGATACTCAAACCTTGTCTATTTCTTCTACCCAAACTGCTTCCAGTTATATCTAAGCTATTTCTATTAAATATAATGGCGCGTAACTTGCGGTCTCTTGTTAAGATAAATTCAATATTTAAATCGGGCAACCATTGGAAGGTCCCATTTTGAATGGTGGTGGTATTGCGCACATTAAAATCTAAGTCGCCGCCCACATTCACAATAATATTATCATTTAAAAAGCTTCGGCCTAATTTTAAATTTACTCTTTGTCTATCTATCTTATTGGCATTAATGGCTAAGCCAGCGCCTGAAGGATCAATTAAATTAGCACTATTGTATACTGAGGATCCAATATCAAATCTTAAATTTCTATCCCCAGTGACCTTATTTAAAATATTGGATACAGATTTATTTATTTCTTTGGTCAATAAATTGGAGATAGTATTAATGCCAATCGTGGTGACTGTGTAGGCATTACTATTATTACTATTGCTAAAGCTTACTGGGGCAAAGGAGTTAAAGACAATTAAAAAAGAAACCTGTTTCAAAATTTCATTTTCATCTCTTTCTAATCTGGATATAAATTGAGAGAACTCGTTGTCTGTGCTAATAGGGTTGCCAGGAGGAAAGGCTAGACTAAATTTAATATCGGGTTTCGATAGTTTATTTCTAAGCCCTGCTATGACATAAACACCACCTCGGTAGGTTCTGACCGCATTGCTATAGTTACCAGTACCCACTAGTTCGTTTAAACTAATTCTTTCAGCGGTATACCTGGCATTGATATGTAAATCGGCCTCGTAAGGGTCGCCAGTCCATTCAATAAAATTACCTGCTCCTGGAATTAAGTCAAAAGGCTTTTTGATAAAGGATTGAAAATTGAAATCGTATTTTCCAGACTCTATATTATATTTACCTCTTATAGTTAATGGTTCAATATTACCTGCTCTTATTTTTAATCGACCATTGCCCACGGCTTTAATCACATCCCCCGTAAGCTCGTCCATAATAAGGTCAATCTTGGTTTTATTATTGGCAGTCACTTCAAGGTCAACCACTAAGTTATAGGCGGGTATATCTGCATTCTTTTTGGCGGTTTTACCATATTTTTTAAAAACAATAAAATCCGATTTTCCACTTTCCTTGCTGGTTGAATTGGGCAAGTAAATATGGGCACTATCATTTACATCTGCACTAATAAACATTTTAATATTTTCTTCAGGGCCTTTAATAGTCATGCCTGCCTTTCCAACAGCTTGCCCATAAAAACTAGCATTGTCTAAAGCGTTCGTATTCAATAATTCAATTTTAGGGCTAGACATTTCCATATCATATACTAAATGCTTAAAGCCTTGATTCAATATTTTACCTTTGAAGACTGCCTTTCTATTTTTACTATCTCTTATTCCAACCGTTCCAAAGTCTATTCCTTCATTATTGAATTTAATTATACTGCTATCCATAAAATACCTCACTTTGGTATAATCTACAATAAAGGATGCTTTATCTAAACTGGCGGAACCTAGTAAATAGGGGTTTTCAATTCTGCCACCAAAATGGATTGCGCCATTTGCTTTTCCGTCTAAATGGGTAAGTACACCGCCAATAAATTGCTCTACCAAACTAAATTTTGTGTGGCGCATATACAGCATGGCATCTAAGGGACTAGTATCGTTTTTTATAGCATAACTACCTATGGCCGCTAAATTATATTCGGTATTCGGACAATTCAAATTAAAAGGAACTTTACCTGTTGAATATTGGTAACCCAATTGCAGATCGGCCAGACCAATAGAGTCGGCATTAAACCTAAATTGTGCTAATTGTAAATTGGCGTCCAATTCAAAGTCAGTGAGTATATTTTTAAATTGAATTTTACCATTGGTAATACCTTCTAGTTTAGGATAGCTGAAGAATACTTTTGTAAAATCGCCTAAAATAATATTTTTCAGTTCAAGTTGCAGCCCATTTTTAGAGCTAGTAGCATTAGAAAATACAAATTCCTGAATACCTTGGGTAATGGTTAAATTAGAGGCATTAATATTATTTTTTCTTAAAATAAGGCTACCTGAATTATTGATATTCCATTTTTTCTGGTTTAAAATGAAATAAGAGGGTTGCCATTTAATAGAAATGCCATCATTATAAGTTTGTATCATACCCTTAAGCGCAATTTCCTCTAATGCCGATTTGCTTGAAGCAAAAACTGAAAAGATAGAGCGGTCATTACTGCTATGCACACTAATATTTGGTTGCAAAAACTGAGTACTATCGGTTATATTAACAGCAGCGGCTATAATATTGACATGAACTGAATCCTTGGTACCTGTGCTGGTAATTTTACCATTTTTAATTAAATAACTATCCCAACTAGCAAATGGAATGCTAGATACTAAACTAATATTTTGTTTTGCAGAATTTAAATTGCCCTCTAATGTTAAATTATTAAATCCGGATATTTCTTTTTTAAATAACCTTAAATAAGGTTCAAAATAATTAGTTTTAATTTGAATGGTAAAGTCCTGATTCGATGGAGCGTTCTTAGGCGCATTAATATAAGTAGGGAAGTAGCGTTGCATAAAGTACTGCACACTGGTAGGTAAGTTTATGATATTAAATTTACCTGTAATAGAGGCCATGATATCTTCGCTGGACACTGTTATTTTTTTAATTCCATTTTGAATACTAGATGCTAATGTTAATGAATCAAAATCTAAACTGCTGGTTTCTCCTTTTAAATTTCCTTTGTAAAATTTTGCATACCCAATGAAATTATCAATACTATCACCTTCAAAATTGAGGTCTAACTTGCCTGCAAGTTGTATATCATTTTTAGAAATATTTAATGCTTTTAAATTAGCATTGTATAAATCGCTAATGGCAATAATCTTAGGCCTTCTTTGACTAAAGTCAAGATTAACCTTACTGATAAACATTACATTTTCATCATTAATGTTTATGTAACCATTAAATGCCTTTTTTTGTAAAATTCCTTTCGTACTTATATGAGTGTATATATATTTATTAACCTCAATAGAGTCGATATCGCCCTGAATATTGGTTTTAATATTATCTAAGCTAAAAGAACTGCCTGCAATGCTTCCCTTAAAATTCACAAGTCCAATCAAATCGTTATTTAAAAACTTACCAATATTAAAACGATTGGTTTCAAGTAAGCCTTCATAGCTAGGCTCTTTATTTTCGGGAAATTGTAATCGTAATTCTGTTTTTGCTATACCTAATTCTGTACTAATTTGACCCTTTGTAATAAAGTCGTATAAACTTCCATTTAATTCTCCTTTGAAGTTCATTTGCCCTAAGCTATTTACATTTAACTCAGTTTTAGTGCGTAAGCTAGGAATCCAATTAGCCATATCGTTGTAGTTAGCACTGGCAATAATACTCGTAAATTTAACCTCTGTATTACGCATATCAGAAATGCCTATCATTGATAAGTTTCCACTAAGCGTTGATTTATTATAGTATGCTTTAAAGTCCTTTGTTTCAAAATTAGCTACAGTTCCTAAAAAATGAAAGCTGGTGTTAACCTTTTGATGTATGTTCTGCAGGGCAGGGGCGAAATAGGCAATATCATCGAATGCTAGATTGGCATTCACCAAATGCGCCTTCATGGTTACTTTATTATTATAAGAAGCAAAATCATTGACTAAATCCTTGTATTGCATAGCGTAATAACTACCAATGGTGCTATTATTGGTTTTTAATAAAAATTGATTGAACTCCATTATTTCAGGAGTCATTTTAAACTGAGTGCTTAGTTTTTTTATTTCAAAACCCGACTGCTCTTTCACGCGTAAGCTAACAGTGGCCTTAATGGTATCTTCTAAGAAACTTACCTGACGAATATTGGCATTAATATCCTTCATTCTAATGTGATCGACATCAAAATTTGAAATAGGGGGATTGAATCCATTTTCAATCCACATCTTACCGTTAATGACCTTTATTTCATTTGCGAAAATTTGAAGATGACTATTGTTGAAATAGAGTTCCCCTTTTTTTCTTTTAATGAGTTTTGCGCTCGTTTTAATAGGGTTCAACCCCTCTTTATTTTGAATAAGATAATAGGGCTTATTGGCAATGATCTGATCTATATTAATATTCTTCCCATTAATAGATTTTATATTAACTAGCATATTATTGGAAGAAAAAATAGTTTTATTACCCATCCACTGGTCATCGCTAATAAATTGAAAATTAGAGATGTCTAGTTTCTTTAAATCAAATTCAGTATTTTTTTGATTACTGTCTGCTGTTTTATTGAGTTGATCTAGAATAAATTGGTAATTCCATTTCTCGGTTTTACGATGCAAATAGAATTTGGTATTGACTAAGCCAACATATTTTATAATAGGGGTATTGTTGGTGAAGTATAAGTCGCTTAATCTTAATTTTAAAGATTCGGTATAAAGGAGTGTGTCCTTATTTTCATCTCTAATAAGTATATGTTGAACATCTAATTTATCGAATAAGGAAAAACGCACTTGACCCAATTCTACGGGGGCTCCAATGGTTTTGCTAAAAGAGGAGGCAATACGATGTGCCACTTTGTTTTGTACCCAAGGCAATAAGAATAATAGATAGGTAAATAAGAATATACCTACTACCGCTGCGGCAATAATTCTAAGTAGGGTAAATTTCTTATTTAACAATGATGGGGTTTTTGTAAAAATACAAAAATTAATAGCCAGCTACGCTATCATCACCTCTTTTATCTCCGGCCGCCATTCTTTTGCCATTGTTTGAAATAAGAATACCATCCATTCTACCAAATTGGCCATCTCTGATGGTTTTGTAGCCCATATTTTTCAGGCCTTTCTCGATATCTTCTGGGAAATCATCTTCTAAAGCTATCAGATCTGGTATCCATTGGTGATGGAATCTTGTGGCATCAATAGCTTGCTTGATGGTCATTTTATGGTCAATAATATTCACCAGTCCTTCATACACTTGGTTGGGAATCGTAGTGCCGCCTGGTGTCCCAATACTTATATAAGGCTTGCCTTTAACAGTGACTAGGGTAGGTGTCATAGAACTTAACATTCTTTTACCTGGTTGTATTGAATTGGCTTCTCCTCCCAATGCCCCATACATATTAGGTACACCTGGTTTTATGCTAAAGTCGTCCATTTCATTGTTTAATAAAAAGCCTGCACCCGCCACAATGGTTTTATTGCCATAAGTATCATTTAAAGTGGTGGTAATGGCTACCATATTTCCTTCTTTATCAATCACACTTAAATGCGTGGTTTCTTTACTTTCATGTGCAAGTCCAGCAACTGTATTTTTACTGCTTCCGGCTATACCTTCTTTATAATCGCTCATTCTTGCTTGCGCATAACTATTACTAATTAAGGTTTTGGTAGGTACTTTCCAGTAATCAGGATCGCCCATATGTTCTGCACGATCTGCATAGGCTCTTCTTTGTGACTCCACCATTAAGTTGACAGAAGCTAGGGTATTCAATCCCATTTTCTGTAGATTAAAAGGGGCAATCATTTGCATCATCTGTGCAATTAATATTCCACCGCTAGAAGGAGGGGCAAAACTTATTACATGATGGCCTCTATAATCAAACTCTATAGGTTTTCTATACTTGGGTTTATAGTTTTTTAAATCTTCCATACTAATATAGCCACCACTATGTTGCATTTCTTTAACTATATATTCTGCAGTCAATCCTTCGTAAAAACCTGCTAGTCCTTTTGCTTGAATGCGTTTCAATGTAGCAGCAAGTTCTAATTGAATAAGTGTGTCACCTGCTTTCCAATCTTTTTTTTGTGTAAATGCACTTGGTGCTGAACTATGCTTTATAAAATTAGCACGCTCTGCATTTAAACCATTGGCTTCTCTTTCTGAAATCACATATCCAAATTCAGCAAACTCAATAGCGGGTTGAATCAATTTTGCAAAAGGTAATTTAGCATAAGCATGTGTGCTAATCATGCCTGCAATACTACCTGGAATACCAGAAGCCGAAGTGCCTGCTGTCGATTTTTCATCAATTGGATTTCCTTTTGCATCTAAATACATATCTCTACTTGCAGAAGCAGGTGCTGCTTCACGATAATCAATACCTATTAATTCTCCATTGACTTTTCTAGCTAACATAAAACCTCCTCCACCAATATTACCTGCCCCTGGAAAGACCACGGCTAAACTTAGTTGAGTAGCGATAGCCGCATCAAAAGCATTGCCTCCCTCTTGCATCATAGCCGCACCTACCATGCTGGCTAGTGGATGTGCCGATGTAACGGCCCCGTTGTCAAATGATTTTTCTTTCACCACTACATATTGATAAGGATTAATATGAGGATGCGCTTTTAAAAAGGATTGAGCCATTAATTCGCCTGACAAAAGAAGGACAAATAACAGCAAAATTGACTTTGAAATAGGGAAGGCTTGCAGCGCTTTTTTCATAGGGTTTCAATTGAGCAAGTAATTTACTTAAATATTTAGAATTCAACAAACTAGCGACTATCATTTGTGTAAAACTATCCTTCTATAGCCCCATTTTAAGCCCAAACTTCCTTATTTTTAGGGGGTATGAATTAGCCTTTTATTCTAGAATATTTAAGTGAAAAAAATGAAATTTTTTAAATCATGCGTCAAGTAGTTCTATTCATTTCAATTTGTTTTTTATTCAATGCATCTTTGTATGCGCAAAAAAGCAGTGCAGAAATTTATGCCCAGATAAAAAAAATGGGGGTAGTAGGTAGTGTTTTATATGTAGCAGCACATCCTGATGATGAGAATAATAGTTTCCTACCTTATTTGACCAAAGAAAGAATGTATAGGGCTGCTTATTTAAGTTTAACCCGAGGCGATGGTGGTCAAAACTTAATAGGTAAAGAGCAAGGCGTAGAATTAGGCTTAATTAGAACACAGGAATTATTAGCAGCCCGCGCACAGGATGGGGCAGAGCAATATTTTTCTAGAGCCTATGAATTTGGGTATAGTAAATCCTCTGAAGAAGCCTTAACTATTTGGAATCATGAAGAAGTTTTAAGTGACGCTGTTTGGGTCATTAGAAAATTTCAACCCGATATTATTATTGCGCGTTTTCCAAGTGATGCCAGAGCAGGTCATGGTCATCATTCAGCCTCTGCAATTATTGCCAATGAGGCATATATAGCGGCTGCCGATAGTACAAAATTTACAGAACAATTTAAATACGGTGTGAAGCCTTGGAAAGCAAAAAGAATACTTTGGAATACTTTTAATTTTGGAACGGTAAATACCACAAGTAATAGTCAATTAAATATTGAA